>ERZ889078.82-NODE-82-length-76984-cov-10.704871_pt1 | contig 76984 bp, 66 predicted proteins | sample MGYA00521266_ERZ889078 | MGnify/ENA primary metagenome ERZ889078 (study PRJEB32303, sample SAMEA104408618) | aquatic metagenome | biome: Brackish water; feature: Pelagic; material: water | place: Baltic Sea | collected 2014-06-16T06:34:00 | depth 76,534 m ... | reverse complement strand
GTAGGATCTTCTATTCGCATACCAAGGTCAGAACCAGGAAGGCCCACTTTAGACAAACCTGTCCGAAACACACTTTGTCCGGTAATGAAGGAAGAGCGGCCAGCAGTGCACGACTGCTCACCATAGTAATCTGTAAAAATAATTCCTTCATCTGCGATCCTGTCGATGTTAGGAGTTTGATATCCCATCATACCTTTAGTGTAAGCACTGATATTGGATTGACCGATATCATCGCCCCATATCACCAGGATATTGGGCTTGTCCGCCGTTGCATCAGCGGAGGCGGACTTGTCCTGCGCGAAGGCAGATATGCCTATCCATGCCAGGATAATAAATAGAATTGTTGCTTTTTTCATTGTAAACTGTTTTAATTATTAACTATCAATTATTAATTCTCGATTTCAATAGATCTGAACGTTGTTACAGAGTTTTCCTCCCCCAAAACCTGGAAGGCTCCTGCCAGTTCATGGAACTCAGCGGTAGCCCTGAACAGTTCAACCTCGGCCATATTATCAAACATAAACTCCACTTTGTAGAGTCTGGTGTTTTCAGTTGAAGTGACCAGGGTGTTTTTATATTTCCTGATGGCAGGGTGTTCAATGATTGAACGGACGGCCTGCAGAAATTCCTGTTCTTTGTTCTCTTCAAGATTGGCTTTGAGTTGTAAAATCAGCATTAGGGGGTATGTTGAATGATCCACCCCACCATTGCAAATGACATGCCAAGTTACGTAAATAAATTATAATAATATAACGCACATGTTTCCAGAACTATACGCGCGGCTGGAGGTAAGACAAAATAGATTGATCCGGGATCATGATGTTCAAGAAGAGAGGAATTCACGAAATGCCGTGATTTCGAATTACGAATAAACCGAATGACGAATGACGAATACAATACTCACAATTGCCGCGTCACTTCGTTCCTCGCAATGACATTACTCACCAACTCGCTAGTTCGCCAATTCGCCAGCTATTTTGGGACGAATGGCATACTTTGTGGGACGAATGGCATACCCGTAAGACGTGAAACGAAGGACGTCCGCTTGTCCACTTGTCCGCTTGTCCGCTTGTCCGCTGGTCCGCTTGACTACTTAAACGTCTTACTGATCTTCAGCTTCGCCATCCTCGAGCGAAGGGTGTTTGGATGGAGGCCAAGCCTGGAGGCTGCACCATCGTCGCCGCTGATACGCCAGTTGCACTGCTCCAGCATGTAGAGGATATGGTTTCGTTCCACCTGCTCCAGGGTTTCAGGTTGGCCATCACCACTTGAAGGAGCCCGCTTCCCATTCATCACCTCGTTGGCCAGGGAGAGCCTGTTTCCTTTAGAACCGATGATGGAGCTTTCGATCACATTCTCCAGCTCCCTGACATTCCCCGGCCAGTCATAGGTTTGAAGAAGCTCCTTGTCCGACTGACTGATCTCTGTAATGGTACGCTTGTATTTTTTCGAAAATTTATCAACGAAGAACCTGGTCAACAGGGGAATATCTGATCTTCTCTTCCGGAGAGGAGGGATGGTGATAGGAAAGACATGAATACGGTAATAGAGATCTTCCCTGAAATTTTTCAGATCTACCTCCTCTTTGAGGTTCTTGTTTGTGGCAGTGATGATACGCACATTGACATGCCGGCCCTTTTCCGACCCAAGCCTGTCGAAAGTCCCCTCCTGGATAAACCGTAAAATCTTAGGCTGTAGATCCAGGGGCATATCCCCGATCTCATCAAGGAAAAGAGTGCCGTTGTCAGCTTGTTCCACCCGGCCCTTTTTGCTGCCAGTTGCACCTGTGAAGGCTCCCTTCTCATATCCGAAGAGCTCACTCTCCAGCAGATCTTTGGGTATTGCAGCACAGTTTACACTGATAAAGGGTCCGTTTTTCTGAGCGCTGATCTTGTGAATGAACTGGGCGACCAGATCTTTCCCTACGCCAGTTTCACCTTCAAGAATAATTATCGCATCGGTAGCGGCGACCTCCTTTGCCCGGTTGATGACATACCGAATCGCTTCGCTTTTGCCAATGATCTCTTCCTCTTCATATACCTTTCCCAGCTCCGACTTCAGGAAAATATTCTCTTTCTCAAGTTGTTTTTTAAGGGTTTCAATCTCTTCGTAGGCCTTTACCTGGTCGCTTATGTCCGCTCCAACACTGATAATGCCAACGGGTTTCTCATCTGTGTCAAACAGGGTGACAACAGACCAGTTTATATTCAGGATATCTCCCTCTTTCGTTTGGATTAAGCGCCGTGCTAATTCATTGGTGTTGGTTGAAAGGACCGAATCAAACTTATTGGTCGAATCCTCCATGGTTGCTTCAGGGATAAATAACGTATACTGATGTTGGATAACTTCCTCTTTTGAGTAACCGGTGAGTTCATGAAAATATTGATTCGTATAAACAACCGAACCATCTTTATCCACCTGGATAACCAGCAGACTGATCCTGTTCAGGATATCGGTCAATCTCTTGTCTTTGGCTAGCAGCTCTTTATGTAAGACCTCTTTGATCTGGATCTCTTTGGCAATGCGTCCACCAATGATGATCATAAAAAGGACCGGGAAAAAGTCGAGTGGCAACAATCCTCCATGAAAATCGGGTGAAAGGATCGATGGGAAATAGTGCAGCAGAATATCATCAATACTAAAAAGTGTCATGATGATCAATGTAATAAGGAGTACGATACCCGACTTTTTCTCTCCTGCCTTCCATTGATGATTCACAGATAAGAATCCATATAAAATAATACCAGCTTGTAGGATATGAGAAAGTATTAGCCAGTATATTGCTGCTAAGAGATCAAATGCCGACAAGACGAACAGCAGATAATCCAGTAGTATTACACCTGTCAATGACCACTGGATGGACCTTACCTTATAACCTGTATAAACACCAAAGAACCAGGGTAGTAGGCCGAAAGCCGTGATGATCAGGAAAGTCCCTGCAAAATGAACGAAGTCGGAATCCGCGGCATCAGGATAGATGGGAAAGAGGAGATAGTAGAGAGCAGAAGTGAGTCCGATAAATCCAAAAAACAGAAAGACGGGATCCCTCTTCTTCTGGAATCCAATGATCAGGCTGATGGTGGCAAAACCTAGAGAGATGCCTGTAAAGGTGTAAAGAAAAGGGAGTAGTTCCGCGCTCAAAATACAACTGATTTTTTGAAACGATAAAAATAGTGAATTTTCATATCTTTCGTATTTTTACACACAAAAGAACTTCCCCCTCTATGAGAATGGGTTCTGTCAGATCAACACTTGTTTTCCTGTCATTGCTGGCAGGTTTGTTTACCGCGTCCGGCCAGAATGATTCCCTGGTTATGAGTAACGGGAATACCCTCGTTGGAGAGATCAAGGGCATGGAAAAGGGCGTGTTGACCCTTAAAACGAAATACAGCGACAAGGATTTTAAAATCGACTGGGATGATGTGATATGGATTAAAAGTATGCGGAATTTCATTATGAACCTTCCACATGGCCGGAAACTGTATGGCAGTATCCTACCCGATTCCAAAGACTCAGGCAAGGTGATCGTTGTCGACGTAAAAGAGAGAATAATCACTTCAATACAAGATCTGGTTTACATCAAACCTGTTAAGAAAAAATTCTTTGGCAGGTTCGGTGGGATCATATCAGCCGGCTACACCCTGACCAAAGCCAACAACTCCCACCAGATCAGCGTCAATACCAATCTGAATTATACCTCCAACTCCATGTTATCGAGTGCATATTTTACCTTCATCAGCAACCTTCAGAAGAAGGATTCGGTTGAGATCAAGAACAAACGAATGGAGGGAGGACTTGCTTTCAATATATTCCTGATCAGGGGATGGGTAGCTATTGTTGGTACGGATCTTCTACAGAATGAAGAGCAGAAGATCAAACTGCGTGCTAATACCAAGCTGGGTGTAGGGAATTATGTGGCCAGAACGAACAAACTATACCTGTTGCTTGGTGGGGGTGGAGCCTGGAATTATGAAACCTATTCCGATACCGCCAATACATTGCGGAGCAACCTTGAAGCATTCGCTACTATAGACTTTAACATTTTCAACATCGGAGACCTGAATCTGACCACCAGCGTGACCGGGTTTGCCGGCCTGACTGACTGGGGCCGGCTCCGTTGTGATTTCAATTTCGACCTGAAATACGACCTCCCTCTCGATCTCTTTATCAATCTTGGGTTCACACTCAATTACGACAACCAACCAGTTGCAGGTGCTTCTGATAACGATTATGTGCTGCAGACCACCGTTGGGTGGGATTTCTAAGTCATGGACCTGCTAAAGGGAGTGAACTTATTGCCAATTCACAGATTTAATATGAAATTTATGAATAGATTCATATATTTCAAGATAATTTCTTGCTGGGAAGGCGGCTTCCGGGTGCCATGCGTGATCCGCTGGCCCGGTGTAATTGATGCAGGTGCGATTGATAAAGAAGTGAAAACACTGCAGACTGCTCCATCTCCAGGTCAATAGGAAAAGCGAATAACCTGCAACACGATTCACGATTCACGTCTTACGATTCACGATTCACGATTCACGTCTTACGTCTTACTTCTTACGTCTTACGTCTCACGAACTTCAGAGTCCCAGAAACCTGAAAGGCTCAGCCTCTTTAAAGTCTTTATCCACATTCCCGGCATACACTTCACCATTTGCTATGGGCAACATCTTTACAGGGGCGCCTGCTGAAAAATCCAGGTCGTTCAGATCAACCCAGAAAATATTTGGAGTCAATGCACTTTCAAAATAGTAGGTCTTGTTCTTCTGGTCTGCTACTGTTCTCCATCTTGTACTTGAAATATTAGGCTGGTCAGGAGTAGATATGCCAAAAGGAACTGAGCAGTTTCTGATTACCCCGAACATGCTGGCGAGTGCCTCTTTGATGTTGTCGGTCTGAGGAATGGCATCTACATAGAAAGAGGCCCTTGCGAACCTGTCAGCCGCCCTGTTCGTCCCGGGTAGAAACGTAGTTCCTCCGATCTCCTCCCAGTATTCGTTTAATGCCAGTTGTTTGTCAAAAGTGGGGGAGTTGGTCATCACCTTGTAGGAGCGGTCATGATGGATCACAAGTTTACCATCTATATATTCGAAGATGGCATTATCTCCCAACGTGTCTGAGATAGAGAGATGAAGTGTCCCAAGGCGCTCACTTCCGGGGATATAACTGGTAACAACCACAAATTCCTCTTTGGAAAGTTCTGCAACGGCTTCAGCCACGGTCTGAAAATTATCCAGCACATATTGCGTCCAGGCAGCAATGGAAAGTCCTGGTTCGCTCCCGTCATAGTCGGGATATTCTGACTCTACCAGCCATAGCAGGTTCGCCACAAGCCCTTTCTCATTCATGCCATCAGTGGTGCAGATATCATAACCCGATACGATCACACTGCCGTATTTGGAAGTCCACTTAAAAGAATTCGGACCGGCTTCGCCATTGCGCTCCATGCCCCTCGGGAAGAGCCACATGTTACTCAGGATGTCATCTTTCCAGTCCATAGACCTGGCAGTGATGATTGTGCCGTTCGGTCCCTCATAGACCACTCTGGTGCAGGCTGTTGAATCAATGTTTTGCGCAATAACTATGACAACTATCAATAAGATAGCAGAAAGGTGTTTTCTACTGTTTTTCATTTTTTAGTTTTAAGGATGACAGGGTTATGATCAGGCTTCCCATCTGATTCCTATTTCAGGCTGAACGACCCAATCACATTGTAGATCCCGGCGATCAGGAGGACTACTCCAACCCAAATGACCAGGGTAAATCCGGCAAACAGTGGATTGAACATGATAAGGAAGGAAAAGATCAGGATGAGGATTCCAGTAATGAATTTCATTACCGCATTTTTATCTCCAGAGAATCCATCAATCGCTACGTAGAATCCATAGATCGCTCCCCAGAATCCGATGATGAATGGAATGACAGTTGCTGTCAGGGCTGGGTGTGCAATCAGGATGAAACCCAGTACAATGTCAATAACTCCTTCAAATACCCTCCATCCCCAGTCCTGTACTGTTCTTTTCATTACAAAACCCTGCCAGATAACGATAAGGCCTGATAGCAGAAACCCAATCCCAATGTATAAGGCAATAGCCAGGACAGATCCGCGTGGATTTTGGAATATCAGAAGCGCTATAAAAATCATGATGATCCCTTTGATCAGGAACCAGTACCAGTTTTTGTTTTTTTGTTTTTCCATTGTGTTGATTGATTTATTGTTGAACAACTTGACTGCAATATCAGAATAATGGGTGTAAAGATAGCAGAAAATTCATACCTTTGCCGCCCGAAATAGACTTCAGGCACACGATGATAAATATTACCTTACCAGACAATTCTGTCAGACAATTCCCGGAAGGGATTTCCGGGCTTGAAATAGCGAAAAGCATCAGCGAAGGATTGGCCCGCAATGTCCTTTCAGTAGTGGTAGATGGAGAGGTGTGGGATGCCACACGCCCTATTGACAAAGATGCTGCAATCAAACTTCTTACCTGGAACGACACCGAGGGCAAAGCCACGATGTGGCACTCCTCGGCTCACCTGATGGCTGAAGCCATTGAAATACTATACCCCGGCGTTAAGTTCGGGATTGGACCCGATATTGAGAACGGATTTTACTACGACATCGACTTTGGAGAATACCCAATCTCATCCGATGACTTCCCAAAAATCGAAAAGAAGATCCAGGAGCTTGCACGTGAGAAGCAACAATTTACCCGAATTGAGAAAACCAAGAGCGAGGCCCTCGACTATTTCTCGAACAAAGGGGATGAATACAAGATTGAGCTGATCAATGATCTGGAAGACGGCGAGATTACCTTCTATGAGTCAGGTGTGTTCACCGACCTCTGCCGTGGACCCCATCTTCCCGATACAAGCGTGATCAAAGCCGTAAAACTCCTTGCTACTGCCGGCGCCTACTGGCGTGGCAATGAGAACCGCAAGCAATTGACCCGCATTTACGGCATCACCTTCCCAAAACAGAAGGAACTAGACGAATACCTGGTTATGCTGGAAGAGGCGAAGAAACGAGATCACCGGAAACTGGGGAAAGATCTTGAACTTTTTACCTTCTCCCAACGGGTAGGGCAGGGACTGCCCCTCTGGCTGCCACGTGGAGCTCAGCTCAGGGAACTTCTTGAAGCCTTTTTAAAAAGGACCCAGAAGAAGATGGGCTATGTACAGGTTATCTGTCCGCATATTGGGAATGTTGAGCTGTACAAGACATCGGGGCACTACGATAAGTACGAAAAAGATTCGTTTCGACCCATCACCACCCCGGTTCCCGGAGAGGAATTCTTTTTGAAACCGATGAACTGTCCGCACCACTGCGAGATCTATAGTCATAAGCCCCGTTCTTACAAAGATCTGCCGATCCGCATGGCCGAATTTGGAACTGTTTATCGGTATGAACAAAGTGGTGAACTACACGGACTGACCCGGGTTCGGGGATTTACCCAGGATGATGCCCATATATTCTGTACCCCCGATCAGGTGAAAGATGAATTCAAAGGCGTGATGGAAATCGTGATGCTTATCTTCAAGGCATTGAGTTTTAATGACTTCATTGTACAGATATCACTCCGCGACAAAGAAGATAAAGAGAAGTATATCGGATCCGATGAAAATTGGGATAAGGCCGAGCAGGCAATCCTGGAGGTGGCTGAAGAGAGTGGATTGGATACTGTTGTTGTGCCTGGCGAAGCTGCATTCTACGGTCCGAAGATGGACTTCATGGTGAAAGATGCGATCGGAAGGAAGTGGCAGCTTGGAACAATCCAGGTTGATTACAATCTGCCGGAACGGTTTGAGTTGGAGTACATTGGTGCAGATAACCAGAAACACAGACCAGTCATGATCCATCGTGCACCCTTTGGATCGATGGAACGTTTCGTTGCTGTATTGCTTGAACATACCGGGGGAGACTTCCCGTTGTGGCTGGCTCCCGATCAGGCTATCGTGCTGCCAATCAGTGAAAAATATCACGACTATGCAAAAAAAGTTTTAAATTTGCTGAATAATTCCGAAATTCGCGCCCTCGTTGATGAACGGAATGAAAAGACAGGGAAGAAGATACGCGATGCTGAGTTAATGAAAATCCCTTACATGCTGGTAGTTGGAGAGAGAGAAGCAACAGAAGATACCATCTCTGTGAGGAAACATGGCCATGGCGACCTCGGGCCCGAAAAGATAGAAGCATTTATCGAGCGTGTGAAACGGGAAATGGAAGAGGAACTGGGAGGACTGTAACGAAGGACGAAAGACGATTGATCAGAGAACAACAACGTAAGGACAAGGCATGCCTTGTCCATATTTGATAACGGACAAAAACTAACTAATAGGAGATAATAAGATAGCAAAAAAGCCATATCATGGACCCAGGCGGCGCTACAGCAGACCGCTAAAAAAAGAAGATCCTCACTTTATCAATGAGAGAATCAAATCGCCGGTTGTACGTGTGGTAGGCGATAATGTCAACCCGGATATCTACAACCTGAGAGAAGCTCTGGCTATTGCGGATAGCCTGGGATTAGACCTGGTGGAGATATCGCCAACTGCCAATCCGCCTGTCTGCAGAGTGATTGATTACAAAAAGTTCCTGTATGAGCTGAAGAAGAAGCAGAAGGAGATGAAAGCTAAAACAGCTAAGGTAGTTGTGAAAGAGATCAGGCTGGGACCCAACACAGATGATCACGATTTCAACTTCAAGCTGAACCACGCGATCAAGTTCTTAAAAGACGGTGCAAAAGTAAAAGTGGATGTCTTTTTTAAGGGACGTTCCATTATATATAAAGACCAGGGAGAGCTCATGCTTTTGAAATTTGCCCAGGGAGTAGTGGATTATGGAAAAATTGAACAGATGCCACGCCTCGAAGGTAAACGGATGATCATGATCATCGCCCCCAAAAAATAGTACAGCCGCGCTTTGGCGCGGCTCCTATTGTAAAGACGCTGCATGCAGCGTCTCTTGTTAACCAAAAACAACAAACGCAAATGCCCAAAATGAAATCAAAATCCGGTGCGAAGAAGAGATTTACCCTGACGGGCACCGGAAAGGTCAAGCGGAAGCATGCGTACAAAAGCCACATCCTGACAAAGAAGTCAAAAAAACGGAAGAGGAATCTTACCTATTCCACAACAGTTGACAAGGCAGATGAAGCCAATGTACGTATCATGCTCAGCGCAAAGTAAGTAACTGTACTTAGCTGCAAGGTCTCTGAGAATGGGGCGCTAAGACAAAAATCAAAAAAAATGCCAAGATCAGTAAATTCAGTCGCTGCAAAAGCGAGAAGAAAAAAGGTAATTAAACTGGCCAAGGGTCAGTTTGGAAGGAGAAAGAATGTCCACACTGTGGCCAAGAATGCTGTTGAGAAGGGCCTCTCATATGCATACCGGGATCGCAGGACAAAGAAACGGACATTCCGTAGTCTCTGGATCACAAGAATTAATGCAGGTGCCCGCGAGTATGGAATGTCCTATTCTGTACTGATTGGGAAACTGGCCGATAAAAACATTGCCATCAACAGGAAAACCCTGGCCGACCTGGCAATGAACCATCCGGAAGCCTTTAAGGCGGTACTCGAAGAAGCCGCGAAATAACTAGCGAACTAGCGAATTGGTGAGTAGTATATCATTGCAGATTTGCTTTGATATATTTGTATATTGGGATCAAGCCCACTTGCCCACTCGTTCACTTGTTCACTTGTTCACTTGTTCACTTGTTCACTTGTTCACATAGTTCTTAATAAACTGCTCCACCTGGTGTGCCTTCAATCGTTTTGCCAGGATATTTTTGTCCCTGTCAAGGATATAGATCACCGGAGTTGTCTGGATATCATACGTGTCATGGTAGTTTCCGGTCAGTGATCTTGGACCGTTTACATTGATCCATGTCATATTCTTTTTCCGGATATACTCTTTCATTTTCGCCATCGTCGTGTCTGAACAAACAGCGAAGATCTCCATGTCATATTTTTCGGAATACCTGTCATAGATCTCTTTCAGCATCGGGACCTCCTTTTCGCAATGTCCGCAATCAGGATCCCAGAAGAGAAGAATTGTGATAAATGCATCTACATTATACAATGAAGAAAGCCCGTTAGCAGTGTCCTGCATGATCATATTGGGGGCCTGTTCACCCAGGAGCAATGGACGGATCCGGCTCGCTTTTTTTAGCATCTTCTCCAGTACGGTTCCCGATACCCATACAGCTTCTCCTGTCACATAATATGTATCCACAAGTTTGACAAAGACTTCATCGAATCCCATGATCTCAGAGTTCTCATAGTGATACGTGAGAAACCATACAATGTATTTGAACATTTCGGGATCAGGACGCGCTTTCTCAACCAGGAGAACGGCCTCCTTGAAGATTGAATCGGGACTCTGAATTACCACCTGGTCAAAGTATTTCTTCAGTTTATTATGAAATACCGGTGTCCTGATCAGCCGGTTGTCAGATAGATCCATATCATCCCAGTAATGCTCTTTATAGTATCGGTATGCAAAGGAGGAATCTTCCCGTCCATTTTCCAGCTTGGGGATCTTTTTGATCACCGGCTCTTTCATAGCATTGATCAGCATGGCCAGAAAAGAGAATGGTCGCTCTTCCACAAGTTTGAGTTTGTGGTCGATGATCTCATCGTTGAGTGCAATGATTCGCTTGGTTAGTTCTAAAGAGTCTTTACTGGATTCAGATGATTTCAGCTTTTCCTGAAGCGCCTGGATCGCTGTAAATTTCTTCTGCGTGTAATGCAGGTAATCGTAAAACTCCCGGTTATCCAGGGAGCCGGATACCTTCATCTTTCCCACCGGGTCATCCTTCTCAGTCTCCATGGTGAATTTACGATCATTGTTCAGCACGAAGTCGAAATAAATATTCTCTGCAATAACCAGGATGTAGACTCCTTTTGGTTGATCGGCAGGAGCAGTAAATGTACCGCTGCCCTTACCGTCTATAATAATTGTGTCTGTGATGTAGGTGCCATTTCCATAATAATTCGCCACAAGGCATATCGTATCTTTCAGCCCGTTGATCCTGAACTTCACCTCATACCCATCCTCTCCGGCAATCAGGGAAAAAGGCAGCATGAGTAGTAACATGATTAGGGAAGACAGAGTTTTAGTCATATGTAGTAAGTTTATAAAGTCAATACTTGCCCCTAAATCCCCTGAAGGGGACTTACTCCCCCTTTAGGGGGTTGGGGGGTGATTCATACGGTACAAAAAACAGCTTGACAAAGACATATCCTAAAAGTTCATTGATGACTTCCCTGAAGCCTTTGCTTGATTTCCACCAGTTGTTACGATCGTAATAAAAGCTTCTTATAGATATTATTCCAACGTTGAACTCGTCGCCAAGTGCCGCCTGAAACATCATTTGACTTCTGCGGCTATGTGGCCCGTAACTCATCAGGTTTATAGCTTTTACTTCAGGGTAATTATGTTTGAGGTATTCTGCTAATGCACGGGCTGAATTGTAGGTTCTGTCATGTTGAATTTCATCAGTGGCAATGGCGACAAGCATTGTTGTGTCAAAACCCATCCTTTTTAACGAGTTCTCAGCAATGGCAGCGGTATTCCCAAATTCGAAAAGCAAATGGCCCCATTCAAGTGGTGTGCCGGTTGTTATAAGAAGTTTGTAATGATGGCGGTGGAATTCAGCCACAGCAGAGTCGAGGATATAGTCAGGAACTGCCCCTTCCAGCACAAGCACTTCAGCTTTCACTGGATGCACAGGAGCCAGCAGGTTATATGTCCTGGTCATAAGCAGGAATGTAGTAAGGAAGATGATCAGCAGGATTGCCAACCATCCCCAGACCGTCAACCCCCACCTCGTCCGCTTACTGATAACCCCGTAACTCTTGATAGCTTTTCCCATATGTTTGATCGTTTTTCACTGCAGGATCCTTGATTCTAAATCCTGGATACTGATTCCTGGATCCTGTTATAAAACTTCGTAATTCGTACTTCTAACTTCCAGTTCGTACTTCGTACTTCTAACTTCCCACTTCCTCTTTCCGGTGTTCCTTTCTCAGTAAATCGTTTATCGTCTTCACCGGATTGAACGTGATGATAGGAGCTTCAACAAATACGGTAATCCATTTTGACATTGCTCCATTCCACAGGCCGGGCAGTTCCTGGGCTTTCAGGTTCCGGCCTTCACTCGACTTGAGGGAGATGAATCCGGCCTCTTCATCAACAAACTCATCCAGGTTAAAAAGTTCTCCCCTGAAGTCCCGGATAGAACAAACAAGGTCAACAGGGTTGAAGTGCGTTGCCTGGTCAACAATGTCTTTCTGATCAGGCTTCTTCAGATCTATCTGTGAAGATTCAACGATCTGCAGGGATTCTTTCCCATCACTGTTCATTACCCAGAAAGGGCCTCCACCGGGTTCTCCCTCATTTCTAACCATCCCGCAAACCCGAACCGGCCGGTTCAGGAGCTCCATCAGTTTCGTTTGCTGCTGCTTCAGGGCGAGTGAGGAAAAACCGTCGGAGAGCTTCATCCACATATGGTTACGCATAAACTTAACCATCTCTGCGATCTGTTCTTCAGAAAGGTCATGATTATCGGCATCGGTGAGAAACGTATTGATATGGTCGCGAAGGTATAGCAGATATCCGCCGATAAGCTTTTTATACATATACGTAGTAGGCTTGAGTCGGTCGGGTACGATATTGTCGATATTTTTGACAAAGATGATATCAGCGTCTAAACGGCTCAGGTTTTTCAAGAGGGCTCCGTGTCCGGCCGGACGAAACAGGATGGTCCCATCTGTATTCCGGAAAGGCTGATTTTCCTCATCCACAGCAATGGTATCAGTGGAGGGAAGCTGCTCAGAAAAATCAACTGTGAATGTAACCCCGAATTGCTTCTCATACGCCTCCTTTACCTGGTTGAATCGTGCCATGAACTTTTCTTTGTGTTCAGGCGAGATGGTAAAGTGGATCCGGGCTGTCGCGTCACTGTTTCTGGCATAGTTGGCTGCCTCCACCAGGTGCTCCTCGGCAGAGGTACGGGCCCCGTCAGGATAGTCATGAAAAAGAATCAATCCTTTGGGCAGGTTGGCATAATTTAATCCCTTCTCATCCAGGATAAAGCTGACAAGCAGATCCAGTCGCCATGATTCAATCAGGCTTGTTGCATCCAGCCCGCGCCTGGCGAGTATCTCCTGAAGGCTGGTAAAGAAGGCAATCTCAGGCAAATGAGAAACCAGGTAGGAGACAGAATTAAAATCGTGATCTTTCAGAAAGGCCTCACGCTGGCTGTGATCATCAGTGAATGAGTTCGTAAATTCAAACAGGTGCTTGAACATCCGGGTGGCCGCTCCTGAGGCCGGAACGAACTTCACAACAGAGAGATCCTTCAGGTGCTGGGAATAATAATTGATAAAATAGGAGAGTTCATCTTCGCAGAAAGAGAAAATCCCATCCCCTGAGGTAGCCGGCCTGACAAGGTTGATAAACGGAAACCCGCTTCTGAAGTTCCCGATCTGCCTGTCAATAGCAGAAAGATCTATCCCTTTGGCTTCTACCTGTTTAAGATCCTTTTCGGTGAACATAGCCTGATTTTTTGTACTTTTACACCACAAATATATTTCAAAAATGAGAAAGATAACCGCAACACTCCTTTTCTTTTTATTCTATCTGGTAGTAACGTCGCAAGTAGCACCCGATAAATATTTCGTGGAATTTACAAATAAAGGCAATTCGCCTTACTCAATCGACAGGCCCTGGGAGTTTCTCTCGCAGCGGGCACTTGACAGAAGGGCTGTTGCAGGAATCCCGATCGAGGAGAATGATCTGCCTGTTAGTCCCTCTTATGTTGAGGAGGTCAGCCTGATTGGAGTCGACGTGATTACACGCTCCAAATGGTTTAACGGAATAACGATCTATACTCTTGACCCGTTCAAGGTTGCTGAGATCGAACAACTGCCGTTTGTAACCAACGTGTTGAAAAGTAGCGGAATGGTTATAAAACCTGCTCCGGTCGAGGATAAATTTGCACTGGAACAGATGTCGGTGTTGCCTCTTATTTCACCCCCTGGTGTTCCTTTGAAGATCTCTGATTCAACTGATTACGGCATATCTTATGACCAGGTGCACATGGTTCGCACCGATATGCTGCACGACCTTGGGTTCCGTGGCGAAGGCATGGTGATTGCCATACTGGATGCGGGATTTAATCTGGTTGACCAACTGGCTCCTTTTGATAGTCTCTGGGCCAACAACCAGATTCTGGGTACCCGCGACTTTGTCAATCCGGGTGGGAATGTCTACATTGGGCATACACATGGTAAAAGCGTCCTCTCTATTATGGGAGGATATGTCCCCGGACAGCTGATTGGAACAGCTCCCAAAGCTGATTACTGGTTGCTGAGGTCGGAAGATGGCGGTACCGAATATCTTATTGAAGAGTATAATTGGGTATGTGCGGCTGAATTTGCCGATAGTGTAGGTGCTGATGTCATCAATTCATCCCTGGGATATACAGTTTTTGATGATTCTACTCAAAGTCATACATGCACTGATATGACTGGCAACACAACTCCTGTTACCCGTGGTGCAAACATTGCTTTCAGCAAAGGGATCCTGGTTGTCAACAGTGCCGGAAATGAAGGGAACAATCCAAACTGGAACTGTGTAAGCGCTCCTTCCGACGGAACCGACGTCCTTTCAATAGCTGCGGTGGATTCGTTAGGCAACTATGCCTCCTTCAGTTCAACAGGTGTGGTTGACGGCTTGTACGTCAAACCCAATGTTGCAGCAATGGGACAGCTTACCGTTATTTCCGGCAATGACGGAACGGTGACCCGGGGCAGTGGAACCTCCTTCTCCTCTCCGGTAATGGCAGGTTCGGCTGCTTGTTTGTGGCAGGCTTTTCCGGGTTTTTCAAATGCAACACTGAAAATGGCTATTGAAGAATCGGCTTCTCAGTTTACCAGTCCTGATAAATACTTAGGTTATGGGATTCCGAATCTCTACACGGCATATGAACGACTTACCGGAGTTGATCCTGTATACAGTGAAGGATCGCTGGTGGTATACCCAAACCCATCTTATGGAAAGGAGTCGATCCATGTTAAGGTTCATGTTCTTGTGGCACAAACCTTACAGGTTCAGATAGTTGATATTACCGGAAAACAACTCTATACCCGAAATGACATCCGGTGCATGGTTGGTGAAAATACGATCAGCCTCAACTCCCTTCCATCCATGAGGCCAGGAATCTATATCCTGAAACTCCAAAGCCTGGATGGCCCGGCCTTTTTTGAAACAAAAATTATCCAGAGACTGCAACTATAATTGTAAGGAAGAGGCATGCCTCGTCCCTACTTCGAACCTCGACCCTCGACCCTGTCACCTCGTCCCTCGACCCTGTCACCTCGACCCTCGGACGAGGCATGCCTCGTCCCTACCACATCTTTTCCATTCCGGAGAAGAAGAAGCTACACTCAATTTCAGCATTCTCATCCGAATCTGATCCGTGAACGGCGTTCTTGCCAAGGTCGGTTCCATATAGTTTGCGAATGGTTCCTTCGGCTGCTTCTGCCGGGTTTGTAGCTCCAATCAACGTACGATAATCCTGAACAGCATTCTCTTTTTTCAGGATGGCTGCTACAATAGGCCCTGAAGCCATGTAACTGGTAAGTTCTTTAAAAAAAGGACGATCTTTATGTACTTCATAAAAGGCTTCAGCTTCCCGTTTGCAAAGATGAACCATCTTAAGGGAGATCACCCGGTAACCCTCTTTCAGGATCCTGTCAAGGATCTTTCCTGCATATCCCTGCTCAACGGCAAGGGGCTTTATCATCGTAAATGTCTTATAACCAGTCATAATTAAATTGATTTTCAGCAAAATTACGGATAATTTTAATTTATCTTAATTTTGCACTCTACTTACGAACCTAAATCACTTGGAAAATACAGATTTCCCGAAAGTAAAAGAGCTGCTGGCTTCCCAACAGAATATTTTACTGACAACTCATACGAATCCCGACGGGGATGCCATTGGATCATCCCTTGCTTTGTACAGGTATCTTACCATGAAGGGGCACTCTGTCGCTGTAATGGTTCCTGATCCTTTTCCATCGTTCCTGGCCTGGCTGGCCAACACTGAGAAGATTCTTGTCTTTACCCGGCAAAAAGAACAGACTCTCCGGGCAATTTCCGATGCTACTGTCATTTTCTCCCTGGATTATAACGATTTAAGCAGACTTCAGGATGCCTTTATCCCGGTTAAAGAGGCATCTGCTACAAAGATCCTTTTGGATCACCACCTCTACCCTGCGAACCATTACGATTTGGCCATGTCAGTCACCAACACCTCCTCGACTGCTGAACTGATCTTCGACTTCATCCGTGCAATGGGAGATGAAAAACTGATTGACACTGAGATAGCCGAAGCATTATATACTGGAATTATTACCGATACCGGATCTTTTAGCTACTCATGTAACCATGTGGAGACCTACGAAGTGACGGCGGCCCTTTTCAGGTGTGGTATTGATGGAGCACGTATCCACAGGTTAATTTACGATACCTATTCAGAGCACCGGTTGCGTTTGCTGGGATTTTCCTTAAGCGACAAACTGGTAGTGATACCGGAGTTTCATACGGCCTACATCTATCTCTCTGCTGAAGATCTGGATCGGTTTAAATACCAGATAGGAGATACCGAAGGGGTTGTAAACTATGCACTTTCTATTGAAGGGATTAACCTGGCAGCTCTCTTCTCCGAGCGTGACAATACAATCCGGATCTCATTCAGGTCAAAAGGCAACTTCTCAGTAGAACGACTCGCCCGCGACCATTTCGATGGGGGAGGGCATGTAAATGCTTCAGGAGCAACAAGTTATCTTACTATGGAAGAGACTGTTAAAAAATTTCAACAACTGCTTCCTTCCTACAGGGATGCCTTATCAGGGGTCCGTTAATGATACAAGTCAAAATAGCAAAAGAACTCCTGTTCATTGGATTTCTTGTTTTCATGACTGTCTTCAGCTCATGCAGAGAGTCACCCCGTAGAGTATCAGGTACTTCGCACATTCGTCTCACCGATACAAAGCTGATTGACTACAACCGCGGAATTGTCAAAAGTGAAGAGCAGGAAATTGAAAACTTCCTGAACAGGTACCGCTGGGATATGAAGAAAAGTACCACCGGGTTGCGCTACCTCATATACCAAATGGGTAATGGCATACAAGCCAAAGAAGGTATGCTTGTACGCTTCCAATATTCAGTGAAGTTGCTCAACGGAAAATTAGCCTACTCTTCAGATTCTTTGGGGCCTAAGTCATTTATTCTGGGGCATGGTGGAGTTGAGACAGGCCTGGAGGAGGGCATGCTATTACTTCGCCAAGGAGATCGGGCTAAGTTTATTATCCCATCTTACCTGGCGTTTGGTCTCCTTGGCGACCAGCAGAAGATACCTCCAGGGGCTACCTTGGTGTATGATGTGGATATTCTTGATTTAGAAACGATTAAATAAACTAAAATGAACTACAACCCCAACATGGAAAGGCTGTTGAGCCTGCTTTTTATCATTCCTCTTATTTTTGGATGGGGATGCCAATCTGATCAGGATGGATTCAGTACCACTCCCGAAGGTTTGACATATATGTTTCATCAGCAGAACAAGGCAGGGATAGGCGTTCTGGTTGGAGACATAGTTACAGCCGATGTAATATTCAGAACAGCAGACACAGTCTTCTTTGTCAGTTCCAGGGATCTCACTGTACCCTATCAGTTTGAGATTCTCGAACCCAAATTCCCGGGGGATTTGTACGATGCATTTCTGTTAATGGCTGTGGGAGATAGCGCTACCTTTATCATCGATGGAGACTCCCTCTTTCTTCTGGATTTTGAAATTCAGGAGTATCCTGATTTTATTGATCTTACTACAGATGTCTTCATGGATGCTAAATTACATGATGTTATGCCCCGGGAAGTATTTGAACAGGAAAAAGAGACCTATAAGGAACGGGTTGACAGATTGAAGGCCGATCTTAAGGAGCGGGAAGAGAGTGATATCCGTTCTTATATTGAGCAAAACAATATTCGTGTAAACCCAACGGAGTCAGGGCTTTATTATATTGAATTTGAGAGGGGTGATGGCCCTGCTGTAGAGCCGGGAAAATCTGTAAAAGTAGATTATACTGCAATGTTCATAAATGGTGAAATCTTTGAGACAACGAAACAAGATATCGCTGTGAAAAATGATATATTTGACTCCTTAATGAGGTATCAGCCCTTTCAGTATCTACATGGCGATTCTATTACTTTCGCGGGCTGGAATGAAGGGTTGTCATATATGAAACAGGGTGGACATGGCCTGCTGGTTGTTCCGTCCGATTTAGCATACGGGGAAGAAGGAGTTGAGGGATACATCCCGCCTTTTACCCCTTTGATTTATGAGGTTGAAATTTTAGAAGTAAAATAAATATAAACAAGTATTGAAATTGAATAGATTATGAAAAAAGTGTTGATTAACCCATTTGCCATCTTGGTGATGGTTGCGATAACCTCGTTTGGTTGTACCTCAAAATTCTCAGGTTTTGATAAGACAGATTCGGGATTATATTATAAACTTTACAGTGTCAGCGAAGATACGGTGAAAGCAAAGACCGGTGATTTTGTTTCACTTGATATGAAATATATCACTGAAAGTGATTCGATATTGTTTGACAGTAAAACCGGAATGGAAGGACAACCGATCCGGTTTCAGTTACCCCCCTCAGATTTCGCTGGTGATCTCTACGAAGGGATACGCATGCTCTCGCCTGGCGATAGTGCTGAGTTCCTGATCAATGCTGACTCTCTTTTTACGATTACATTTAAAATGCCGAAACGGCCCGAATTTATTGACACCAACTCATACCTGAGGTTTTATGTCACTCTTCATTCAGCAGAGTCAATGGAATCACTGGCATCGAAAGAGGAAGGAATATTGAATGAATATATCGCAACTAACGGGATTACTGCGCAGCCTCTTGAGACAGGACTGTATTTCATTGAAACTGTTCCTGGCAACGGTAGAGCGATCGAAACGGGGGATCAGGTTACCTTCCACTTCAACCTCGCGCTTGCCAACGGTTCTCAGGTATTTTCCTCGTATGACCGTGGAGAGCCAATGCAGCTCACCTGTGGAAAACCATTTGATACGCCCGGGTTCGACCAGGGGGTTAGTTTGATGAAGAAAGGGGGCAAAGCGAAGTTTATTGTCCCCAGTGGGATTGCTTTTGGAGCAGCTGGAAGAGGAGCTGTCATTCCACCCTTCTCTACACTCGTATATGATGTAGAGGTGCTCGACGTTATGACTGCCAGTGAAGTAGCAAAGATGACGGCAAACAAGAAAAAAGAAGAAGAGATGAAAGCAGGATTAGCAAAACAACAGGAGGCCAGTAAACTAAACGCCTACCTGAAGGCGAAAAATATCACTGTAAAACCTACCCCCAGTGGTTTGTATTATATTGAAACAGAAAAGGGAACCGGAGCAAGAGCCGAAGCTGGTAAAAAGGTGAAAGTTCATTACACAGGTACCTTGCTTGATGGAACGAAGTTTGATTCCTCCCTTGACCGGGAAGAACCTTTCTCTTTTACACTGGGGCAAGGTCAGGTGATCCAGGGCTGGGACGAAGGTATTGCCCTGATGAATGTCGGCGGAAAAGCTTCCTTTATTATTCCGTCGTCCATTGGCTACAAGGATCGCAGTATGGGACTGATAACACCATTCAGCACACTTCTGTTTGACGTGGAATTAATCGAAGTAGAATAAAAAAAAGGCCTGCCGGTGAAGAAGACCGCCATTTTTATACTCATATCGCTTACACTGCTGCCTGCCTCTTTATTGGCTATTAAGGCCGACTTCCAGTTTACAAAGGTATGTGTAGGAACACAGACCATGTTGGTCAGCACATCTACACCTTACGACAGCATTTTTCGGGTGTTGTGGGACCTGGATGGAAACGGGAAATTCGGTGATGCCTTTGGCGATACGGTGAAAATAAACTTTTCTTCTGCTGGTGCCTATAATATTGGCGTCCAGGTTATTGCCTTTAACGGTGATCAGGATGCTGTTTATAAATCGGTACCGGTTGTCTCCCTGCAGGTTGGCTTCTCTTATAATTTTTCCTGCCGGAATCTGCCTGTCTATTTTTTCGATGAATCAATTATCATTGAAGATGTTGCTTTTCAATATATCTGGAGTTTCGGAGACGGGACACCGGGTAGTTTTCAACCCAATCCTACACACAATTACACTCTGGCAGGAAATTATTCAGTGGGCCTTACAGTTATCACAGCTTCAGGATGCATTGATTCCACCAGAACAACCATTGCGATCCAAAATCCTCCCGTTATAGATGTCTCGTTTTCGGGTGATACTGTTTTTCCCTTGGGCGACAGCGTTGTAGCCTTTATCGTTGGAACATATGACAGTGTCTTCTGGAGCACAGGTGAACGAACCAATTCGATCATTATCCGCGAATCAGGGTATTATTTCGTTCAGGGTTTTCTCGACGGATGCTATGGTGAAAAATATTTTTCGGTTAGTGCTGTAGAGGACCACTCTGTTAGAATCATGACAGTGATTACCCCTAACGGGGATGGGTTCAATGATAGGTGGGAAATATTAAACCTGGCTGAGATAGAACCGTGTCAGGCAGATATTTTCGACCGATGGGGACAGAAGGTGTTTTCAGCCTCCCCATACAACAATGAATGGGATGGGACTTACAACGGGAAGCCTCTTTCAAACGATACATACTACTACTTCCTGCGCTGTTTGGATGGAAATCTGCAGAAAGGTACAATCAATATTGTAAAATAGAAGGAGACACAAATCACACAGGTGATTTCTGATATGAACAGGATGCTTAAAAAAGGACTATCGACCTTGCTTTTACTGGTTATCCTCTCCGGAGCTGCTCTTTCCCAGCAGTTTCCGATCATGGACCAGTACCTGGTCACCCCTTCAAGCATCTCTCCTGCATTTGCCGGGAAGGAGTCGCCATTTGAAGTCTTCGCTACCAGTAGAATAGAATGGACCAATATAAGTGGTCACCCAATAATCGGAGCAATTAATCTGTCCGGAGAACTCCCGAAAAATATGGGTATTGGCGGGAATATCCTGTATAACGTTGCCGGCCCGCTTGAAAATCTTACAGTTAATCTCAATTACGCGTATCACCTGACACTGGCTATGGACCATTCCCTTAGTTTCGGTATCAATGGTACCTATTATCAGAATGTGCTGGATTTGACCAACGCAGTACTGGCAGATCCAAATGATCCGGTGCTTGCTGGCAGAAGTTCCATATCGGAATCCTATTTCAACATGGGGCTGGGCCTCCTTTACTCATGGAAAACCCTTGAAGCTTGTGTTACATTACCATTGCTATTCAATAACAGATCATTCTACAACAGTGACAAGGTTTATTCTCATGTCCTCACATTGGACAGGAATTTTCTGGTATACCTGGGATACCATTTGCAGACAAAAGGTGATTGGGGAGCCAGGTTTTCGTTCCTCTACCGTCAAACTCAATATACCCCCTGGTCGTTCGATGTGGCTGCAAGGGCTGTTTATAAGGAGATGGCATGGTTTGGGCTCCTGTACAGAAAAAACAATATCATTGGGGTTACAGGGGGTTTGAGAATAGGTAAAGGCCTGATGTTCAACTATACATATGAGTATTCGCCCTCAGCGATGATGGGTAAATCTAGCGGAACTCATGAAATTACATTGGGTTATAGAATGATTTCGAAGAGTGTGAAACCCACTATGAAGGATTATATCAAATGAAGCAGATAGCTCGAACATATTATCCCTCTCCCTATGCAGTCATTGTTATGCTGGTTGTACTTCTCTTTGTTGTATTATCTGCAGATGTTACTGCCCAACCATTTCCAACTAAAAAAGGGGGCATTTCATTCAGGGTGGATAACAATCCCAGTCTGACAAAACTGCACCAGGTTGATTCACTCTTCTCCCTCTACGGTCAAAAATTCAGCATGGCAATAACCTCCTGGATTTTCCCAATTGCTCCCGACTATGTGGATACCTTAATCAGTTATAATGCAAAAGGGTATGAGGTGATGGATAATTCCCCCACGCACCAGACACAGTTCTTCAACCTGTTGAACCCTACAGATACTACCCTTTTCGTTGGGAAACCAGGAGTTCACCACGTAAATGCCGATAGAGTTTGCCTGGCTTACAGTGCTGTGGATACATCACAATCGCACAACGAGGGGCTCATAAACGTATTTGGAAACATGGTTATCAGTCAGGATCCCGGTGAATTCGGGAACCTGACAGGAAATCCATACTTCTTTGCTTTCTATATCAATACGAATAACAGCGTTTGTTTGTGGTATAACCTCTCTGCTGTAATACCTACTGATCCGGATACTGTCTATCTGAAGTCCTTGTGGGAAGAACCGGTCAATTTTGGGAACATGGTTAACCTGCAATACCACAAGCTTACCCAGGTTAATGTACTCATGCAGCCAGAGGCGATACAGTTGCTTGGGGAGCGTTCCCTTGCGCTGTTTGATCAACACAATATTCCTCGCCCGGTCAGCTGGATCCACCCTGTTGGCCAGATGCCAATGCTCGATGGTTACCAGGTCAAAGCTAACCTGGGAAATATGCTGCAATACAAGGCAGGCTCCAATTATATCAATGAGGCATACCTTTGTTATAATGAATATAATCCGTATGGGATCAGTCAGTTTGGGATGCAAAATGACAAGATCTCAATCTCCAACCATACCTTCGCATATAATAAGGAACGCATTGCCAATGCTGTTGCAAAGCATTATGTAAATATAGACGTCTCCACTCTGGGAGGTACTCTGGGTGGCTGGAACAATTACCTTGTACGCCTCGATAGCCTCCTCAACTGGTGCACCGTGAATGATATTCAGATCGGAACCTATTCGCAATGGAAAACCTGGCTGTATGACAGCGTACCTAACAGGGTAATCAACATATTCCCTAATCTGGCAGTTGATCTGGATGGGAATAACTACCCGGATGGCTTTGATCAGGAGAGTTCGATTACAAGTCAATTTGATACTACCGATGGGGTAACTTTCAGCGGGGGGCGAAGTTTTGTTCTTACTGAACAGGGAACTTTCTGCAAGGTCACACAACTTGCCGGACTCGAAAAGGGAAAGAACTTCTTTACTGTCTACACAAAAAACGTTGGGCCCGACTCTTCAAAAGTAAAGGCTACATTCAGTTTCCCGGAGACAGGCCTCGTGCAGGAACTGAATTTTACTGTTGATACATCAAAATGGTCCAAACATTCTGGATTTGTTACCGTTCCGGGATCAGTGTCCGTGATGAATATCGTGATTACACGAACTGATACTATGCCCGATACGCTGAAAATCAGTGGTATGGGATTCCGTTCAGCGGGATTTCTAACCACATCTGCATATCCGACCCGGACGGTTTATCAAAACGAACAGTTTAGCCAGATTGATCTTTACCAGCTGGTAATAGATACCATTTATAATCCTGCAACGATCACCTGGTCAGTAGAAGGTGCTGACGTTATGAGTTTCAGGGATCTCACATCTCAATATATGCTTCCATTAAAACCACAGTCGTTCTGGATAGGTTCAGATTCGGCATGGCTGATGGCTTTGAGTCCGGATGGTTTGAGAGACAGTTGCCGGTTGAGTTTTTCATCTTTACCTCTGGATGGAGTTTGCCCCGGGTTACCCATTACGATAACCCTCCTTGATACCCTGGACAATGACTTTATCCAATGGACATCAGTACCTGATGACACAACCTTGTCAAATCCAAACATATACAACCCAACCGCCAACCCACCTATAACTACTCTCTATAAAGTGACGGTGATCAATCCCCAGGGTCCTGTCTACAAAGACAGTCTGTTGGTTGTGAGGTATCCTGTCCCTTCACCGTATCTCCCTCCCGACACTAACATCTGTGAAGGAGATTCGGTGACACTGACCGTATCCGGAGGTCTTTATTACCTTTGGAATACCGGGGATACAACTGCTTCAATACGTGTAGCCCCTCAGATTTCAACCCTTTACACTGTTGTTGCATCCAACTCTTTCGGATGCTCCGATTCTGCTTCAACAGAAGTGTTTGTACGTCCTGCACCCGAGGTACGCATCTGGGGATTATGGCCTGCTTATTGCGTTTATGACTATGCCTCTACCGTTTTCGGTTCTCCTGCGGGTGGCATATTTGCCGGACCCGGACTAAATGGTGATACATTTTACCCCGATAGCGCCAATATTGGATTAAATGTGATCACCTATGTCTATAGCGATATTTATGGTTGTTCCAATTCTGATACAACACGCGTACATATCTATGCAAAACCTACGGTCTGGCCACAACCTGAAGATACCATTGTATGTGCTGATAAATCGATCCTGCTCCGCGCAGGACCCGGAAATACCTCTTACCTATGGTCCAATGGTGTAAACACCGAGTCGGTTGTTGTAGATACCAATGGTATCGGACTGGGAGATTATATGATCTGGGTCTACGCTACCAAAGATGGTTGTGTTACCCTTGACACTGCCTATATCAACTTCATCGATTGTCACATCGGGATAGATGAACTGTCCCCAAATGAAGCATATCGTATCTATCCCAATCCTGCCGGGGAGTTTGTTACTGTTGAGAGTTTGAAAACTGAGGATGAGCGTTTCTCAATTGAAGTCCTTAACATGAGAGGGGAGAGTCTGATACGCACATCAGGTCATGAACACAAAGCCAGGGTACTACTGAACGGAATCCCTTCAGGTCTTTATCTGCTGCAGGTTAACGGAGAAGCAGCTGTATACCGCTTCCGGCTGATCCGGCATTAATCAATGGTATTCGAATTCCAGGTTTTCGATGACTTTTAGAAGGTCATTTGGGCGGTAGGGTTTTGCCAGAAAATCATTCATCCCAACTGCGAGACATTTCTCCTTATCTGCCATCATGATGTGAGCCGTAACCGCAACTATCTGTACCGGGGTGAAGGAATCAGCTTCCTGTTTGCTCATCGCCTGCACTTTTTCCCGCTCTATTTCACGAATCTGGCGGGCCGCCTCCATCCCGTCCATAACAGGCATTGCAATATCCATAAGGATTAGGTCGTAATGTTTATTTCGGAATTTATCCAGGGCGATCTTCCCGTTCTCGGCCAGATCTACTTCATGGCCCACTCGCTTCATAGTGGTCATTGCAAACTTCTGGTTCAGCAAATTGTCTTCAACAAGGAGCACATCCAGTTTCCTGGTTTTTTCCTGGTGAACTTTAGTCTCTTCTTTCTCCTTATTAAGCAGTCCTTTATCCCTGGTCTCAACCAGGAGGGTAAACCAAAATACTGATCCTTCCCCTGGCTTGCTGGACACACCCATTTTTCCCTTCATCAAGTGAGTGAGGTTACGGGAGATGGAAAGTCCCAGTCCGGTACCCTCAAACCGGCGAACCAAAGGATTCTCGAGCTGTGCGAATTCAGAAAACAGGGTTTTCATATCCTCCTCTGAGATCCCAATGCCGGTATCACTAACTTCAAACTTAAGAATCCGCTGGGAAGGGTTAAGGTTATCCAAGTTGATCCACTCTGGAATATACGCTTTCTGATTCTTAAAATCATTGGAAAGGGGGTCTATCAGTTCAACAGCAATCTGGACCTCCCCTTCACTGGTAAATTTAATAGCATTGTTAGCCAGGTTGATCAGAATCTGTTTAAGTCTGACGGCATCACCGATTACAACAGGGGGTATAGTTAAGTCAATTCTCGAACTTAGATCAATTCCTTTGCCTCTGGCTTTTAGAGAGAGTAATTTGATTACCCGTTGAACCTCATCGTGAAGGGAGTAGGGCTTCCTCTCCAGTGTTAATTCTCCTGCCTCTATTTTAGACAGGTCCAGAATGTCGTTGATGATGATCAGAAGGTTTTGGCTTGCAATGTTTATAATTTCCAGGAACTCCTCTTGCTCAACGGAGAGGTTCGTCTCCTTCAGGATGCCATAAATTCCAATAATACTGTTCATTGGGGTCCGGATCTCATGACTCATATTGGCCAGAAACATGGTCTTCTTCCGGGTTGCATCTTCTGAATCCCTCTTCGCCAGGATCACTTCGCCTTCAAGCTCCTGGATCCGCTTTTGCAGTTCTGTAACCCGGATATTCAATTCCTCCTTCGTTTCATCTTCAATCATACTCAATGCTTAGACAGTTGGTTCTTCATGATGGTGTAAAGCTCATTCTTATTAATAGGTTTGGGGATGTAATCGTCAAACCCTGATTCCAGCAACTTCTCACGATCGCCGGTCATAGCATAAGCCGTCTGGGCAACAAACGGGATATTCTTGTATGCCGAATGTTTTTTTCGGATGGTCTGCATCAGCTTCACACCATCCCATGGGGGAGGGAGGTTGATGTCGAAAAGCATAATATCGAATTTCTCACCTTTGGCTACCTTGTCATCAACAATCTTTAATGTGGCCTCTCCGTTTACTGCTGTTGTAACCTTCCCGAGTGACTTTGTCATCTGAACCAGCACCATAGAGTTCATCAGATCATCCTCCACGATAAAAATATCCAGATCCTGCAGTACTTTTGTCTTTCGTGGAGTAACCTCACCATCACCAGCTGCTTCTATTGCCTCCGTTTCAACTTCTTCCTCTACTACTTTTTCTACCGCCGCTTTCAGGAAAACAGTCACCGTAGTTCCCTCGCCTTTTTTCGAATCAATCTCAAGGTCTCCGTCCATCATCTCCATGAACCGCTTGGCAATGGGTAATCCCAGGCGGGTTCCCTGTAACTCTTTGTTGTAACCTGGAGCATCAGGCCTGAAGGCGTTAAAAATCTCTTTGAGGTATGTAGGATCGATCCCACTACCCGAATCTTTTACCCGGACAGTAATTTGATTTGTCTTGGTATTATAACCGGATGAGATGTTGACAAATCCCTTCTCAGTGTATTTGATGGCATTGTCAACGATCCCTCCAAGTACTTTTGTCAGCACCTTGTCATCGGCCAGTGCATCAGGGATATCTTTGTTGATGATGTTGAACTTGATCTTTTGGTCATTGGCTTTGAAAACATACAATTGGCCCACATTTGAGATGACAGTGGGTACTGAGCAGGGGTTGATCACGATATCCATATCGTGAGATTCGATGCGGCTGATATCGATGATGTTGTTCAACAGGTTAATCAGCCTGTCCCCACTCTCTGAGATCCCGCGGGCATATTCAAACAACTCCTTGTTTTCAATCAAAGAGGTTTCAGTTTCCAGTAAACTGGAGAAACCGACAATGTTATTCAGAGGGGTCCGGATCTCTGAACTCAGGTTTGAAAGAAAGGTGTTCTTCTGAAAGTTCTCCTCTTCGGCTCTCTTCAGAGCTTTTTTCAAGGTGAGTTCAGCACCTGCTTTTAGTTGTTCCGGATCTTCCTCACCTTTTTTTTTTGTTTCGAGTTCCTCAAACTGTTCATGAAGGGAACTCAATTCCCGGTTTAGCAGTTGTAATTCAGAATCTTTATCATTGATCTGTTTGCGAATGGCTATCCCCTTTTTGTTATTAATGAACAGGACAACAACCGTTGAGATTAAGAGGAGGGCAATAATTGTAATGATGATAATGTCTAGTGGTGAGCTCATAGTTATACTTTATATGCAACAAAAAGCTTTTCTTTAGGATTAAGAGCGAATTTTTTCACAGTTTCCTGGGGTGAATCATGGAAGGGCGAATATTGAACGACTTTGAATCCATTACGTTCCAGAAATTTTGGATAATCCTGTCCATAGATCCTGACATGGTCATGTTGACCATAGATCTTTTCACGGTCTTCAGGTGTAGATATGGATGGATCATACTCTGTTTCCCCGAGTTTATCAGAAATTGGGACCTGGAGAATGGCCCAGCCATTCGGTTTAAGAATACGGTGAATCTCTTCCAGAGCTTTCTGGTCATCATGGACATGCTCCAACACATGGTTACAGATGACCACATCAAACGACTCTGACTCAAATTGCAGAGAGGTTACATCTATCAGCTTTACTTTCCTGTCGTAATAGTAGCCTTCGAAATACTTCACCCCTGAATGGTAGTCAGTATTGGGTAGCGACATCAGAAGGGAGCGGATACATCCTTCAGGAGCAATATGCAATATCTTTAAACGGGCAGAGAAGATATTGGTTTTCTCTTTCAGGTAAAGATAGATCAGCCTGTCCCGGTCAACCGAGAAACACCTGGGACAAAGCAGGTTATCCCGGAAACCGCCTCCGATAATCATTTTCTCAGTCAGTACGGGTAAATCGGTTCCTCCAGGCAAAAATTTTTTGAAAGAGTTTCCGCAGTAGGGGCAATGATAGTCTGTCCCTTTGTATTTGAGTGACAAATATCTTTGCCACGCACCCCTAAGCTTTTCACCAAGCCAGTAGGGGATTAATTCTTTACCAGGGATCTTCATGCCAGACTATTTTCTGTTGATTTCGTAGTAAATGTGACTAGAATTAAGGGTAAAGTTACTTGATTAGTTGAATTTTCTTCGAAATATACTCATTCCCGGCTGTCATTCTGAATATATATACTCCATCGGAGTATCTGCTGATGTCAACCTCCTGTTCGTACTCCCCGGGAGAGAGTTGCTTATCGACAATCATCCCTGTAAGCTTGCCCATAAGATCATGCAAGCCAATTTTAGTATACATATTGCCTGATACGGTATACCGTATCAAAAGATGGTTGGGCTGGTCAGCTGATGTAATGGTGAACTGGATTGAAGGTTTATTGATCAGTTCAGGAACACCGATCAGGTTGGGGTCATGGCATTCAAATGCCCCGATATCATTTACCCCGGCAAACGGCCTGTTTCGGTTGAGTAAATCAAAACCAAGGTTCAGCTGAGGAAAAGGTATAGCTGTATTTACCTCAATTGCCGTTAGTACCAGATCAAAATCATCAGCGCTCATATTTACAAACTGTGTTGGATCCAGTGATGTGAAAGTTGAGTTATTCTGGATAGAGATATTATTGCCCTGTGAGACACCTCTTCCATAATTCATAACGATGTTGTTGGCAAACAGGTTTCCTGCAGTGGTCAGACTACGGAAATCGATGCCGAAGTCTTTTGGTGAAATGATCGTGTTGTATGCAATCAGGAAATTTGTCCCCGGTATTGTAGCCTGATCACCCACATAGATTCCATTCATATACGGAAACTCCTGTAGGTATCCTCTCCCAGGATTGACAATCAGGTTGTTGTAGATCTTGTTTCCCCCAAGTCCATGGATCTCGATTCCGGTGCCTTTTCCGTACATGACCTTGTTGTTGAAGCAATCGCATGTGCTGCCTCCCCCTAGGATGATGCCACTCATCTGATTCAACTCTTCAGCCTCACTATCGTTATAGACCACATTGCCGTAAATTGCACAGCCTGAATCAGCACAGGAGACCTGAATGCCATCCCATCCTGTCCGCAACAAAATATTGTTGTAAACCTTTAGCCCACGGATTAGGTGAGGTAGAAGGGTAGTATCTTTCCCATTACATTCAATAGTCTCTCCAGAATAGAATGAGTTCCCGATGTAAAATCCCTCATTTCCTATATCATGGAAGTAATTATCATGAATGGAGATATTTCTCATCATATATTTATCCCTGGTTGATGTGAAGGAGCAATCAGGATCGGTTTTACAAAACAGGCCTGGCCATGTAGTGTTGGAAATCTCGAGTCCTTCAACTTCTATGTCGGTGCTCAGCCCTTCAATACTCATTCCCCCTCCGTCAATTTCACTTATTGTGATGCCATATTCGAAAGCACCAACCCCTTTACCTGACAGTTTGATATGAGAACAGGAGTCGATTTTGATCCCATAGTAAAAATTATTGATCGCAACAATCCCGATAGTGTTCATGATAACGATTGGCTCTTCAGCCGTTCCATGGAGATACCGGATCCAGAGCCAGCTTCTTGAGCCGGGAAGCAGGCAGATAGTGTCGCCAGGGCCTATTCCGGAGGCATTGTCATGACCATCAACAAACCCTGTTGATGCAGGAATTAGTAACCCGCAGCCCGGTGATTGACCTTTGGCCTGTTGCGACAACAAAAGGGATAAGCCTATTATTGGAATCAGAGTAATAATTTGTGTTATCGTACTTCGCATCTGGTTGATTTTAACATAACCTTGATTTCACATAATAACCCTATTGTTGTTATCCCCTTTTCGCACGTTCCCAGTTCACCGATTGCTGTTTTTTAATGTATCGGAAAAATCCGAGATAGACCGCCAGGTTCATAATGAAAAAGTAGAAGGGGATATAGAGTAGCTTGATTTTGATATTTTTATCCTCCAGGAGCCATCCGGTAAGGGCAGCCACGTAAAACACAACCTGTGCCCAGAAGAGCCAGGGATAGATATTTCCGAAGTTAAAGAAGCCGGTGTGCATCGCCAGGAAAAAGTTGCAAATAAGGATAATGAGCAATCCGATAGGAGCGAGGGTCCAGCGCAACACCCGGTGCGAGATGTACTGGAATGAGAGAAGTCCGTATCGGAACGGATTCAACAACTCTTTAAGTCGTACAATAGACTGTATTCCCCCGGCGGAGATCCGGATCTTCCGTTTCAACTCTTCCCTGACATTTGACGATGGGTTTTCCAATGCATACGCCTCCGGGTCATACTGGATTTTGTATCCTTGCTCCGCGATCCTCAGTGATATTATAAAATCGTCCAGCAGCGTATCAGGTTCTATCGGTTCGTGTAACTCGGTACGAACGGCAAACAGCTCTCCCGCAGCTCCCACCACGGTATTCAGTTCGGCATCCCACTTTTTAAGCATACTTTCATATTTCCAGTAGATGCCTTCTGTAGCTGCTGTAGAGTCTGTGATTGCGACTCGCTTTTCGCCGGAAACACAGCCTACCTTTGGATCCCTGAAAAGATTGACGATCCTCCGGATCGACTCCTTTCCAAGCATAGTATTTCCATCGGAGTAGATAACAATCGGTGTTTTTACAAACTGCATCCCACGGTTCATTGCAGCGATCTTCCCGGCACGTTCGGGTTTATGATAAACCTCAACCCCTTCATACTTTTTCAACAGGTCTGGCGTGCCGTCGTCTGATCCGTCAGTTACCCATACCTGATGAACTTTATCTTTTGGATAATCCAGAGAGTATGAGTTGTTTATCTTCTGTTCGAGGAAATCCTTTTCATTGTAAGCAGCAACAAACAGTGTTACTTCCGGTTCGTAGTCGGTGTGGGGTTCCGGAAGCTTTTTAACGAATATCTTCTTCACCTTTACCATGAAAAAAAGCAGGATGCCATATCCGATATAGGCATAGAAGATGATGAAGAGAAAAATCCAGAATATGATCTCTAAGGTCAGCATGATAATTGAATTAAGTTACTCTTTCCACTCCCACATTTTTGTCTCCTTGTTGTACATTTTTTTCACAACGGCCGGATTTCCGGCTACCACTGAATAGGCCGGTACGTTACGTCTTACAACACTCCCCGCTGCCACCACGGCGTGTTTTTTGATGGTAACACCTGGAAGTACCACACAATTTGCACCAACCCACACTTCATCTTCGACAACAATGTTGGTTGTGGTTACACCCTGCTGGGAGATCGGAAGTGATATGTCTTCGTATTTATGGTTTAATCCCGACATGACGACATTCTGAGCCAACCTGACATCATTCCCGATCCTTACCGGTCCTATCAGGGTACATCCAAGGCCAATGCGTGTCCGGTCACCGATATAGATATCTCCGACTCCATTATTTATAGTTGCGAAGTCTTCGATGGTAGACTCATCCCCGATGTAAAACTTGTTAAACGGCAAAATATCAATCCGGGTTCGCTTGCAAATCAACGTATGCTTTCCCTTGTGATGGATGATTGGATTAAGGAACCACTTCACCCACAAACGTGGCCTTGCCTGATTCCGTGGCATCAATGCCCATGAGGCCAGTTTTTTCAACCTGGGACTGGTTTTTATTCGTTCAGTAAATGACATATACGTGGTTTAGGATGGTCTGACTAATTTAATTTTTTCGAATATTTCGTGGATGTTATTCTTCCAGCTGTGAAGTCTGCCTAACTTGATCCTCTTTTCGTGAAGTTCCGGTGTGTCTTCTTTTACTGCCTTTTCAATCAGCTCGCAATACTCCTCCGGGGTACTTCCCAGGTAACAATAATCGGCAAACATCTCCATCGCTTCCGTTTTGGTAGCTAAAACAGGTTTCCCCATAGCCAGGTATTCATCGATTTTTCGCGGGTAATTACCTTTTGTGACTGCATTGTAGATCTGGGGGTTGGTGGCAATATCAAAGGCATTAATGTAAACGGGCAGCTCCGACTCCTTTTTGGACCCAAGAAAAAACACATTGGGCATCTCGTGGAGTTTGCTTTTCTGAAAAGCTTCACCTTCCCATCCTACAAGGACAAGTGCCCATTCGGGATGATGTTCTGCAATATACTCAAGTAACTTCAGATCGATCCTGAGTGTTCTGAGGGCACCTACGTATCCAATAATGACCTTGAACTTCTCCCTGATCTCTTTCATATCTTCAGGGATTTCATAGGATTTATCCGCATCAAACAGCACCGAATCGCAACCCTGACCCACATAGTATGAATTGGGATTGTTTTTTCGTGCATAGGCAGCCAGGAACTCAGAGTTCGCAACCACAAGGTCCGCTTTTTTCATTATGATCGCTTCCCTTCTCGGACCATGATGGCGATAAAAATCCGTATCAATCATAAAATCCCTGATATAGTAGATAAACAAAACGGGATTGAGGATCTCTTTCAGTTTGTAGCTGCGGTAAAAATCATTGTCGGTCATAACGACAAAATCCTTGAATCCAAGTTTCGACACAGCCTCTTTAACCTTTTTTGCAAATCTCTTTGCGTTTATCGCATTTATAAGGTCAAAAAGCCACCGGAGTTTTATCCTGCCAACAGATTCCATCACAACATCGGGAGTATATACCCACAGGTTAGGGGAGACCAGGTCAATCAGTGCATATTGATTGGCTTTGGCTTCCTTGTATTTTTTTACAGCCATGGTTTTGTGTCTCAAGAGCAGGGCAAGTCTGTCAACAGGATAATTGACATATAAAACCCGATGGGTCTTTGACAGCTCTTTGGCCATGTTTACTGCATTTCCACCCATTGACATATACCATGATTGAAGTCCTGTGATCACGATGTCACAATCAGGACTGATCGCTCTTTGTTTGTTGTTTTCTGTATCCATAGCTAATGTATATATTTTTCCGACAAAGTTTTCCCAGGTATGCTCGGCAGCAAGGGCTTTCCTTTTGGTAATGCATTCAGGCGAATCTCCCAGCAGCAGTTTTTCAATGCATAGAACCCACTCCTCATTGGTGGATGCCAGGCACGAATGATCTTTGAAATAATCCATGAAGGCAGTCTTTGTAGCAACAACAGGTTTCCCCATAGCCAGGTACTCATCAATTTTCAACGGATAGTTTACATCTGTAATCGGATTGTGGAGTTGAGGATTGATGGCAACATCAAATGACTTTACATATCCGGGAAGTTCTGCAGGATCTTTTCTGCCCAGGAAATGGATATTGGGTAACTGATGAAGATTACTTCCCCTGAAGCCCTCATCTTCAGGTCCAACCAGGACAATGCTCCATTCGGGATGTGCTTTTGCCACAAATTCTAGGATTCCAGGATCCAGCCTGATTGTGGTCAGGGCACCGGTATATCCGATGATCGGCCGTTGAATGTCTTTCACATCTTCCGGGATAGGTAGTGTGCCATCCGGATCACTGTACATCGATACATCGCATCCTTGTCCGATTGTGTGTGAATTGGGATTATGCTGCCTCGCATAATTACCAAAGAAACTTGAATTCGTTACAGTGAGATCCGACTTTGCAATCAATTTAGGCTCATACTTTGTCCCATGCTTACCGTGATAGGGGACAAGGGTTACTGCATCCCGCAGCAGGTAAATATAAAGACTGGGTTTCAGCATCTCCTTCAGGGAGTAACCGGTCAGCATCGAATTGTCGTTCAGGATGATGCAGTCATGAAAACCAAGTTCTTTAACGGCTTTCTTGATCCTTGAGGCAAACAATCTCTCGTTCAGGTAATTTAAAAAATAAAAGAGTTGATGAACCGGTATCCAGTTGATAGACTCACTTACCATTTTGGGGTACAATACCCACATGGTTGGGGAAACCTGAACAAGATCAGGTTCCTTCCCTTGCAGGATCCTTTTTCGTTTCTGAATCAAAGGGTTGTTTTTCTGCTTAAGATATGTAGTGCGTGTTTCCGGCAGATTTACAAACAGGACCCGGTTTTTTCGGGAGATCTCCAACGCGGTGTATTTCCGTGTTGTAGCGATAGGAAGATCCCAGGCAGGTAGTCCTATAATTATAAAATCCCTATTTTCCATATCGGTATTGGTTACATTTTATTTGCATTTCCCTCAACAATTTCTTTGTAGATTTCCATGTAATCTTTTGCCATTTTGGCCCACGAGAAGCGTGTCGCCTGCACCAATCCTTTTTCCGACAAACTTTTACTGAAATCAGGCTCTGAAATGACCTTATGTATGCCACGTGTCAGATCAAAGGGATTTGTCGGATCTACCAGAAGAGCAGCATCGCCAGCAACTTCTGGCATGGAAAATACATTGGATGTAATAACCGGTGTACCACATGCCATTGCTTCCAGTATCGGGATCCCGAAACTCTCTCTGAAAGAGGGGTATAGGAATAAATCTGCCATCGTGTAAATCCCCGGCAGATCTGTGTTTTTGATATAATCGAGCCGATGGATATACTTCATGATATCAGGATCATGGATCTCCTGCAAAATTCGCTCCAGATCCTCCTTCGGGTAATCAGCAATCACCATCGAGATCTGGCTTTTCGACTCCCGGATATATTTGGCGAATGCTGTTACAACTCCTCTGGTATTTTTCTTCGGATCTGTATTTCCAAGAAAGAAAATGAAATTCTCCGGTAGTTTATAAGTCATCCGGATTTCCTCCAGGGTAGTTTTATCAGTAACCGGCTTGAAAATTAAGCTCACCCCATTATAGACCACTGAAACCTGTTCATCCTTTAAATGGAAGAAATGGATAATCCTGTTTTTCTCCGATCTGGAGACAGTGATGACCCGTTTAGCCCTTTTTACGACGCCCGGGACAACATAACGTCTGTACATATTCCCGAATTTCTGGTAGGCAGTAAAACCTTTTCTGAAAAGGCTGACATTTTCAAGGTAAAAAATATCATGGAGGGTAACAATCATAGGAACCGGATTGTACAAAGGAGCCGTGTTGCTTGTGCAATGGAGAAGATCACATTTGTATTTTTTCACTGCCTTGGGTAATGCATGCTGTTCCCATGTTGGGTATGGACCTCCACCAAGTTCAACGATCTTCATGTTTTCTGTCGATTGAAGGCAAACATCCTCGTCCGGTTTAACGAAGACAACATATTCATTTTCCAGATCCAACTTCTGAATATTCTTCACAAGTTCTAAGGCCACGAAGTCCATTCCGTGTTTTTTTGCCCTGAAAAGCCGTTGTCCCTCTATTGCTACCCTCATAAGATTGTTGAATATACGATCATTTGATATTGAATTTTATTTTGTGTTTGGAACTTGAAATTTGGAATTTGTTTCTCCGGTTGTATGTTCTGTATGTATAAACTTTTTATTAGCTCCTCTGGTAGTAGCTAAAGAGGTGAACATCAGGAATATTCCTTTTGGTATAGAGAGTACGGCTCCCAGCGTCTTTCTATTGTAGAACTTTCGTGGGATAGCAAAAAGAAATGTGATTATCAGCATGGCTAGGAGACCGGCCCAGATGATTGTAAAGACTAGTGGGTTCACGAAAATTGAAATAATGGTAAAGATCGGTAGCAATCCAATCAACAGGATCCGTGGAGGCAACAGCATCTGCTTGGCTTTGTCGAGGTAGTCGATGTTTCCATGGGAAAAGAAGTTTTTCAGGGCATCTCCAAAAAAGCCCGCATAATGGATTTGAGCTGAGAGCCATCTGCGCCTCTGTTTCACAAAGACCTCCTCCTTCTGTACCTTCTCATCATATACAAATGCTTTATCCAGGTATTCAATCCTGACCCCCTGTTTCAGCATTTTCAGTTCAATCTCTTTGTCGAAGCCTCCTACTGCTTTAACGGTTGACATTAGTTCTTTTAAAAATGTATAGTCAAACGCCATTCCCGAACCAATCAGGCTGGAAGAGAGACCCATACACCGGTGTCCTTTCCGGAAAATGGAGTTGTTGACCTCTTCACTTACGGCGTCAAGGACAGCGAAGTTGGTATTGGTATTTTTGGCAACCCTATGACCTTGAATTGCCATGAACCCGACATTGTATGAGGCATTGATCAGATTCAGGAAATCAGGGGCCATCATATTGTCAGCATCCAGAACAACAGTGATATTATAATAATTATCAGGTAGCTGTAGCATTGCTTTATTCAGCGCTTTGGATTTAGTGCTCTGATCGAACTGAACCTCAATTACCTTGATTGGTAAGCTCTTCAATTCATCAATAGTTTCGGGTTTGAAAGAGTCGGCTATCACGATCACATCGAATAGATCCTGCGGGTAATCCTGTCTCAGAGCATCTTTAGCCACATCCACAATTACCTCATCCTCTTTATAGCCAGGGATCATTACTGCGATACGGTTCTGTATGTTTGTACTGGGTGACTTTGGACGGTAAGGGAATAAGGAGGCAATTGTGAAGATAAAAATGTAGATGGTCCCGAATGCGAGATAGAGAAAGATTATCCCCTGGAGGATAAGCAAAATCAAGAAGATGATATCAGTCACCATAAAGAATCAAATTTTAATCAAGCTACAATGATGGGTTATCATGTATATCCTTATTGAACGCATTGTTCAGATGCCATCCGATAGCCCGAAGATAGGCAAAAACAAATTTAATTCTGAGTTTTAACAGCAAAACCAGGATATTTTTCGGGATCGCCACGAGTATCTGATACAGGATTCCAATGTAAAAATCTTTTCCATCGATATTTCTACGCATAAATACTATCCTGTTGCGGTTCAGGTAGTAGGTTTTCAATAAACTCAGTTTCCCGGTGGAAACAGACTCTTTGTGAAATACCAGGGAATTGTGTACATACCATATCTGGTATCCGGCTTTTATAATACGGAAACTCCAGTCAGCCTCCTCATAATAGAGAAAGAAGATGTAGGACATCAGTCCTATCTCCTTGATCACCCGCATGGGAACCATCATCCCAGCACCATGCGCATAGGCAGTCTCGTAATCGGTATCATACTGCCCTTTATCTTTTTCCCGGAAACCGACAGCTGCATTCCTGACTGTATACCGGTTGATCGGATAAAAGCCGGCATATTGAATAACATCCGGATCGTAATAGAATCGGATCTTAGGACTTACTGCCCCGATCTGTGGGTTATTCTCAAGTTTCTCAACAAGGGGTTCAAGGAAATGCGGGTCAACAATTGTATCATTATTCAACAATATCACGTATTCTCCTTTTGCCCGCATGATCCCCTGGTTGTTTCCGCCTGCAAAACCCCAGTTGATATTGCTTTCGTAGAGGATAACGTTTGGGAACCGCTCTTTGATAATAGCCGGGTTATCGTTGGGGGATTTATTATCGACGATGATAACCTCGAAATTCGGGTAGGTTATTTTATGTAGTGATTCGATGAAATCGCATGTTACTTCAGGATGATCGTAATTGACCGACACAATGGAGACAAGTGGATACCTGGAAAGTTTTTTTCTTACTAACATGTCGGATGTTCATGGATAAATTTATGGAAAGCTGTCCGGATTTGCCACCCCACTGCCCGGCAATAGGCACGGAAAAGATCAACTTTTCCCTTGAGCAGGAAAAATGCCATGTTTTTCGGGATGGCCAGAACCAATTGGAACAGGATAGGAATGATAGACTTAACGCCTAGTACATTTCTTCGCATATACAGGAGACGGCTTCTATTCAGGTAGTATGTTTTGAGGGGACTCTGTTTTCCGGTGGCCGCTGATTCCATGTGGTAAATCATCGAGTTATGCACGTAATAAATTTTGTATCCTGCTTTCCGGATCCTGAATCCCCAATCCAGCTCTTCATAATAAAGAAAAAAGACGAGAGACATCAATCCCACTTCTTCCACAACCTCCCGGGAAACCATCATGGCAGCACCATGCGCATAAGCAGAAATCCTGTCCTGATCGTGCTGTCCGGTATCTTTCTCCATATATCCATAGGCCCGACTTCGTATGGTAAACGAGTTGATCGGTGTCAGTCCTGCATATTGCAAAGTGTCGGGCAGGTAATAATAACGGATCTTGGGACTAACTGCTCCTATTCCAGGATCCGATTCCATCTTATTGACCAGCGGCTCAAGGAATCCGGGAGTAACAATCGTATCATTGTTGATCAGAAGGATATATTTTCCTTTTGACATGCAGATACCCAGGTTGTTGGCGCCGGCAAATCCCAGATTCTCACCTGTCTCAATATAGGTTGCCTGAGGATACTTCTCATGAATGATCTTAGGATTGTCGTCAGGAGAGCCATTGTCAATAACAATTACCTCGATGTTAGGATAAGTAATGAGGTACAATGACTCAAGCATCTGACAGGTTATCTCAGCACAATTATAATTAACAGTTATTATTGAAACAAGTGGAAGTTTTTCTGTCACTTTATGATGTTCATTCACGTTAAGGAATTGAAACTTCTGTATTCTCTATTGTTATACAAAGTAAATTTACAATAATTTACAATAATTACTAGACATTTTATCCTTAGATTTTACTAAATTTGGTTTTTCAACGAGTACGATTTTCTTACCGGATATGGAAGACCAATTCATTGTCAAGTCGGGAGCCTACCGGATAAACAACCCGTTGGTCCTTTCACTTCTATTTATCAGTTTGATTGGGGCAGGTTTTTTTATTGCCGATCAGGGCTTGCTTGCTGTTGCAGCATTACTGGTTCTTCCGTTTGCTGTTTTTTTCCTGATCAAAGTTTTTGAAAACCCTGTTGTAGGTTTTTTCGCCGTTTACGTAGTGAATTTTATCGCTTTAGGTCTTGCCCGCTATGTCTTGCAGGCTCCTTTCGGGTTGCTGGTGGATGGATTCCTGGTTCTGACATTTATCGCTGTATTTTTCAAGTTCTTCTATGAGAAGTTTGATTGGTCCCGCCTGAATAACCAGGTTCTTAATGTGGCGCTGATCTGGCTTGGCTACTCTTTGTTTGAACTTGTCAACCCAGCGGTTGTAAGTCGGCTGGCATGGATTTATTCCGTAAGAAGTGTCAGCATGTATATGGTGATGACGGTTATCCTGATGCTCATTCTGATGGATAAGTATAAGTACTTTATGTACTTCCTTTACTTCTGGATGTTTTTTGAAGTGCTTGGATCTTTTAAAGGGTTTATCCAGCTTTATGTTGGGCTGGATCCCTATGAGGTTAGATGGCTTGATGTAGTGGGCCGATCCACACACATTCTCTTTGGAAAGCTCAGGGTGTTCTCTTTCTTCACTGATGCAGGACAATTTGGCGCTTCGCAGGGCCATACCGCAATGGTTGCAAGTATCATCGCTCTAACGGTAAAAGATAACCGAAAACGGATTTTCTTTATTGTCGTTGCATTTTTCTGTTTCTGGGGTATGTTTATCTCAGGTACCCGGGGTATCTGGGGTGTGGTGGGTGGTGCAGGTATTTTCTGGCTCCTATTAAACAGGAACTTCAAACTATTTTTTGTTGGCGTGCTTGTCGGCCTATCTGTGTTCGTATTTTTCCGATACACCTATATAGGGCAAGGTATTTACTTCATTCAACGGATGCGGGGTGCCTTTGATCCAAACAACCCCTCTCTTCTGGTACGATTGGAGAACCAGGCCAAGCTTCGTCCGTACCTCATTCAACGACCGTTTGGTGGAGGGATAGGAAATGCGGGGGCGAAAGCTCAACGGTTTGCACCCAATACATTTCTGTCAAATACAGCCACTGATAGCTGGTATGTTGAAATCTGGGCAGAGCAGGGGATGGTGGGATTGGCTTTACACCTCTCATTGATGGCTTTTATCCTGATTAAGGGTTCTTATATCATTATGCACAGGATAAGGGATCCAGAGTTGCGTGGGCAAATGGTAGCTATCATCAGTGGAATCTTCGGCATTATGCTTTCCAGTTATGGAAACGGAGTTTTTGGTCAGATGCCAACCGGTTTGCTTATGTATAGCTCAATGGTATTTATTTTCCTGTCACCAAAATACGATAAGGAGATTGCTGAAAAGAGAGCGGCAGGGATTCCGATTATGGCCTAAACCCTTTTACCTTCTCAATATTATCTGATAATTTGTTTAACTGCTTCAAATGCTTCTGCATACCTGCAGGTACATTGGCTTCCCCTGAATTCAGCAAGTGATCTCATTCCCGTGAGGATCTTATTCGCATATCTACCTACTACCTGGGATTCATGGGCTATCAGGGATTTCTCTTTAATGTGGTAATAATCAGATATATCTACATAATAATTGACCTCAGAAAAGATCTTCCCAACCCTGGGGTAAGGAACCTGCTCGAAAAGGAAGATGCTGTCGACATAACGTCCTGCAGCAAAAACAGCCTTCAGTGTATTGATATGATCCTGGTGTGAATCCCCGTTCCAGTGAGAATAGATCGTATCAATGTTAAGCTTCTTGATTAACCGCTCGATGGCAAAAATACTCTCCCTGTCAAACGGAACAAGCTGATCCAGAAAATCCAGGATGATCAGATCTGCCCCGATAATCTTTGCGGCAGTTTCAGCCTCTTTTTTTCTAAGTTCCTTGGTGTCAACGATCTCATGATTGATGTTCATGCTGTCACTACATGTCATATGCGCTATGGTGACTTTATCGCCGTTATCCAGATGCTTTGCTAATGTTCCCGCACAACCGAATTCAACATCATCCGGATGCGCACCAATGGCTAATACATTTTTCATAGTCTAGAAATTAAAAGATTAATTCATCTTTGCCGAAAATATATTCCAGGATGGTGTGGTAATTATTCACTTTAGGTTCAAAAAATTCAACCTCAATACACTGATCTTTAAAGAGCTCAAGATCAAGGTATTCCTTGCCAAAAGAACCTGATATATAGCGTGTGGCATTGACTTTTTTCAAAATTTCAACAAGCAGATCTGATTTTGCACCGTCTACACCCAGTGAGGAGGCATAAACCATTGGTACGGTTATATTCAATTTTTCACGGCAAAACTCCAACCCCTTCATATTTATTTCAATCAACTTTTCGCCTTCATATATCCCGGAAAAATCGTGTTTGTAATGGGACTGCAGCTTAGCAAGTAATTTCCGTTTCCACATATTTTCCGGGGCTACTAGAACCTCACCGATATCTTTGTGTGTGGCCTTCGGTTCTACAATAACCGTAAAAAAACTCTTATTCTGATTTTCATCTGTGAACCAGTTTCTGTTCACCCAGTAGTTTTTTCGGTAGTGTACATTATCCAGGATTACAAACAGATCTGCTGCTTTCATTTTCTGGAAAAAGCCAAGATACGGAAAGTGCTCTGGTTGGTGGATAGTTACTATCATTGTCCCGTTTATTTGATGATATTCTCGTCCCTGTCCTTATAAACCTTTTTGGTAGGAGCAAAATATACATTTATTCGTTTTAATTCTTTCTTTGTCTTTTCAAAGACCATTTGAAAGAGGCCTTTCTGGTGGTCGAGTGACCGGGTTGTGGTCCAGATCCGGGATCTTGAGGAGTTGATGAATTGGATCTTGCCATATTTTTTTAACGCAAATGCCATGGAACCGTCTTCTCCGCGATGGATTTTAGTGTACCATCCAATTTCTCTTCCCTCTTTCATCGGGATACCAAAACTACCCCCACCCACACTTAGTTCGGGTCGGTTGATCCGCCTGAGACTCAATGAGGCATCACGGATAAACTCATAGATTGCAAGGGTGATTCTGTTTTTCTTCCCTGGAATATAAGAGTCGATGCTGTATACTGCTGAAACTCCCGGAGTGTCGAGTGTTTTGGCAAACTCCTCTGCCCAGGTCGGGGGATACATACAATCGGCATCTGTACATAAGAAATATTTCCCACGGCCTAAATCCATAGCTGCTTGCCGGGCAAATCCAATTCCCTGTTTCGTCTGAAGCACGGAGAGTGCTCCGCATCTATCCAGAAGATACTGAGTTTTATCTGTAGAGTTATTGTTTGAGACAACAATGCGAATAGGCCAGGGGGTCTCCTGTTCTGCCAGTGTAGCAAGGCAGGGAAGAATGTTATCCTGTTCATTGTAGGCAATGACACCGATCGTGACATAGGCATCTTCAGCCTTCTTAGTGGCGAGGCCTTTTTTGATTCTTTCGAAAACCTCGTCCGGGATATCTTCGATATCAGTAAATGGAATGAGGTTTCTTTTTACCCATGCAGGGACAGTAAGTGATGGAATCATACTATAAAGTTATATCTCGTTTACGAACATATTTCAGATATAAATTCTTGTAAAAAAGGAATCCTTCCTTGAAAATTGGAGCATATCTAACGGAAATCTGTTTGTTAAGAAAGTACATCCCCAGTGTCAGGCCAACCAACTCGAAGCCAATTGTAACGATAGATACACAAATCAGGAGGAAGATCATACTCAGCTCAGGGAAGATGGCATGTAACACAAAAACTGCAATGATGTCCCCTATGATGTTGGCACCAGTCATGGAGATGGTTTTGTAGAAATTCAAATCCGGTTTGTTCAGGGCATCCAGGGAGATGCCGGTGAAACGGTCAATCGAAAGGAGAAATGTGAAAATTATGAACATTTGCATTATTATCCCAAGTTCACCTGATAGGGCCAGGTATTCCTTACCCCCCATAAGGTAGACAAACTCTTTGGCAAAAAGCGCAAAGACAATACCAATTGGAATGATCAGGAGAGTCATTGCCCCGGAGTATTGATAAAATATTTTCTTGAACCGTACGATGTCATTATCAATACTGGCTTTTGAAAGCAGTGGAAAGGCTGTGGCCGAGAAGCTTCGGACGATGATCTCGATTAACTCCGTATATTTAATAGGAATCGCGTACAAAGCCACACCTGTTGTTCCCAGGAATGGACTCAACCCAATGATGAATGCGTCAGCACTTTTTAAGAGACTGCTACCTATAGAGGTTCCCATGGAGTATTTACCAAACTGAAGCAACGCAATATTAGAGTATCTTTTCGCATGAAACATATATTTCCATCCGTCCCAGTTGTGGAAAGTTGAAATCATCGAGGTAAGGAGGTTGGTTAAGATGTACCAGATAACAATCCACTCCACGCTCATCCTCCATAAGAAGTAATTCAATAACAGGTACACCAGGAAACTGGCAACACTTACGAATCGGAGCAGCAGGATTTTTCCGAACTCTTCATCTGCCTGTAAAATGGAAAGCGCATTTCCCCAGGGGAGGTTGGAAAGGGCCAGCACCGGGTACCACATAAAAAACAGGTAAAACCCGGAATTCTTGATTTGCTCCGGAAACAGGAAAAGGATAGGATAAACAATGATGGCAGCAATCAGGATACTCGTAAGGCCGATCAGCCAGCTTGAGCCGATATAGTTTTTTCGTTCCTCAAAAGAGACGCCGGAAAGAAAACGGGTAAGAGCTACCCGTGTTATCCCGAATCTCAGGAGGTCGACCAGTGTCGCGGCTGTGATAAACAGTACCCACTCACCGAAAGCATTAGTCTCCACACTTCTGACAAGGACAAAGAAGGTAGCAAATCCGAGACCTGCGGTAAGGGTGTTCCCCATAAGGGAAAGGAAATTCTTATCCTGGATTACTTTCCTAATCGTTGCAATCATTCTTGTAGGTGCCTTTTGGTACCGGATGATCAGACTTTACTTCTTTCTCTGAACCGGAAAAGAAGAATCCTGGTTATCATACGTCGAAACTCTGATCTGGGTTTCGGAACTTCTCCGAAAACAGAATCGAGGAAATAGAGCTCTACTCCGTTGAGAATGATTTGAGGCTCCTGGCTGCATAAGGGTTTGAATGCATCCAGCAATACTATATCTGCCTCTTTCCAGGAGCGATTTGCCCTGACAACAAGCAATGAAAGATCGAACATCCTGACAAACTCAGAAGGAAATGGGTGGTTAATCAAAGATGGGATCTCGGCGAAAATGAAATCATATTCAGCCTGTTTGTAAGCATCAAAGCCGGGGATTAGTGATTCCAGATCGTGAGTCTCAAAGAAGGTGTTTCGGATCTCATACTGGATCTCATTATCGGATATCCCAGGTTGTGAAGGATCATCAAAATAGGGTGATGTGCTTTCAGGGTCTGCATAGTAATAGTTCAGAAATAGTACCTTCTGTCCGAACGTTTGGAGTTTATTGACCAGTTCACGACCAATTGTTGTTTTACCCTCGGCATCCAGCATGCTGAAGAAAAGGACCATGATAGGTCTCTTTTCCTCCTCCTTCTTTTCCTTGACAGCCAGCGTAACATTCTGAGCCAGCATTTCTATCAGACGGGGAACAATGAACTCCATATCTGCCGACTCCAGTTTCCGTGATATCCTCGGATATATGCCGGCTACTTTCAGCCCGATTATTTTTTCAGCCCGATCTATTGTCTTGATCGTTGTATCGAAATACTCCATCAATATGAGAATAGCAAGGATAAGGATGAATCCGATAAACCCGGCGATAATGACCATGAACATGGCTCTGGATTTCAGCGGTTTCAGGGGGAAATACGGAGGGTCAACCACTTTGATATTGGTTGACATTTCGTCGTCCTGTTGTCGTAATTTTGCCAGGTTCAGGTCCTTAAGCAACTGCAGGAATTCGCTTTCGGTCACACCGATCAACCGTTCAATTCGTTTCATTTCAGCACCCAATGGAGCAAAGATCTCGTAATAGCGCTGGAATTGTTTCCTTCTTTCAGTCAATACCCGGAAGGCTGCTTTGCTCTCTTCGTACGCGATTACGTTATCCAGCCATGCGTTCAGCAAAGTCAACACCGGAAGACCTTCAACACTGTTCTCTATAACATACAGGGCATCGATTTGCTTCCGGATCGCTTTCTTGAGATATTCAGTATGGTTTTTCAGGTTTTCCAGGTTTTGCAGGGTGGCTGAATCGTTGCCGAGGTCGATCTCGATGTTAACGATCTGCATGGAAGCAGTGGCAAGTTCATTCCGGAGTTCGATGATCGCATTGGTATTGAGGGTCAGTCTGGCGTGAGCTTCAAGTTTTTTCTCGATGATCTTGATGGCAGCATCTGCAGAAGCATATGCGATTTGGGCATTTGAGTATTCCTGATCAAGTTCCTCCTTCATCCCTGCTATGGCTTTGGTCTGCTCATAGTAGTTGATGACCTTGTTTTTTGTATTGAAAACCAGGAGATCGTATTCAGCTTTCTTAAGCCTGTCCAACGCCAAATCCAACTGCCGCTTGAAATAGGCAACAACAGCATCAGTCTGGTGTTGGCGGAGTTCTTTATAACTCCGGATGAATACCTGAGTCAGGATGACGAGGGTTTGCTGGCAGACTCCGGGATCGGGGTTGACATACTGGATAGTTACCAGGTCACTGTTCTGGATACGGGTGACCGAGACTGCACCGAGTGCTTCAATACTGTAAAAAGCATTGCTCGAATTCCAGAGCTGGTATATGTAATTGTAATCGTTTGAATTTCCATAATTCATTACTTCTCTTACACAACGCTCATACGGTGTTGTGGTATCCCATAACTCCTTGTGAACCACAGGTTCTGAACTAAGCCATCGTTTTGTGACCAGCGGAGTTGTGTCATTATCCCTGGAATAATCATCATCGGTGGAAGATAAATCCCCGGTTTGCCTGGCAGGGGCAGGGTAGGGATAGTCTTCGGTCGTTGCGGGGGTGAAGTTATCGTTGACCCTGATACGTTGTCCTGTAGCAAGTTCGTATGAGACGAGATCATTCAGATTCATCAGGTCCTCGATACTTACCCGGTACTGTTTTGCAATGGCATACATAGTTTCACCGCGCCGGACGATATGGTAATCCTGGGATGTCTGGCTTCGGGTGGTATTTTGATAACCGGCATCCCTAACGGTGGGAGAGGCAGTGGGAGAATCACTTGTGTCATCACCGAGAGAAGAGGTTTTTTGCGGAGGGCGGTAATATTGTTGCTGTTTCTGGTTTCGTTTGTATTTTCTGACAATCTGAATGACATCCGGGGGAGTTTCAGCCATCAACTCTTCGAAATTCTCCTGCTGGATGTATTTGGGATCATAATGATCAAGCATCAGGTGTTGAACCAGCAACCGAACCGAGACCTCTTCCATGGTTCGCCTTGATTTGATCAGGTTAATGAGGTTATCATAGGCTGTGTTACTGGCAAAAAGGTCGACCGAGGTCTCCTGCTGTACAGAGTATCCGGAGGTAATACCTGTATAAATAGTAGTCTCAGACTGATAATTCCTGGCCTGTTTCCTGGTGAAAAGATAGACAATCGCCGCAAGGAATAATGGAACAATGATAATCAGAACGATATACCTCTGCAGTAATTTTATTAGGTGAATCAGCTTCACTATTCGATGTTGTTAATAACGTTAAATTTTATGCCAACAATCTCCTGTAAAATCATGTATGCACTGTAAAATTCCATGCGGGCCTGCTCAAAGTCTGTAACAGCTCTTCGGTTCATCTCATTCAGTCTTGCCAGTTCATAAATGCCGATCTGACCGTTAAGAAACTCTTTCTCAGCCAGGGCCATCTGGAGCGACATATAAATCTGGTTGTCATTGGCAATCTTGAGGATCTTCTGATTGATGATCAATCGATTGTATTGCACTATGATGTCCCTTCTGAGCAACCTTATCTGATAGTCTCTTTCAGAGAATGCCTGTTCCATGAATTTGGTGGCGTGTTTGACCCGGTTCCGATGATCCATAAGGTCATCAAGCGGCATTCGCATACTGACCCCCAATGCATAGTTGGAGTTATCCTGGTCAGAGAGCACAGAGTTGATATCACCAAGGTTTGTCCTGTTGTTGGTCAGATTATTCTGGTAACTTGCAGCCATCCCTGCATCCAGATAAAAGTTCGTAAAGATATCCCTGCGGGCTGATTTGATCCCATATCTCCGCAGGTAAATTTCAGCTTCGGCCATCTTGACCTCGGGTGAGTGTACGATGGCAGAGTCGATCAGATCATCCAGTGGCGGGATTCTCAATGTAATATCATCAACAATAGGATTAAATACAAACAGGGTATCCCTTGTTTGACCATAGGTCAGTGCCACTACTGTTGTAAAAACAAGTAATAGACCGATGATTCTAATCCTGATGCTCTTTAACATATGGTACGTCTAAACATTTTCTTTTTGAAGCAGTGCTCCAAAGGTTTTCAGGATAATCCCAATATCACCCCAGAAAGAATTGTTTTCTGCGTAAAAGTTATCAATCGTAAACCGTTCTTCTTCTGACATCATTCCTCCTTTTCCCCGCTTCTTAACCTGCCATAGTCCGGTCAGGCCGGCTGATGCATTAAATCTCCTGCTCCATTTCTTTTTGGTTAGAGCTTCTGCTTCATTCAGCGGCAATGGACGGTTTCCAACAATCGACATATCCCCTTTCAGTACATTGATTAATTGTGGCAGCTCATCAATGCTGGTCCGTCGAATAAACCTCCCCACTTTGGTGATCCTGGGATCATCAACAATCTTGAGAAAGGCTTTACGCGCACTCTTGCGTTTGTTTGCCAAACGTTCACAAATCTCTTCTCCATCGTAATAAACCATTGGAGAGCAATGCTCTCCCTCAGCAAGTTTGGCACATTCAGAACAGGTTTCTTCCACTGTCTCAGTAATGTATTGGTTCAGATGAGCTACCTCCTTGAGCCGTTGATCAGAATTATGGTACATGGAACGGAACTTGAAAAAGTTGAATATCCTGTAATTTGCTCCCACCCGTTTTGAGAAGTAGTAGACCTTTCCCCTGGACTCAAGACGAATAGACAGCATTGTAAGAAGAATTACCGGGGAAAGCAGAACCAGGGCAAAAAGGGCTACCGCAATGTCGAAAATTCTTTTCAACGGGGGGGTTTTATAAGCAACCAGGTTCTGATCAATCAGAGCGTCAAGAGGTTTAGGTTTAAATTCTGCTTTGAATTTATGCAGAAAGTGTATCCGCTGAGAAATTCTTTCTGCGGTAAACCGACAATGGTAGTAGTCATCCACTCCTGCATCCATCGCCTCTTCGCTGATATTTCCATCTAAACAGACGGTAAGGAGAATGAAAGGGGTCTTTGTGTAGATTTTATGTAGTTTCAGCTTCCTGTAGAAAGCAATTCCTTTCATGCCGGGAATCTTGGTTTCGCAAAGAATCGCATCAATCTCTTTCGTTTCCATATACGTGGTTGCCAGTTCGGCATCCTTGTCGAAATCGAACAACCTGAAGTTATTATCTGTCAGCCAATAGATCGCAGCCAGCCCATTGGGCATAACGGTCATATCAAAAAGACCACTTACCTGCAACATGCTGACAGTGACCTGATCGTTTCCTATGTATAGTATGCGTAAAGGTTTTACCGGAGCCTCCTCCATATTTGTTTAACCAATTCGTTGTTGTGAGTATAATTGTTTTGTTTCCAGACGACGTTGAATGCGGGCAAGAAGTTCCCGAGGATTAAATGGTTTCAGTACGTAGTCATCAGCACCCATTTCAAAGCATTTGATCTTATCTGCACTCTCCTCTTTTCCCGACAGCATAATAAGTGGAATCTCTTCAAAGAATCCACTTTCACGAAGACGTCTGACAAATTCGATCCCATTCAGAACAGGCATTTCAAGGTCGCAGATAATCACATCAGGCATATTCCCGGATTGCAGGTAGAAAAGGGCATCCATTCCATTCGTCATGGTTACCACATCAAATTCTTTGTTAAAGGTATTTTCGATGATGAACCGGATGCTCTTCTCATCATCAATGGCAAGGATCTTCTTTTTCATGAAAGCCCTATTTTTGTAAGCAAATATATCGGTTTTTATAGGAATTGAAGAAAATAGATATTAACAAAGGTCAAAAGTTACTGACCAATTTCGGGATTTTAGGGGGATGTCATTTTGAGTCAAGATGTTGCTGGATCTGGGCTAGCTCGTCACGAAGTCGCGCAGCCTCCATAAAATCAAGCTCTTTGACAGCAACCTCCATGGATTTCCTTGTCGTTGTTAATAACTTTTGAAGTTTCTCTTTGGAAAGGTACGGAATCAGAGGATCCGCAGCTGCTCCAACTGATTCCTGACCATGATAGGCCCTGGCAGAGCTACTTTTGGAATCAGCAACTGCAGTCTGGCCAAGAATGTCCTGTGTGCTTTTGATGATTTGAGTCGGAGTAATATTATGCTTTACATTGTATTCAATTTGCTTCACCCTGCGGCGGTTCGTCTCTTCCATCATCCGACGCATTGAATCGGTCGTTTTATCTGCATACAGGATCACCCTGCTGTTGAGGTTGCGGGCAGCGCGGCCAGCTGTTTGGGTAAGTGAACGTTCCGACCTGAGGAAGCCCTCTTTGTCGGCATCCAGGATAGCAACAAGTGAAACTTCAGGCAGGTCAAGTCCTTCACGAAGCAGGTTGACACCAACCAGGACATCGAATACCCCCATGCGCAGATCACGCATGATTTGAACCCGGGCCAGCGTATCAACATCAGAATGGATATACCGTGAGTTTACATTCAGGCGGGTCAGGTATTTTGTCAGCTCCTCAGCCATTCGTTTTGTCAGTGTAGTCACAAGTACCCGTTCATGTATCCGGACCCGTTTGTCTATCTCTTCCAGCAAGTCATCAATCTGGTTCTGGCTTGGCCTCACTTCAACCAGTGGGTCAAGAAGCCCGGTAGGCCTGATGACCTGTTCAACCACCACTCCCTGAGATCGCTGCAGTTCATAATCAGCAGGAGTTGCGCTGACAAACATTATTTGTGTAGTCATCCTCTCGAACTCATCGAACTTCAACGGGCGGTTATCCATAGCAGAAGGAAGTCTGAACCCATACTCCACGAGGGTTTGCTTCCTGGATCGGTCTCCTCCGTACATCGCCCTGATCTGGGGCATGGTGACATGACTCTCGTCAATGACCATCAGGAAATCGTCAGGGAAATAATCGAGCAGGCAAAAGGGGCGGGATCCTGCTGTCCGGCCGTCAAAATATCGGGAATAGTTCTCAATTCCGGAACAGTATCCAAGCTCCCGCATCATTTCAATGTCGTATGAGACACGTTCTTCAAGTCGTTTCGCCTCAAACTCCTTCCCATTTTCACGAAAATAGGCGCATTGTTTGATCAGGTCGTCTTGAATGTCGAGGAGTGCACCTCTCATTTTATCAGGGGAGGTGACAAAAATATTTGCCGGATATATATTTAAAAATGGGTATTGATCAATTTTCCGACCTGATGCCGGATCAAAAGATTCCAGGCTCTCAATTTCATCGTCCCAGAAGATGATCCGGTAACCAATATCAAGATAGGCCGGAAAGATGTCGACAGTATCCCCACGAACCCTGAATCTGCCTCGTGTGAAATCGGTTTCTGTCCTGGCATAAAGACTGTTAACAAGTGAGAGAAGGAATGTATTCCGACTGAGGTGATCTCCTTGTTTCAGATGAATCACGTTGCTGGCAAAATCATCCGGATTTCCAATTCCATAGATGCATGAGACAGATGAGACAACAATTACATCCCTGCGTCCTGATAGCAGGGAAGAGGATGTGCTCAGTCGAAGCTTTTCAATTTCGTCGTTGATTGAAAGGTCTTTTTCAATGTAGGTATTTGTTACCGGAATATATGCCTCTGGCTGATAATAGTCGTAATAGGAGACAAAGAACTCTACTGCGTTATCCGGGAAAAACTGTTTGAACTCCCCATAAAGCTGGGCTGCCAGTGTTTTGTTGTGACTTAGTACTAGAGTTGGACGTTTGACCTGCTGGATGACGTTTGCAACGGTATACGTTTTTCCTGAACCGGTTACCCCCAGAAGTACCTGGCAATCATCTCCCCGTTGAAGACCTTCCACCAGCTGTTTTATCGCTTCCGGTTGATCACCGGTGGGCTTATAGTCACTTGTGAGATTGAACTCCATCCTGCTAATTCGCTACCATGATTAAACCTGAAATCGGTAAGTGGTCTGAAAAACGGACATCCAGTTTTTTATAAGAAAACGCTTTGAAGTAGCTGTCATACAGGATGAAATCAATTCTGTAATTTGGAAGTGCTCCGTCATATGTACTCCCGAAAAAATCCTCACCGCCTTCCCTGTAAGCATCCGAAAGTGATTGAGTGAGCTGACGGTATGTATAGGAAAAAGGAGAATCATTCATGTCACCGCAAACAATCACAGGATAGGGAGATTGCCGAATGGCCTCCAGGAGTTTGTCTGTCTCCGCCGCACGAATATTGAAAGCGAGCTTCAGCTTTCTTAGAATACTGAATAGTCCGGCTTTCAGATTTACATTTTCTGTCTCTGTTTTCCTGATTTTGTAGTAAAAGTCTATATCTTTTTGCCCAAGTCTCAGGGAGGCAAGATGGACATTAAATAACCGAATGGTATCATGTTCCAGAGTGATATCAGTATAGATAGCGAAACATTTTTGAGACAGCAGTTGCAGGTATCCCGAATGAATTATCGGGAACTTTGAGAATGTAGCAATGCCATTAATACCGCTATGTCTCTCCTTTTCGTAATAATCTTTCTCATAGCGGTATGGCAACTCCCACAAACGAGCCATACTGCGTATTACAGGTGATGACTCCGCTTCATGGATCCGAAATTCTTGCAGACATATCAGGTCTGAATTTTCTCCACTCAGGTATTCGGTAATTTCCGGTCTTATCTTTCCCCTGATTTCCGTCTCTCCGCCGAATCCGTGTACATTCCACGTAATGATGTTGATGTTTTGGCCGGGCAAGAGAACAGGCCTCTCTCTAGGGAAAGCAATGATGGTATTTAACTGTTGCCAGCCAATCAGGATAGCTACGAGTGAAATCAGAGCATATCTCTTAAATAAAAACAACCATAGGACAACAAAACAGATGTTGGCAATTAAAAGCCAGGGATAAAGGAGTCCGAAGAGAGCGAATATCCAGGAGTCGCGGGGATCGATATATTGCGCTCCATAGGAGCAGAAGATGAATGCAACTGCCAGTGTATTGAAAATCAGCAGGATATTTACAAGAATTCGGGATGATGTATTGCGGTACTTACCCATTCGTCAGGTCAATGTTTACCGGATGACTTGAACAGAAACTCCTTTTCTTCCCTGGTCAGACTGTCGTAACCACCTTTGGAGATTTTATCAAGGATCATGTCGATCTGTTTTTGTTGTTGAGCTTTCTGCTGGTTGAACTCCTCATCAGTTACCGGCCTTTTGGGAATTCCGGTACCACTGGCTCTTTTTTTCCGTACAAGGAACATATTGGCGAACCAGGAAGAAAGGGAACTCTTGCGACTGTAGGAGGTGATTGATGAAGGGCGGAGGGACTTTATGTAAAGGAATCCAAGCAAGGCCCCTCCAATATGGGCAATCTGTCCCCCAGCGTTTCCTCCGGGGATTGTAAAGAAATCCAGAACAAAGAGACCGATGGCAATATAGACGATTTTAACCCTTCCGAAAAAAATAAGGTATAGAGTATAGTTTGGCACATAAAATGCAATAGCGGTAACAACAGCCATAACGGATGCCGAAGCTCCCAGAGCATATGAATTCACTATCATCGGCTCAAATACAGGGAATATGTTGTAAGCAAATATGTAGGCAAATGCACCGCCTAGTCCGCCTAGAAGATAGACCCAGAGTAACTGCTTTTCAGTCAGATATTCCAGGAAAATACGCCCAAACCAGAAGAGCCACAGCATGTTGAAAAGGATATGCCAGAAACTGACATGTAAAAACATGTATGTCAGGAGAGTCCAGGGCCGATACAGGAGCATTGGGATGGAGGCAGGCACAGCAAGGTAGTTGACAACTTCCTCAAAAGCTGAAAATGAATCGGGTTTGTCAAACAGAAAGGCCAGTACCCGGATCAGTTGGATCAGGAGCCATACCGCGATATTGGCGATAACCAAAAAGGAGAGTATCGATTTCTTTTTGAAAAAGTTCCGGATATCAGTTAACGGATTGTAGGGTTGTTGATTCATATTCATGTCAACGGTCTGTTAATTAGAGAATTGTTTTTTTCTTCCAGTAGAGTATCAGGAAAAAGCCGAAGATCATTCCTCCAAGGTGAGCAAAATGCGCAACGTTATCACTTGGGTTATTGGATATCCCGGAGAATACTTCGAATGCACCGTATAGAATAACGATCCACTTCGCTTTGATTGGGAATAAGAAGTAAACATAAACCAGCATATTCGGGAACATCATCCCAAAGGCCAGCAAGATTCCATAAACAGCGCCAGAGGCTCCGATAGTGGGAACATTCATTTGAAGTTGAATGAGTTGATCCATGTAATCAACTGATTGTGATGCATATGAAGAGTTGGATGGATTTAATGTCCATTCACCGATAAACCCTCTTATGGTATCATGGTATTCGTAGTAATTTGGAAAATGGTGTTTGATAAATCCGATGAAAGCCTCAACAGTAGGTTGATCGGCATATACAAGTGCTTCCTGCTGAATGGAAGAGAAGCCCCACCAGTTGACAAATGTCTGAATAAGTGCTGCTCCGATTCCGGTAATCATGTAATAGATAAGGAACCGCTTTGAGCCCCAGACATTCTCAAGAAGATACCCGAACATCCAGAGAGCGAACATGTTCCAAAGGATGTGTCCGAACGAGGCATGCAGGAACATGTAGGTTACATACTGGTATGGCTGAAAGTATTCCGACTGGAAATAATGGAGACCAAGGAATCTGACCAGGTTGATGCCAAAAGCACTCTCGAAAGACAGGGTAGCCAGGTAAAATAAACCATTGATAATCAGCAGGTTTTTTACAACTGGAGGGAGAAGTTTAAATCCGGCAGGAGAGTATTGATTGGAGCTCATTTAGTTACGGTTGTATGCTTAAATTTGTTGGCTAGTTCTTCAAAACTTAACAGTAACATGGTCGGTTTTCCATCTGGTGAAATATCAGGTACTGCGCAGCTCATCAACTGCCGGATGAGTGATGATACCTCCTGTGGGTTCAATTGCTTCCCTTGTTTGAGTGACAATCTGCGAGCCATGGTTCTGGCTAACTTATTCTCCTCCTTCTTTCTGAATCCATCGGTTTCGTTTTTGTAGGATTCCAGGATGACCTCAATAAGTGGCTGGATTTCCGAAGATTCAACGCCAATCGGAGCCGTATGGACAACAAAAGAGTTTTTGCCAAATCCTGAAATTTCAAAACCTGCCTGAAGAAGAAGGTCTGAAATATCCTTTACGATCTCTGCGTCATCATGAGAGACCTGGAGAGTTTGAGGGATAAGCAGTTTTTGGGCTCCTCCCTCCTTATTCTTTGTTTGCCGCAGGAACTCCTCATAAAGAATGCGTTCATGTGCGGATTGTTGGTCAATAACAACAATACCATTTGGGAGATGTGTGACAATATACCTGTTTTCTATCTGTAGAGATTGGTAGGCAGGTGTGGCAGGTTCCGGCATTCCCACCTGACCCGGATGAATCTCTTTCAGTGGATCAAAGAGCTTCTGCCATTGAGCTCCTCCATCTCCGCCACCTGTTTTGTAATTGATCTCCATCTGCGGTTTTGTCTGCTTTTCGAAAGGGTTGTAATCGGGATTGACCTTGATAACCGGAGGCCTGAAAGGGTGGTCGTCCGGGATCGGAGGGAGATCCATTGATTTCTCTATTTCAAAATCGAGCGCAGGTGTAAGGTTGTATTTACCGATGGATTGCTTAATAGCGGCGTTGAGGATTGCATAGATGCTTTTGGCATCCTGGAAATTGATCTCTGTTTTAGTAGGATGAATGTTTACATCAATGGAGGGAGGGTCCACCTCCATATAAATAAAATAGGTTGGAAATGCATCTTTTGATATCAGCTCCTGAAACGCATTTTCAACAGCATGGTTCAAGTATGGATTCTTGATGAATCGTCCGTTAGCAAAAAAATATTGTTCTCCCCTGGTTTTCTTTGCAAATTCAGGCTTGCCGATGAATCCCGACAAGTTAACCAAATTGGATTCCTGTTGAAGCGGAATTAGTCGTTGGTTATAATTGCTCCCCAGAAGGGCAACCAATCGCTGTTTCAGATTTGATGGAGAGAGTTGAATCAGTATTCTATCCTGATTATACAACCGGAAACTGATATCGTGATGAACCAGGGCAACCCGGTTAAACTCTTCCATGATATATTTGGTTTCCAGGGTATTGCTTTTGAGAAAGTTTCTTCGGGCCGGGACATTGTAAAAGAGGTTTTTGACTGTCACTGTGGTCCCGTCACTACAACTTGTCGCTGTCTGGGAGATGAACTCTGAGCCATGTATCTGGATGGATGTTCCTATCTCTTCTTCTGTCTGCTTTGATTTGAGTTCAACCTGTGCAATAGAGGCAATTGAGGCAAGCGCCTCACCTCTGAAACCGAGGGTCCTTATAGCAAGAAGGTCGTTTGTAGTTTTAATTTTGGAGGTGGCATGCCTCTCAAAACACATTCTTGCATCGTGTTCTGACATCCCACATCCGTTATCCATGACCTGGATCAATGTCTTCCCGGCATCTTTGATAATCAGTTTGATCTCGGTGGCACCGGAGTCAACGGCATTCTCCAACAATTCTTTCACCGCAGAGGCAGGTCGTTGTACAACCTCCCCGGCAGCGATCTGGTTTGCAACTGATTCCGGCAATAATTTTATGATGTCTCCCACGGCACAAAAATACCAAATTTTTACCTGTAAAAAATGGCGACCTCTCTATATTTCTATAGATAATCGCCATTGAAATCATGTTCAATGATGAATTTATTTTTATTGTTCCTCAGCTTCTCATCCCTCTCCAGGAGAGGGAAGAGAGAAGATTTTCTCCTAAAACCTGGACCGGTCAATGACCGGATACCTCATGTGAGCCAGGTAGTAGACTCCATAGAATACTGCACTAAAAAAGAATGTTCCGAGAAGATCGTTCACGAAGAACGAAATCCCTTGAGATCCATCGTTAAAGAATACCAATCCTGCTGCGTAACTCTCCATCAGTCCCAGGAAATTATGGGGATAGAATGGGAATGCCAGCCATGCCGCGAAGTTAGTTATCAGGAAAAAGATAACTGTTGAGGCGAAAGAGGCCAACACAACATTACGTACAGAGATGTGCTTTCGGATGGTGGCTCCGATGACTACCGTAATAACAAAACTCAGGTAAACAGCCGGCATGAGGGCAGAAAACCCCAGAACGAGATCGCTGAGAAACAAAGCAGCGATTGGTATGGCGAAAGCAAACTGCTTTCTCTCGAAATAGGTTCCCGCAAACAATGCCATGGCTGCCACAGGAGTAAAGTTAGGCCAGTGTGGTAGCAATCGCATGAGCGCTGCAGCAACAATAATTGAGAAGACAATAAAAAACCTTGGAGTAGTAAAGGTTCTATAATTCATTAATATGTTATAATTTGTGTTTCACAAAAATAACAAATCATTTTAATAAAAGTCAAGCGAAACACAAAATTGTTTTCATATTTTTGAACTTTCAATAAAAATATTTATTATGTGTTTGAAAAAGAGATGTTTAATTTTGTCGTATATATTTGCGGCTATACTATTAACTCAATCTTGTACTATGAAGCAGAGCGTGGATACCCTTGTTACCAATGCCAGGATCTATACAATAGATTCAGCAAGTCAGGTTTGCGAAGCCATGGTGATAGACGAGGGAAAGGTTGTTGCAACAGGCTTCGAGGATGATTTACTGGCTGTTTATACATCCGCAAACCGCCTGGATGCAGGTGGGCATACAATATTCCCCGGTTTTATTGATGCACACTGCCATTTTTATGGGTTGGCGCTTGGACTCCGTTGGATTGACCTGGTTGGGTGCACCTCTTTTGAAGAGGTCCTGGAACGAACCTCATTGGCTGATACACTGGATGATGACGGTTGGATATCAGGACGGGGATGGGATCAGAATCTCTGGCAGATCAAGGAGTTTCCGGATAAAAAAAGGTTGGATGAACGCTGGCCGGATCGGCCTGTAGTCCTTATAAGGATAGACGGGCATTCAGTCCTTGCTAACCAGGAGGCCTTAGAAAGGGCAGGAATCACCCCGAATCATGGCTTCTCAAAAGGGGAGGTAGAGATCGTAAATGGAGAACTGACAGGAATTCTCAGCGAAAATGCTGCAGATCATATCCGGAGCATCATTCCCAAACCAGATACGGAAGCAACATTGGATCTTCTCAAGGAAGCTGAAAATCTCTGTTTTTCTTACGGGCTGACAGGAGTGTCAGATGCAGGCCTTGATAATACTATGTTAAACATGATGGATTCAGCTCTCCGGGAAGGGTGGTTGAAGATCCACATCTATGCGATGGCCGAACCCACTTTTGAGAATATTGAGTTAATCATTACCAAAGGCCCATACCGTCACGACCGGTTTCATATATGTTCGGTAAAACTCTATGCTGATGGAAGTTTGGGAAGCCGTACTGCGCTTTTGAAACAACCTTATAGTGACGACCCGTCAAAATCCGGTATTCAGGTCTCTTCTCCTGATTCGCTCAGGGAGATTTGCGAACTTGCCTACGCAAATAACTTCCAGGTTAACGTTCATTGTATCGGGGATAAGGCTGTGCGTGAGGTACTGGATATTTACGGTGAATTTCTTAAGGGAAAGAACGACCTTCGCTGGCGGATTGAACATGCCCAGGTGGTCGATCCTGCTGATCTTGTGCTCTTCCATAAGTACTCAGTCATTCCAAGTGTTCAGGCAACACATGCTACATCAGATATGTATTGGGCTGATGATCGACTTGGTCCGGTAAGGATCAAATGGGCTTATGCATATCAGGATCTGCTGAAACAAAATGGTTGGCTGCCGAACGGAACAGACTTTCCCATTGAACGGGTGGATCCTTTACTTACGTTCTATGCAGCGGTTGCCCGGAAGGATCTTTCCGGGTATCCCCCAGGCGGTTTTCAAATCGAAAATGCGCTAACCCGGGAGGAGGCACTCAGGTCAATGACAATATGGGCAGCAAAAGCAAATTTTGAGGATGAAGAGTATGGCAGCCTGGAACCCGGTAAGTGGGCTGATTTTGTGATGCTTGACAAGGATATCATGGAGATCCCTATGGAAGAGGTTCCGGAAGTAAATGTTTTGCAGACCTGGTCGAGAGGGAAGACAGTCTATTTAAAATAGCGAAATAGTGAAATAGTGAAATAGCGAAATTGTAAAAAAAAAACTGACCACTCCCCAGGAAATGATCAGTTTTCAACATGATAAAATAATAAAGTGCTATTTTGTCGAGAGTTTGGTCACCGTCTTTTTCTCGTACACATACACATACTTTGCATCTTCGCGCTCAAGCCAGGTTTCTGCTCCTTTGCGTGCATCGTATTTTTTATAGGTCATGGTGGACAGATCAAAGGCTGCAATGTCATCCTTGTCTGTTTTCATCAAGACAATGTCACCAATCTGACCCGACATAGTTGAACTTTTGTAAATGGCATTCTTAATAAACGAGCCGTCCTTTGCCTTGAATGTTGACAAACCTTTCTCGCCAACCACAACAACGATATCATCATCATAAGGCAGGATTAATTCTGCCAGTCCGACACCACCTTTGGAAACAGGTACTTCGTAATTATCTTCCCCATTTTTAATATTGATTGAGTATAATGACTTCCCGCTGCAAACAATATGGTTTCCACCCACTGTGATTCCGTTGGTGATGCCTTTTTTGAATTTTTCACTTTCCCATAGGAGTGAACCATCACTTGCATTAAAGGCCTGCACACCATTCGGTTTTACATTCCTGTACCCGACAACACTGTAATAAATTGTATAATACTGTGTTTCAATCTTTTGGGTGTATTGTATCTCAACCATTCCGCCAATTTGCAGTAAAACAACATCATCCACCACTGTCATTCCAGGGATAGCTCTGGCACCTTTTACTTCTTTTGATGTCCACAATAACTTACCGGTATGGTAGTCATATTTTTTTACAAACTGGTGTCTCTTGTCAGTCATATCCAGTATGTAAATATCATCTCCAACAACAACCGGATCGGCAACAGTACCATAAACACCCCAGCGTGTAACATTAGGGGGTGGTTTTACAATTCCTTCGGGTGTATAGTCAAATGCTGCCGACCAAAGAGTGGCACCGGTATTGTAATCGTAAACCTGGATACCAGCCAGCCGAAGAATGACTTTGTCACCGTCCAGTTCAAGATCGTAGATAAAATCTTTGGTGATTATTTTTCTGTCGGCTCTTCCGATGTAGGTGTTTTCCCAGATTACCTCCCCATTCTTCATGTTGATCCTGACAATTTGATTTTTTAAACCTGTAAAAAAAGCAACAATGCCATTTGGGACAAAATTTACCATAGTCATTGTTTGGTCATCTTTGTTGTATATATACTTTCCCACAACACCTTGAAATTTAGTTGTCGACCAGACCTCTTCGCCGGTAAGTGCCTTTATGTAAACCAGTTCCTTTTTAAGGGAGATTGCAAAGCCATCATCCTCTTCAATATAAACGATCATCTCTTCGGTAATGTTTTGGTATTTGTCTGTTGACCATAAGAGTTTACCATTCGTCAGATCGATACACGCAATTTGGTCCTTCCCTATTTTTCTGTCGAACAGGAAAATAACATTGGATTTCCAGAAGGGCACAAGTTCATCAATCTTTTTCAGGTTTGGTGCAATCTCCTGGAAGGTTTTATTCCAATAAATGCTTCCGTCTTTGTTGCTGAAAACAGCCATTTGCTTCGCATCAGCGACATAACTGTAATCATTCACTTCAAGCCCGGTACCTGAAAAGGTAATCTTGATTCCCATGTCTTTTGACCAGACAGTGGACATCTCTTCCTGGCTGAACCCCGGAAAACCGAAGCTTATAGCCAACACTATGATTAGTATTTTCTTCATGATATTAGTTTTATGGTTATGAATTAAAATTTGAATTTATGGTTGAAACTATAGTCCTTATTCTTTGGTAGTTTGAAGCTAAATCGGAAAGTTTTCACTGCATCTTTAAGTTTATTCTGGGATGGGATGTCATCACCCTCTCTGCTAATTACAAATACTGTGGTCACTTTTCCCCTGTCGCCCAACGTAACTTTAAAAATGTATTCCCCCTTCAAATTGTTAGCTACCCCAAAAAGATAGAGTTCGCCTTCGGGGCCTGTCATTGACAGATCAAATTCTTTCTTGGCAAGGGTCTCGACCTCCTCCCTTGATTCAATGAGAGGTTTTTTCTGTGCAAATATAGTAGTTGTTAAGGAGATTGATATTAAAATAATAATGAGTCTCATTTAATTATTCTTTAGGTTTATAATTCCATTGGATTAAGTGGTTACCCATAGTCATAAGTACCGATTCGTTATCGGGCAAAAAAACAAAGGACGAACGGGAATCAGATGCAATCATACCTCCTTCATTTTTTTCAAAAAGCCGATAACTTTGCTGAAAACGATAAAGCATTTTACCGCTTTCTAAATCGTAAATATGAAGTTCCAGGAACTGGTTCGATTTGGAAATGATGCCGAAAAGTTTTCCGTCATGACTTAACTTGAAGTCAGGCTCATAAAAAGCGATGGATGTAAATCCCCTGCGTTTTGGTTCATGGGTGATCATATCAATCACATTCACATACATTTGACGTACAGCAGAATTGTTCTGTATTTTTGTATGCGGGATGTGTAAACAGAATAAGAGCTGACCATCTTCACTAAAATTCAATTTATAAATGATGTCATACAACTCATTGATGGTGTACAGCTTTTTGAATGTCGATGCGTCAAAAACGGAAATCTGCTGTTTGTATTTAAGAGCATTTTTCGTCGTTTTTTTATCACGTTGTAACAGAGGAATTTTCCTGGCATCAGTTTCGTAGAGACGGTGTGAAACTGCTATTAACTTACCATCAGGACTTATTGCGATACTATTGCCGGCTTCAGATACCGTAAAAGATTTTTCTTTGTTTTGTGTAGTAATGTTCCAGAATCCTACTTCATCTCCTGACAATGCCAGTATATACTTCTCATCGGGGGTGATTTTTACTGAATGGACCGCTTCAAATCTTTTTACACTCTTTCCGGTTTTTACATCAACAATTTCAAAATTGACCTCCCTGTCTCTATTTGGTGCAAAATCAATATAATATAGTTGGTTCAATAAAATATATGTCCCTTTTGCAGAGTAGTTTATCGAAGATCCTGCGTACCAGTTTCCTACATTGAGAGTCTCCGATACGTTTTGATTTTTCCAGTCAAAAAGATACAAAGGGAAGCTCTGAATACTGGAAATAGCAAGGGTTTCTGTATCGGGAGAGAGTGCCAAACCGGAGACAATGTTCTGTGCCTCACCAATTTTAATCCGGTTGTAATCATAATTGGTTCCCTGAGGAAAAAGTGTCGTATGAACGACAAATACGAAAAATAATGGTAATAAGTGTTTCATTGCTGTAATTGTTAAAACTTAAAGCCGATCAGTACCCTGAATGTATTGATGCCGATATTGTGGACAGGTCTCTCTTTGTCAAAATCATTGTAGTTTATAGTCCCTATCGTGTAATGCAGACCTAAAACGATTATCCTGTAGCGAAGATTCATCATTAACTCTTGTCCGGTGATTTGGTAGCCCCAATCGCTGTTATGCCAGCTGACATTGAAGTTTAGTTTGTAACTCAGGTCAATCATCAATTTGTCTACAGGATTTATTGTGATTAAAGGGCCGAACTTCTGACCAAAGAAGAAATACCAGAACTCTGTCTCTTTTTTATCCGAATTCGCAGGCAGATTCGGCTTGGATGTAGCAAACCAGGCATCGATAAAACATGCATCAATCCCAAACCTCAGGTGGTTGTTGGCAATAGCCGGACCAATATAGATCAGGTATCCGAGCCCAAGGTTCCCACCGATCCGGGCTGCAGGAAAAACCGATATATCGGGGTCAAAAGGAGCCACATCAACTAAGGTTTTGTCTGTTGCAAAGGTTCCTATGGGAAATACCGGGCCAATTTTCAGGTAAAACCCGCTGCGGATAGCGTTGCGTTTAGAATAATTGGCAGTATGTTGATTACTTTGTGTTTGTTCCTGTGCCTGAGAGAAAATCAACCCACCGGATAGCACCAAAAGATAGGTTAGAACAACTGTTTTTCGGTTCATATGGATTCTTTTAAACTTTATCGGGTAAAGTTAATGATTTTCGAAGTAATCAAACAGGTCCATTTGCTTTCGCATAATGCCGGCAATCATCTTTTTCTCCTCACCCGACAGGGAGTATACGTTTTTGGTATAGCCTGAAAGAGATTGAGTGTATTGGTTCAATAATTTCCCGAAGTCATCTGTAAAGGGCATATCAAGCTCCTTGTATAGCTTTTTCAAATTTGCAACCGGATCCAGCAAAAGATCTTCATAACGGATCTCTGTACACCGATCTCCGGGCAACCGTGTGAACTCATGCTTGATTGTGCTCATCATGTGGAGCAGAAACTCCGAGATCTCTTCTAAATCAGGACTGTAGTCATTCCGGTTCAGGATGTTTTGCTTTTGCACCACCTTCCATAAGTGTTGTGTCGAAGGAACAACTGCATAAGGATGCCTGACGATATGAATGAACCTTGCATCTGGAAATAATTTTGCAAGCAGTGGGATCCTCAATGAGTTAAATGGATTCTTAGATACGATCTGATTTCCGGTTAAAAAATAGAGTTTCCTGTAAAAATGCTTCAAACTATCTTCCCACTCTTGCAAGGATTCTCCATGTGGGAGAAATGGGGCTTTCTTTAGGAAGTATCCGCTTTTTTCAGGAAAAATGAGGCGCTCCAATGGAGACCGGGTGGTTAGCCGGTAAACTGCATACTCATCTTCCTGGGGCTCATCCATACCTATCTTCACGTTATCCATTGGCCTGGTAGAACCCATTAACGATGTAAGGATAGGTTTATAGAAGCGATAGGAGACCAGGAAGTTATCGGGGAGGGCTACCTGGAATAACGTCGGAGCTGTAAGCTGCGGATTCAATGCCATCAGCTGGTGCAGCAGGGTAGATCCTGTACGCCAGTGGCCTACAATGAAGATCGGATTTGTTGGAATCTGTGTCTTCCTGATTGAAGCTCCAAACCTATAAGATTCTATTCGGGAAAAAAGGGAAGACCAGCAGGCACTTTGCAGTAAAAAAAGTACCCTGGCGCTATTTTGAAATGTCCAGGTAACATGATTTCGGGAGAGAAGCCGAACCAGAGGCCTAAATCGAATCCCTGCCGTGAGGTAAGAATCTTTCAAGAAGCTGCTTTTTCATGTGCGACAAATTCCGCTATACTATTGATTGACTGAATGATGTTACGTGCTAAGTTCTGATCGTTTAAGCGGACTCCGTATTCCCTCTGAAGTGCCATGATGATCTCAATTCCGTCGACCGAATCAAGGGTCATAGCATTTTTACCACCAAAAAGAGGTTCGTTATCATCTACATCCATTGGGTCTACATCCGTTATATTGAGAGTTGACATGATCAGGGTTTTAATCTCCATTTTTAACTCTTCACCTGGTTCAATAGCCATTGTAGTCTTTATTTAATGCTCTGTTTTAATTTTTTAAAAAACTCCTCCTCAACCTGCGCTCTTTCCATGATCATTTCGCTCAGCTCTTTCATCTTTTCGGGACCCAGATCCCGGTTTTTACCTATCCTTGCTGCAAAAAGGGATATCTCTCTCCATCCGTCGCCAATAATCATCAATTCCGAGGAGAGATCCTTCAACCCGGGCTTGTTAACAATTTCAGCTGCTTGCTGGAGAAAGGTGGCATACATAAACCTGAATCCTGCACCACCTGTTCCCTGGTCTTCCAGCAAAATATTGATCTTCATCACTTCATGAGAGAGATGCTCAGTATCTCTTGCAAACTTTGGCCAGTCAACCACCCGTTTGGCAAAAAGCCTGATTCCTTTGATACCAACGAAAGGAACCGGGATTTTGAGCATGTTAAAACAGGCTTTCTGTATCCCTTTAAGGATTGGCTTCTTCAAATCCACTTCATTGGGTACATCCTGCGGAAAGAAAAGAAATCCTTTTGGAGACATGTTCCCACCAGCAAACCGGCCTCTGCGAAGTGACTCTTCGTTAAGTCTTTCCGGCTTTGGGAAGTAACTGTCGCTGATGATGTATTCCGCTCCCTCTTTCCCGATCACTACCATGAAATGGACATTTACATGCGCCCTTTCCCAGCTGGGGACGTAATCCATATAGTAAAAGTCAACCTGTGAAGCAACAGGGATTCCCCTGGTCAACAGCTCATCCAGTTTCGCAATCCCATCTTGCTCCCGTTTGAATGAGTAGGTTTGAAACTCTACTCCAAGCCGTTTACGAATATTCTTTCGTATATCACCCGGTCGGTTTCTGACGATAAAAGTGGGGAACGTAAAGGATTTATGCTTATGGAAATAGCCGAAAAAGATACCGCTGGCGATACCGAATACCATAGGTTCAGAAATCGTGAGTCCTGCATGATTCAGAAGAGAAGTGACTGTGCCGGATTCACAGTGGGCACCCATTTTATGGCTGAAAGGGATCGACGTCATGGTTTTGTAGCTTCAGCGTTCTGCAGTTCAGTTCCGGGGTCAGCTTTTAATAGCTGTTCAATTGTGACGTTAAAGACAGCAGCATACCGGTTGAGTATATCTTCGGGGAGCTGTTCAAAGTGACCAGGGAGCATGTGTTTCTTGATTTTTCTCAACGGGATATGGGTTCTTGCCGATAACTCATTGATGGTCAGGTCCTCAAATATCATAAAAAATTTCACCGGGCTAATTTCCCGCCTGTTGATTTGCTCCCTGAGAGATATGACCAGGTTATTCCGTTTGGTGAAGTAATCGTCGATGTAATTTTTCGTGATGTAAGAACCGGTTTGCATTGGACCATAATGTCCGTCTTCTTTCTCAACATACAGGATCATCTGCTGTTCCGGACAATCGACAAAGCCCTCTTTCTCTTTCATACCCTCTTTTTCGTTAGTTCCGTTTTGCAATAATCAGCATGCTGATCAGCATTGCAAAGATAAAAAACAAAAGTAACCAAAGGGCTCTGGGAAGGATATCTAGCACGGTGCCATCACGGATAAACAGCTCCAGATAATTATCGATACCCCAACGGATAGGGGAGAAAGAACCAATGATCCGAATCGCCTTTGGCATCATGTGTATTGGAAGAAAGGTACCACTGATGATACCAAGAATTACGACCATAACAGACCCGAAAAGGGCTGCCTGGCTATGGGTTCGTGAGACTGACCCAACCAACAATCCAAACCCGACTGCACCGAGGGCTGCAGTAATGGTTGCAATTGTCAATGCAAGGAAATCAGACCCCATCTCCAACATCGGAAAACCAAGCATAAGGTGCAACAGATAGTATCCGATCAGCATCATCAACAGAAACTGCACTATGCAAACCAGCAGGTATAGAAGGACTTTTGCTCCAAGAATTGTCCACAGTGGGACAGGTAAAGTCCTGAGCCGAAAACTGGCACCTTCGTTTTTTTCACTGATCACACTGCCGGATAATGGAATAACAATAAAAAACATGGCAAAAAGAACAAATCCTGGGATGTTGTTCTGGACAGGTGTGGGTTTGATCGTTGAACGTTCTTTAACAGCCTGCTGATGGTAAACAGGTGGTGCCATCTTTAGAAAATTTTCAGAAGAAAGTACCGGTGTGCCCGGTTGACTGGCTGCCATTAGCTGTTGCATGATGACTTTTCCACCGGCCCCTTTGAGGATGAAGTTGGCAGCAGTGACCAGGGTGGTTTTATATATTTCATGAAGGGTTGGATCGATAACAAGAGTGATGGCTGTATCTCCCTGTGCAACAATTATCCCAAGAGGAATCTGACCTGTTCTGATTGCTTCATACAGAACCTCTCTGCTAGCTGCCTCATCAGCGATCCTGAACATCCCTGAAGCCTCAAAATCAATGATTACCTGCTTTCCAAGAACAGATCCCGGAGGACTGGAGATGAGAATGGTACTTTTTTCCACCTGGCTTTTTAAGGCATTCTCCTGAGCCATTGTCACGACAAGAATCAACAGGACAGGCATCAGAAAAAGAATCCCAAGACCGGGGAGGTCCCTAACCAGAATAAGCCACTCTTTCCAAAATCCTGCCTGAAGTTTTCGCATGGGGCAAAGTTAGCTATTCTGTTGTGCTTCTATAATGGAGATAGGTGCAATTGTTGAATGTAAACATCGAAGATAAAGTCCGGATTGGATCAACAATGCTTCAAATTCCTCACGGGTTCGTTCTTTCCCACCGGGCATGGAGGTGAGCATCTGAATGTCAATCATCTTGGCAATCGAGGGCTTATTCCCGGGAGGTACAATCATCTCTATGATGATAACCTTCCCATTAACGGGTAATACTTTCCGGATGTTTGACAGGATAGTGATGCAATGTGTGTCGTTCCAGTTGTGCAGAATATGTTTGAGGAGGTATCCATCAGCTCCCCGGGGAACAGATTCCATGAAATTTCCTTCAGTCCTGGTCACCCTATCATACACACCATATGCTTTCAGCGTATCTTCCGAATTTTTGAGAGCTACGGGTAGATCGAACAAAATACCCTTGATAGAAGGGTAGGTGAGGAGGATACTTGCCAACAGAAATCCCTCTCCGCCACCAATATCTGCCAGGGTTGTGATGGTTGAGAAATCGTAAGCCTGAAGAAGAGGAGCCATCCCCAGGGAGGAAAGATCTGTCATTGACTGATCAAATACCGCATAACTGTCGGCATCACCGGAGAGGTATTCATAGATATTCTTACCGTACCTCCTGTTGAACCCATCATTACCGGTTTTGACTGTCTCGAGAAGGTCGCCGGTAATTTGCCAGTTCAATGGACCCAGATGATGCATTAGCATATGACGCAATGATCCATCTCCATCCATTAAAGGTGCTGATAATCTGGTATTTGAGAAACTCCGATCACTGCTCTCACGAAATATGCCATTGGAGGCCAGGACCCTTAGCACTCGATAGAGGCTTTTTTCATCAGTACCTGACTCCCGGGCAAGATCAGTCACCTTTTTTGTCCCATGCTTGACCAGTGATGCAATGTTGAGTTCTGCAGCTACAAAGAGGGATGGGAGCAGGTAAAAATATTGGAATTTCTCATATAAGACCACATTTCCGGGAAACATTCTCTCATGCATTGCAAGTAATGCGGATCTGATCCCCTGGATGGCATTGACAATCCATCGTGGTGGTAAAGAGGGTTGTTGTGACTTATGTTTCATTCGTTGATGTCGCTTCAGCAGGAGGTGTAAATTTCCACCGGTTATGCGACCAGAGGTAAAACCGGGGATCCTCTTTTATGTTATCCTCCAGCGCCTTAAAATAGCGGTTGGTAAGATCCGGAACCATATTAACTTCCCCGGGCTTGTTAAGGGGACGGAATTCCACTTCATAAAAGCCGCGTTTCACTTTTCGGTTATGTACATAGAGAACAACCCCTTTTGTCTTTCTGTGAAGGCTGTCAAGACCACGAAAAGCGGCGGTTGGCTGGTTTAAAAAGTTCACCCAGGGAACCTTCGCATTTTTTGAAGGGCGCTGGTCGGCAGCGAAATAGAGGCAAAGCGGTGTTGGGTCCTCGTTGTTAAGCAAATATTTGTAAGCATCGTGGTATTTGTGCAGCAGGAGTCCGTATTTTCCCCTTGAATGAAGGATCAGGTCATCAACAAACTTGTTGGATTGCTCTTTGTAAATGGCAACACATGTGAAATTGATTTTGAGTACGAGGTAAGAGACCCACTCCCAGTTGCCGTAGTGTCCGGGTGCAAGTATAACGTTGACCCCTTCACTGGCATATTTATCCAGGATCTCGATGTTGGTCAGTTTGTACCTGGCGTCAAAGTCGCTGATTTTCATATGGAAATTTGCAACAGCTTCCACCAGGTAATCGGCCAGGTGTTTATAAAACTCCTGTTTAATATACTTTAGTTCGGCTTCCGATTTATCCGGGAAGGCATTCCGTAGGTTTTTATAAACCACCTCTTTTCTATATCCCAGGATAAAATACATGATCAGGTAAACAAACGTAGATATCCCGTAAAAGAGCCGGAAAGGCGTAATAGTCAGGATCCAGATCATCAGTCGTAACGAGAATCGCATGCGGTGAAATTCTTTGGGACAAAGGTAACACTTCAAATAAAACTACGGAGTACGATTTGCGAACTACGAATTATGGTTCTGCCCACTGCCCACTGCCCATTGCCAACTACCAACTGCCAACTGCTCACTGCCCACTGCGAACTCCCCACTAATCTATCGCCTGCAAAATCATGCAGCTGGGACCACCTGTGCCTTTGACAAACTCTGAAAGATCGAGGGGATAGACCGTGAATCCATGATGCTGAAGGGCCTTGATCGCCGCCGTATTGGATTGATCTGCTATAACCTGCCTTTCGCCAAGGGGGATCACATTCCCACTGATAAAACCGGTATGTGGCACCTCGATACGTTGAAACCCCTTGAACATCCATTCCGGAAGGAGACCATTAACGCACAGGATTGTATCTGGTGTTAAGAGGGTCATAGCTCCTCCGAGGTGGAGGAAAAGTGAAGGAACTAAGGTTGTCCTGATTTCATATCCATGTGAACTCAACAGGAGGCTAAGTTGTTGTAATCCAGCTGAATTTGTCCTGGAGGATTGTCCGATAAATGCAACGTCGTTTGCCAGAATGACGTCTCCGCCTTCAACGGTCCCTGGTGCTTCGATAACTCCGATACATGGGATTCCAATCCTTTCCAGAGATTCTGCCATCCAAATTTCTTCGCTTTCCCTGGAGGGGAGTCCCATTCTGACGCGGATGAACCCTTTAGGTGTACAAACCGCAGTATCCTTAGTGAAAACTGAGTTGGGATGACCTTGTAACTCCTGAAGGTTAACTGCTTTCGTTCCAGCTTGTTCTATTGTTTGGACCAGCAATTGATGCTGATTAACAGTCCTTTTTTCGTCTGGAACCTCAGAAATATGATGGCTATGCAGATCAGCGACCCCAAAATAGGACGGGCCTGGTGTGCAGGTGATCAGGGTCGGAGCTTGAGGTTCAAGGTTCAAAGTACTGGTTGCTGGTTTCTGGTTTGAGCCGCAATAAATTGCGGCTGTACATTCGCGTATCGTTTATCGCAAATCGCATATCCCTTATCAGGTATCCGGCATCCTGGATCCTGGATCCTGGATCCTGGATCCTGGATCCTGGAACTAGGATCTAGGATCAAGCACATTCATCCCCAGCTGTTTAGCCAGTTCTTCAGCTTTCGAAAGAGCCTCTTCCCTGGTTGAGCTTTTCATCACCTCGACCCTGGATTGGGGCGTCCCAGCTTCAAGGACTACACGGTAATCTTCATGTGTGGTATACATTGCCCTGTTACTCAGGCTGAAGGTCCGGTAGGAACTTTTGGTCAGAACAACCCGAATCCCATGAAACCGATCTGTCTCAATCCAGGTACCAGACTTAAAGAGACCAAAAATCAGGTAGCATGGGCGGACCCTCCGTCTATCCGTATCAACCTCACAGCCACTCCCCGAAAATCCGGTAAAAGCACCTAGCAGGATCAGGATGGATGCAGTCCAGTAAAATGGAACAAGGATGAATCCAATGATAACCAGGATGATTCCTGCAAAGGATCCACCTGGCCCAAAAGCTTTGTCAAGTTGATGAACGGAACGCATTGAACAAAGGTAATCGATTTTATACATGCAGAACCCAACACGAGAACTGTTAACAGCCCGCTGCCCGCCTTTCATGGAAGAACAAGTTAAAGTGTTAATTCTCAGAGTAATACTCGAAAGCATCCACAATATCCAGGTAAACTCCGTCAAATCCCGCATCGATGATCCGTTTCATGTAGGAATTGTCGTTCCCATAGATAATAGCTTGCCATTGAGAGTCCCAGTACCGTACTTTGTAGTTTCCCGGCCAGTTTGGATTTGCTTTATCCAGCCAGACCGGGCTGGCAAATTCCCACCCCGGTTGCCAGTAATAGCGGTAGTTTTCGGCCTCCCCGATACTCAGGTAACAGATGACAAGCCGGTTCCCCCCGGTGGATTTTGTTTTAAGTGAAGAGACATCTTCCAGGGAGAGTTGTGTATCCTTATCGAAAAAGAGGTCGATGATCAGGATATCATAATTGGTTGTAATGAGCGAGTCCAGAAAGTGATATTTCGTTGCAAACATTCCCGGGTTCAGCATGTAAAGGAAATTCTTTGCCTGTTCCAGAGAGAAGATTTTATCATTGTTATCATTGAATATAGGGGCTGGATAGGCAGGGATATGATCCAGATCCCTGTGATCCGCTGAAAACGATATGAACCCTTTTTCTCTATTCTGAAGATAGGAATCCAGCATATCCGGATGATCGGAACAATAATCTGTTACCAGAATTGCCTTTCCTTCCGTTTTGATACGGTCGAGGAATCCCTCAATATAGAGTCGTTCCTCAGCAGGAGTTGGGATTCCGTCACCATTATAGCCATAGAATAGATCCTCTCGTCCCTGCCCGTTAATTGTTTGCAAATAGTTGGATGCCAGAGGTCCGGAAGATTCTCCGTTGAGGGTGATCAACTCCTGTCCGTTTTGAGGGATCACAATAAAATCAGGAGAAATGGTTCTGGCATAACCAGATATGTTTTCAATAAATCTCCTCATTTCCTGTCGGAAATCCAGGTCTGGAATATCGTTTTTTTTGCAGGAAAGGTTCACTACAAAAAGAAGGCAGAAAACGAAACGAATATACTTCATATTCAGGAAGAAACTCTTCACTCGCTAGTTCGCCAGTTCACCAGTTCACCAGTTCACCAGTTACTTTACAACAGCATCCTCCATGATCACATTGTAGAAATAGCCTGCCCCGAAATCCTTATCAACAGCTATTATTCCTTCGAATGTCACCACTTCGCCAACGTTGACGATTGCCTTAGTTGTAATTGTCAGGTCAAAATTCTCACCATCTTTGGTTCCATCCTGAAGATGAATCCAATTAAGGTCCATGATTTCAGGAAGGAATTTGACAACCTCACCGTTAATTATAACGGTTTTTCCTGCATAGTTACCCGGGTTGGCAAATAATTCTGCTAATGTGATACCACCTTCTGCCTTAGGAATATCAAGTCCTTCAAGTTCCTTGATTTGTGGTTTGCTTCCCATAATTGCGGAAGTCGACTCCTCACCCTCGAGAATGGGTTGATCTGTAAAATCCTGAACAAAGAAAATACTCGGGAATGTCCGCTCTAACTCCCTGCTTGTGAAATTGGTCATCTCGGTACCAGTTGACCAGAAATAGGTTCCTTCCTCTTTAACATCAGCCCTGTCGATGGCTATCCAATACCCTCTTTCATCCTCGGAAACAAGTACATAGGTATAGTTACTGGTCTGGATTATCTCCTCTGCAACTACCTGATGTGCATTGGAGGCTAAATCTTTTACTTTTTTGGAATTTGACTGACAAGCACTCATCAGTGCAATAACACCAATAAATAATACGTATAATTTAATATCGGATTTCATATATTTGTTTTTTGGTTTTCTGGTCGCAAAGTTAACAATTTACTCTTTCCACCCCTATACTTAACTATGTTTTCAGGTCACAGAATTTATATCTATTTGCTTGTTACGGGAGTCCTTGTTACTCTGGTGCTGCTTGCCTATCTGGGATTTTCCTATTATTTACTACCGCAAGAGGAACGATTTTTTCATGAAGGGCATGTTTCACTGAAGCCCGGAGGTGTTTTTGGTCATGGATTTGGTATCGTAGGAACTTTTTGTATAATTTTCGGAATCCTGATCTACGTGGCCAGAAAACGCGTTCGTTTTATGTCGCATTGGGGGTTGCTGAAACACTGGCTGGAGTTTCATATCTTCCTCTGTACGCTGGGCCCGATTTTGATCCTGTTTCATACATCTTTTAAATTTGGTGGAATTGTCGCTATTAGTTTCTGGAGTATGGTAGCCGTATTTCTCAGCGGCATCATTGGCAGGTTCATCTACATTCAGATTCCCAGATCCATTGAGGGCAGGGAGTTGAGCCTTGCTGAAGTCCAGGATATGAAAACCAATATTGGAACTGTCCTTACAGGTTCTTATAACCTGGATGAAGAGAGCCTGAACATCTTGATTGACTCCACGAAGAAGAAGGTCAGGATTTACCAAAGTAATCTGTTCACACAAATCTTCAGTGGCATGTCGGAGAGATTGAATGCGATCAGAAAAGTCAGGGCCGTTTTAAAAAGGAATAAGCTGAACCGGCAGGAACGAAAGAATGTTATAAACCTGGTAAAGCATGAGCTTACGCTCAACCGCAGGATCGAGCGGCTCCAAACAATGCAGAACCTGTTTAAATACTGGCATGTAGCTCATTTTCCCTTTGCTATTGTGATGCTTGTGATCATGGTCATTCATGTGGCTGTCACTATTGTGCTGGGTTACAGATGGATTCTTTAACGATGGAAAAACTACTTGAAGAGATCTTAATCTATTCCCTGGTCATCATTTTTTGCCTGGTGGTTGTAGTGCTTTATCTCAGACGTCAAAAAAGGAACTCAAAGAAGGTGGAGGAGAAGATCCTTAAAGCCAAGCAGGACGGGCTTTATGAGCCAGTCTCGTTACATCCGGTGGTTGACCCGAACAAATGCATCCAAACAGGAGCTTGTATCTCGGCCTGCCCCGAAAAGGATATCCTGGGTATCAGAAACGGAAAAGCGACCACCATTAATGCATCACACTGCATTGGACATGGAGCCTGCTTCCACGCATGCCCTACGGAAGCCATCTCTCTCTGTATCGGTACCGAAAAGAGGGGTGTTGACCTGCCACATGTGAACCATACATTCGAAACGAATGTTCCGGGTATATATATAGCAGGAGAATTGGGAGGCATGGGACTGATCAGAAATGCAGTGGAACAGGGACGTCAGGCTGTTGAAAACCTGGTTAAGGCTGGAAAAAAGGCGCATAAAGCTGATTACGACCTGATTGTGATCGGAGCAGGCCCTGCAGGGATTTCGGCAACACTTACAGCAAAAAAACACCAGATGAATTGCCTCACCCTCGAACAGGACACGCTCGGTGGGACTGTCTATACTTTTCCCCGGAAAAAGATCGTAATGACCTCGCCGATGGAGCTCCCTCTCTATGGTAAGCTGAAGCTTCGGGAAACTACTAAAACAGAGCTCCTGGACCTATGGCATGATGTTTTCCAGAAAAACGACATCTCTATCAAAGAAAATTCTAAAGTAGAATCCATTGTTCCTGAAGATGGCATCTTCAAAGTCCAAACACTGACGGGCGACCAGTATACTTCCAGGCAGGTTTTACTCGCCATTGGCAGACGCGGAACTCCAAGAAAACTGGGGATCCCTGGAGAAACTATGGAAAAGGTAGCGTACCGTCTACTGGAACCGGAAGGAATCTCGGGAGAAAAAATCTTTGTGGTAGGAGGGGGTGATTCAGCGATTGAATCGGCTATCCTTCTTGCCGATCAGAACGAAGTTATACTGTCATACCGTAGTGATGCGTTCAGCCGTATCAAACCGCAAAACAGGGAGAGGATCGAAGAAGCGGAAGCATCCGGAAAAGTTGTAGTCCGTTTTAACACCCAGCTCACATCTATAGAAGAGGATGCCGTCGTTTTGATTTCTACAGCCAGTGATGGGAAGCCTGAAAAAATACTGAATGACAGAGTATTTATCTTTGCAGGAGGGGAGCTGCCAACCCAGTTTTTGCAAAAAATTGGTATCTTGATAACCAAAAAATTTGGTGAAGCTATTTTGAAGCATAATTAATGTTGTTGAAGGAGTTGGGAAAATACATATGAACAGAAAGCTTGCATGGATGTTGATGATGCTGCCCGGATGGTTCTTTGGAACTGCTGTGGCTCAAATATCTCCGGGCGACCTTGCAGAGGTTCATGCACACCTTGAAGGGATCTCAAACTGCACCCAATGCCACACATTAGGGGCTAAGGTGACAAATGAAAAATGTCTGGCGTGTCATACTGAGCTGAAAACCAGGATTGAAGCAAGGAAAGGGTATCACTCTTCACTCAAAATGAGGGGCAGGGACTGTGTCTCCTGTCACAGCGACCATCACGGAAGGAAATTCGAGATCGTTCGTTTCAACACAGAAACATTCGATCACAACCTCACAGGATATGAGATCAAAGGAGCTCACACCAAAAAAAACTGTTCCGATTGCCATAAAACTGCAAACATAGCCGACGAGGCTATCCGGAAAAAGAAATTCACCTACCTTGGCTTGAGTCCCGAATGTCTTGGATGTCATGTGGATTACCATCAGACAACACTTCCCTCAACCTGTACTGATTGTCATGGGATTAACTCCTTTAAACCTACAACAAAATTCGACCACGATAACACGAAATTCCCCCTGACGGGTAAACATCAGCGTGTGGCATGTACTGAATGCCATCCAAAGGTTTCAAAGAATGGTGTTGAATTTCAGGAGTTTGCAGGCAAGAAACACGCAAATTGTACCAGCTGCCACACAGAACCGCATCAGGGCAAATTCGGACAAAAGTGTACTGATTGCCATTCAACGGAATCGTTCCATAATATCAAGGGTATGGCGGGTTTTGACCACTCCAGGACAGGCTTCATTCTTGAAAATAAACATTCAGGTCTGACCTGCAGTTCATGTCATAAGCGGAACCTCACAGATCCCCTGAAGCATGAAAAGTGTACAGACTGCCATACCGATTACCATGCAGGGGATTTTATGAAACAAGGGTATGTGCAAAGTTGTGCTGATTGCCATACAACAAAAGGGTTTCCCGGCTCATCGTTTACGATTGAACGACACAATGAAGGAGCATTCAAACTGGATGGAGCACATCTTGCCACACCTTGCTTTGTGTGCCACAAGAAGAGTGAGACATGGAATTTCAGGAATATAGGAACCAAATGCACCGATTGCCATACCAATATCCATGAACCTTTCCTCAGCAAAGAGTACTACCCGGAGAATGACTGCCGCCGTTGCCATCAGGAGACGCAATGGAATGTGATTGCATTTGATCACTCTACTACTCAATTTGCACTTGCAGGTGCTCATGCTCAGCAAACCTGCCGGACATGTCATTTTAAAACGGATAAAGCCGGGGTTGAATACCAGGTCTTTTCAGAGCTCTCCTCCCAGTGTACAACATGCCATACCGATATTCACTACGGGCAGTTTGAAGTGGAAGGAAAGATCAATTGCCTGCGCTGTCATGAACCGAACAAATGGAAGATCACGCAATTCAATCACAACCTTACCGCGTTCAAATTAGACGGAAAACACGAAAACCTTACTTGCACACAATGCCATAAACCTGTTCAAAAGGGAGAGAATACATACGTTTTATATAAAATAGGAGACACAAGATGCGAACATTGTCATTGATTATCGGATTGTTTGCCATCGTATTTATTTCAGCTACTTTGGCAACAGATTCCCCTCATGGGAAAGATTTTAATGTTCCCTGCGACCAGTGTCACAGTGCTGCAGGGTGGAAACTGGATAAAACTATTTACTCCTTTGATCACAATTCCACCGCATTGCCGCTGGTTGGACAACACCAGGTAATCGACTGCCAACTATGCCATGTCTCCCTGGTTTTCTCAGATGCAAAGACGGAATGTTTTGAATGTCATACTGATATTCATGAACAGACGGTTGGCCCCGACTGCGGAAGATGCCATACGCCAGCCTCCTGGATCGTTGATAACATCACGGATATTCATAGGATGACCCGGTTTCCCCTGGTTGGACCCCATTACACTTCCGATTGCTCCGGTTGCCATAAATCGGCATCTTTGCTGAGGTTCGAAACGCTGGGTGTTGAGTGTATTGATTGCCACCTTGAGGATTACAATTCAACAACGAATCCAAGTCACTTGCAAGGCGGATTCTCGACCAATTGTCTGGAGTGTCATGCGGTTAACAGTTTTACCTGGACGGGTTCGGGGTTTGACCACAATCAGTATTATACACTCGAAGGGGTGCATGCAACTATTGCTGGTAACTGTACAGCATGTCATCAGAATGGATACGCAAATACACCAAACACGTGTGAAGGCTGCCACCTGGACGAGTACAATCAAACTACGAATCCGCCTCATGCTTCCGCACAATTCTCGACCGAATGTAATTCCTGTCATAGCCAAAGCGCATGGTCGCCAGCTACTTTTGACCACGACAACCAATTCTTCCCAATCTATTCGGGGAAGCATCTGGGTACCTGGACAACCTGTGCCGACTGCCATACCAATCCGGGGAGCCTGGTTACCTTCTCATGCATTGACTGCCACGAACATGATAAACCTCAAAGTGATGAAGAACACACAGAAGTAAGTGGGTATTTGTATGAAAGTAATGCCTGTTTTAGCTGCCACCCAACTGGTGATGCTGAGGGAAGTTTCAATCATGCATCTTCAAATTTCCCATTGACAGGGGCTCATACAACGGTTGTTTGCGGGGATTGCCATATCAGCGGATATCCCGGGACTCCTACAAACTGCGATGCGTGCCATATTAACGCCTTCAATCAGACAACAAACCCCAACCACACCACACTTGCAATTCCTCAAACCTGTGCTACCTGTCATTCGACTGAACCAGGGTGGAATCCGGCGACATTTCCAAACCATAATGATTACTATGTACTGGAAGGTGCTCATATCTCCATAGCCAACAACTGCTCCAATTGTCACAACGGGAACTACAATAC
>ERZ889078.81-NODE-81-length-77235-cov-9.308448_pt1 | contig 77235 bp, 70 predicted proteins | sample MGYA00521266_ERZ889078 | MGnify/ENA primary metagenome ERZ889078 (study PRJEB32303, sample SAMEA104408618) | aquatic metagenome | biome: Brackish water; feature: Pelagic; material: water | place: Baltic Sea | collected 2014-06-16T06:34:00 | depth 76,534 m ... | reverse complement strand
GTTTCGAACAGGCGCGACGGCACGAAAACGCCGGCTCCCGCGCACGCGTTGGCCAATGAATATTAAGCATCTGCGCGGTCCTTGTCCACAACGACTTGCCGACGCCCTCCGATCAGACCAGTTTTGTTTCCGCGGTTCGGGGCGGCCGAATGGACCGCCCGGGACGATGTAGGATCCCCTAACGGAGTGTCGAGACCATGTCCGAGCCCACGAGCCCCATCGACCCCGGTCTCGATCTCCACAGCGAGATCGTCAGGCTGCGTCACGAGATGAACGCCGTGGTGCTGGCCCACTACTACCAAGAGCCCGAGATCCAGGACGCCGCCGACCACGTGGGCGATTCCCTCGCCCTGGCCCAGGTTGCGGCGAGAACAGACGCCGACGTCATCGTTTTCGCCGGCGTGCACTTCATGGCGGAGACGGCGAAGATCCTCAACCCCGACAAACTGGTCCTGCTGCCCGATCTGGCCGCTGGTTGCAGCCTGGCCGACGGTTGCCCCGAGGACGAGTTCGCCGCATTCCTGGCCGCCTATCCCGGACACGAAGTCGTCAGTTACATCAATTGCTCGGCCGCGACCAAGGCCATGAGTGATGTGATCTGCACTTCGGGCAACGCCCTGAAGATCGTCGACTCGATCCCGCGTGACAGGAGCATCGTCTTCGCGCCGGACCGCCACTTGGGCCGCTGGGTATCCGAGCAACTCGGCCGCGAGATGGTGCTGTGGCAGGGCAGCTGCGAAGTCCACGAGCAGTTCTCGGAGCGTCGGCTCGTGGAGTTGCAGGTCACAAACCCCGAAGCGATGACCGCCGCCCATCCCGAATGCACCGAAGCCGTTCTGCAGCACGCCGACTTCATCGGATCGACGGCGGCCATCCTGAACTTTGCCCGGGAGTGTGCAGCGGACACGATCATCGTCGCCACCGAGCCCGGCATCCTCCACCAGATGCAGAAGGAAAGCCCCGGCAAGACATTCCTGACCGTGCCCGGGGCCGACGAGAGCTGCAACTGCAACGAGTGTCCCTACATGAAACTCAACACCCTCGAGAAGCTGTACCTCTGCATGCGCGATCGAACGCCGGAGATCGTCGTGGATCCGCTGCAGGCCGCCCGCGCCCTGGCGCCCATCGAGCGGATGCTCGCCCTGAGCTGAACGCGACGGGGGGACTATGACCGTCCGCACGCCGGTCTATCTCGACCATCACGCTACCACCCCCCTCGACTCCAGGGTCCTCGAGGCCATGATGCCGGTTCTGCGGGAACGCTTCGGCAACCCTGCGAGCGTCTCCCATGCGTTCGGTTGGACTGCGGCCAAGCTCGTCGAAGAGGCCCGCGCACACGTGGCGGCGCTCCTGGGCTGCAGACCGGACGAAATCGTCTTCACCAGCGGAGCCACGGAAAGCTGCAATCTGGCCCTCAGAGGTGTGGCCGATCTTTATGAGCGACCCCGTCACATGGTGACGTCCGTGCTCGAGCACGAAGCCGTGGACCGGCCTCTGGCGGATCTCGAGCGTCGGGGATGGCGCGTAACGAGGGTGCCTTGCCGCGCCGACGGCATCATCGATCCGGACGACATCGCTGCGGCCCTGTGCGACGACACCGTCCTGGTCTCGCTGATCGCGGCCCAGAACGAGATCGGTACGATCCAATCCTGGGGCGAAGTTGCATCTTCGTGCAGCGGGCGGGGCGTCCTCTTTCACACGGACGCCGCCCAGGCCGTGGGCCGGATTCCCCTCGACGTGACCGCGGACGGGATCGACCTCCTCGGCTTTTCGGCCCACAAGCTCTACGGTCCCAAGGGGGTCGGTGCCCTCTTTGTGAGGCGTGGACGGTCCGGAGTTCGGCTGGTGGCTCAGATGACCGGTGGGGGTCAGGAACGGGGTCTGCGCTCGGGAACGTTGAATGTCCCGGGCATCGTGGGCATGGGAGAGGCCTGTCGGCTAGCTCTGCTCGAACGCGAGGAGCGGGCCGAGCACCTGCGCCGGTTGGCGGGCGAGCTCTATGCGGCCATCGCCGACGGCGTGCCGGACGTGCGTCTCAACGGCGCGGCGCAACCACGGCTGCCGGGAAGTCTGAACCTCTCGTTTCCAGGCCTCGAGGCGGCGGGGTTGATCCGCGAGCTGTCGGTCCTCGCCCTGTCGACCGGTTCGGCGTGTGGGAGCGGGCGGCCGGGCCCGAGCCCGGCTCTTTTGGCCCTAGGGCTGGACGAGCGGGAGGCGGGAGCCGGGTTGCGGATCGGATTGGGAAAGGACACCACTGACGAAGAGGCGTCGTTCGCCGCCGCCCGCATCGTCGCGGCGGTATGCAAGCTGCGCAGCGAACGTCTTGGCTGAAGCAACGGCCGTCGGCTGGTGCCGGCGGCCGTTGCTCTGCTCTTGATCGGAGGACTTCTCTGTGCCTCGACTCAGCGCTTGATCGAGAGGGACACCCGGCGACGGACCACGTCGACTTCGGTCACCCTGACCGAAATCTGCTGGCCGACTTTCAGGACTTCGTCGGGATGATGGATCGGCTCGGTCGAGATGGCTGAAATGTGGATGAGGCCGTTCACTCCTGGCATCAATTCCACGAAAGCGCCGAAGTTCGTGGTCCCGATCACGACACCTTCCACCCACTCACCGAGGGGCAGCTTCTCTTCGACGCCCTGCCAAGGATCGCCCTGCATGGACTTCATCGACAGGCTGATGCGCTCTTCACGGCCCTGGCCGAGGTTCTGGATGTCGAGGATCTGCACTTCGACGTCCTGTCCTTCGGACAGCGCATCCGAAGGGTGCTCCACGCGGGCGTGAGAGATTTCGGAGATGTGAACCAGCCCTTCCACGCCGCCCAGATCGACGAAGGCCCCGAAAGGCAGCATGCGAACGACCTTGCCCTTGAGCACGGCGCCGAGCACCAGATTCTGCCTGGTGTCGACGGCGAGGCGTTCTTTTTCCTCCACGAGGATGGCCCGGCGCGAGACCACCAGACGGCGCCCGCCTTCGGTGAATTCTGTGACCCGGAACTCCAGGGACCGTCCCACCCAGACCGAAGGGTCTTCCACGAAACGGTCGTCGATCTGGGAGATGGGGCAGAAGGCGCGCCAGCCCCCGATGTCGACCACGAAGCCGCCCTTGTTGGTTTCGGTGACCTTGCCGCTCAGGGGCTGCCCGCTTTCGAGGGCCTCCTGGACGGGCTTGGGGTCACTGCCACTCAGTTTGCGCTTCATGGCCAGGTGCGCATCCGAACCCTTGCCGGTCACATAGGCTGTGATCTCGTCGCCGGCTGCGAAAAGGAGTTTGCCGTCCTTGTCGCTCAGATCGGCCGTGGCGATGGGCAATTCGTTGCGCCCCCCGAAATCGACAAAGCACTCTACGTCACCCATTTGGACCAGACGGCCGGTGATGCGGTCACCCTGCTTGGGCTCGGCCGCTGTGGAAGGGCGGCGGGCGTCGTCTTCGGCCAGCATGGCGGCGAATTCGGCGGAGGCTGCGTCGTCGTTCTCGTCCTGGTCGTCGTCGATGACAGGATCAGCGACTGGGGCGACAGGCCTGGTTTCGGTGTCGATCGGGGTGTTCTCGGGGGCGGCGACGGATTCTGTTTCAGCGGCGGGTGGCTCCGGCGTGGTTTCGGAGCGCTGTTCGTCGGTCATGGTAATGTGTCCTGGACGTTGGTTTGGGTCGAGGCCGTTTGCGGCCGGGGTCGGAGCCAATATAACACAGGGTCGGCAGGGATGTCAGGACATGATCGTGAAGCGGGATCGCCATAGGTCCCAGGAGTACAGTCCCAGGGCTGTCCAAATCAATCCGAAGCTCAAGGCGTGAGGCATGGTGAACGTCTCGCCGAACACGGCAACCGCCAGGGTGAACTGCAGGCTGGGTGCGATGTACTGCAGGAAGCCCACCGTGGCATAGCGCAGACGCCGTACCGCATTGGCGAACCAGACCAACGGTACGGCTGTGATCACGCCGCCGGCTGCGAGCAGCCAGCTCAACCGGACTTCATCTCCGAATAAGAGTTCGCCTCTTAAGCCCAGAAGAATGAGATACACCACGGCGAATGGCAGCAGCAGCAGTGTCTCGGCGGCGAGCCCTACGTCGCCGGCCGCAGCGACGGTTTTACGCAACAAGCCGTAGGTCCCGAAACTCAAGGCCAGTCCCAAGGCGATGCCTGGAACCTGCCCTGTGCCGATCGCAAGGACGGTGACGCCTACAAGGGCCAGGCCGACACTCACCGTCTGCAGCCTGCGCAGCCTCTCCTTGAGCACGCCGACGCCCAGCAGCACGTTCACCAGCGGGTTGATGAAGTAACCGAGGCTGCACTGAAGAACCTGGCCGTTCGCCACGGCCCAGATGAAGACGTACCAATTGAAGAAGATGAGCAGGGCGGTCACCACAAGAATCCTCAGGACGCGTGGTGTTCGCAGGGCGGTGCCGAGTTCGCCGAGTCTGCCTCGCAGAGCCAGCCAAAGAATGAGCAGCACCGCGCTCCAGACAATCCGGTGGGCCATCACTTCCAGGGCCGCGGCTGAAGCCACGGCCTTGAAATACAAGGCGATGAAGCCCCACCAGAGATAGGCGCCGAGGCCGTAGAACACGCCCAAGCGACGTTCCTGGTGGCTGATGTCCGGTGGAATTGCGGCCATGTTCCTTCTCGGGCGGGGGAGGGCGAATCAGAAGGGATCGCTGGGGAGCCGGCGCATCCTAGCACGTGAGTGCGAGAGAGGTCGCCGACAAACCAAATTTCCTACCGTGAAGCTATGCCGGACGTTATGTTTCCAACAGCCCTCCGCGCAGGGTGATTTCGTCCTGCCTGCGCGGTCTAGCACGATCCGGGAGACCATCGATGAATGACAGGATCCGATCCGTTCTGTTCTCAATCCTCGTCTATGCCGCATTCTTCGCCTCAGGCGCCGCCAGCCTCATCGCCGAGGTGTCGTGGAACCGCATGCTGATCGTCGTGGTCGGCAACTCGCTGAGTGCGGCGGCCATGATCATCGTGGTGTTCATGGGTGGTCTCGGCCTCGGCAGCTTCGTCGGCGGACGCGTGTTCGGCAGGGGGAAGCGCAGCCTGGTGCCCTACCTCGTGCTCGAACTTTTCGTCGGCATCTACGTGCTGCTTTCACCTCGGCTATTCGACGCTCTCGCCGGGCTGTTCACTTCGTTGGCCGACAGCATGGACGACCGAGGGGGGCTGACCCTGATCCGGATCGTCGTGAGCACGGCGGCACTGCTGCTGCCAGCTTTTGTCATGGGGGCGACGTTCCCGGCCATGATCAACGGCGCGGCTCCGGTTTCGGCCGACGGCCGCAGTGCCCGGACGGGTTACCTGTACAGCATCAACACAGTGGGTGCGGCTCTCGGCACCTTCGCCGCGGGATATCATATGCTGCTGGAATTCGGAGTGCAGATCACTCTGAACGTCGCCTTCTGTCTCTATGCCGCCGCCGCCGTCATGGCGTTGCTGGCACAGATTCTGATGAACCGCGGCAAGGCAACCCAGAGCGGCGACGTGGCCCTCGAACGCATCGAATCCTCAGATGCCTGCAGTGTCGAAGGGAAAGACGACCGACCCTGGAAATTCCTCGGCCTGGCCACGTTCGCCGTGGGGTTCGTCTCGCTGGCCTACGAGGTCATGCTGACCCGGTTGAGCATTCTGTACTTGGGCAACAGCGTGTCTGTGTTTCCGTTGGTCCTGACGGGCTTCCTCATGGGCACCGGCATCAGCGGCGTGGTGGGTACCTGGCTTTACGGGAGACTCCGTCGCCGCGGCGGCGGCGACCGTCTGTTCGGGGTGCTCGCCCTGGCCGCCGGAGCTGTGTTGATGCTCATTCCCTTCCTGCTTCTTTCAGACCGCTTCATGAGTCCCAGCGAGATGGCGCGCTTCACCGATGTCAGCATGCGCAATCCCCTGCCGATCCTCGCGATGATCGTCGCGCCGACGATCCTGATGGGGGCGCTGCTGCCCCTCGCCATCCGCATGCTCCAGGCGCGCGCCCGCGGCGACGCCACACGTCGTGCGGCAACGCTCTACTCCCTGAATACCGCCGGCGGACTGCTGGGTGCGGGGCTCGTGAATCACTATCTCGTGCCCCTGATCGGCGTACAGGGAGCACTGGTCTTCTTGACGATCATCTTCGTGGTCGTCGGCCTGATCAATCTGCTCGATCCCCGGGGCCGACCCGGGCGACGCGCCGTGGTCGTCCTCGGGTCCACCGTGATCGGCATTCTGCTGTTCACCCTGCCGCCGCAGCTGATGGAACTCTATGCGGGCAAGCTGAAGGTCCAGACCGAGGCTCACGCGGCCGAGGTGCTCCTGCTCCAGGAGGGCCAGGCGGCGATGGTCGCGGTCATCGACCAGTATGACGACAGGAAGGGCTCCTACAGGGACATGTATCTCAACGGCGTCGAGGAGGCCTCGACGCGTTTCTGGCACGTGCAGCTCTTCAAGCTGCTGGGCATCCTGCCGGTCATGAGCCATCAGTCCGACGGCCCGAAGGACGCCCTGGTGATCGCCTTCGGCGCGGGCATGACCGCCGGCTCGGTGCTCGCCTCCGACGAAGTCGCTTCCCTCGACGTGGTCGATCTGAACCCGGACATCGAGGGCATCAACGATCTGTTCAAGGACGTCAACGGCGACGTCTACCACCAGGACCGCTTCCATTTCCACAACGACGACGGCCGCAACTACCTGGTGACCAGCGGCAAGCAGTACGACCTGATCATCGGTGATTCGACCCATCCCCGTGCCTACGATTCGTGGATCCTCTACACCGAGGAATTCTACGAAGCAGTCAAGCAGCGTCTGAAACCCGACGGCGTGTTCGCCCAGTGGGTGCCCGTGCTCGGCTCCATGCGCGGCGAGCTGATCAACATCCATCTCAACACGTTCCGCAGCGTCTTCCCGAACGCCACGCTCTGGTACATCTACGGCTGCGACCAGGCCTTTATCATGGCGACGCCTGAGCCCTACCGCCTGGACGCCGGACGTCTGCAGCAGAAGATGGACGGCTTGGCCGACTGGTTCCGGGCCGAGGAGTACCAGATGGACACGGTGGCGAGGATCGCCGGGTTCTTTTGGCAGGACCCCGTGGCGATGGGGGCGATGATCGGCGACGAGACCCGCATCAATACCGACGACCGGCATTTCTTCGACAAGCAGTCGGCGGTCTGGCCCCTGCCGCCCCAGCGCCAGCTGCCCATGTACCAGGGATCGGCCCTGCCCGTGATCGACGGCGCCGATGAAGCTCTCGTGGCCGCGGTACGCCGCGAACAGGAGGTGGCCGGCCTCTTGGCGCGGTACGGGTTCTATCAGACCGATGCCGATCTCGACCGGGCCTACTGCCTCATGCCCGGCAACGGCAACGCCAGGTACTACATGTCCCTGCGCGAGGCCGGCATCCTGCCCGACCCGTCGACGATCTGCGAGAGCGACGAGATCCGCAGCTACCGCGCCCTGGTGTCCTCGCATCCCGACAACGCGGAAGCCCTCAACGGGCTGGCCGGCCGCCTGGCCGACGCCGGTCGTTTGGACGAGGCCCTGCCATTGGCCGCGCGCGCCACGGTCCTCGCACCCGCCGACGGCGCGATCCTCGACACCCACGGTTGGATCCTCCACCGGCTGGTGCGCGACCTCGAGGCGCTGGTGATCATGAACCGGGCGGCGGCGGCGCTGCCCGACCATCCCATCGTGAACTACCATCTCGGGGTGGTGCTGCATATGACCGGCGACGACGGTGAAGCGCGTTTGAGGCTGGAGAAGGCACTCTCAACACCTGGCGGCTTCCCCTATGCGGTTGAAGCACGGGCATTGCTTGAGCAGATGAACTGAGCCGATCGCGCACGGAACTGACGACGGCCGGGCCCACAACAGACCCGGCCGTCATGTCGTCACCCGATTATTATTAATCGTCGAGGATCAGGCATCAATGATCATAGAAAAAGCGGCCCCGAAAGGCCGCTCGAAGCATTTGGCATCCCCTACGGGAATCGAACCCGTATTGCCGGCTTGAAAAGCCGGTGTCCTAACCGTTAGACGAAGGGGACGCCATAGGGGCCAGAATCTAATCCCGCGGCCATGTTCTGTCAAACATGGGATCGTGTTGCCTCTCTGAACATCCAGGCCGTCGTCTTGATGCCGTTGAAGTAGTTCTCGAGATGGAACTTCTCGTTGGGCGAATGGATGTTGTCGTTGGGCAGGCCGTAGCCCAGCAGCAGCACCGGCTGCTTCAGGCTCGACTGGAACGTGCCGACGATGGGGATCGAACCGCCCTCGCGGATGAACACCGGCCGTTTGCCGAAGCCCTTCTCCATGGCCCTCATGCCTGCTTCCATCATTTCCGAGTCCCGGGGCACCATCACGGGGTTGGCGCCGTGGTGATCGATGACCGTGACTTCGACGCCCTCGGGGGCGATATCCTTCACATAGGCTTCGAACAGCTTGGCGATCGTCTTGGGATCCTGATTCGGAACCAGCCGCATGCTCACCTTGGCGCCGGCCAGCGACGGTATGATTGTCTTAGCGCCCTCACCGCTGTAGCCGCTCCAAAGGCCGTTGACGTCGCAAGTAGGACGGGCCCACATACGCTCCAAAGTCGTGTAGCCCTTCTCGCCGAAGGGGCCCGAAGCGCCGGTGTCCTTGCACAGGACCTCGTCGCGATAGTTCAGCGATGCGAAGGCCTCTTTTTCAGTATCGTCCACCGGCAGCACGTCGTCGTAGAAGCCGGGGATCAGCACGACGCCGTGTTCGTCCTTCAGCTTGGCAACGATCTCGCAGATGGCGTTGCCGGGGTTCTGGACCGTCCCCCCGAAGCTGCCGGAGTGCAGATCGGCGCCGGGGCCCCTGAGATTGATCTCCATGTAGGCGAGCCCTTTGAGGCTGTAGCAGATCGCCGGTGTGTCTTCGTCGTAAAGGCTGGTGTCGCTGATCACGACGGCATCGCAGGCCAGTTTGTCGGGGTGGGCTTCCACGTATTTATAGATGGCCGGCCCTCCGCATTCCTCTTCGCCTTCGATGATGAACTTGACGTTCACCGGGAGTTCGGTGCCGGTCTTCAGGTAGGCCTCGAGGGCTTTGACGTGGGTGTAGAGTTGCCCCTTGTCGTCGCTGCCGCCGCGGGCGTAGATGATGCCGTCCTTGATTACGGGTTCGAAAGGCGGAGAGTCCCACAGGTCGAGAGGATCGACAGGCTGCACGTCGTAGTGGCCGTAGAAGAGCAGGGTGCGGCGGTCGTCGCGTTGTTCGGTTTCCGCGTACACGAGGGGGTGGCCCTCGGTCTCGATGACTTCGACGTGCAAGCCGAGTTCGCGCAGTTCGTCGGCGACGAAGACCGCGGCGCGTTTCGTGTCTTCGTTGTGTTCGCTCACCGAACTGATGCTCGGAATGCGGAGCCAGTCACATAGCTGCTCTACGTGGCGGTCGCGGTTTTTGTCCAGGTAGTTCAGGATCGGATCCATCGACATCAGGGGCCTCCTCGGCGATTCTCGCCGACACCCCGTCGACGACCCGGGAAAGTTACGCTTGACGGATCCGGGTGTCGAGGCGATTGTGTCCCGGCGTTACGGGATTCCGGGCCAGGACAATGGCGGAGAACGTTCGTGGATCTCTCGATTGACAGATCGGGGCATTCGCGGGCATGATCCTTCGGCGTCCGGTTGGAAAGGATTCCCTTCCCGTCACCCCTTTTTCCCGCAGGAGGATCAGCGACCATGATCATCAGCAAGACAAAGACCAAGGAAGCGGTCAAGAACTGCAACGTCTCCGGCGAATTCTACGACGCCTTGGACAAGAAGGTTTACGAGCTCATCGCCGCCGCCGAGAAGCGTGCGATGGAGAACGGTCGCAAGACCGTCCGTCCCTGCGATCTGTAAGTCTAACGAGACGAATGTTGTCGTTATTTCGGCCGCATCTCGACAATCATGCGGAGATTCCTGATGGAACCTCCGCATTTTTAATGTATGAGGCTTTGTGACGTACAAATAATAGTGAATAGCTTATGACTGACATTGCAGGGCACTGTTGGCAGTGTTAGCCTTCAAGGGAGTTGGCAACCCTGAGATTGAGTCTCGGGGTGCGGATATATCGACCATCATCCATTCGCGCCCGAGAATGGACCCCGCTCTGATGGTTGCTCGCGGGCCGGAACAAACATCTACGGTCCACATCAAGTGCCGGCGCCGGAACCGTCGGTCTCCACGGGGGGAAACATGAAGAAGTTCAACTTACTCGTTTGCTTCGCACTGCTGTGCTCGGCCACCGGCCTCGCACAGGCTCAGAGCTTCGAAGTCCTCAACATCATCGGCTATATGTACGAGTCGGACAACACTCCGGGAACACCGGGCTTTCCGCCCAGCGATGCCGGCGACGTTCTGGCGGGTATCGGTTTCGTCGACAACATCAGCCATCCGTTGACCTGGAGCACCGCCGACTATGAGTACACCTGGGTCATCGACGGCCTCGTTTCGATGGGGCAGATCGATCTGGGAGGCGGCGTGATCCGCGTCTACTACACCGGCGGCACCATCGACATCATCGCCGATCGGTATCTCGACCCCGGCTACACGATGCCTTTCTACGGCGTCGATCCTCCGGACGCCGGCGCCATCGGCAGTTTCAGCAACGGCGACGCCTATCTGTCGGGCGTGTTCACCCAGTTCGTGTTGACCTACAACACCACGAACTTCTCCGGCAACTACCAGGGCGCGGTCACCTTCACCCTGGGCACCAACTACGGTGAACTGGGCGACATGCTGGCCAACCCCGACGGCATGGCCATCGCGGGCCTCGTCGGCGTGGGCGCCGACAGCACGATTCCCGAAGGCTATGACTGCGAAGCCGACGGCTCGATCTACTACGACCCGACGATCCCGAACGAAGACACCACGTTCAGCAACCTTAAGAACCTGTACCGCTAGGAACGGAAGGAGGGCATGATGATGAAGCAGATCAACACTCGCACCATGATCCGCACCGCGCTTGCCGCAATGGTGCTCGTCGCGGCCGTTCCCGTCCTGGGACAGGTCGAATTCACCTTCGAGGGCTTTTCCAAAAGCACTCTCGGCCAGGATACCGTCGGATCCAGCTACACGGTGCTCGGCATCGCGAACCCCCCGGTGAGCGCTCCGACCCCGCTGCCCATGGATTTCGCCAGTAACCAGTACACGATCCGAGTGGTCAACATGGCCCTCACGGCCTTCACGTTCACCCCCGGGCTGAGCATGAAGGAATATGTGTTCAACGGCGCCGTGATCGAGATCTACGAAGATGCGATCGCCGGCGGCACCGCGGCCAACTATGCCAACGAGGCGACGTTCACCGACGGCGTGATGCTCCTGCAGGCCGCTGTCGATCCGAACTGGGACATGCTTCTGGACAACCCCATCGGCTTCGGCTTCTCGGGCGCCGGCATCGGCACCTGCGTGCTGAACGGAGGGTCCGAGCTGGCCTACCTTCTGGGCCTCGAATTTCCCATGGGAGGCTGGACCTTCGCCGGTACGGGCATCGCCGAACCCAGTTTCTTTGTCTCGGTGCCGGCCGGTTTCGACCTGGTCTTCGGCATCAAGATCATCTTCCCCTTCGACCCCACCGGCAACGACGATGCAAGCTGGGGCGATTTGAAGACCATGTTCCGCTAGTTCCGTTCCGACTCCCCGTGGACGGGCCCCGCTTCGGCGGGGCCCGTTCTTGTTGGGTGACACCTGTTTCCAGCCCCGTCCTGTTTCGATGTCATGCCTGCACCTGTTCTGCAGGCTGACGACCCGCTATGCCCGATCCTCGCTGGTGGGCGTTCGGCATGGTTCGAGCATGTCTGCGCCGAGGAGGTGCGCATGGTTGTCATGGTATTCGGGGGAGCCGTCGACGGGATCAACGGCTACGAGGTCAGGGTCGAAGTCGATGCAGGGCGGGGGCTGCCCACGTTCCAGATCGTCGGTCTGCCCAACACCGCGGTCCGCGAGAGCCGTGAACGGGTCATGAGCGCGGTGAGGAACTGCGGACTCGGGTGGCCGAAGGGTCGGGTGACCGTCAACCTGGCGCCGGCAGAGGTTCGCAAAGAGGGAGCATCCTTGGACCTGGCGGTGGCCGTCGGCGTGCTGGGGCAGGGGGGCTGCTCCGGTGCTTTGGCGGACTTTCGCGACGTCGTCTTTCTGGGCGAGTTGTCCTTGGCCGGTGGTGTGGAGCCCGTGCGGGGCCTCCTCGCCATTGTGATGGCTCTCTCAGCGGGGGGGCGACGACGCTTCGTCGTCCCTCGTCGACAGCTCGTCGAAGCCTGTCTCGTCGAGGGTATCGAGGTGCTTGGCGCAGAAACTCTCCGGGAAGTCGGGTCCTGGTTGGACGGCGAGTCGATTCCCAATTGGTCGGCCGGAGGTCGCCCCCTTCCCGGTCTTCCTCCAGAGCGTGGTTCCGGCGATGCGTTCCTGGGGCTTGTCGACTCCCATACCCGCCATCTGGCAATGACAGCGGCCGCCGGACGTCACAACATGCTGCTGGTCGGTACTCCCGGCAGTGGTAAAACTCGCCTCTGTCGAGCCGTGGGTGTTCTGCAACCCGAAATGACCACCCGTGACGCCATCGATGTGCTGAGGATCTCCGGCACTCTCGGGTTCCACGCCGATCTCAACTGTGGCCTGAGCCGCCCGCCAAGGCCCTTCCGGGCTCCTCACCACAGTGTCACCCGAGCTGGGCTCGTTGGCGGGGGCGCCGGTATGCAGCCGGGTGAGGCGACGCTGGCCCATCACGGCGTCCTGTTCCTCGACGAGTTGACGGAATTCGCCTACGGCGTCCTCGATGCCCTGCGTGAGCCGCTCGAGGAGCGCCGGATCAGTGTGGTTCGAGGGGGAGGGAGCCGGGAATGGCCGGCGGATTTTCAGCTCCTCGCCGCCATGAACCCCTGCCGCTGTGGTTGGCTCGGAAGCCGCCGGCGCCACTGCAGTTGTTCCGCTGCGACCGTTGCCCGTCATCGGGATAGGTTGTCGGGGCCTTTTCTCGATCGCATCGATCTGTTCTGTGAACTCGACGAAACCCTGCCGGACAACCGAGGGCCCTTCGATCCCGGTGGCCAGTGGAACCCGGTCGAGGCCCGTGACCGGGTCGTCATGGCACGCAGAATCCTCGACGCGGATCCAGTCCGCGGTGCCGGGGAGCTCTTGTTCGCCCGACGCCATCTCGACGAGGGGGCAAGAGAGATCCTGGATCGGGCGCGGACGGGAATGGCACTTTCGATCCGCAGCTTGATCCGTTGTGCGGGGGTGGCGAGGACAGTTGCGGCCCTTGAAGGCCGCACGACGGCACTCCGTTGCGATGCCGTCCGCGCTCTCGGCTGGCGTCGCGAGGCGGCTTTGACGCAGAGCGGGGCGGCCCTTTGAGGACCGCCCCGCTCGCTGCTCGTTCGGCTCGGGATCAGAAGGTGGCCGTAAAGCCCAAGGCCCAGCTGATCGTGTTGACCGATTGCTCTGTGAACTCGGTCACAGGCTTTTCGCCTTCGCCGATGACATACTCGTAGACGGGAATCTTGATGAGTCCGCCGTCCAGTTCCTTATAGGAGTCCGAAGGATTGAACTGGAAGGTCATCTTGTGGAACATCATCTCGAAGCGGATGCTGATCATGTCGTCGGCGACGTAGCGGATGCCCGCGCCTCCGGAGTATCGCCACATGCTGGCGGCGTCGTCCACGTAGTTCGAGTTGATGCTCATCCACACCTTCGACAGGCCGCCGATCAGGAACGGATGCCAGTTGCCCTTGCCGAAGTTGCCGTAGTTGTGGGGGTAGAGCAACATGTTCACGCCGGTGCCCAGCGTGATGTTCGACCGCTTCTCGTAGTCGAATTCACCGAGCTCCTCGACGGGCTCGAGCACACCGCCTTCGGTGCTGTTGGTGATCTGCTGGGGGTTGGTGATCGTCGACTGGTACTCGGAGACCGAGACGTCGAAGAAAGGCTCGATGGCGAGGTACGTCGATGCGTTGTAGCTGAGCCGCAGCTGAGGGTGGAACGCGGATTCTCCGCGGAGCTCGACATCGCCGAAGTAGGTGAACTCATCGGTGTACTTGTAGATGAGTAGATCGTGAGCGATCAGGGGCATGTCGAGTCCCCAGAAGCCGAGCGTGACCGACGTTTCCAGGTTCTTCACCGGGATGACGGGCTCGTACTCGGGCGCGTCGTCGACGTCCTCGATCCTCTCGGAGGCCCCTCCGCCTGGCTTGAGGTTGAAGTTCTGCTCGTCGACCTGAGCGTCGGGCCGGACTTCGGCGCCGCCTTCGGTCTGGGACAAGGCGGTGCCTGCGATCATGATGATCACGCAGATGAAGGCGACGGTGAAACTACGGGGCATAGGGTCCGCTCCTGTCAGGCTGTCCTCACATGGGGCCAATCGCTTTAAAAGTCTGGTCTTGGCCCGCCGGTGTCAACCGCAAAACCCGCGACCTGTACGATGACGCGGCAGATGACGTACTTCTTCGACCAATTCTTCTCCGAATTTATCGACGACGGCGGCCTTCATCCGGCCCGCCAGGGTCAAAACGTCCAGGCAGGTGGCCCGGCCGAGGTTGACGATGATGTTGGCATGCTTGTGATAAACGGCTGCATCGCCCTCCCGCCAACCGCGGACGCCGAGCTCGTCGAGCAGGGCTCCTGCGGCCCGTCGGCGTTCGCCGGGGGACGACGGCGCGAGATTCTGAAAGTAGCTGCCGGCACAGGGTTCGTCCACCGGATGCTTGCGCAGCCGATCGGTCAGATGCTCATGGCGCTCGGCGACTGCGGCCGTGACATTTCCGGCCTCGGCGTGGATCAAGACGTCGAGCAGAAGAGTGTCGCTGCCCTTGAGATCGGAGCTGCGGTAGCGGAAACCGAGGTCCTCGGGGCCGACACGTTCGACCGATCCGTCGGGCCGCAAGAGGGTGGCTTCGAGGACGAACTCGCCGATTTCGTGACCGTAACAGCCGGCGTTGCCCACCACGGCGCCGCCCAGGCTGCCGGGGATGCCTGAGGCGAATTCAAGCCCGGGTCGGCCTGCGGCCAGGCTGAGGGCGATCAGTTCGTCGAAGGGGAGTCCGGCTCCGGCGCGGACCGTACCGGGCCCGAATACGACATCTGTCATTTCCATGCGCAGGATCAGGCCGCAGAAACCGTTGTCGTCCACCAGAAGGTTGCTGCCGCCGCCGAGGCCCAGGACGTCGATCTCGCGCTCTCCTGCGAATTCCAGGAACCTGCGGGCGTCGTCCGACGTTCGCACGTGGGCCAACCCCGCAGCGGGTCCACCGATGTGGAACGTCGTGACCTCGGAAAGGACCGTATCGATCTCCAGGAGACCCTCGCCGACGGTGCCGGCCAGATCGCGGACGGCGGCCGCCGTCCGCTCTTCAGCGGCGTCGTGGTTGTCAGGGGCGTCCTGTCGATGCATCATGTACTACTCCGAGGGTGACTCCGGACCTTGCGAAACGTTCGCACAGAATCCGGTCGGCGTCCTCCATCGTCAAGGAGAACCGTGTCCAGTCGTCGTCCCATCATCCTGGCCCTGCTGGCCTCCCTGCTGCTCCACCTGGGGTTCGGGGCGGCGACATGGGGCGTGGATCTGTTCGGCGTCGAGAAAGCACGAACTCCGAAGGTGCGCCCCGACGATGTCATCGAGATCGTCTTCGAGCCGGATGTCGCAGACGAACAGGATCCCGGAAGACCCACTGAGTTTACCAGCATCCCCGAGCGCCAGGCTGTTGAGGCGCCGCCTGCGCGGGCGGATTTCCTGGCCATGCACAACAGCCTCGCCGCCGACGAGCTTGAAGGTGGTACGGAAAACAGTGCGCCGGGGGCGGAGCGCACCTCGGAAATCGAACAGGTGGCGATCCAGGCGAACTCCGCGGCGACCGAGGGAGGGATCGCCCTGATCCGTTCACCGGAATTCCGGACCGGTGAAGGGGAAACGCCCGAAGACGGCGATCATGACCTCGCCCGAGCGCAACAGAGCAACGAGGCTCCTGAAGAGCAGACAGGTGAATCGACCGTTGGGAATGACGAGGCGAAGCCGGACGAAGTGTCCGATCACGATGAGTCTGCGACGGCTGCGACGTCGCCGGACAATTTTGACCTCTTTCCCTCGAACCGCCCTTCGATCCTCGCCGAGGGAACGAGCCGGAGCGGCGATCCGGGCTTCGACTACGACCAGCTCGCAGTCAGCAGCAGTGCCGGCAACATGATTCAATTCGGCGAATTCCGCCTCAACACCCTGTCGTGGGACTTCGCCCCCTGGCTCGAGCGTTTCAAGCAGGACTTCCTGCCTCATTGGATTCCACCCTATGCCTACCGCTTGGGCGTGATCGACGGCAAGACCGTCATGCGGCTCGTGGTGGAGCAAGACGGCACCATCGGGAGCCTGGATGTCCTGGACGAGCAGGGGCATCCGTCTTTGCACCAAGCCAGCATTGCCGCCCTGCATGGTGCGGCGCCCTTTGCACCTCTGCCTCCCGATTTTCCTGAAGAGGACCTGGTCCTCGAACTTGGGCTCCTGTATCCGACGCTCGAGGAGATGCAGCGCCCAGCGCGTCCACAAGAGCAGACTCCGGGGCGACGCCGTCGGCCACAGAGTCCCCAGCAATGACCCGAACTCACGACGACGAAGGGATGAACCCGCATGTGGGAACTGATCCGATCCGGTAACGTGATGATGATTCCCCTGGGAGTATGCTCCTTGGTAGGGCTCGCGATCTTTCTCGAGCGGCTGTTCGCGTTGCGGCGCGGGCAGATCGTCTACCCCGAAGTGGCCCAGGCGGTCGAAACCCTCGGCGCCGGGCGCGACTTCGGCGTCGCCTACGCCATCCTCGACCGACGGCCCGGACCGTTCGCCAACGTCGTGCGCGCAGGGCTGGACCACGCCGACGCCGACTGGGAGATCGTGCGCGACGTGCTGCAGGAATCCGGCCGCCAGGAGGCGGTGCGCCTGTCACGCAACCTGAACATCCTCGAGACGGTGGCCGCCGTCGCGCCGCTGCTGGGACTGCTCGGCACGGTGACGGGCATGATCCGGGTGTTCCGCGTCGTCAGCACCGCCGGCCTGGGACAGCCCGAGGTCCTTTCGGGGGGGATTTCCGAGGCCATGATCACCACAGCTGCGGGACTGATCATCGGTATTCCGGCCCTTGTCGCGTACCATTGGTTGCAAGGACGCGCCGACGGCATCATCTTCGAGCTTGAGCAGTATGCTTCCAAGCTCCTCGATTCTTTGCGTCGCCGCCGCGCCGAGGCGGCCGGGGAGGAGGCGTAATGCGGTTTGCACCGCCGCGGCAAGGACGTCGGGTGATCATCAACGTCACGTCGCTGATCGATGTGATGTTCCTGCTGTTGATCTTCGTGCTGGTCTCATCGACCTTCAAGCAACAGCCCGCCATCAATCTCGACCTGCCGTCGTCGAGTACGGTCCAAGCTATGGAAGAAGGACCGGCGACCCTCTACCTGACCGCTGCGGGCGCCGTCTATCTCGAGGGCCGTCTGCTGTCCGACGAGGAAATCCTGCCGACTTTACGGCAGCTGTTGGCTAGCAAGGGTGACGACCGCATCGTATTGAGGGCCGATCAGGACAGCCGTCACGGCCGTGTTGTCCATCTGATGGATCTGATCAAGGAAAGCGGATTCCACCGGGTGAGCCTGGCCGCACGCAAGGACGCCCCCGCCACCGACAACGTTGCCGACGACGGCCCCGGCGCGCCTTGACGCACCGCTGCCCGCCGCCTAAGATCCGCCCGCTCGCATGTGGGCCTATCGCGATCGAGGAGAAGGAATGCTGAACAGAGTCCTGGAAATCAACGGCCGGGGAGTCCGGTGCGCGGTGCTGACGGCCGCCGCCCTGGCCCTTGGCCTCGGCATCTTCGCCGGCTGTACGAGCGATCAGAGCAATCCGGTCGGAACGGTGATTCCACCCGAGCTCGACCTGATCGATCCCACCTTGGTCACGATGAAGTTCCTGGAGAACCAAGGCACCGTGACCATCGTGGACGATGATCACCCGTTCGACCTGAGCGAAGTGCTTTATCTGGGTTTCAAGGGGGACGAAGCCTCTTCCATTCTGCTGAGCTACGATTTCTCAGGGTTGCAGGACAGTGTCGGGGCCGACGTGACGATCAGTCCTTCGACGATCACCAGTGTCACGATGTACCTTTACCGAACGCTCGGCTACGCCGACGTCGGCCAGGATGATGACGACTCGGATGCGACGAAGGAGATTTTCCCTGGCTGGAAGAACTTCGAGATCTGGTCCTTGGCCGACACCCTCGCGACATCGGCGTATCCAGGAATCGAGCCGGCCACCGCCGACTTCATCACCTCGGAAGACGACGGCGGCGAGGTCATCTCCATCAACATCCCCGAAGGCGATTTCATCGACTGGTGGGAGACGGGCCGCGCCGACCTGATGATCAGAGCCGGCGCCTCGTCCGAGGAGGGCCTCATCGGCTATGCCTCGCGCGACCTCCAGCTCAACAGCCAGCATCCCCGGGCTCTGGCCGGCACGACGGTGGGCGTAACCGTCTCGGTCACGATCACCGACAGCGACGACATCGAACACGTCATCGTGTTCCCCGCCACGAAGGACGTTTCGACCTTCCATCAGCTCGACGAGCCAGGAGACACCTTTACCGACGGTTTCATGCTCCGCACCCATTTCCGCCGCTATCCTTGGCTGCGCTTCAACCTGGACGCATTGCCGGACAACATCCTGATCAACCGGGCCATCCTGCGCTGCGCCATGGACACGCTGGCGGGGTACGGGCCGCTCGAGGCAGCGGTGGTCAGTGAAATCGCCCTCGCTGCGGTCAGCGGCGTCGACACCCTCCAGCTTGCCGATCTCGAGGACGCCGTGTCGGTGATCTCCGGCCAGACCAACCTCGATCCGACCTACATCGCGGCGGAGCAGCGCCCCTGGGTGGGCTTCAACGTGACTTCTGCGATTCAGCGCCATGTGAATGGTGTGACCGAAGATGAGACGTGCCTGATCCTCACGGCGGGCGAGGATGTGTTTTCCAACTACGACGTCGTGCTGTGGGACCCGGAATTCTATCTGACGCGTTTCCAATTCCTGGGCACGGGCGATCCGGACTTCGCCCCCTATCTCGAGGTCACCTACACCATCTTCTCGGGAGGCCAGTGATGCTCCGCCGCCGCTCCGTAGCGGCCGTCGTGTTGACGGTCCTGATCGCCGCCGTCACAGCTTCGGCACAGAATCCCTTTGCCCTGACGAACATCGGCGTCGACCTGCGTTCCAGCGACGCCCGTGTCGACGGGCGCGGGGGCTGGGGCCTGGCCGAACGCGACACCCTGACACCATCCTTCCACAATCTGGCTTCGCTGCCCGGACTGACCCGGCTGGCGGTGGTCATGAGCGGTTACGGCGAACGTGCCGTCGCTGAAGATGCAAGCGGAAGCCGCATGACGAGCAACGTGCGAACGCCGAGTCTGCGGACCGCACTGCCTTTCCTCGGCGGACGCGGTGTGGCCACAGTCGGCTTCCGGGCACTGCGCGGCACCCAGTATTCCTGGGTGGAGGATTTTTCCATCACCCTGCCCATTCCAGACGGTGGCGGGGCGACCGAGGACATCGACGGACTGCGCACTTTTCAGCGGGAGGGGACCCAGTTCGAGGTCCCCCTGGGAGTTGCCTGGCGCTTTGACGATCGTCTCGCCGTGGGCGCCAGCCTGAATCTGGTCAACGGACTGCTGAGGGAGCGCTTGTCCGAAGGGTTCTACGACAACACGGACGATGGACTGCTGCCGCTGCGTACGAATTCCGAAGTGATCGAGGATCAGTTGAACTCGGTTTCCTCCACGGTCTCGGCCTTGGTGTCCCTGAGCGAGAGTCTGCACATCGGTGCGACCTACACGACGGCTCACAATTGGGACGTGACCCGTACCCGGGACATGAACGGCATTCCCGGCGACGTTACGATCGACTACCAGGTCCGCATACCCGCCCATTGGGGTGTGGGGGCCGCTGTCGGCGTGACCGAACGTTGGCGGTTCGGCTTCGATTACGAGTCCCAGGCGTTCAGCGGGTTTACCGGTCGTCCTGATTGGGAGGGCATCATGACCGATTCCTGGTGCTTGAGCGCAGGCGTCGAACGTCTCGAAGCGTTCCAACGCCGCGGTGGCCGTGACAATCTGCCGTTGCGCGCCGGCGCCTCCCTGCGGCGTCTGCCCTACACCATCAACGGCCAGACCATCGACGAGCGCCGGATCAGTGTGGGCACGGGCGTGCCATTGCGCAATCAGGGCGGACACTTGGATGTGGCGATGTCCTACATCATGACCGGCAGCCTCGACGACCATGGTGTCCAGGATCGGGCCTGGCGGTTGACCCTGTCTCTGGCGGGCCTCGAAAAATGGTGGTAGAATACCCCGTCGACAACCAGTTCTACAGGAGAGCGAGAACATGAACGACTCGATTCGCACCCGCATCGTCCTGACGGCCCTGCTTCTGGTCGCCGCCGCCTGCGTCATAGTCGGCTGCAACGACGGCGAACAGATGAGTCCCGTCGAAAAAGCCCTCGCGGAGTACCGCGCCATGCCCGTCGAGGAACGGGAGCCGGCCCTGCGTGAACTCGCGGCGTCCGGCCCCGACAATGAGGCCTTCGGCTGGTACGGACTGGGCAACATGTATTACGAGCGTTCCCAGAACGAAAACGTGCCTCCCGGACCAGAGACCCGCACGGGGGAGAGCGCCCTGCTCGATTCGGCTGTGACGTTCTTCGAAGCGGCCATCGCCGCCGACAGCACCATGGTCGAAGCCTGGGTGAACATGGGCCTGATTTGGGACGACATCTCGGACGGTCGCACTCCTCAGGCGCGTCAGGCCATCGATCTGGCCCGCGAGGCGTACACGACCGCCATCGAGCTTGCTCCCGAGGATGAAAAGGCGCGCTGCAATCTGGGCTCTCTTTTCTTCCGCCGGCATCTGTACCCCGAGGCCATCGAACAGTTCAAGGCCGTGCTCGACAGCAATCCCGAGAGCGCCCTGGCCCACTACAACCTGGCCATTCTCTTTGCCGAATCGCGCATGTACCGCGAGGCCCTGGTGGAATGGGAGGCCGCTGTCGATTCGGATCCCGACGGTGACATCGGTGAGCGCTCCCGCGACAACATCAAGGTCATCGAGGAATTGATGAACAGCGAGATCCCTGCCGAACTCACCCAGGGCGGGCACTGAATCGACGGAGGACCGTCATGGATTTCCCGCTGCCAGTCCCGGCGGAGCTGAGCGCCGCTGTCCCTAAGGGCAGCGGCGTGTTGCTGGGCGTAAGCGGGGGCGTGGACAGCAGTGTGGCCCTGGCGCTCCTGAAGCACATGGGCTGCCATGTGGTCGCAGTCACCTTCAAGAACTTCTGCACCAGCGACGGTTCCTTCGGCGGCGACGACGCCTCCTCGTGCTGTTCCCTCGAGGCGATCGATTCGGCCCGACGCCAGGCGGCCCGATTCGATGTGAAGCACTGGGTGGGCAACGTCGAAACGCCGTTCCGTTCCCATGTCATCGATCCCTTCATCGCAGAATATCGAGCGGGACGGACACCGAATCCCTGCGTGGGCTGCAATACCTGGGTGAGATTCCCGGAGTTGGCCCGCCGTGCCGATCAGCTCGGCCTTGACTACGTGGGCACGGGACATTACGCACGGGTGCTGCACGACGAGCCGGGGGTGCGTTTGCTGCGTGGACTCGATCGGACCAAGGACCAGAGTTATTTCCTCCACGGCGTGGCCCCGGAAATTCTGACCCGCAGCGTCTTTCCGTTGGGCTGGTGGACCAAGGACGAGGTGCGTCGCGCCGCCGCCGAGCTCGGCCTGGATTCGGCGCGGACCCCCGACAGTCAAGAGATCTGCTTCGTGCCCGACGACGACCGGTCATTTCTGTTCGAGGACCAACCCTCGGCGCCGGGGGACATCGTCGACCGCGGCGGTATGGTGCTCGGCCGGCATCGTGGTCTGGAACACTACACGGTGGGCCAGCGTCGGGGGCTTGGTGTGGCGGCCGAGGCGCCGCTCTACGTTCTGGAGCTGGATACGGCGTCCAACACCGTGATCATCGGACGCCGGCCTGAACTGAGGGTGGATACGGTGCGCTGCGACGATTGGCGCTGGACGGCGCCGGACATCGCCCCAGCGGAGCCGCCAACCGCTGCGGCCGACAGGTTGACGGCACAGTTGCGCCATGGGCACGGCGGTGTTCAGGTGGCGTCCTGGCGAGTGCAGGGGGAATTCCTGGATATCGATCTCGCCGTGGACGCAGAGGGTGTGGCGCCCGGACAGGCACTGGTTCTGTATCGGGACGATGAAGTCTTGGGTGGCGGCAGGATCGTCGCCGCGCATAAGCAGAATTCGGGGGAGGGATCATGAGCAAGGGACGAAGACTGCTGATCGTCTTGGTTGTCACGGTCGCCGTGCTGACCGTGGGCGGCCTTGTGCTGAAGGCCTTGTTCCCTGCGGAGAAGCTGGCCGCCTTGGCCGCCGACCGACTCCTGGCCGAGACGGGAGCCGAAGTGACATACGGGCCAGTGGGCCTGGACCTCTGGCCCCGTGCAGCGCTGACGATCGACGGCCTGACCGTAGCTCTCACGGGCGAGGATATGGCGGCCGCCCAGGATACGGATGTCGGCCCGTTGGTGTCTGTGCATGTCGGCGTGCTGCGCGCCACCGCCGGCCTGGCTTGGGGACCACTGTTCAAGAAGCGCATCGAGCTGGACCGCCTGGTTCTCGATCATCCCGAAGTGACCTTGGTCACGCGGGCGCCGGAACCTGAGTCCTCGACGGCCGCCGCAGTTGTCGGAACTGCGGAGGCGTCGCCGATGGCCGTCATCCTCGCGGGTGTGTCGGTGCGCGACGGCGCACTGACCTGGCGCGAGGAGGGCACCGGGCGCTCTGTGAACATCGCCGGTTGGCGTCAGGATGCCGTGCTCGACGACGTCGCCGTGCTGGGTAGACGCCTGACCGCCTTCGGACAGGGCTCGCCCCTGCTTGAGAGCGGCGATCCTTCACTGGTGGGACTCGAGGGTCGCATCGACGTCCTCGAATTGATCGGCTTCCAGCCCGAATTTACGACCTCGCTGTCCGACGTGGGGTTCGCGGCCACCGCGACGATCGGCGCAGCCGCCGACCTCGTCGAACTCACCGATGTGGCTGTGACCTGGGGCGGGACCCGTTTCGAGGGTCAAGGATCCGTGCGCGGCGAGGCCGGAGACTTCCGCCTGAACCTGCAGTGGCGCCTCGCCGACCTCGACGCCGACGCCGTGCAGAAAGCCGTACCGCAGCTGAACCCAGCCCTCGTGGAGCCTTGGACGACGTGGTTGAAGACGGCCCCGATCAACATCGAAGGCCTGGTCGCCTCGGGAACCTACACGGCGCTGCTGCCGCCGGCGTCCGACGCCACGCCGGCGGATCATCTGCAAGGCCTCGACGCCGTGATCACCCTCGACCAAGCGGAATTCACACCACCGGACATGACGACGCCCTGGCGCGTGCAGGCCGTGGCCGCCATCGAAGGCGGCGCGCTGACGGTTTCGCAGAGCCGTGTGGACATCGGTGCCGGACACCTCGACGGTACGATGACCATGGCTCCTCTCGGCGCCCCGGACGCCCTGGTCAGCCTGGATGCCGAGATGCACGACCTGCCCACGAAGATCGTCCTGGAGACCGTCGTGCCTTCGGCGGCTCCGTATCTCGAGGGCGGCCTCGACGGCAAGATCGTCGGCGGTTTCCGGCTGGGCGAGCCGGAGGCCCTGCGCTCGTCGCTGACCCTCGACGGCGAAGGGATCCTGCAGGAGGGCGTGGTCCACGCCAGCGCCTGGCTCGACGGCATCAGCCGCTATCTGGGGGATCGTCAGGATCTCAAGGAGGTCCGCTTCCACACCTTGAGCCACTTGATGAAGGTCCGCGAGGGGCGCTACATCATCGAGGATCTGAACCTCGTCGGGCACGACACCGACTGGACCGGCGACGGCTGGATCGGGCTCGACGGCGCTATCGACCTGGGGCTGAACATCAAGTTTCCGCGGGAATTCCGTCCGGAGCTCGGGGCGATGACCATGCTCGCCGAATCGCTCAGGGGAGAGGATGGCCGTTTGGCGCTGGATCTCGGGCTGACCGGCAGAGCCGCGAGACCGACCGTCGCACTGGATCTCAGTGCGGCACAGAATCGACTGCAGAACGCCGTCAGCGGCGGCGTCCAGGGCTGGCTTGACAAACTGAAGCGTAAGGATTAACGTGCATCGCCGCGGCAATTGGGAGCGTTACCCCCTCGGGTGGCCCTCGACGTCAGCGGCGTCGGAGGGCTAGCGTAATTGGTAACGCAGCGGTCTTGAAAACCGCCGGGAGCGATCCCTTGGGGGTTCGAGTCCCCCGCCCTCCGCCAGCGATTTCGGCGGAGAGGTGGCCGAGTGGCTGAAGGCGCACGCCTGCTAAGCGTGTTTGGGGCAACTCAACGAGGGTTCGAATCCCTCCCTCTCCGCCAGCAAGAAAACTGAATAGGTGCGCCCATAGCTCAATTGGATAGAGCGTCTGGCTACGGACCAGGAGGTTGGGGGTTCGAATCCTCCTGGGCGTACCATTTTGAAGAGGGCCGCGGCAATTGCCGTGGCCCTCTTTTTCGTTGGGGGACATGAAATTCGGACGGCCTCTTGACACAACACTTGAACATGGTGTTTCATGGAGTCATTGGATAGTGGCGCGGATCGTCGATTCCGGATTCGAGATTTCAAGCCAGATCGCTGCCCTGGGAGATTCCCATGCCTCAATATCGTCTTCGTATTCTGGCACTCATCGTTTTGGCTCTGCTTATCGGCTGCAGCGATGATTCCGTCGAGCCGCTTTCGTCGTGCTGTGACGGATTCCCGTTTGCAGATTCCGCTGATGTCCTGATGGAGAACTTCGCGCGAGCCTACGGGGAACTCGATGCCGTGGAATATCGGGACATGATCGATTCCCGGTATCGATTTTATGATGTGGAATCGGCGAACCACAACGCGGTGACCGAGATCCGCATCATCGAAGCGATGTTCTCCGGCAATCCGCCGACCAACCCGGCACCTGGCAGTACGGCCGCAGGAATCAGATCCGTAGAGGTGGTTCGTTGTTCTCTGCTGGAGCCTTGGGTGGAAGTCTCGGAATCCCATCCCGATTTTGGTGGCGTCGCAGGAGCCAGGCGCGGGTTTTTCGATACTCACATGAAGTTCCTGCATGATTCCGGCAACATCACGGTGAATACGCACCAGTTTTTCTATGCCGTACCTGTGACCGTCGTTGCGGACGGCGTTTCCAAAACGGAGTGGAAAATGCTCGGTCAGGAGGACGTGGAACTCAAGGCGGGCAACGAAGACATGAGCTGGAGTGGTCTCAAGTTCCTCTTCCGACCATGATGCAGAGCCGCCATCCAGGAAGCGGATATCATTCAAGTCGACGGAGCAAAGCATGAAATTGGTGCGTCCCTTCTCGTTGTTCTTCACTTTGGCGCTCATGTTCGTCCTGATCGGATGCAGCGACGATACGACCAAGCCCGCTCCGGTCATCGACACTCAGGCCGAAACCGTCGAGGAGCTGATGGCTTTCTTCGTTGCGTCGTACGCAGATATGGATGGAGCGAAGTACCGCGATCTCCTCGACTCACGTTTTCGCTTCTTTTATACCGATGGCGAAGATCACGATTACGACGCGGAACAGCGGATCATCGGGAATATATTTTCCGGCAACCCGCCGACGAATCCGCCTCCCTATTCATGGCATCAGGGGATCAGATCGATCGAATTCGACATGCTGAGAATACAGGGGGCCTGGGCGCCGGTCGATGTCGCCCATGCAGATTTCGGTTCGATCCCCGGTGCGATGAGAGGCTACTTCGAAATATTCGTGATCTTCCACCATGATGCGGGAACGATCACGATCAGCAGTGGCCAGCTTTTCTATGCTGTACCGGTCGAGCGCCTGGTCGGCGGTGCGACGATCACGGAGTGGAAGTTGCTCGGTCAGGAAGACGTTGCAGTCAAGGCGAGCGACGAAGACTTGAGCTGGAGTGAATTGAAGAGTCTGTTCCGGTAGCAAGACATCATGAGGGAGGAGACTGTCATACTTATCAAACTTGCAGGCTCCAGCGACCTCATTTGATCGCAGCAGAAAAGACGGGAATCAAGTCGTCCAGGTTATCGCGCATTCTTAACTCGGAGAAACCATGCAGATCCAAAGAATCCCCATCCTTCTTCTCGGTTTGATGATCCTCGTGTTGGGCACCGGTTGCAGCGACGACTCCGTTGCCCCGCCACCATCCGACACCGGACAGATTTTTGCGAGCACCGCCGAGAAGCTGATGCAGAATTTCTCTACGAGCTACACGAGGTTGGACGACGAATCCTATACGGCGTTGCTCGACACCCGATTCAAGTTCTACTACAACGATGGGACCGACCACGACTACGCGACCGAAGTGCGGATCACCGAAAACATGTTCTCGGGCAATCCGCCGACGAATCCCGATCCCGGTTCGACCAACTCCGGGATCAGGTCCGTCGATGTTGACAAGATTCTGCCCTTGGAATCATGGCAACCTGTTTCAGCTTCACATTCGGATTTCGGAGCCATTGCCGGTGCAAAGCGTGGATTCTATGATGTGGTGTTCATTTTTCACCATGATGCAGGTACGATCACAGTATCCTGCACCCAATTCTTCTACGCAGTGCCGGTCACCACGATGGTCGGCGGCGAAGCGAAGACGGAGTGGAAGCTGCTTGGGCAGGAAGACATCGGCAACAAGGTGATCCGAATCTCGAGTAACTAGCGGTACAGGGATATCGCACGCCCTAGACCCAGGCCGCCGCAACCGATGCGGCGGCCTCTTGCTATCCCCCCGCTACCCCCGTCCGCGTCAGCTCCGCATAGCTCACGCCCTTCAACCCCCCGATCTCCAGGGCCATCCGCTCGATCTCCGCGGGCGTGCCCCGCAGCACGATGGTCTCAAGGCAGTGGTCGTGGTCGAGGTGCACGTGCTGGGTGCAGAGGATGTGCACGTACTGCGAGTGCTGCACGGCGTGGAGCTTGTCGGTCAGACCGCGGCGGTGGTGGTCGTAGACGATGGTCAGCACGCCGTGGACGGCGGCCGCGGGGTCGTCCCAGGCGGCCTCGATCATGCGGGCGCGGATCAGGTCGCGCACGAGTTCGCTGCGCGAGGCGTAGCCGCGGTGGGTCATGGTTGCGTCGAGTTCGTCGAGCAGGTTGCGGGGCAGCGACACCGTGAAGCGGATGGTCTGGTCGGGGCTCATGGCTACTCCCAGTCGTGGACGTGATCGTGGCGGTGGACATGGCCGTCGTGGTCGTGACGGTGGCGGTGCACGAGGTTGGCGCGGCGCAGCAGATCCATGTCGGCGTCGGGGCGGGGGACGGGGCCGTCGTGCAGCAGGGTGTGGTCCTCGCCGAGCACGAGGCAGCGCGAGCCCAGCTCGGGGGCGAGGGACAGGCTGTGGGTGGCGACCACGGTGGTCGTTTCGAGGTCCTGGAGCAGGTCCACGAGCCAGCCCGTGCTGCGCGGGTCCAGCGAGGCGGTGGGCTCGTCGAGCAGCAGCAGGCGCGGCTCGAGCACGAGCAGCGAGGCCAGGGCCACCTTCTGCTGTTCGCCCCGGCTCAGCGCGTGGGGACTGCGGTCGCGCAGGGCGGCGAGGCCGGCCCTCTCGATCCAGGCTACGGCCCGCGCTTCCGGCTCGTCGAGGCCGAGCTGACGCGGCCCGAAGGCCACCTCCTCGGCCACGGTGGGGTGGAAGAGCATGGCGGCGGGGTCCTGGAACAGCAGGACGACTTCGCGGCGGAAACGCAGGCGCCACGGGCGGTCGGCCAGGGCGGCGCGGTCGACGGGGCGGTCGTCGTAGGTCACGACGCCGGCGTCGGGCGGGATCAGGCCGTCGATGATCTTCAGCAGCGTCGATTTGCCGCTGCCGTTGCAGCCCAACAGGACGAGGCGTTCGCCCTCCTGAGCGGTGAAGCCCACGCCGTGCAGGGCGGGTCGGCCGTCGTGGGCGTGGCTCAGGTGTTCAACCTTGATCAGCATCGTTGAAGAACCCCCGGGAGGTCATGGCCTGGGTGACGGTGGTCGCATCGTGGTCCGCTTTGAGCAGCAGGGCCGCGCCCACGGCGCCGCCGTAACGGACGGCGGTCTGCAGGCCGGGCCGGTCGACGCCGCGGCTGCGCAGGGCGAGGGCGAAGTCCCGCACGAGTCGCCGCAGGACGGCGATCTGGGCGAGGGCCAACACCACCACGAACTGCAGTGGGCGGGAGCAGCCGGCAGCCTGGACCAGGTCCACGCGGCGGGCGACGAGCAGGGTGAGCGAAGTCATCGTCAGCACGCGCAGGTTCGTACTCACGAGCCAGGGCAACGGATCGCCGCCGGACCGCAGGACGACTGCGGCATGGACAATCGACACGGCGCCGCTGAACAGGAGCACGGCGCAGGCGGCCCGCTTGAGCAGGACCGGCGCGTCGCGGCCCGAGAGGATCAGGACCGCGGCGAGGGCGAGGCCCAGGGTGCGCGGCGCGTGGATCGACGACAGGAGCCCCAGCCCGACGAGGGCGGCGAGCAGCAGCACGCGGTCTTTCATGACCGTCCTCCTTTATCGTCATGCCGCAGGAGGCGGTCCGCGGCCATGGTCAGCGCCGCCTCCAGCACGCCCACCAGCAGGTGGGGCAGCACGACGGCGGGGAGGGTCGTGCGCAGGCCGAAGGGGAAGTAGAGAGGGGCGCCGTCGGGCCCGTGGGACAGCAGCGGTTGCAGGCCGAGGACGATCGCCGCGACGAACGCCGCAGCGACGACGCCGACGAACGCCGCCGCGCCGACGGCGTAGCGTCCGGCGAAGGGCGCACACAGCCGGTGCGTGCCGACCACGGCGCCGCCGCCGACGAGTCCCAGGGCCAGGGCCGTCACCGGCAGGGTCGTCAGCCCGCCGTCGCCCAGCAGCAGGGCCTGCAGTGCTAGGACCAGCGACACGGACAGGAACGTCGCCGCCACGCCGAAGCGCAGCGCGAGCAGGCCGATGCCGGTGGCGTGGATGGTGGTGCCGCCGGGCAGGGGGATCGTAACGAGCATCAGTCCGAAACTGCAGGCCGTGACCACGCCGAGGGTGGGCACGCTCTCGGTGTGGAGAGTGCGACGGACACGACGGACAGCCCAGGTCCAACCCAACGCGGCAACGCCTGCGGCGGGCAGCCAGGTCTGCGGTCCCAGAAATCCGTCGGGGATGTGCACGGTGCCTCCTAGAACTTGGTCGAGAAGGAAGAGATCGAACCGCTCATTTGCGTGCTCCCCTGAGCATACGCAGCAAGGCCATGGTGATCACGGCGATGATCGCGAAACCGGCCAGTCCTCGCCGTGTCCGGTTCGGGGATGGATCCTTCGGGACCGCAGGTACGCCGAGATCGTCGACATGGACGACGGTGTCCAGTCCGTGACCGTCGCTGGTAAGGACGGTGACGCGCCAGTCGCCGGAACGGTCAGGCAGGAAGACGAGCCGTCCGCGGGCGTCGGTGCGGCCCTGCAGGAAGGGACTGTCGTCGTCAGGCGCGCGGACCTCGGCCTCGGCATGAGCCAGGGGAGAGCCGTCGTACTGGGTCACGGTGATCGTGACGGCTTGGTCGCGGGTGATGGTGTGGGTGATCCCATGAGCCGAGGCGATGGTCGCAACTAGGAGCAGCAAGGCGATGATGGTCGGGGAGCGCAAGGGGAGGCCTCCATGTTACGAATGGAATAATCGTAACACAGCATGGCGGGGAGACCAGTGTATGTCAAATATTTATCAGGCCAGGAGGGCGTCTTGTTCCGTTGGTGCTGCAATGCTATCTTCCACCCGATCCATCACACGCCCGCAACGATGACCGGAGCCGCCATGGAAGACGCTCTCGCCTCCTTCGCCACCCACGAGCGCTTCATGAGCGTCGCGATCGAGGAAGCCCGCTTGGCCGCTGAGGCCGGCGACGTGCCCATCGGTGCCGTTGTGGTCCATGATGGACGGATCGTCGGTCGCGGGCGCAACCAGGTGGAGGTCCTGAACGACCCCACCGCCCATGCCGAGATCCTCGCCCTCGGGGCAGCGGCGGCCGGTATCGGCGATTGGCGGCTGGACGCCTGCACGCTCTACTCGACCCTCGAACCCTGCACCATGTGCTCGGGGGCTATTCTGCTGGCTCGACCGCGTCTGATCGTCTATGGCACCAGGGATCCGCGGGCAGGGGCCGTCTCTTCGACCGCCCGACTCCTGGAGCAGAATCCCTACAACCTGGACTTCGAAGTGGTGGAGGGGATTCTGGCGTCGGAGTGCGCGGGACTGCTGAAGGAGTTCTTCGGGCGCCTGCGGCGGGGCGACGTGGAGCGACCGGGAGGGGACAAGGGGCGCTAACCCCTGTATTCTGGCTAAGTTGATTTTCGCGGAGGGCCATGTTATATTGCCCGCCGCAACAGATCAGGCGGAGAGTTGCGAGAGCGGTCGAATCGGCACGACTGGAAATCGTGTGTGTCGCAAGGCACCCAGGGTTCGAATCCCTGACTCTCCGCCATTCTCTGTCCCGTGCTCAGGGACGGATACGGCGTGGAGAGGTGCCGGAGTGGTTGAACGGGGCGGTCTCGAAAACCGTTGAGCACGCAAGTGTTCCCAGGGTTCGAATCCCTGCCTCTCCGCCAGCGCCGTTCTCGTGATCTCAGTTCAGGTGGGGATGTAGCTCAGCTGGGAGAGCACCACGTTCGCAACGTGGGGGTCGTCGGTTCGAACCCGATCATCTCCACCACCTTTTCTCTGGGGCAATCGTCCCGGACGCGATATGATGGGCCAGGCCCGGGGTGACTCCGGTGAGCTAACCCCGCCAGGACCGGAAGGTAGCAACGGTACGCGGTAGCCTGAGTGTGCTTCGTCAGCCTGGCCCACCTTCTCCATTTCAAATCCCCATGCCGATACGGATGTCATGACCTACCATGCCCTGGCCCGAAAATACCGGCCCTCGACCTTTGAGGAGATGGTGGGCCAGGAGCACGTCACTGGCACCCTCCGCGCGGCGTTGCGCAACGGAAAGCTCTCCCACGCCTATCTCTTCTCAGGGCCCCGCGGTTGCGGCAAGACCACGGTCGCGAGACTCTTGGCCAAGGCGCTCAACTGCGCCGTCGGCGCGGCCGACTTGCCTTGTGGCGTCTGCGACTCCTGCAAGGGCATCGCCGCCGGCACCTGGCTCGACGTGCTGGAGATCGACGCCGCCAGCCATACCGGCGTGGACAACATCCGTGAGCTGCGTGACATGGCGCAGTACTCGCCCACCAAGGGCCAGTGCCGCGTCTTCATCATCGACGAAGTGCACATGCTCTCGAAAGGGGCCTTCAACGCCCTGTTGAAGATCCTCGAAGAGCCGCCGGCGCGCGTGTTCTTCTTCTTCGCCACCACCGAGCCCAACCGCATTCCCCGGACCATCCTCTCGCGTTGCCAGCGCTTCGATTTCCGCCTGCTGACGCGCGACGAATTGACGGCCCGTCTCGAGGAAATCGTCGCGACCGAGGGCATGACCATCGATCCGGGCGCCCTGCGCCTGGTTGTGAGTCAGGCTGAAGGCAGCATGCGCGACGCCCAGAGCCTGCTCGACCAGGTCCTCGCGGCCTGCGAAGGCGCCGTGACCGAACAGGCCGTGGTCGATCTGTTCGGCCTGGTGCAATCGGACCTGTTCCGCGAACTGAACGATGCGATTCTGACCCACGACGCCGCCGCGGCCCTACGCATCGCCGACCGCGTGGCCGGCGCCGGCCAGAGCCTCGACGACTTCGCCGCTCAGCTGGTGGGCAATCTGCGCAACCTCATGCTGCTGAGGATCGATCCGGCCCTGGCCGCGGGCATCAGCCTGCCTGAGGAACAGATTTCGGTCCTGCGTGGCCAGGCCGAGGGATTCGCAGCTCAGGATCTGCTGGTCCTGCTCGAGCGTGCGACCCGCGGGTTCGAACGCATCCACCGCAGCACCCAGCCCCGTGTGGTGCTCGAAGCCCTGCTGGTGGAACTGGCGTTGCTGGAGTCCCGGGTGTTGCTTTCTGATCTCGTGCGGCGGCTCGACGCTCTCGGAGTGGTTGGGGCGCCGGCTACCGGTGGCGGGAACCCTCGATCCGCCGGCAAGTCGACACCGTCCCGTTCGGCGCCCGCGACGGGTGGCGCTCACACCACTTCAGGCCACGCCGCAGCCCGTGTCTCCGCTGCACCGGCACCGCCACGTGTGGCCGAGGCCATCGGGCCCGAAGATCTGCCGACCGTCAGCGCCGGAGGCGAAGTCTTTCAGGCTGCCGCGGCCTGCACGGTGTCGGGCTGGGCCGGGTTCATCGAGGCCATGCTCGCCACGTCGCCCGGCATTGCGGCCTGCCTGATGGAGGGCATCCCCGCCGAACGCGACGATCGCATTGCACTGACCTATCCCGTAGAGAAGGAATTCCAGCTGCAACGCCTGCGCCAGGACTTGGCTCTGCTAGAGACAGAGGCGCGCACCCATCTGGGGCGCAAACTGGTCCTTGAGCTCGTCGACGGCGATCATCAGGCCCGCACCGATCACCGCGAGGATCTGCGACGCGCCGTGGCGCCCACCGAAAACGAGGCGCTGGACAATGAGCGCCGCAAGGATGCCACCCTGGACAGCTTGGTGGACCTGATCGACGGCGAGGCCATACCCGACGCCGAACGCGAAGACTGGCTGCGCCGCCCCGGCGGCGACAGCGCTTCCTGACCCAGCCCAGAGACCATCTAGGAGGACGACGTGGACATGCGCGCCCTGATGAAGCAGGCCCAGAAGATGCAGAAGCAAATGGCCGAGACCCAGGAACAGCTGGCGGCCAAGAGCGTGACCGCCGAAGTGGCCGGAGGCCAGGTTGTCGTTGAAATGAACGGCAAGCATCAGCTGACCGCTTTGACCATAAAACCCGAGGCCATCGATCCCGAAGACACGGAATTCCTGGCCGACATGGTTCTTTCAGCCGTGAACGAGGCCGTCCGCCTGGTCGACGAGATGGTCGAGCAGGAGATGGGGTCGATCACCGGTGGCCTGAACATCCCCGGCTTCCCCGGCATGTAGCTGTGGACCACGCGACTCCCACACCCCGCGAAGCGGCCAAGGGCAACGACGGCGGCGAATTCCAGTCGCCGGCCCTCGAACGTCTGGTGCGCGCTCTGGGACGCCTGCCCGGACTCGGCCGCAAGTCGGCAACCCGCATCGCCCTGGAGCTCGTCCAGGGCGGCGGGGAAACGGCTGCAGAGCTAGCGGAATCGGTGACCGCGGCCCGGGAGCAGGTGCGAACCTGCAGCCGCTGCGGAGCCATCACCGAGGACGACCCCTGTCGCATCTGCTGCTCGGATAAACGTGACTCGGCGCTGCTTTGCGTCGTGGCCTCGCCTGTGGACATCCTGCCCTTCGAAAAGGCCGGGTTTTTTCAGGGCAGGTATTTCGTTCTCGGCCGGCTGCTTTCGCCCCTCGACGGCGTGCGGGTCGACGATCTGCCGTTCGACAGGCTCGACGCGCGGATCCGCGAGCACGACGTGCGGGAACTTATCCTGGCCCTCGACAGCAGCGTGGAAGGGGAGGCGACCGCCCTTTACATCCAGCGCATGATCGAAGACCTGGACCTCAGCCTCACGCGCCTGGCAACGGGGATCCCCGTGGGTGGGGCGCTCGCCTACACCGACGAGGCCACTCTCCACCGGGCTTTCCAGTTCCGGCGTTCCTTCTAGTCCATTCCTCAAGTTCTTGCGATTTCAGCCGATGTCGTCAGCGAGACCCTGCCCGTCGATGTGCGTCGGGCGGAACGGAAAGACGGCATGGAATCCACCACACCGAGCCGACACCTCTACGACGAGGTGCGTCGTCTGGTGCTCGCCCTGCTCGACAGCGAGGGCGTGACCGGCGTCGTGCTGCTCGATCGTGAGGGCAGACTCGTGATCCATGAGGGCGGTGAACCCTTGGGAGACGTGGAAGGTCTGGCTGGTCGGTTCTTGAAGATCGTGCGGGCCACTTCGGGTTTGGGCGGTGATTCCGCCGGCAGACCTCCTTGTTGGTATGCCTGTGACGATCGCCACGGGGCTTGGCTGGCGCCGGCCGGCCGGGGCCTTACCCTCGTGGTGTTCCGTGAGCTCGAAGCCAACCCTGGACTGGCCTGGCGGGTGGGCGAAAAAGTCGCCATCGCTCTGACGAAGATCCTGGACGGGTCGCCGGTCGCGGCAAAGGGTCCCCGACCCGCACCCGCAGAGCCCGCCGCTGACGACGGCGATCCCATTTGGGAGTGAGATGATCGAACCGCGGTCCCAGAACATCATTTCCAACATCGCCATGGCACAGCCGCGGCGGGTGGTGTTCTACGGCCCCGGGCTGTCGGGCAAGACGGCGAACCTGTTGGCTCTTGCACGGATGCTGCCGGAAGGTGAAGAGCGCGTCCGGCACCTGAAGGCAGACATCGATGGTGGCGTGCCGTTCGAGCTGCTGAGCTGCGACGCAGAGGAACTGGGGCTCACCGCAGCCGGTCCGCTCCATCTGTTGACGGTGCCCGGACTCTACTTGGCGTCTCGCAGCCGCCGGACCTTGCTCAAGGGAGCGGCGGGCGTCGTGTTCGTGGCCGACAGTCGTCGTGAGCGGATCGACGCCGATGTGCTGCTGCTCGACGAATTGGGCTCACATCTGGTGGGCCTGGGGCTTGTACCACCGAAGATCGGGCTCGTCCTCCAATACAACCGCACAGACGATCGCGATGCCCTGGCCGCCTCGCGGCTGGACAGCGAACTCAACCGTCACAGCGGACTTCGCACCACCGCAGTCGCCAACCGGGGAGAGGGCGTTCTCGACACTTTGCGCCTGCTTCTCGATGCCTTGTCGTCCCGCCGGGATTGACCGGGACCCATCTGCGCATTACCCTCCCTTCCGACCCGAACCTGGAGGACCGCCCATGCGGCTGCTCATCTATGCCTTCGTCACATTCCTGGGCTGCGGATACGCACCCATCGCCCCCGCCACCGTGGCCAGTCTGGCCGTGGCGGTGATCTGGGGATTGCTCGCACCTGTGCCGCTGCTCTGGCAGTTTGTGGCCTTGATCGTGGTGGTGGCGCTGGGCGTGCCTGCGGCCACCTGGGTCGAACGCAGGGAAGGGAAGGATCCCTCCCTTGTGGTCAGCGACGAGGTGGCGGGAATGATCGTCACCTATCTCGGGATCTCCACCGGCTGGCTGGGCTGGCTGGCCGGCTTCTTCTGGTTCCGCATTTTCGACATCCTCAAGCCGCCGCCGGTGCGTTCGTTCGAAAAGCTGCCGGGAGGGTGGGGCATCACCGTCGACGATCTCGCCGCCGGCGTGTATGCACACATCGCCCTGCGACTGACCCTCATGGTGACAGGATGGTAGGCGGATGACGGGTCGACGGGCGCGCATCATCTCCGTCGGCGACGAACTGCTCTGCGGCCGAACCGTCGATACGAACGCCCACGATACCCAGAAGCGCCTGCTGAGCCGCGGCGTGCCGGTGGACGGCGTGAACGTCGTGCTCGATACGTCCGCGGCCATCGCCGCGGCCCTCGATGCCACACCCGAGGGAAGCCTGGTGATCATCACAGGCGGTCTCGGTCCTACTCCGGATGACCTGACGGTGGACGCCTTCGCGGACTGGTCCGGACTCGGCCTGAAGCGGAGTCCGTCGGTAACCATGCATCTGAAGACCTTGGCTGCCGACCGCGGCTTTCCCTACGGTCCGCACATGGACAAGCAGACCAGGGTGCCCGACGACTTCACGGCGGTCATCAATCCCGCCGGCACGGCGCCCGGGCTGGTGGGTGAGGCCAGAGGAAGGGTTCTGGTGCTGCTGCCGGGCGTACCTTCGGAAGTCGAAGCGTTGTGGCCGGGGATCGAAGCCGATTTGGAAGCGCGGTCCGTGTTCGGCCCACCTGTGTTTTCAGTGTTGCGCCGAACGAGTGGTCTCTCGGAGCCTGCTCTGACAGGGCTCACCGAGCCTGTGCGCGCGCTTTGGCCGGACCTGACCTGGTCGTGGTGGCTGACGCGTTGGGGTGTGGATGTCCAGGCGTCGGCGGCGCCCGGCGCCACGATTCCCGAAGGGCTTGCGCAAGCCCTCGACGAGGTGCTGGGAACCCGTGTGTATGCCGACCAGTTCGTCGAGTTGAATCAAGTCGTCCAGGATCTCTTGAAGGCCCGCGGCAGCACCATCGCGGTGGCAGAGTCCTGCACCGGTGGGCTGCTCGGCGCTGCCTTGACTGATCTGCCGGGATCGTCAGCAGTGTTCTGCGGCGGCGTGCTGGCCTACCAGAATGAAATCAAAGAGCGTCTTCTGGGAGTTCCGGGAGCAACTCTCGCGGTCCAGGGAGCGGTATCCAGTGAAACGGCCGAGGCCATGGCTGAGGGAGCCCGCCGGCTCGTCGGCGCCGACTATGCTCTCGCCGTGACGGGCATCGCCGGTCCTGACGGGGGCACCGACACCAAGCCGGTGGGGACCACCTGGCTCGCCCTGGCCGGTCCCAGGGGGGTTTGGAGCCACTGTGAACGCTTCCGCTCTCACCGCGCCCGAAACCGCCGATTGACAGTAGCCAGGGCTCTCGATGCCCTGCGCCGTCATCTGCAGACAGACCGCGACCCCTGGATCGGCGACGGTTCATAAGACTCATCGGCCCGTGGCCTCTGGGGAGCGGTTCCTTGCCGACCCGTCGCCCCAATGGGACGGATCGGATCGGCGCCGGGATCCGCAATACGTCCGCTCCGTGGTCTGTTCGAGACTTTCTGGATCTCATGGCTCTTTCTGACGGATTGCCGTCCCCAGGTCCTGTTCCTGCAACTGGGTGACGGTCTTGGTTTGTCGGATCCGATGCGCATGACGTCTTAAGGCGGATGCACTGTCGTTAAGATCGTGTTTCCGCTGGCGACCGACTGGGGGACATAGTATGGTGACGCGACCTGTCCGGACATAGGTCCAGGCCCGGCTTCGCGCGGCCCTTTTTCCGACGAGCCGACCTCCGCAGCACACCTCCCGGACGACGGATCCAACATCACAAGGAGTGAAGCATGGCATTGGACAGGCAACAGGAACGGGCCAAGGCCCTCGAGCTCACGCGTGCCCAGATCGAAAAGCAGTTCGGCAAGGGCGCCATCATGCTGTTGGGCGACGGCAAGGTCGTCGACAACATCGACGCCATCTCCACGGGCAGCCTGACCCTGGATATCGCTCTGGGGATCGGCGGTCTGCCGCGGGGACGCGTCGTGGAGATCTACGGTCCCGAAGGCAGCGGCAAGACGACCGTGGCGCTCAGCACGGTCGCGAACTGCCAGGCCGCCGGCGGCATGGCCGCCTTCGTCGACGCCGAGCACGCTCTCGATCCCGCTTACGCCCGCCTGCTGGGCGTGGACATCGACAACATGCTCGTCTCGCAGCCCGACACCGGCGAGCAGGCCCTCGAGATCACCGAGATGCTCGTGCGCTCGGGCGCCGTGGACGTCATCGTGATCGACTCGGTGGCCGCCCTGGTGCCGCGTGCCGAGATCGAAGGCGAGATGGGCGACACCCACGTGGGCCTGCAGGCCCGGCTCATGAGCCAGGCCCTGCGCAAGCTCACCGGGGCCATCTCCAAGACCAACACGCTGGTCATCTTCACCAACCAGATCCGCATGAAGATCGGTGTGATGTTCGGCAACCCCGAAACCACTTCGGGCGGCAACGCGCTGAAATTCTACAGTTCCGTGCGTCTGGACATCCGCCGCGTCGGCGCCCTGACCCAGGGTGAAGAAGTCGTCGGCAACCATGTGCGCGTGAAGGTCGTGAAGAACAAGACGGCGCCTCCGTTCAAGAAGGCCGAGTTCGACATCCTGTATGGGCGCGGCATCTCCAAGGAGGGCGATCTCATCGAGCTGGGCGTCAACGCCGGCATCGTGCAGAAGTCCGGCGCCTGGTACAGCTACGGCGACGAAAGGCTGGGGCAGGGCAAGGAGAACGCCAGGGAATTGCTCCAGGAAAACGCCGATCTCTATTCCCGCATCGAGAACGAAGTGCTCATCCATTACGGTGTGCGCGAACACGAAAAGACCGTTGATAAAGCTGCGCCCGCACCTGCGGCCGCTGAAGCCGCTGCCGGCTCGGGCAAGGCCAAGGCGGCCAAGAGCAAACCGGCGAGTTAGGGCGTGGTCGTGGAGCAGGATCTGCGCATCGTCGACCTTGATCAGGACGGCGTCACCGCCCGGATCCGCTTGAGTGACGGTGATACCATGGAGCTGGCGGTCGATTCCCTGCCGCCGGCTCTTCCCGCACCGGGGGAGGCTCTTCCGCCCGGGATGCTCGACGTCCTGCGCGCCGGTGCGGAGCGGAAGGCCATCGCCAAACGCGTTTTCGTTATGCTGGACCGCAAACTGCGGACACGGCGGGATATGGAAGAGAAACTCGTCGAGCGCGGCCACGACCCCGAACAGGTCGCAGCCGTGCTCGATCGTTTCGAGGCCCAGGGTGTTCACTCGGACCGGACCTTCGCCGCGGCTTGGTGCCGCGACACCATCCGCGCCCGCGCGGTGGGCCGACACTACCTCGTGGCGAAACTGTGCGGGCGGGGCATCGCCCGCGCCACGGTCGTGTCGGTCGTCGACGCCGAATTGACGGCGGACACCGAAAGGGAGCTGGCCCTCGCTGCCGCCCGGTCCTGGTACCGCAAGAATCCGGGCGGAGACGACTGGAACCGGCGCGCCAGGGCCCAACGCTTTTTGAACGGACGCGGGTTCCCTTCGACGCTGGTGCGGTCAGCGGTCGCGGCGGCCTTCGGCGAAGGGGATTGCGCATGAGGTGCGAGGCATGAGGATCCTGGTGACCGGTGCGAAGGGTATGCTCGGCCGAGCCGTGGCAACAACCCTGCAGGGCCATCACGACGCCGTTTGTGTGGATCTTGCGGAGGGTGATCTCCGACGTGCCGACGATGTGGCCCGTCTTTTCGATCGTCACCGTCCCGAGTGGGTGCTGCACTGCGCCGCCTACACCGATGTGGACGGAGCCGAATCAGCGAGGGACCTGGCCCATGCCGTCAACGCCGACGCGACGGCGAACCTTGCTGGAGCCTGCGACGAAGCAGGCTGTGGTCTGACGTCCGTCAGCACGGACTACGTGTTTCCCGGCGATGCTCCGGACGGTTATCATGAGGATGATCCGCGTCGACCCGTCAATGCCTACGGTCAATCCAAGGCGGCGGGCGAGGTCGCCGTCGAGGCCATGACGGCTCCCTGGCAGATCGTCCGCACGAGCTGGCTCTTCGGTCCCGGCCCGAAGAACTTCGTCCGCACGATCCGACGCTTGTTGGCCGAGCGTGAAATTCTCAACGTGGTGGATGATCAGCGGGGGAGCCCCACCTATGCACCTGATCTTGCAGCGGTCCTGGCCTTCCTCGCCGAAGACGGCAGCAGCGGGCGCTTCCACGCCACCAACGCCGGCGTATGCAGCTGGTACGATTTTGCCAGGGAAGTCGCCAGGCTCAGCGGCCATGATCCCGAACGGGTACAGCCGTGTCGGAGCGATGCATTCCCGACGCCCGCCAAGCGGCCTGCCTGTTCTGTGCTGATGAGCAGCCGCCTCGAGGATCTAGGGTGCCCACCGCGGCCCCACTGGCAAGACGCTGCGGCCCGTTACGTGGCCTGGCTAGACATCCACGAACCCGATCCCTCGCGGGAGGAACGATGAGCGATCGTCCGACAGCCGAAGACCTGTTCGCAGCAACAGTCGCCGACCACCGCGACGCGGTCGCCCTGCTCGACGCCGGTCATTGCGAGGCTGTGACCGCCTTGGCCGACGCCGTGCTGAGCGCCTGGCACGGAGGCGGCCGGTTGCTGGTCTGCGGCAACGGCGGCAGCGCCGCCGACGCCCAGCACATCGTTGCCGAACTGGTCGGCAGGTTCCGCGCAGAGCGTCCGGCCTACGCCGCCGAAGCCCTCACGGTCAACATGTCGACCCTGACCGCCGTGGGCAACGACTACGGCTTCGACCACGTGTTCGCCAGGCAGGTGGAGGGCGTGGCCCGTCCCGGCGACGTGTTGTTGGTGATCTCGACTTCTGGAAATTCCCGCAACTGCATCCTCGCGGTCGAAGCCGCCCGTCGGGCCGGAGCCCATCCCTTCGGGTTTCTCGGGGGAGAGGGCGGCCAGTTGAAGAGCCTGGTCGACGGGGCGATGATCGCACCTGCTGTCGATACGCCGCGGATCCAGGAAATCCACATCCTCATGGGCCATCTGCTCTGCGAGATCCTTGAGATCCGCATGGCCGACAGGATCTGACGACGGAGGAACGATGTGATGATCGCCTTCGTCGAGAACCTGAGGCCCCGGCAGTGGACCAAGAACCTGATCCTTTTCGCCGGATTGATCTTCTCCCAGAACACGGCCGAGACGGGTCTTTTGTTCAGGGCCGCGTTCGGATTTTTCATCTTCTGTCTGCTCTCGGGCGCCGTCTACGTTATGAACGACATCGCCGATGCGGCAATGGACCGCCGCCATCCCATCAAGAAGAACCGCCCCATCGCTTCGGGACGGCTCGACCCCCGGACCGCCGCCTTCGGCGCCATCGGCCTGGTTGCCATGAGCCTCGTCTCGGCGTTCCTGCTCGGTAGGGGCTTCGGCTTTACGGCCGGGGGCTACCTGCTGCTCAACGTCGTCTACACGTTCGTGCTGAAGAAGATCGTGATCCTCGATGTCCTGGGCATCGCGGGCGGGTTCGTGCTCAGGGCGGTCGGCAGCGTCGAGGTGCTCCGCGAGGCCACAGATCACATCCCCCTTTCGCCCTGGCTGATCCTGTGTACGGCTCTGCTGGCGATGTTCCTGGGCTTCGCCAAGCGTCGGGCGGAGTTCGTTGTGGAACAGACTGGCACCGGGACCATTCGGCCCACTCTGCATAACTATTCGGAACTGCTGCTCAACCTGCTCATCGGTGGATCCTTTGCTCTGACGGTCACGGCATATATTCTTTACACCGTCTCGCAGGGGACGATCGCACAGTTCCAGACGGGGAACCTGGTGTTCACGGTTCCGTTCGTGGTCACCGGTATGTCGCGCTACCTGGTTCTTGTCTTCAAAGACGGTCAGGGCGGACACCCTCACGAAATCCTGCTGACCGACGGCCGCATCCAGCTTTCGGTGCTGGGATGGATCATTACGGCCTGCCTGGTTATCGGGCTGCGTCAATCCTAGGAGCACATCAGCTTGAAATCGGAACACATGGACCCTGTCCGGCCTCCCCGGCGATCTGTCCGTATGCTGGCCCCGGCCAAGGTGAATCTCCATTTGGAGGTTCTCCAGCGGCGTGAGGACGGCTATCACGACATCGAAACCATCCTGCAGGCGGTGGGGTTGTTCGACTCGCTGAAGGTGGAGCTGTGCGAGCCCTGGCGAGGTCGGCCACCGCGCGTCGAATTGTCGGTGACGCCGCCGGGCGCCGCTCCGGACGATGCGACCAACCTGGCCTGGCAGGCCGTCGAACTTTTCTGTAGGCGTACGGGGTTGAGCGGCCACATCCGGATCGATCTGGACAAAGTGATCCCCTGCGAAGCCGGTCTCGGCGGAGGCAGTTCCGACGCCGCTGCGGTCCTGATGGCTTGTGACCGCCTTCTGGAAACGGGCCTGTCCGCGCCAGAACTCGAAGCTATGGCTGCGGATCTCGGCTCAGACGTGCCGTTCTTCATCCGGGGAGGGACCCAGCTCGGGCGGGGGCGGGGTACCGACCTGACACCCTTGGCTCCGATCAGGGGCGGACGATTCGTCATCATCAAGCCAACTCTTTCATTGCGTACGGCTTCCGTCTACGAACACGTCAATCTCGGATTGACATCACGTTCGCCCAAGGTTAACATCCGCAACACGGAAGCCCTGATCGCCCGTTTTCCCAAGGGGTCGTGGTTCGGACTCAATCGTCTGGAAGACGTTGTCCTGCCGCAACACCCCGCTCTGCATAGACTCCTGTTGGAGTTGCGGAGTCAGGCTTCCGTCGCCATGCTCGCGGGTAGCGGGGCCGCGGTTTTCGCCGTATTCGACGACGACCAAGGTCTGGCGGGGCTGGGGGAGATCATCGACGGGAATGCACTGACGGTGCACATCGTCGACCCCCATCCACGAGGAGCCGTCTTCACGGAAGACTGACTCGCTCCGACCCGACATGATCCAGGAAGCTGCTACGGAGAGGTGCTGTCTTGGAGATCACTGAAATCAGGATCACTCTACGCGATGACGACAAGCTGCGGGGTTTCGCCAGCATCACGCTGGACAACTGCTTCGTGGTGCGCGGACTCAAAGTCATCGAAGGGGCGTCCGGCACGTTCGTGGCGATGCCGAACCGCCGCCGCAAGGACGGGTCCTTCCAGGACATCGCCCACCCCATCAACATGTCGACTCGCGAATGGATGGAAAGCTCGATCATCGCGGCGTTCAAAGAAGAGCTGGGTCGTGTCGAACGTGGTGAGATCACCGTCGGCCCCCACAACGACAACGACTCCGCCTACGAGGAGAACTACTAACGATCTCCGGCTGGGGCGTCGTCAAGTGGCAAGACACATGGTTTTGGTCCATGCATTCGCAGGTTCGAATCCTGCCGCCCCAGCCAGCTTGTCTCGCAACGACGCTCCCTTTTCCTATTGACCCCCGCCTCATCATCCTTCATCTTGCCACTCGACCCGCGACATACACCTGACGATCGTCTACACCGATCCGGCCGGAGGCTCCTCTCGCCATGAGCGACCTCGTTCTGATCAGCGGCAACGCCAACCTCGACATGGCGGCCAAGATCGCTGAAACGCTGCAACGACCCCTTCTCGACGTGGAAGTGGGTCGTTTTTCGGACGGTGAGATCAACGTCAGGATTCACGAGAACATCCGTGGAACCGACGTCTTCATCATCCAGCCAACCAACCCGCCGGCGGAGCACATCCTGGAGCTGCTGCTGCTGCTCGACGCTGTCAAACGCGCTTCTTGCAGGCGCGCCACAGCGGTGTTGCCCTACTTCGGCTATGCCCGGCAGGACCGCAAGGATCGACCACGTGTTCCTATCGGCGCCCGGCTGATGGCGAACCTGATAACCAAGGCAGGAGCGGACCGGGTGCTGACCATCGATCTGCACGCTCCCCAGATCCAGGGCTTCTTCGATATCCCCCTCGACCATCTCTACTCGGCGCCGGTGCTTTTGAAGCACTTCGCGGATCGGAGCCATGAGAATATGGCGGTCGTGGCCCCCGACGTGGGTTCTCTGAAGATGGCGCGGTCCTTCGCCAAACGTCTCGGCGCACCGCTGGCCATTGTCGACAAGCGCCGCCCGGCGGCCAACGAGGCCGAGGTCATGAACTTCATCGGGGACGTGAAGGACAAAGAGGTCATCATCTTCGACGATATGATCGACACGGCGGGCACCATTACCCAGGCTGCCGAAGTGTGCGCCCAGGAGGGCGCCGTCTCGGTGACCACCTGCGCCACCCACCCGATTTTCTCGGGGAGGGCTCTCGAGCGCCTCAATCAGTCGAGTATCCACGAAGTCGTTGTCAGCAATACGATTCCGTTCACCCGCTTCTCAGAATGTCCTAAAGTCAAGGTTCTGGACATGTCCACTCTGCTCGCGGAGGCCATCGAGCGCATCCATTTGGAAAAGACCGTCAGCAAGCTCTTCGTCTGAACTTCGCCAGGAATCTTGACATCCGGCGCCCAGCGTGCTTAATTGAGCGGTCCTTTTGATTCCTTTCCCGGTCGCCCTGCGATCCGGGCGTCCATTTTGCGCGAGCGGGCCCGGTTGTATGCGGGCGAGTCTGCTGCGAGAGCAATCTTTTCGAGTCTTGCCCTGGAGGCAACGAGATGGGTCTGATCAATCTAGAAGCTTATCCGCGCACAACCGGCGGTAAGAACGAAAACCGTCGATTGCGTGCCGCGGGCCGTACTCCCGCCAACATCTACGGGAACGAGCGGACCGAAGCCTTGTCCCTCGAACTCGATACCGCCGAGCTGAAGAAGGCCCTGGCCAAGGGTGGGCGTCATCCTCTGTTCAACCTCATGATCGCGGGCGAGACCTGTGTCGCGATGGTGCGGGAAATGCAAAAGCACCCCGTGACAGACATGATGTTCCACATGGATCTCTTCGAGATTCCACTGGGCGTGCCGATGCAGTTCGACGTCTCCATCGATTATGTGGGCGACAACAAGTTGGTCCGCGGCGGCGACGCCCTGTTGGACATCACCCGTCGCGCCATCGAGGTGGAATGCCTGCCCCGTAAGCTCCCCGAGTCCATCGAGCTGAACATCTCCGAGCTCACGATCGGCGACCGGATCGCCGTGAGCGATCTGCAGATGGACGATGTCATCATCCTCTCAGATCCGGACGATACCCTCTGTAAGCTGAACCCGAACACCATCATCGCTCTCGAAGACGAGGTCGACGAGGCTGCCGAGGGTGCCGAGGGTGACGAGGTCGCCGAAGGTGCCGAAGGTGCCGAGACCCAGTCTGAAGACGGAGACTGATCGCAGGGGTTTCCGCTCTGTTTCTCGGAACGAAGATAGAAACGAGGCGGCCTGCAGGCCGCCTCGTTTCGTAGAGCCCGCATTGGAGGACCCGTGCATCTGATCGTCGGACTGGGCAATCCTGGCCCCGAGTATGCGAGGACTCGTCACAATATCGGATTCCGTTGCCTGGATCGGTTGGCGGCGCGTCATGGTCTGGAATTCGGCCGAGTGAAAGACGGCTGCCGAATTGTCGCGGGCAGGATCGTCGGACACGATGTGGTGCTCGTCAAGCCGATGCGTTACATGAACCTCAGTGGAGAAGCCCTCGCCGTCTGGGCAGCCCGCACGGCGTTGGAGCTCGGCCTGCCGGACCCTGACGGTCTCGTCAGGCCGGTCACGCCGCTGATCGTTGTCGACGACATCGCCTTGCCCCTTGGCGCGCTGCGGCTGCGGGCCCGGGGGAGTGACGGGGGGCACCGCGGACTGGAGTCCCTGGCCAGGACCCTCGGTGGTGACGACTACCCGCGTCTGCGGCTCGGCGTCGCACCTGCCGCCGCCGCAGTGCCCGCCGATCAGTGGAAAAGCTTCGTTCTCGAGGAATTTGATCATCAGGAGTGGGATGACAGCGAGGAACTGGTCGATTATGCCTGCGACACGCTGACGGCCTGGCTGGAGAACGGTCTGGAGTGGACCGGAAGCCGGTACAACCGGAAGCGCCCCGAGGCCGACGACGGGCCGCGAGACAGGGATTTGCTAAAAGGGTCTGAATGAGCTATCATTCGCGGTCGGTCGTCGAGAGGCGGCCCGGCGTCGGCGATCTTCGGATCGAATCCGGATCCCGTCCGGATCGACGTCGATCATATGAACAGGGTCCCTGAGGCCCTGTCGCATCCCTACTCGGATCGCCCGCATCGCGGGGCCGGATCCGGGTCGTTCTGTCCAAGGGGAGGTGAACCCGTGAGGAAGTACGAAATGATTTTCGTGCTGCAGGCCGACGAGCCCGAATCCGAGCTCGAAGCCCGCGTCACGAAAGTCGAATCCATCGTCACCGCCGCGGGCGGTGAAATGACCCAGCGCAACCACTGGGGCGTCCGCCAGCTGGCGTACGAAATCCAGCATCAGACGCGCGGCAACTACATGCACTTGATGTTCAAGAGCGTGACGGAAGTCATCGCGAAGCTGGACAACGAATTCCGTCTCGATCACAAGGTCCTGCGTCACATCATCGTCATTGACGACGAATGGAAAGAGCGGAACGAGGCCAGCATGGCCCGTCGCCGCCGTCCAGGTGCGACAGTGTCCGCGCCCGCCTCCGCGCCCATCGGCGTGACAGCGGCCGCGCCCGTGCAGAAGACCGAGCCCGAGGCTCCTGTGAACGAGAGCGCTCCCGAGGTTGTGGGCGACGGCGCCCCCGAGACCCCGGCTGAGCAGTAACGGTTGTCACGACGCCGGACGGGAGTCCGGCGGTCGCGAAGTGAAAGGATGGACCGATGCCGAAGGGTCGAGGTCGAGACAAGAAAGCCAAGAAGCGTCGCCCGGCAAAGAAGAAGGCTTGCCACTTCTGCACCGAAGGCTTCGTTGTAGTCGATTACAAGGACGTGGAAATGATGCGTCGGTTCACGACGGAGCGCGGCAAGATCGCTCCCCGCCGGAACACGGGCACCTGTCCCAAGCATCAGCGCCTGTTGGCGACGGCCGTGAAGCGGTCCCGTCACATCGCGCTCGTCCCGTTCATCAAGGAATACTTCCGGTAGCCATGACCGGACATGGAACGCCGCCCGGGGCCCGAGTCCCGGGACGGCATGACGAGGGAGACTCGCCATGGACGTGATCCTGACCGCTCGTGTGGATCAACTGGGCGACGCCGGCGACATCGTCAGCGTTACCCGAGGTTACGCACGGAATTTTCTCATTCCCCGGGGCCAGGCGATGGCTGCCAATGATACCCATCGTCGCATCATGGACGAGGAAGCCCGGCTATCAGGCCTGCGCAGCAAAAAGCTGAAGCTGGTCGCCGAAGCCCATGCGTCCACGTTCGCCGATGTGTCCTGCACTATCAGCGTGCAGGCCAATGAGGAAGAACAGCTCTACGGTTCGGTCGCTGAGCGCGAGATCGCCTCAGCCCTCCAGGAGCTGGGACACGAGGTGGATCACAGGATGGTCCGTCTCGAAGACCCCATCAAGCAGCTCGGCGTGTACACTGTGCCCATTCGCCTTCATGAGGACGTGGAAGTCAGTGTGAAGGTGTGGGTCGTCAAGGCCGAGGCTTGACACGGATCCATGATGGACGTGATAGCACGGCCGCATCATGACCGTATCAACGCGACATGTATGATCATGGCGGGGGGCCGGAGCATGCGCTTCTGGCCCCTCTGCTGTTTTGGGAGCTGACGAACATCTGCGTCTGACGCCACGACGGTTTGGAGTCCGCCCACGCAGCGGCCTCCTGCGGCTTTCCGGCGCCGGAACTCGAATCCTGGAACCAGGGAGGAGCTTCGGTGTTGGCCGTCGACAGCGCGGGCGATATCGTTCACGCTCCCGACTAGTTCGAGGCTCGCATCGGGATTCCCAGCTTCTGCGGGATGTCCTCGATCGATTGGAAGAAGAGGGTCGTCAGGATCTCCGATGACCCGCACCCCTGAACCCATCAAAGGAGCGTGAGGCGATCATGATCCGCAATATCCTGCCACGCGCCCTCGCCGTGCTGGTGCTCGCCGCCGCCGTCTTGGGCCTGTCCTCCTGCCAGCAGGAGACCTCGAACGAGACCATCTCCGGTCATGTCTACGGCAATGGTTTCAAGGATCTCACGCCGGTCATCTGCCGCGTCGGCGACCATGAAATCACCCAGCAGAACCTCGATATACGCTACGCGGAATTGCCTCAAGGGTTGAAGGGTCAGTTCACCGGCAAGAATTGGGAACGGCGTTTTCTGCACTACATGGCCGATGAAATCCTGATGTACGACGCAGCCAAGGCCTTGAATCTCGAAGCCGACGCCGCAGTGAGGCAGCAGTTGATCTCGATGCATCGAGAAACCCTTATCGAAGCCTATAAACAGCTCGAAGTGTACGTGGATCTCCAGCCCAGCGAAGAGGAGATCCAGAATTATTACGATCAGTACAAGAAGCAGTTCGTGGCCGAAGGCGCCGTTCATATCCGCCACATTCAGTGTTTGGACGAGCAGTCCGCATCTCAGGCGTATGAGGCCTTGCAGGTAACGGATCCCGGCGCCAAATTCCTGAGCGTCCTGGCCAAATATTCCCGGAACATCCAGACGGCCGCCGAGGGCGGCGATCTCGGTTGGATCAACGAGGGCGGATATGTCCGTTTCGTCAAAGAAGGCAATCTTCTCTCCAAGGAAGTCTTCGGCTGGGACCTCGGTCTCCACGAGCCTATCCATGTCGGTGAGAACTGGCACATCGTCGAGGTTCTCGAGCGACGGAATCCCCGCCAGCTGAGTGTCAGCGAAGTGCGCGGCCGAATCATCAGCGACATCATGCCCAGCTTGCAGAAGGCGGTCCTGGAAGAGCGCCTGGCCGAAGTTCGCAAGGCGACCGCTGTTGAATATCTGGGTGAGTTCTCTCCGGGCAACGGTCGTAGCGCCGAGGAGTTGTTCCAGCACGGACTGCTTGCCAACGATCCGGATAAGCAGCTCGATCTCTTCGACCTCATCATCGAGGATTTTCCAGACTCCGAATTCGCGGCCAAGTCGCTGTTCATGAAGGCCAACGTTTATCTGGACAACTGGGGTGATACGCGCCGCGCCCGCTCGAGCCTGCGCGAGCTCGTCGCAAACCATCCCAACTCCGAGCTCCGGGAGCAGGCGGACTATATGCTCGCGAATCTTTCGACGATCAACTTCAAGGCTCCCAAGAGCATTGAGGAGCTCCAGAAGCTGGCAAAGTAAAGATCGAACGACAGCGGCCGATACTTTGGCGAGGAAGCGTTGCGGCGCTTCCTCGCCTGTGTGATGATGGGTCCCAAGATTGCATCGTTTCGTAGGATGTGCTTTGCCGGTGAGGAGGACGGATCACATGCGAGTCTTCATGCTTGCCTTGCCGCTGATGGTGGCCGTCACGGCCGTTGCCCAGGATGCCGCCGAGCCGGCAGCGTTTGGCGGCCTTTCGGTGACGGAGATCGTGATCTGCCGCGATATGGACCGCGAAACTCGGATGCCGGTCGGGGCTTCCGACCGCTTCACTCTCGACGATACAACTCTGACTTGCTTCACCCGCATCACCGGTGCCGTCGATCCGACCGTGGTGAGCCATGTCTGGTACCATGAAGGAGAGACCCGGTCCCGAGTCGAGCTGCCGGTGCGTTCCATCGAGTGGCGTACGTGGAGCAGCAAGTCGCTGCTGCCGGCCTGGACTGGGCGCTGGACGGTGAAGGTCCTCGATGCCGAAGGATTGGTTCTCGCGTCGATCGACTTCACGGTCGCGGCGCAGGAGGAGACGGAATGATTCCGATGCCACGGAAGACAGCCGCAGTTGTCCTGTTTTTGTTGCTGATCTTCGCGGCCGTCTTGTTGACGGGTTGTGCTTCGGGGCCGCGGTCGTCCTCCCAGGGCGGACAGGTCGCGAACAACGTTCAGAACGAGGCTCTCGCCGACCGACTCTACGCGAGACTCCAGGAAGAGCACGGCATGGAGCGTGACCGCGCCAGCCTGCGCCTGGCCTACGAACTGCTAGACCACTACCAGGGCTATGCTCATATGGATCATGTGAGCCTGATCGCCGCCCGCTCTGCCCGCCGCGCCGGATCTCCAGACGAGTCGTTGCGACTCAGCGGCGAATTCATGGCTGCATGGCCCGACAGTCCGCACCTCTGGGACATGATGGATCTGCGCGCCGAGCTTCTCGAGGCCGACCGTGATTGGCCCCGTGCCGCCGACGCGCTGGTGCGCATGCACGATGCCGCGACCCTCGAACGCGACCGCGAAAAAGCTGCCCGCCGCCTCGCCGGAGCGGCAGAACATCTCGATGCCGATGCTTTGCGCGCCTTGCGCGCCGCTCATCCCGGCTCGGGTATGTCATCATATCTTGGGTATTTATGGATCCAGCGCCTCGTGGCCGAGGAACGAGGTCGAGAAGCCCATGACGTCGTTGTTGCGATGCGCAGCGGAGATCCCGACGATCCCTGGCTGGGCCATGCGGAACTACTCCTCGACGACCCTTCCTACGAGGTGCTTCCGGCCCACCCGACCGACGAACTCCCCGGCGATGTGGACGCCCTCCATGTCGGCGTACTGGTGCCTCTGACGGGGCGCTACACCGTGCTCGGCAACGCCTTTTTCGACGGCGTACAGCTGGCCCGCGACCAGGCCAACCGCGAGGGCTGGCGTCATTATATCCTGACGGTCCGCGACAGCGAGGGCGATCCCGTGGCAGCGGCCATGGCCATGCGAGCCTTCGCCGCCGAGCAAAGACCCATCGCCGTGATCGGTGGACTGCTCAGCGCACCCACGGTGGCCGCGGCACTGACCGCCGAGAGCTTCGGCATTCCTCTGATCTCGCCCACGGCCACAAACGAACGTATCCAGGATCTGGGGCGCAACACGTTCCAGACCAACGTCACGAGTCTGTTCGAAGCCCGATTGCTGGCACGATTGGCCGTAGATGTGATGCTGAAGAAGCGCGTGGCCATCGTGCATCCCGACGAGCCTTCGGGCATGCGCAGCGCCGAGGTCTTCGCAGAGGAGATCCTGGCCCTGGGTGGAGAACTCGTCGCAATAGAATCGTTCAACACCGGCCTGACCGACTTCCGCGATCCTTTGCAACGTGTGGCCGACTCCCGGCCCGAAGTGATCTTCGTGCCGGTGGGCGCCGATATGCTCCGCCTGCTGGGCCCCCAGCTCGATTTCTACCGCACCGGCGCTTTGATCCTCGGCCCGAGCACCTGGAACAATCCTGGACTGGCCGAGGAAGTGGGCACCATCCTCGAACGTGCCGTATTCCCCAGCGACACGGCGCTCTATCCTCCAGAATGGAGCGCGGCCTTCGACCGTGCCTGGTCGCCGGAAGGACTGCCCGCAGAAGCCAGCGCCATCGCTCGCCAGGCCTACCTGGCCGCTATGCTCACCTTCCACACCCTGGGCGACGAGGGCATGAACCTGCGTACGGACCTGAGTCGCGCCCTCAATGACCGTCTCGAACTTCGTCGCGAAGCCGGGATCAACACCGAGACCATGGGACCGGCCCTGCGCATGTTCTCCGAGGGACGGATTGTCCCGTTCCCCATCGACCTGTTCCGAGAGGGGATGGCTCGTGCCGCCGCCGACACGTCGTCAGTTTCGCCCCCTCTGGATCCTGAAGCGGTGCTCGACACACCCCGCTGATCAGCTCGGACTCATCGAGTCGACGCCACCGTCCGCGGACGGTGGCGTCGACGATTTCAGGAGTATGGTTCAGCGGGAAAGGACGGCCGTGGGTTGGCGGAAGCGCAGGGTGAGCCGGTTCCAGAATCCTTGGGGAGCCACTTCGCCCTCGACAGGTTCGTAGAGCCACTCGTCGACTGCTTTGAGGGTGATGCGGGCGAAGGCTTCGCTGCCCTCGTTGGAGATGATATACGAGCCCTGAATCGTGCCTTCGGGTGATACGAAGAACGCCACCTCGACGCGGATCATCGGCAGCAGCCTGTCTTCTGCGGTGGCGTCGGCGGGATAACGCGGGCGCACCATACGGATCAGGCGGAACCAGGGGTTGGTCTGGGCCGGCAGGTTCATCTCCACGGCGTTGATGTCGTCGAGTTCGGGATCCGCTTCGGGATCGATCGTTTCGACTTCCTTCTCCGACGAGATGAACTGTTCGGGAACGGGCACGGGACCGTCGTTGTCCTCGAAGACCTCGTAGTTGGGGGCCGGTTCGGGCAGTTCGAGGTTCCGGCGCTGCTCCTCCTTGTGCTTTGCGTCGGCGCCTTCGTCGATGGACAACTCGGGCATGATCTTCAGGGGGCCTTCGGCACCGGAGAACTCGAAGCGCTTCTTCACGTCGTCGCGGCTGGGTCCGAAGATCGCAAAAAGGACCAACGCCAGCACGGCGATCGCACTGGCCGTCAGATATCGGCGCCGTTCGCCGCGCCGGAACCGCTGGTGCTCAGTTTCCATCTGGGGCATCGAGGACCTCGGGGCGCGGCGGTTCGCTCTGTTCGGGTGTCAGCACCTGGTTGCCCACGCCGAACAGCCGGCGACGGAGCGTGTCGGCGGCCGGATCGGCCTCGAACAGCCACCATTGGTCGTCCGATCGCACTTCGAGGGTGCGCGGTCCCGCCGTCGGCGGCAGGAGGGCCGCGGGAGCGCCGCCGACCTGGGGCAGCCAGAGCCAGTTGCCGTCGACCCGCACCAGATCCACATCGTTGGGGTGAGGCAGCTCGGTGCGGTGACGCGCCATGAAGGAAGCGAGATCCCAACCCGATGGCAAGTCCGCCGTCCCTTCGAAGTAGGCGGCGACGGCGCGGAACAAAGCCAGCGCCTCGGCCTGCTGGGCGGCGGGAGAGCGGGCGAGGTCTTCGGCCTCTTCGCTCGTCGGCATCGGCAGTTCGCAGAGCAGGGCCGGCGGCGCGGTGTGGCGCAGGAGGTAGGCGTAGGAAGGCGCGACGGGGACGGAGTCGGCACCGGCGTCGGTCAGGGCGGATGCTGTAAGACGCGCCCAACGCTCACCGTTGGTGCTGCCGAAGTGATGGAACAGCTTGGGACCTGCGCCCTCGGTGCGGCGGGCGATGGTCAAAAACAGTGCGCCCTTCTCACGGTTGGTCTGCAGCACCTTGGCTTCCGGCGGCACCCAGCCGGCGTCGGTGCGGGTGAGGATCGGGTGGGCGCCGGCGCCGCGCAGCAGGGCGGCCAGGCGCTCGGCGACGCGGAGGTTGAGCTCGCGGCCTGGGGTGCCCATGGGTGCGAGGCCCTGGTCGTCGGGGCCGCCGCCGGCGGGGTCGAGGATGATGGTCTTGCCGAGGAGCCGGGGGGCGATGGGGCGCCAGGTGAGGGAGTCCTGCCAGGCGTCGTCCGGAGCACGAAGAACGGGATGATGACCAGGGCTCTCCAGCCAAAGCGGAAGATCACGATTGACAGGGATGAAGGGAGTCGTGGAGAAGTCCGGCCCAACGGTTTTGTAGAACGCCGTATCGGCCTGGGAAAGTCGTGCACCCCAATTCATTCCGTTGTCTATGGAGCCGGAGACGAGCCTCACCCAGCGGAAGCCGGGATGCATCAGGACGACTCTGCCGTCACTGATGACCGATTGGACGGAGCTCCTTTGCAGCGCAGGATCGATTTTGAAGGGATCCGGCCCTCCGGGGTGCTGCATTTCCTCAGGAAGTTCCGCTGTGGGCTCCAGACGCGAGTTGATGACTCCGTCCTTGATGAGATGGGACAAGACCGGATCGCCTGCGAAGTTCGTCGGGAGCCATGGTCCGGATTCTTGCCAAGTGGTCAAGGACCGGGCTGGAGGTATGAGGCCCGACTCCTGATAGACGATCCACCGGACGAGCACGACTTCATCGGCTGATCCACACAGATTTCGGACTATGTCGATGGATGCTTTCCGGCCTGCGAGATTCGATGCCGTGATGTTGAGCAGACCGCTTTCGAGCGGGGGCTTGACAAGCACACTCGATCCGTCGGAACCAAGCCATGATTCAATGGGACGGCCGTTCCATGTGGCGGCGATCGAGGCGGGATCAAGGCGGGGTGCCGATTCTGGTTTTCGGACATCCGGAACGAACAGGCAGCTCATGGTTCCATCATGAAGGGACTCCGAGTTTGTGAAATACGGTCTCCCTCCCTCGAAGAATTCCACCAACCCCAAAAAATACGCCTGCGCCTCCAACTCCATCTTCTCCGCCGTCATCAACTTCGCTTCCACCAGCGGATTCGAGAGCATGGACGGTTCGCCCAGCACCGCCGGCACGTTCAAGGGCGCATTGCGCAGCACGTAGAAGTTCCCCGCCATGATCTTCGCCGGTCTGATGTCGAGATTGCGCACCAGGTGACGGTGGATGCAGCGGGCCAGGTCCAGGTCGGCGCCGTCGCGGCCCACGGGGTAGTAGGTCTGGGTCTCGTTCATGTCGCGGTCCAGCGCCGCGTTGCTGTTGTGGTGCAGCGAGAGGAAGACATCGGGACGGAGGGTATCGCACATCGTCACGCGGGCGGCGAGGTCAGTCGCCAGGGTGGAGTCGGCCGGCGAGACGAAGTCGCGGTCGGAGGTGCGGGTCATGTGGACTTCGGCTCCGGCCGCCTCGAGCAGCCCGCGCAGGTACAGGGCCACGCCAAGGTTCACGTCGGCTTCACTCATCCCGGCGCGGCCGATCACGCCGGGAAAGACCCCGCCGTGGCCCGGGTCGAGCAGGATGCAGCGGCCCGCGAGGGGGGAGAGGTCGACGCCGACGAAGGTCTCCCGCAGCTCCTGGTAGCCTACGTTGACCGGAGGCATCTGCGCCCGGCGGGCGCAGCCGAGCAGGGTGAGGGCGATCAGGGCGAGAACCAGGGCCGGTCGGATCATACGATTCATGGGAGTCTCCTTCCTCGGGCCACAGCATAGGAGCACGGCAACTCCCGTGTCCAGAACAGGTTCCAAGTTTGCGTTGAAGGGGGCTGCGAGGTCGGGAACCCGCGGCGGTCTTCTGGACAGCAGGCGGATCGTCTGGTAGATTTGTCGGCCACGGTCGGCCGCCCGGCCGTGATTCGTCATATGTCCCCGACCCCCAGCCGGATCGGCAGGCCCATGAGTCACGAGATCCTCCGCCATCTGCCCTCGGTGGGCCAGTTGCTCGAGGACCCCCGCATCACCCCCCTGCTCACCGACGCGGCCCGCGCCTGGGTCACGCGTCTGGTGCAGCGCGAGGTGGAATCGGAGCGGGAGCGGCTTCTGGGCGGCTTGGCAGGGACCACAGTGGAACGCAACGAGTTGCGGGAGCGGTTGACGCACCGTGTCGTGGAGCGGCACCAAGAGCTGCTGGGACAGGCCATGCGCCGTGTGATCAATGCCACCGGCATCGTCGTGCACACCAATTTGGGACGGTCCCTCTATCCGGAACGCGCCGTTGCCTGGATGGGCGACGTCGCCCGCTGGAACTGCGACCTGGAGATGGACCTCGTCGCCGGCCGTCGCGGTCATCGCGGCCGCAAGGTCGAGGAAAAGGTCGCCCTGCTCGCCGGCGGCGACGACGCTCTGATCGTCAACAACAACGCCGCCGCCTTGTGGCTCGCCGTGCGCACCTGTGCCGACGGGGGCCGGGTGCTGCTCTCGAGGGGCGAAGTCGTGGCCATCGGCGGTTCGTTCCGCCTGCACGAGATCGTAGCCGAGGCGGGCTGCGAGCTGGTCGAAGTCGGCACCACCAATCGTACGACCCTCGACGACTACGCCCGCGCCCTGACGCCCGGGGCCGTCGTTTTGAAGGTCCACCGCAGCAACTTCGAGATGACGGGCTTCACCGAGACCGTCGACCTGGCCGATCTCGCGGCGCTGTGCCGCGAGCGCGACCACACCTTGATCTACGATGCGGGCAGCGGACTGCTCGAACGCGTGGAACGTTTCGGTCTGCCGCCCGAACGCACCCTCGCCGACGATCTCGCCGCCGGCGTCGATCTTGTCACTTGCAGCGGCGACAAGCTGTTCGGCGGGGGACAGGCGGGATTCGCCATCGGCCGCACCGATCTGGTGGGAGCCATGCGCGCTCATCCCATGCGTCGTACTTTCCGAGTCGACAAAACGACATTGGCTGCGGTGGACGGTGTGTTGAGCCACTACCTGGCCGGCGATCACCTCGAAGCGGTGCCGACCCTGAAGCATCTCGACCGCTCCCTCGCAGACCTCGAAACGCTGGCCACGGAGCTGGGCGCCGGCCTCGCCGTCGATCTGCCTCCCGAGTGGTCCTGGACGATCATGGACGGTGAATCCCAGGTGGGCGGCGGCGCCGGCGCTGCGCTCATCGTGCCTTCGAAGCTGCTGCACTGGCGCGGCCCAGCGGACGAACTCGAACGGTGCCACAAGCTGCTGCGGTCCGGTGATCCGGCCGTCGTGGCCAGGATATCTCAGGAAGGGCTGGCCTTGGATCCGAGAGCGGTCGCTGACGGAGAGTTCGACCTCTTGGCCGCCGCCGTACGCACCGCATGGCTCGCTCTGGAAACCGGACGCCGGGAGGAGGCGTGATGAGCCGACGTGAAGACGGCGGACCGGGAGGCCTGCCAAGTTTCGAACTCGGATCCGTGGTGGCGGACCTTGGCTTCGGTCGCACTGATTTCTCTGAAGCCTGTCGCTGTCTGCCTGATGTGTCAGCTTTCGTCGACGTCCATTTCGAAGGTCCAGACGCTCCTAGTCTCTGCGTCGTTCTGGACGAGCCCTCGCGTACAGCCACCAGATCAGCCGTGGTGCTGGCCTTGGCTGACGAACTCTCCTGCCGTGGGCGCAGCGTCGTGGTGATCGACGGCGACGACCATCTTCCCGACCTGACGCGTTGGTCCGGACAGTTGGAGCAAGAGGGTTGGATCGACGTTGTCCGCTATGATCTCTCCCTCGAAGCCGCTTCTTCCGTGCTCCCTTTGGGGGACGGCACGGCGCGCCTGCTGGGCGTGGGATCCTACCAGCCAACGCGCGCCACGGCTGAGGAACTGCACCGCCTGCTGGAGTTCCTGGGAGAAACGGTGGAACACGTAATCGTCTGCGCCTCGACCGGTGATCGCGGTGCTGTCTGGGCGGCTCTGCCGTCCCTCCGCGTTGTCTGCTGGGATCCGGTCAATCAGTTGTCGGTCAACGTCGAGAACATGATCCGCGACGCCGGCCTGCTCGGTGAATCGCCACGGGCAGTGCTGGCCTTCGCCGTCGGAGCGAGCCAGGTTGCCGGTCCCCCGATTTTCCGTCTCGACGACGGGAGTGTGGACAAGACCGTGGTCAAGGGTTCGTCGGCGGTTTTCCGCCGCTTGGCGATTCTGATGGGAATCCTCGTGATCGTTCTGGCGATCTGGTGGGTCGGGCAGACGGATTGGCGCGGCGAGAATCCGGCCGAGACATCCGGTGATGATCTGGTGGTGGTTCTCGACAGTACGTCCGTTCATGATGACGGCATCCCCGTTGAAGTCGTAGCGGCGCAGAATGACTCCCTGGGCGATCAATCCGAAACGTCGCCAGGGACCCTTGTGGTGGATGATCCCGTCGACGCCCCTGCCGAGAACCCCCCGGCACCGACGATCACCCATGCCGCCGCCGCCGACACGCCGTCGTCCGCAGGCGAATCGTCTATCGACGACCCCTTCGGGGCCGAGGTCGGCGCGGCCGGCTGGTGCCTCTGGGTCTATTCCCTGGCCGATGATCGGCTGGCCGAAGAAGAACTCGCCCGTATGGAAGGGCGCGGTTTCCATGCGGTCGTGCACACAGCCGTCGTCGACGATCGGAACTGGCACCGCATCTATACCGGGAGCTTCGCCACACTGAGCGAGGCGAACGCCGCCATGACTGAACTCTACACGCGGCTCGAGACCGACTGGGCGCTGCCCCAGCGGGCCGGAGTGCTGCGATGACCTCAACAGCCCTGAACGACAACGACAAGGTGACAGTGTGAAACTGAAGCGTGTGGAATTGCAGGGATTCAAGTCCTTCGTCGATAAGACAGTCCTTGAATTCGATAAGGGGATCACGGCGATCCTGGGCCCCAACGGCTGCGGGAAGAGCAACATCGTCGACGCCATCCGCTGGGTGCTGGGCGAGCAATCGGCCAAGCAGTTGCGCGGTTCGACCATGGAGGACATCATCTTCAAGGGCACCGCCAAGCGGAAGGCCGTGAACCTCTGTGAAGTGTCGCTGATCTTTTCCAACGAAGACCGTCTGCTGCCCATCGAATTCGACGAGGTGGGCATCAAGCGGCGTGTGACACGCGACGGCAACAGCCAGTACTTCCTGAACAACAGCCCGGTCCGGCTGAAGGATCTGCGCGACCTCTTCTTCGACAGCGGCGTGAACAACACGACCTACTCGGTGATCGAGCAGGAGAAGATCGGCCGCGTGCTCGCCGAGAACTCCAACGAGGTGCGCCTGCTTATCGAAGAGGGCGCCGGCATCGTCAAGTACAAAGCCCGGCGCAAGGAAGCCCAGCGCAAGCTCGACCAGACCCAGCAGGACGTGCTGCGTCTGATGGACATCGTCGAGGAGATCGGACGCGAGGTGCGTTCGCTGCAGCGTCAGGTGGGCAAGGCCCGCCGCTATCGCAGCCTCTATGCCCAGGCGCGAGCCCTCGACCTGCTCATGGCGGGGCGCGGTTGGAAGCAGATGGAGAATAGGGAGCACGAGCTCAAGGGGCGCGTCCAGGAACTGATGGTGGCCGGCGAATCCGATTCGGGCGAGTTGGCCGAGCTGCGGGGACGGATCGAATCCACGCGCCCCGCCGTGGACGAACGCGAAGCCGAACGTCACGGGCTCGAAGAGTCCATGCTGGCCTACGAGTCCGAATTGAAGCAGATCGAGCAGAAGGTGATCGTGCTCGAGCACCGCATCACCGACCACACGCGGCGTCGGCAGGAACACACCGAACAGGTGGCCGAGATCTGCAGCCGTCGCGAGACGGTCCACATCGAAATGACAGACCTCGGGGCTCGCCGCCAGACCGTGATCTCCCAGGTCGAGGAGCTGACCAGTGATCTGCTGCGCCTCGAAGAGGAGCTGCGTCTGATCGAACACCGCTTCGACGCTGATCGCCAGGCCCTCGAAAAGGCCACCCAGCTCAACATGGAGTTCATCGAGACGGACAACCGTCACAAGGCGGAGCTGCGCGAACTTCAGGTCCGCATGGAGAACCGCGGCGAACGCCTGCGAGCCCTCGAGCGCGAAGGCGACGAGCAGCGGGAAGGCAGCCGCGTCGAAGAGGATCGTCTGACATCCCTCAGCTCGGCTCGCGATGTCCTGGGGGGCGAACGCCGCACGCTGTTGCAGTCGCTGGCCGACACGGAACGCGCCCTGCAGGACGGCGAAGACGACCGCTCACGCCTGCGCGATGAGATCTCCCTGCGCGAAGCCAAGCGCGAGTCGCTGAGTTCGCGGCACGACCTGCTCAAGCGCATCAAGGACAGCTATCACGGGTATTCGAAAGCGGCCAAGGACGTTCTCGAACGCGGCGCCAACGACTCCCGCGTCCGCGGCAGCCTCGCCGACCGCCTCGGCATGGACGAGGCCTGGACCGAAGCCTTCGAACTCCTGTTGGGCGATCTTCTCGATGCTGTCGTCGTGGACGGTCCCGATACGGCGACGGAGTATCTGCGCTCCCTGCGCGAGGGTGAGAAGGGACGCATTTCCCTGCTGCCCGACTCCGCCTTCGCCGGCGGCGACGGTGCTCCCACGCCGCCGGCCGGCGGCCGCACGGCCGCCGATCTGGTCCGTGGCGAAGCGGCCGGTGTGCCGCACCTGACATCGTTGCTCTCGCGGACCTGGTGCTTCGAAACCGATGAAGCCGCCCTGACCGCAGCCGCAGCCTATCGCGGCGGCGTGGGCGTGACCTGCCTGTCCCGTACCGGCCTGCTGGTCACCAGCGACGGCCTGATCCGAGGCGGCAGCGGCAAGGCCGAGGAAGTCAGCCTGCTCGGGCGCGGCGAAAAGCTCGACGGCCTGTTGCAGGAGATCGCCGACCTGGAGACCCAGATCACCGACCACCAGGCCCGACTCGCGGCCACCGAGGAACACCTCGCCGCTCTGCGCACCCGAGTGCAGGACGGACGCGGCGCCATGGAGGAGTTGGACGACCGCCTGCGCCGACACCACGTCGAGGAGGCCGAAGCCCGCAGCCGAGTCGAAGCGGCGGCGCGTCGTCTCGAGGCCATCGCCCGCGACCGTGAATCCATCGAGGCCTCGATGGCGGATCTGCTCGCTCAGGAAAACGCTCTGATGGGGCGTCTCGACTCGAGCTCCCGCGAGCGGGAGGGCAGCACGACCAGGCTCGACGACCTGCGAACCAACGTCGTGACGGGCGAACGTGAACGGGACGGTCTGCGCGGATCGGTCGGCGAGAAGCAGTTGCTCCATTCCCAACTCCACGGCGAGTCCCGGGAACTGGACACAGCCGTGCGTCATCGCCAGGAATCGGTGGCCGAGATGACCGCCACCGAAGTGCGTCTGCGCGAGGAGATGGAACTCTACCGCCAGGAACTCGAGGACATGGAGAGGGAGCTGGTGGAACGCCGTGGGCAGGTGAGCGAAGGTGTCAACGAACGCGAGCGACGGCGACGGTTGGTTCAGGTCGCCACCGAATCCATTTCCGCGCTTCATGAAGAGACGGCCGTCTGGCACGAGCGGGTCAAGGAGATCGAAGACGCCCGCAGCGTCGTGCGTGAGCACCTCCACGGAGCCGAAACCGAGCTGGCGACCATGGACGTGCGCCGGGCTAACCTCGTCGAGCGTGTGGAGGAGCAGCACAAGGGGAGGTTCCGCGAGCTCATCCGCAGCATCGACCGCGAAGCTCTGCCCAAGGAGCTCGAGTTCGACGACGACGTGTTCAACGAGGAGCAGGCCAGGTCTTTGCTCGATGACGCCCGCCATAAGCTCGAAGGCCTTGGTGCGGTGAACCATCTGGCGGTGGAGGAATTCGAGCAGAAGAACGAGCGGCTCACGTTCCTCGAAACCCAGCTCGCCGACGTCCAGCGCGCCCGCGACGATCTGAATTCGACGATCACGAAGATCAACACGACCGCCCGCAAGCTCTTCCGTGAAACCTACGAAGAGGTCAGGCGCAACTATGTGGCGGTCTTCCAGACCCTGTTCGAAGGCGGCCGCGCGGATCTGATCCTCGAAGCCACCGACGATCCTCTCGAGGCCAACATCCGTATCCTCGCCCAGCCTCGCGGCAAGAAGGTCGACCACATCCGCCTCCTGTCGGGAGGCGAGCGCTGCCTGACGGCCCTTTCGATACTCTTTGCCGTGTATCTGGTCAAGCCGTCGCCCTTCTGTCTGCTGGACGAGGCCGACGCGCCCCTGGACGACTCCAACGTCCAGCGCTTCGTGCACATGCTGCGGGAGTTCTCCAGCAATACCCAGTTCCTCGTGGTCACCCACAACAAGCTGACGATGGAGACCGCCAACCATCTCTACGGCGTGACGATGATGGAGGAGGGCGTGAGCAACACCGTCTCGGTGAGCTTCCAGGACGTGGCCGAATCCCACAGCGATGCCGATCTCGGCCGCGCCATCGCCAAGCGCCGCCGCCAGATCGACAACACCGAGGCCGAACACGCAGTGACGGCGGCCGCCGAGGCCGGCGAGGTCTACAACGAGGAGGAAGTGCGCTTTACCCTCGACGAAGCCGCTGCGGAACTCGATGCCATCAACGTGCCGGACATGGCCGTCGCTTTCACCTTGGTGGAGGAACAGGCGGCCCCAAACCCTGCAGTGACCGCCGCTGATCTTGAGGACGAGGGGTCCGAAGAGGTTGCCGTTCCAGAGCGGGCCATGGCTGCCGCGGCCGGCGGCGGGGACGTCGAAGCGATTGACGACGATCCGTCCACGGACACCACGGAGGACTAGATGGCCTGGGGTGCATTCGACAAGCTCCGCAAGGGGCTGCGTAAGACGCGTGACGGCATCGTCGGCCGGCTCGGGGACATTTTCGGCGGGCGAGTACGCCTGGATCCGGAGACTCTCGACGCCATCGAAGAGATGCTCATATCCGCCGACCTGGGCGTGCAGGCCAGCCTGCGCATCACCCGGAGCATCGAGAAGCGGGTCAAGGAGGAGGGCGGGGAGTCCTCTCTCGAGAGCGTCCTTGAAGTGATTCGCAAGGATATTACCGCGACGCTGCGCGACGCCAAGCCGCGGATCAAGGTCCGGAGCTGGGACGAGGCCGGAGACGACTCCCCGAAGAAAAAGGGCAAGAAGGGCCGGAAGCTCGAGCGGGAGCCTGAGACCGTGCCGGAGATCCGTCCCGGTGTTCCCCAGGTGATCTTCGTCGTCGGCGTCAACGGCACGGGCAAGACCACGACCATCGCCAAACTGGCCCACTACTACAAGCAGGAGGGCCGCAAGGTCATGGTCGCCGCGGGCGACACCTTCCGCGCTGCGGCGGTGGAGCAGTTGACGATCTGGGCCGACCGCATCGGCGTGGACTGCATCCAACAGGGTCAGAACGCCGATCCCGCTGCGGTGGTCTTCGACGCCCTGCAGGCCGCCGAGGCCCGCGGTCACGACCTGGTGATCGTGGACACGGCAGGCCGGCTGCACACCAAGTCCAGTCTCATGGACGAACTGGGGAAGATCGCCCGGGTCATCCAAAAGAAGATCGGGCGCGATCCGGAAACACTGTTGGTGGTCGACGCCAACACGGGCCAGAACGGTCTGCAGCAGGCCAAGATCTTCGCCGAGACCGTGCCGGTGGACGGCCTCGTGCTCACGAAGCTGGACGGCACGGCCAAGGGCGGCATCGTTGTGGCGATCGCCGAGACGCTGGGACTACCCGTGCTCTGGATCGGCGTGGGGGAGACGGTCGAGGACATCGCTCCGTTCGATCCCGAGATCTTCGCCCGTGCGCTGTTCAGCGATGGCGAGGGCGAAACGACCACGGCTTGACAAGGCCTCGGATCGACGCTAGCGTTGGTCCGGAAAGACAAGTCAAAACTCAACTTCGGGGCGGGGTGCAATTCCCCACCGGCGGTCACAGCCCGCGACCCGTCTGCGCTTCGGCGCGGCCGGTTGATTCGGTGGAATTCCGGAGCCGACAGTTAAAGTCTGGATGGTAGAAGTTGGGAGCCGGCGCGCCGCTGCAAAGCGGGGCGTCCCTTCCTGTCTGCCTACCGCCCCGAACAACCAAGTTCAGGATCATGGCGGCTACAACCACAGACAATCATTTCATGAGCGAGGCGCACCGTACGGCGCGCGACATCGAGGCGCGTCCCTGGCCCAACCCACCGGTCGGTGCCGTGGTCGTGTGCGACGGCGAGATCGTCGGACGCGGAGCCCATGACGGCCCGGGCACGCCCCACGCCGAGGTCTTGGCTCTGACCCAGGCCGGTGACCGCGCCAGCGGCGGGACCCTCTATGTCACACTCGAGCCCTGCAATCATCAGGGACGGACCGCACCCTGCGTGCCGCTGGTGATCGCGAGCGGCGTCCAGCGGGTCGTGATCGGTATCCGCGACCCCAACCCGCATGTGGCCGGCGGCGGCGTGGAGATCCTCAGGGCGGCGGGCATCAAGGTCGACATCGGCGTGATGGCCCGGGGTTGTCTCGAACTCATCTGGCCCTTCGTGGTGACCGACGCCTTCACACGTCCCTTCGTGGTGCTCAAGACGGCCCAAAGCATCGACGGCGTCTTCGCCCCGGCGGACGCCCGTCTCGGCGAACCATTTTATCTCACCTGCGACGAATCCCTCGACGAGGTGCATCGTCAGCGACGCTGGTGCGACATGGTGCTGGTGGGCGCCGGCACGGTCCGAGCTGATGCTCCGCGTCTGGACGGCCGCCGCGCCGAGGGCTCCGACTGGTCGCCTCGACGAGACCCCGTGCCCGCCTGTGTGGACACGGACCTCACCACGGCGCTCGCCTGGCGGAACGATGCTGTCACGGTCTTCACCTCGTCCGCTGCTTCCGAGAATTCCGCCGCGCAGTTGACTGCGAGAGGCACGACCGTCCTGCGCTGCGATGCCGTGGACGGCCGCGTCGAACCTGCCTCCATCCTGCGTCGGGCCCACCAGGCCGGTCACGCCGTGATCATGGTCGAGGGCGGGCCCCGGCTGGCGTCGTCGTTCCTCGCCGCCGGCCTGGTCGACCGCTGGCTCCAGTTCACGGCGCCGACGATCGTCGGCGACGGCGTGCGTTGGCCCGTAGGTTTCCAGCCGGGCCTGGACCACTCGGACTTCCATTTGACCCGGGCCACCCGCAGCGATCGGGACGCCTATCTGATCTGGGATCGCCTCGATTTTCTCGCGACCCGTCTCGTCCTGACCGCCCGCAGGAGGGACTGAGATGTTCACCGGGCTTGTCCGTGAAATCGGCACCCTGCGTACGGCCTCCCGGCGCGGGACGGTGACGAAGCTGTGGGTTCACGCCCCGGCGTCGGCACCGGGGCTGAGCATGGGGGACAGCCTGGCCGTCGACGGCATCTGCCTGACGGTCGCGGGCCGTCGCGGAGAGCTGGTCCAGCTCGACGCCGTGAACGAGACCCGCAGCGTGACCACTTTGGCAACCTGGCGATCGGGACGCCGACTGCACCTGGAGCCGGCGCTGCGGGCCGGCGATCCGTTGGGCGGCCACCTGGTTCTCGGCCACATCGACGGCGTGGGCGTGCTTCGCCGCCGCCGCCGACTCGGGGAAAACCTGCTGCTGACGTTCAGCGCCCCCGACGAGGTCGCGACCTGGCTGTTGCCCAAGGGGTCCATCGCCATCGACGGCGTCAGCCTCACCCTCGACGCGGGTCCTTTCGTCGAGGCTTTCACCGTGAGCCTGATTCCGCACACCCTGTCCTGGACCCGTTTCATAGAGATGAAGACGGGGACCCGGGTGAATCTCGAAGCCGATGTGCTGGCCAAGGGCAGCGCCGCCGGTGTGGCACGCTCGGCCAGCGAGACCCTCAGAGCTGCGGGCGAACCGCGCCGCGGCCTGACCGTGAACGACATCACCGCCCGCGGTTTCCGCCGTGGACGTCGCTGATCAACCGGAACGAGGAGACTCCATGCGCGACGATGTGACGCTCGACAAGGTGGAGGAGGCCATCGCCGCCGTTCGCGCCGGCGAGATCGTGATCGTGGTCGACGACGAAGACCGTGAAAACGAGGGTGACTTCGTCGTCGCCGCCGAAAAGGCAACGCCGGCGGCGATCAACTTCCTTGCGAAGCACGGCCGCGGCCTGATCTGCGCCGCCATCACACGGGAGCGGGCCCGCGAACTGGAGCTGCCGCCGATGGTGGCTCTGAATACGGCGCGCCTGCGCACGCACTTCACGGTCTCGGTCGACGCGGCCGAGGGGATCACCACCGGTATTTCCGCCGCCGATCGGGCCCGCACCATCGCGGTGATGATCGACCCCGCCTCGAAGCCCGGCGATCTCGGACGACCGGGCCACATCTTCCCTCTCGAAGCCCAGCCCGGCGGCGTGCTCAAGCGCGCCGGTCACACCGAGGCGTCGGTGGACCTCGCCGAGCTGGCCGGGTTGCACCCTTCGGGGATCATCTGCGAGATCATGGACGACGACGGCAGCATGGCCCGCCTGCCGCGCCTGCGCGTGATCGCCGCGGAATTCGACCTGAAGCTCATCTCCATCGCCGATCTGATCGCCTACCGACGCACCAACGAAAAGCTCGTACGCCGCGAGGTCGAAGTCCCCATGCCCACGCGTTTCGGAGACTTCCGCATCGTCGCCTACTCGACCACGGTGGACGAAAGCCAGCATGTGGCGATGGTCAAGGGCGACCCCGATCCTGACACGCCAACCCTCGTGCGCGTGCACTCGGAATGCATGACCGGCGACCTCTTCCACTCCCTGCGCTGCGACTGCGGCGAGCAGCTCGAAGGAGCCCTCGCCCAGATCGATCGCGAGGGCTGCGGCATCGTGCTTTACATGCGGCAGGAGGGGCGGGGCATCGGCCTGGTCAACAAGCTCAAGGCGTACCAGCTCCAGGACGAAGGCGCCGACACGGTCGAGGCCAACCACCGCCTCGGGTTCGGCGCCGACCTGCGCGAATACGGCATCGGCGCCCAGATCCTGCGCGACCTGGGCGTTCGGCGCATGAACCTGATGACCAACAACCCACGCAAACTCGTGGGCCTCGAAGGCTACGGCCTGGAGCTGCTCGGGCGTGTTCCGCTCGAGGTGGCGCCCAATCAGAGCAACCGCCGCTATCTGCAGACCAAGAAGGACCGGATGGGCCACATGCTGGAACATCTGGACGAGGAAGCCCTGGACAGGGGATGATTCACGACCGAGACGAGGAGGACGACGTGGGTAAGACCTTTTCCGGAAACTACCAAGCAGGCGACGGCAGGATCGCCATCGTGGGCAGCCGCTTCAACGAATTCATCGTGGGTGAACTGCTCGAAGGCGCCAAGGACTGTTTGAGCCGTCACGGCGTGTCCGACGACGACGTGGATGTGGCCTGGGTACCAGGCAGCTTCGAGATCCCCATGGCCGCCAAACGCCTGGTGGCCTCGGGCCGTTATGCCGCGGTCATCTGCCTGGGCTGTCTGATCCAGGGCGACACGCCCCACTTCGACTACATCAGCAGCGAAGTCACCAAGGGCATCGCCCAGGTTTCGTTGGACAGCGGCGTGCCGGTCACGTTCGGTGTGATCACCGCCGAGACCCTGGACCAAGCCATTGAGCGCGCCGGAACTAAGGCGGGCAACAAGGGATTCGACGCTGCCATGACGGCCCTCGAAATGATCGACCTCTGGAAGGCCATCGACGCCGGTTAGGAGACCCGATGGGGAAACGACGCAAGGGGCGTGAACTTCTGGTTCAAGCCCTCTACGCCTCCGCCATCAGTGGCGGCGACCTGATGGACTGCCTCGACGATCAGCTCGAGCGACGTCAAGCCTCGGCCGAGACCGCCGCCTTCGTGCGCCCGTTGGCGGGGCGTATCGCGGCCAACGGCAAGCAGATCGACGCCGATCTGAATGTTCTGCTGGAGAACTGGAATCCGGAGCGGGTGGGCAACGTGGAGCGGGCGATCTTCCGCCTCGCCATCGCCGAGCTGCGCTATTGCCCCGAGGTGCCTCGCAACGTCGTGATCAACGAGGCCTGCGAAGTGGCGCGGCTGTTCTGCGACGAGAAGGCTGTCGGGTTCGTCAACGGCCTGCTCGACCGCGCCGCGAAGGAGATCATCGACGGCCCGGCGCCGGAGCAGCCGTGAGACGGACCACCCGTGGACACTGGCAGCGGTTCTGGGAGGAGGCCGACCGCCTTTCTCTCGACGACGTGTACGGCAACGACGGCCGTCTCGAACGCGAACTCTTCGGCCTCGGCGATCCCGTGGGCAAGTCCGTGCTCGAGGTGGGGGCGGGTACAGGCCGCGACGCCGTGGCCCTTGCGGTCGCGGGGGCCGATGTTTGGACCCTCGACTACGTGCCGGGCTCCCTGGTGCTGACTTTGCAGGCCGCCGCTGCGGCCGGCGTGACCGTGCACCCCGTCGGCGGCGACGCCTTCGGCAAGCCCTTCGCCGACGACACCTTCGACCTGGTCTTCCATCAGGGGCTACTCGAACACTTCCGCAATCCCCTGGACATGCTGCGTGAAGACCTGCGTGTGGTGAAGCCTGGCGGCTACCTCGTGGTGGACGTTCCCCAGACCTGGCACTACTACACCCTCGGCAAAAAATTATTGATCGCCCTGGACCGCTGGTTCGCGGGCTGGGAAACTCAGTTCACACCCGGCGAACTCGAGGAAATGGCGCGTCGGGCGGGAGGGACGGTCGTGCGCACCTACGGCGACTGGATGGTGCCGGGACTGTGGTACCGGGCCGTGCGCAAGACGCTGCTGGCGAAGCTGGGCCTGCGTCTGCCCATGTACCCCGATCCGATTCCGCCGCTCGGCAGGTCCATGGCCCGATGGCGCGGGCGCAACAAGGAACGTCGTTGGGCCCTGTACACCTGCATGACTATCGGCGTCGTGATCCGCAAACCCGATTCGTTCCCCGGAGGCAGTCGATGAAGATCCTCGCAGTCAACTGGCGCGACATCGGCGACCCCCTCGGCGGCGGCGCCGAGCTGCATCTGCACGAAATCCTCAAGGGCGCCGTTGCCGCCGGGCATGAGGTGGACCTCGTGGTGTCGGCCTACGCAGGCGCGCCGAGCACCGAAGTCGTCGACGGTGTGAGGATCCATCGCAAGGGGCACTGGTCGGTGGCCAACTACGTTCTGCCCGGCGTGGTGAAGGGTCTGCTCAAAGCCGAACGCTACGACCTGATCGTCGAGGACATCAACAAGATCCCTTTCTACACGCCCCTCTACAGCGGCGGCGTTCCTGTCCTGGCCGTCATACCTCATCTGTTCGGAACCACGGTGTTCCGTGAGACCAATCCGTTGGTGGCTACATACGTGTGGGGTTCGGAGCAGTTGATCCCCGCCGTTTACCGCAACGTGCATTTCGAGGTCATCAGCCCCTCGACCGCAGACGATCTCACGGCCCGTGGCGTGAGTCGGGACAGGGTGACGACGGTGTTCTGCGGTATGGACCACGGCCGCTTCAATCTCGAAGACCCGCCTGCTCGCGACGATCCACCTCTGGTCGTGAGCTGGAGCCGCCTGCGCAAGTACAAGAGTGTGGACGTGGCCGTCGACGCCTTCACCTACATCCACGCCGCCATCCCCGAGGCGCGGATGCTCATCATGGGGCGGGGGCCGGACGAAAACCGCCTGCGCAAGCACGTCGAGAGCCATGGCCTCGCCGACATCATCGAGTTCAGCGGCCACCTCGAGTGGAACGATCTGGTAGCCGTCCTCCATCGCGCCTCGGTTTTCCTCAATCCCAGTCCCAAGGAGGGGTGGGGACTCACGGTCATCGAGGCCAACTGTTGCGGTCTGCCCGTGGTGGCCAGCGACCGACCCGGTCTGGTGGATTCGGTCCAGGACGGGGAGACGGGCCTGCTCGTGCCCTACGGCGACCCCGATGCTATGGCCGATGCCGCATTGATGCTTCTCCGCGATCCTGAACTCTGGCGCTCCTGCAGCGAGAATGCCCGTACCTGGGCCGATACCTTCACCTGGGAACGCTGCGTCGCGGAATCGCTGGACCTGTTCGCCGAGGTTGCGGCCAAGGGCGTCCGGCCGTGAAAGGCGCCCGCGTCCTGCTGATGCGGTTGACGGTCAGCATCCTGCTGATCTTCGTGCTGTCGAAGAGGATCCCTCTCGCCACCGTCGGTGAATCCTTGGCACAACCGCATTGGGGCTGGCTCGGCGCTGCGGTAGCCGTGTTCGCCGCCTCGGCCCTCGGTGGGGCCTTGCAATGGGCCTGGATTCTGCGCACAGCCGGTCTGCGCACTCCCCTGGGAGAGATGGTCCGTGTGTACTGGGTCGGCATGTTCTTCAACAATTTTCTGTTGGGCAACGTGGGGGGCGATGCGGTCAAGGTCGTGGACCTGGGGCGTCGTGAGGGGCGTACCGCCACAGTCCTGGGCGCCACGGCCCTCGATCGCCTGGTTGGGCTGCTTGCTTTGACGATCCTCGCCCTGGTCACTCTCGGCCTGGCGAGGATCCTCGACGGCATGCTGCTGAAGTTGCTCCTGCTCGCCATGATCGTCTGGGGCGGTGGTTTGACGGTGCTGTTGTCCCGCCGCGTGTCCACGTTCCTGGTGGGTTCACTGAAGAGGCTGCCTTGGTCATGGCCCGCCGAACGATTGGCGGGATTCCTGGAGGAATTCCGTCGCTTCCGGGAGCGGCCGCGTTGGTTGAGCCGTCTGTTCCTGTTCTCGCTCGTCGTCCAGTTCATGCGTGTCTTGACACATCTGCTGGCGGGATGGGGATTGGGGTTGACCTTCAGCAATACCCAGATCCTCCACCTCTTCGTGGCGGTGCCGGTACTGGGTATCCTGATCTCCTTGCCTGTGAGCATGAACGGCCTCGGATTGCGGGAAATGGCGGCGGCGAGTCTGTTCGTGAGCATCGGCGTAACCGCTGCCGAAGCGCCGGCGGTGGCCATGGAGTTCGTGGCCTGGCTGGTACAGGTGGCCGTCAGCCTGGTCGGCGGCGTCCTTTTCCTGATCGGACGCCGCCGCGCAGCCTGACATGGCAGGGAACTCTGCGTAGGGGAGCTTGTTGGCCTTGATCGCGTGTGATAACTTGGCCCGATTGCATTTCGGACCTTCTATCCCCTGGGGGAACCATGACCGTCGTTGAACGGATGCAGCGTCCCACGACCCTGTTGGCCACCGCTGTCTTTCTGCTGGGCCTCATCGTCTACGGTCTGACGCTTCCACCGACCCTCAGCTTCTGGGATTGCGGCGAGTACATCGCCACCAGTCATATCCTGGGCATACCGCATCAGCCGGGCACGCCTCTGTACGTGCTGATGGGACGCACCTTCGATGTCCTGCTCTCGCCGTTCACGACCACGGCGGTCGCGGTGAACTTCATGTCGGGCTTCTTCAGCGCCTTGGCCGTGATGTTCCTCTACCTGATCATCGTGAACGTCGCCCGCCGCAGCGACCCCGACAGCGGCTGGCTCGCTCATGCGGGGGGCCTGACCGGCGCTTTGTTTTTGATGTTCAGCGAGACCTTTTGGAACAACGCCATCGAAGCCGAAGTCTACGGCCTCTCGGGCTTCATCGTCAGCTCGCTGACCTGGGTGGCCTTGAAGTGGTACGACGTCCGGGAGCAGAAGGACAGCCAGAGGCTGATCTACCTCATCGTCTACATGCTCGGTCTCGGCGTAGGTTTCCATCTCGGATCGCTGCTCGTCTATCCCGGCATATTTCTGCTGATCCTGCTGTCCGACCGCAAACGCATCGACATCATCGATCTGTTCGGCGTGAGCGCTGCCTTGGGTCTGTTCATGATGTCGACCATGATCAAGGACGACTTTGTGCTGGTGGGAGCGACGATGGTCCTGTTGGCCGTCGGAGTCGTAAGGGCCTTCGGCCGTCGTCCGATCATCCTCGCCGCCTGCGGCGTGTTTCTGCTGGGCATTTCGGTACACCTGTTCATGATGATCCGCGCCGGCCTGGACCCGGCCATCAATCAGACTCAGCCCGACACGTTCGAAACCCTCATGTCCGTGCTGCGTCGCGAGCAATACCCGACGATGAAGTTGATTCCGCGCAAGGCGGAGCTCGGCTGGCAGATAGGCTACTACTACAACTACCTGTTCCAGCAGTTCAGCTGGCTCGACACCAAAGACGTCCTGATCACCCGCCTGTCCGTGTTCGCGGTGCCCATGTTCCTGGCTTTCCTGGGCGTGGTGCACGGTCTGTGGCGGTCGCGCAAGATCGCAATCATGCTGCTTGTGAATTATCTGATCAACGGCGAGATCCTGAACTTCTACCTGAACTTCTCCGACCACGAAGTCCGAGAACGCGATTACTTTTTCTCGTCGGGCTTCCTGTTCTTCGCTCTGTTTATCGGTCTGGGAGCGGCGGCGCTCCCGCGGTTCTTGAACGGACCGCTGGGCAAGTCGCGCAACGAACTGGGAGTGGGCGTGGCTGCGGCTGCTGCGAAGGTCAAGCCATTGGCGGCAGGGTTTGCGGTGGCGCTCATTCTGATTGCGGCGGCCCCGGTGGTCTGGCCCGGCCACGTGAAATGGTTCGAGCACGACCGCACCGGAAGTCGTGTCGCCCACGAGTACGCCTGGAACCTGCTGGCGGGCCTGGATCCCGATTCGGTCGTCTTCACCAACGGCGACAACGACACCTTCCCGCTCTGGTACCTGCAGGAGGTGGAGGGCTTCCGTCGCGATGTGACGGTGGTGAACCTCAGCCTCATCAACCTTCCCTGGTACATCAAGCAGATGAAGAGTCGCACGCCAGCGATGCCCTGCTCCTACAGCGACCGTGAGGTCGACGAACTGCGGGCGACTCGCTTCCAGGACCCGGACTCCGGCGCCGAAGAGATCGTCTGGGTGAAGGATTACATCACTCACGACATCATCAATACGGCCTTCGGCAAGCGGCCGATCTTTTTCGCCGTAACGATCCCGCTCGAGAACATGGAGCGGTATTACGACATGCTCCAGATGGAGGGGCTGGCCTATCGCTTCACGGGACGCAAGGTCGAGAACGGCCTGCCGTCTGTGAACGCCGAGCGCATGTTGGCCAACATGTACGGCGTGTACGACTACAGCGCAACCCTCAGCGGCGACAGCCAGGCCCGCCGCGCCGAGTTCGCCGCCAAGAACGGGTTGAGCGATGCTTTGAGCCGAGGCGATTCGGCGGAAATCTGCACCGACCGCGTCTGGGATGTCGAGGGGTTGTGGCAGAACCTCGGCGATTTCCGCACCGACATCCATTACAGCCACAACGCCACCTACCTGGCGGGCAACTATCCGGCGGGCCTGATCCGTGCTGGTCTTGAATTCCTCAACGCCGCCCGGGAGACTCCGATGGACGACGACGAGGGCTACAAGACCCAGCTCCGCCGCTCCATGGCCGCCTACGAGGTGGCCCGTAGCTTCGACCCGACATTCCTGATGATGCCGGACGTCTATCCTTCGGTGCTGGTCGAATTGGGGCGCGTCGACGATGCCATCACACATCTGGATGTGATCGCCGGTCGGATCCCGCCCCAGGACGAGGAGTCCGCCCTCTTGCAGGTCGGCACGGCTCTCACGAGCCTCGGCTACGGCGACAAGGCGGACGAGTGGATCGAACGGCGGCTCCTCGTCGAACCGGAGCGTCTCGTCTACTACCAAATTCTCTTCAAGGTGAGGCGTTCGCTGAACGATCTGGAAGGGTGCCGTGAGGTCCAAGCACTCTGGACCCAGCAGTTCGGGCGACCCAGCCCGGAAATGGCCGAAGCCATCGAGTTGCTGGCCTCCGGCGTGACCAACCCCTACGGACCGGGCACCTCCACCGACGACGACTGAGTCTCGACCCTGAACGGAGTGCGATGATGGACTGGCGATGCGACACGGTTCTCGAAGGCATGCCCGATGCGAGTCTGCCCGTCGTGCTTACGGAATCTCCCCGGGTGGTGGTGACCGGCTGCGCCGGTTTCATCGGCAGCCACCTCTGCGAGGCCTTGCTGGCGCTGGGGTGCGAAGTGACGGGCATCGACTGCGTCACCGACTACTACGACACGTCCCTCAAGCGTGAAAACCTCGCGACCTTCTGCGACCACCCACGCATGACCTTTCTTGAGCGCGACATCAACGATGTCGACGCCGTGGAGCTGCTGGCCGGAGCCCGCGCCGTGTTCCACCTGGCGGCTCAGGCCGGTGTCCGTGCCAGTTGGGGCGGCCAGTTCGGGGACTATCTCGACCGCAACGTCCAAGCCACCCAACGCCTGCTGGAAGCCTGCAAGGACCCCAGTGTGGCCGAAGGGCTCGTACGCTTCGTCTATTCGAGCAGCAGTTCCATCTACGGCGACCGCACCGATCTGCCGGTCAGCGAGGCCGCCTTGCCTCAGCCGTTCTCACCTTACGGTGTGACCAAGCTCGCGGCGGAACATCTGTGCGTGCTCTACGGAGCCAACTTCGGCGTGCCCACCTCGAGCCTGCGCTACTTCACGGTCTATGGTCCTCGTCAGCGTCCCGACATGGCCTTCCGCAAGTTCCTCGAGGCGGCCCTCGACGGGAAACCCTGGCTGGTCTACGGTGACGGGAGTCAGACCCGCGACTTCACCTTCGTCGCCGACGCGGTGCGGGCGAATCTGCTGGCTGTTGGCGCGCCCCATCCCTGGGCTGTCTACAACGTGGGCGGTGGCGCCTGCATCACGCTGACCGAAGCCCTCGAGATGATGAGGGATTATCTGGGAGAGGAGGCGCCCGACCTCGTCCCGACCATCGACTACCAAAACAGGGTTGAGGGAGACGTGCGTGACACTTGGGCCGATCCCTCCCACATCCATGACGAGCTGGGTTACAAAGCGGCTGTTCCCTTCGCCGAGGGGTTGCGCCGAGAAGTGGCCTGGGTCGTCGCCAGGAGACGAGCCCGTGGTTGATCAGACCGATCTCTTTGCAGGTTCGCCAACGCCTGACCTCTCGGTCGTCGTTCCAGCTCTCGACGAGGCAGACTCCCTGCCGGAACTCGTGGCACGCATCTCCGAAGCCGTAGACGGCATGGGGTTGACCCACGAGGTCTGGATCGTCGACGACGGCAGCACCGACGCCACCCAGGCCGTCGTCGATCAGCTGCGCGTATCCCATCCGGAAGTCCACTCCATCCAGTTCACGCGGAACTACGGCAAGGCCGCCGCCCTCTCCGCCGGCTTCGCGGCGGCTCGAGCGCCGTTGATCGTGACCATGGATGCCGACCTGCAGGACGACCCGGCTGAGATTCCCCGACTCGTTGCAAAACTCCAGGAAGGGTGGGATCTGGTTTCGGGCTGGAAGCAGGCCCGCAAGGACTCCTTCGTCAAAAACACCACATCCAAGCTCTACAACGGAGCGACGTCCCTGGCCACGGGCATCAAACTCCACGACCACAACTGCGGTCTGAAGATCTATCGGCGCGAGGTATGCGATGCCGTGCGGCTGTATGGGGAAATGCACCGCTACGTGCCTGCCCAGGCCCACCTCCAAGGTTTCCGTGTCGCTGAACTGCCGGTGCGCCACGAACGGCGTAAGCACGGTGTGACCAAGTACGGAGCCTCACGCTTCCTCAATGGATTCCTCGATCTGCTGACGGTGGTCTTTCTTGCCAACCGCTCCAGCTCGCCTCTGCATTTCTTCGGACGCATGGGACTGGGTCTCTTCATCGTCGGCGGCGGCATCCTGGGTTGGTTCTTGACCACCTGGTTGCTGGGCCACGGCCTGCGGATCCGGCCTCTGCTGCTGCTTGGCGTGACCTTGGTCATCCTGGCCGTGCAGTTCGTGAGTCTGGGCCTGGTGGCCGAGCTCGTGGTGGCTGGACACAAGCCCGAGGCGGAATACCGTGTCCGACGACGCATCTAAGATCGGGCCGGTGCCCGGTCTCGTCGTGGTGGTCGTCAATTGGAACGGCCGCGATCTCCTGGACGATTGTCTGGGATCCCTCCGCGGCGGTTATCCCGACCTGCGCGTGATCATGGTGGACAACGGCTCCGTGGACGACTCCGTCGCCTATTGCCGGGAGCGGTTTCCCTGGGTCGAAATCATCGAGAGTCCCGAAAATCTACGTTGGGCGGGAGGCAACAACCTGGCCCTCCGCAATCTGTGTGACGAGGGCTGGCCCGACTACGTCCTGCTGCTCAACAACGACACCATGGTTCCCGAGGGTTCGCTGAGCCGCTTGGTCGACTCGCTGGAAGCCGAGCCGGAAGCCTGGGCCGCGACACCGCGCATCTGCTTTGCCGCCGAACCGGGGCGGATCTGGTACGACGGGGGCAAGGTGGGTCAGTGGAGCGGCTGGATTGCTCATCGCGGGATCCGCGTCCGGGCCGGCCATCGACCCCTGGAGCCCCACATCACCGACTACGCCACCGGCTGCGCCATGCTGCTCTCGCGCCGGGCCCTCGAAACCATCGGGCTGTTCGACGAGTGTTTTCATCTCTACGGCGAGGACACCGACTATTCTCTGCGTCTGCGCGCCGCCGGCGGCACGATCCTGCACCAGCCCAAGGCCCTGGTCCTCCACAAGGTCAGCCGCACGACGGGGGCCGGCTCGCCCGGCAAGGCGTATCTCAAGGCCCGCAGTCATGTCCGACTCATGGGGCGCCACTGGCCACGTCGATCCTGGCCCTTGCTGATCCCGTCCCAGATGGCTCTGGTCGCGGCGACCGCGGCTTGGCATCTCTGGCTGGGCCGTCCAGACACGGCCCTCGCCTCGGTGACCGGTGTGTTCGACGAGCTTGCTGGGCGGCCGGTCGTCAGCGGATCCTCAGGAGTCACAAACTCTTAGGCCGATGTGACACGGGTCGAAGCTGGACAGCCCGATTGGCCCGATGCTATGCTCCGCGAGGCCGCTCCGACCGCCTCCCAGAATATCGAAAGGACCGCTGTGGCCCATCCCGAGCATCGTCCGGCCCCCGCCGGGACCGTGTGGAGCCGTTTGCGAGCGCCTCTTCTCTACGCCATCGCCCTGTCGGCCCTGCTGGCCGTCGTGCATCCTGAAATCATGTTCGGGGGCAAGGTCTACGGCAGCGCCGATGCGGCCAACTCCGACGCCTTCGCTCTGACGGGCGATGCCTGGCTCCAGGAGCACGGCGATTATCCGGAGTGGAATCCCTATCTGTTCGGGGGCATGCCGACCTTCGGTTCGACGGCGTACCGCCGTTGGGTCTATCCCGTGGGCGAAGCCATGACCTGGCTGCAGAATTCGGCCGGGTTCCCGCCCTCGACCTGGCTGCTGGCCCATATGCTGTTCGGCGGCGCCGGGATGATCTGGCTGCTGGGAAGCTGGGGCCTGCCGCCCTGGGCCCGGCTGTTAGGCGCCGCCTGCTGGCTGCTGTTCCCCAAGACGGTGGCCTGGGCCGTGCACGGCCACGGTTCCAAGCTCGTGGCCGCCATGTACCTGCCCTGGATCGTCGGCTGGACCTTCGCCGCCTTCGAGGGCCGCGCACGCCGTGCGGCGGGTTGGCTCGCGCTCCTGGTGGGCCTGCAGTTCCTGCGCGGCCACCCCCAGATCACTTACTACATCTTCCTCGCGGTGGGCATCGTGGCGGCCGGACGCTGGATCGCCGTGGCGGCGACACGCCGGACCACGGGGGAGCCCCTGCCCGTCGCACCCACCGTCTGGGGCCTCGCGGCTCTTGCTGCGGCGTTCCTGGTCGGGGCCGTGTCGTTGCTGCCTCAGCACGACTATGCAGCCTGGTCCGTGCGCGGAGCCGCGGAGGGCGGCGGCGCCTCCTACGCCTTCGCTACGAACTGGAGCCTGTCCCCCCGCGAACTCGGTTCGTTCCTCTTCCCGGCCCAGGCGGGGTTCGGCCAGGGGACCTACCAGGGCGCCATGCCCTTCAACGATTATCCCAACACCCTGGGCTTCATGGCCCTCATCCTGACCGTGGCTGCGTGGGGCGATCGTCGGCGCTGGGTCGTCCGCAGCCTGTTCGGCGTGCTCGTCATGGCCGTCCTGGTGTCCTTCGGCAAGCATTTCCCGGTGCTCTACAATCCCTTCTACGAGCTTCTGCCGTACTTCAACAAGTTCCGCACTCCCTCGATGATCCTCACGCTCGCGGGATTCGCCGTGGCGGTGCTGGCCGCGGTGGGAGCGGGGCGTCTGGTGGATCTCGTCGACAAGGGCGGGCCTCGTCCGCGACGGTTTGCGGTCATCCTGATCGGAGCGGGGGTGCTGCTGTGGATCGGCGCTCTCGGCGCCGCTCGGGACCTGTACGGGGCCCACCTCGGCAACCTGGCCGCAGCGTCGGGGCGTTCCGCGCCGCCTCCCGCCCTGGTTTCGGCGGCCTGGGGTCTGCATCGGGCTGATCTCTTCCGCATCGGTTGCGTGCTCGCGGCCTGCGGCGGCGGCGTGCTGATCGCCCTGCGAGGGGCCGGGTCCAGGCGCGGCCTGCTCGGTTGGTTGCTGTGCGTCCTGGTGATCGTGGAGCTGGTGGGCGTCGATCTGCGCATCACCCATCCGGAGCGCTCGCTGCGGCGTCTCGCGCGCGACGCCTCGGGTCGGACGGTTCTGGTCGCATCGCCGGCCCTGATCAGCGACTGGAAGCCGGACTCGGGTGACATCGGAGACGGCACCTACTCTCGTCTGGCGGATGCTCTGGGTCATGAACGCGTCTGGCCTCTCGGGCGCGACGCCGGCTCCAACGCCGGCATGATCGCTGGCGTGCGGTCCCTCGGCGGATACTCTCCCGTCAAACTGGCGGCGTTCGAGACGGTTCGCCAGCGCCTGTACGATCCCGAGCAGCCCGCCGCCCGTCTTGCGTCGTGGCTGGGGGCGGCCGTCATCTCATTCGACCAGGTGGTGCCCGACAACGTCCTGCCGGCCTTGGCCTCGCTGGGAGCCGATCTGGCCCCGACCCCTCGTCTGGTCGGCGATCAGGCCGTCTACACCAACCGCTCGGCCCTGCCGCGGGCTCGTCTCGTCCACACCTGGCGTCCGATCGACGAGAGCCTGGAGGACTTCCTGGACCTCGTCCAGGATGGGCGTGTGCACCCCCAGATGCAGGCGACTCTCGACCGTGAGCCGGTCCCTGCTCCCGTCGCGAACGACCTCGCCGAACCCCCGGTCGAATATCTCCTCGACGGTCTGGACGAAGTCGTGCTCCGCGCCGCACCGACCACGCCGGCGATCCTGGTCCTGGCGGACATGAACCACCCCGGCTGGAGCG
>ERZ889078.76-NODE-76-length-79685-cov-19.647758_pt1 | contig 79685 bp, 84 predicted proteins | sample MGYA00521266_ERZ889078 | MGnify/ENA primary metagenome ERZ889078 (study PRJEB32303, sample SAMEA104408618) | aquatic metagenome | biome: Brackish water; feature: Pelagic; material: water | place: Baltic Sea | collected 2014-06-16T06:34:00 | depth 76,534 m ... | reverse complement strand
ATAGGTGGAATAAATGAATATGACAACAATCGCAATATCAAAAGAAGTAAGAGATAAAATAAAAGAATTTGGAAACAAAGGCGAATCATATAGTGAAATAGTTGAAAAACTCTATCAAAGTGCTTGTGAAAGACAAATAGAAGAAATCTTAATGGATACAAGTGATTGTGTAGATATAGAAGAAGCTATAAGATTGATTAAAGAAGAATAAGATGGCAATAGTAGTATTTGCGAATAAGCTAATAAAAGAAATTAAAAAGACCTTTAATAGAATTGAAAAAGAAAAAGTTATTTCTCTATTAAGATCTCTAGAACAAAATCCAAAAAAAGGCAAAAAAGTTGGTGTTGTAGGAAATACCGTTATAAAAGAACTAAACTATAATAAATTTAGATTCTACTTCATAGCTAATCGATTCAAAATAAAATTCTTATCTGTTGAAGAATTAACACATCTGCTATTGAAATTTATTCGAATGTCAGATAAAAAACAACAAGAAAAAACAATTAAAGAAATAAAAGTTGTTTTAAGAGAATTAAAAAAAGAATAACTTTCAACAATAACCTTTTTATAGAATTTTAAATTACTTATTTCTACAATGTTAAACGATTTTTTTAAACTAAATCCTGATGAAACAAAAAGAATGATTCAAGAAGTACAGGATGATATGTCAAAAGCAAAAACTAAAGAAACTTACAAAATAGAAGTTCTTGAAAAAAGACTCACATCTAGAACAAGAAAAGATAAATTTCTAACAAAAGCAGCTCATCAAGCAGTCTTTCCTTGGGAAGAATTATATGATTCGATGATAACAAATCTATATCAAAATGATGTTCTAACTAAAGAACAAAAAAAATTCTATCATACAAAAAAAGCCGAATTTAGAAAACCTGAATCTGATTCAAATAATGGTATAAAGACAACACTTAGTCCTTCTATAGAAGAATTATACTCCGAGTTTAAAGGAGATTATAAAAACAATTAATTATTAGAAAACTAATTACCTATAAGGAAAAGTTGCGTCTGTTAAGTTTTTCTCAAAATAAGGAAGATGTCCTAATCCCACAAGTACTAATCCTGTTCTATCAGATTGTCTTGCAGTTTTAATATTATTAATCATACCATTACGTCTTTTTTCAAGTTCAGAAGTTTTGAATAGTTGCGATTCAAAATCAGCAAATAAATGGTCATAACTTCTTTTATTTAACTCTCTAAAATCAGAAAGCTCACATCTTGACTGTAAATTACGAATACTTTCTAATGTTTGTTGCAAAATAGGTTTAATATAATCAGTTGGAAATTCAAAACCATTTACAAGCACATCATTATCTTTAGCCCACATATAAGCAGCAACAAAATCAACAGAATAAGTATAAACTTCATCAGATTTAACATGTTCATCAAGTACTTCAAGAAATAACTGTTCAGGTTTGTATTGGTTTAAAGTTTCTAAAACACCTTTAACTATTTTATCAGACTGCATCGACCCAACAACATAAAGAGGTTTTTCATTCATAAAATCCAGAAACTAAAACCAATATAAAAAGTTGATTATTTATTAAAAACTTTCAAGTAGTAAACGTTTATAAATATCTTATAATTCCCAATAATATGGGATTCATACAAGATTTATCCGAAACTGGAAGAAACATTGTTAAATTAGGTTTAGGACTTGCTTTTATTGTAGGAACCTTTCAGTATGGACCAGTTGATTTATCAAGAGCTGTTTATAACTCACTTACTGGAGACACTCCAGTTATTAAAAGACAACTTGGAAACTATATTGTTTCAAAAGAACGATTAAAAAATTCTAAATTAGAAAAGTCTGAATTTGTAAAAAGCATATCTGATGAACTTAATATACCAATAACAAATGGTGAAATTAACTTCCAAGATGCAGCATTAGATAATTTGTTTGATGCAGCTGAAGAAAGAGCAGATTTTTCAGATGATTGGATTTGGATGAAATTAGATACATATAAGAACCCAGTATTTAGTTATGACAGACTCAAATAATTTTTAATTCTTTTCTTTTAATTCAGGATGAGAATAATCAGGTTTTTCTAAACTTATAAAACTTTTAGCAAGCGCATAATAAGTCTTTGATAATCCATGTATAAATCTTGATTGTAATTGTTGAGATACAAGTTTTCTTTTTACAGGACTAAGATTCAATATTATTCCTAAGAATCTATTCATTACTTGGTTTGACCAAGAAGAATAATTATCAAAAATCAAATTTTGAAGTTTGCCTTCATTAATCGCAGTCATTACAAATCTTTCAAAAGCATCTTTTGGAACAAATGCAGTTCCTTCTTTTTTTTGCATAATAATTCCTTTCGTTGGGCAGAATCGTTTACAAACACCACATCCAAAACATTTGTCAAGGTCGACTACTGGATACTTCTTACCATTCTTTTCTTGCATAGTTATAGCATCAACAGGGCACTTCTTTGCACACAAACCACAACTGCTACAATCTTCGTGATGCATTTCTGGATAAAAATTAGTTTTCACATTCATTCCATATCCAAGTCTTTTATAAGCTAAAATTGCTTCACAACAACAACCACAACAATTGCAAATCCAAGCAACTTTATTTTGAACATTATCTCCAATTTGAACAAGACCTAAACTAACACATTTATCTAAAACTTTTTTCGCTTCAACTTTTGAAATTTTCTTTGCAATTCCATGTTTTGCTAAGCTTTTTGCAGCACCATTAAATGTTAAACAAACATCTTGAGGTTTAGAGCAAGCCATTCCTTTATGTTCCATTTTATGTCTGCAATAACAAGTTCCAACGGTAATACAAGACGCTGTTTCAATAACTTTTGTTGCTCGTTCATAATCAAGAATTAGAGATTCATGTTTTTTTTGCAAAGAAGCTTCTTGAACTAAAACTCTTGCAATAGAAGGGTCAAGTGCCAACACATCATTTAAAAAATCCTCTTCAACATTAATATATTGGTGAAATAAATCTGATAAAACTTTGTTATCAAATCTTCCATCAGTCCTCATTATTGAAAATTCAAAGAATCCTGCCATAGTTGGCGGAATAATATAAGTTTGTTTTTTACCATCAAACATATCAAGTAATAAACCTTTATCTGCCAATTCATCCAATATCGCTTTTGCTTCAGCTTCTTTTTTCTTCCATTTCTTAGCAGCTGATTTTACTGTAAAAGGTTTAATTGGCAGAACGGACACAAGACCTGCTTCTTCTTTAGTAAATAATACTTCTAGAATCTGAAATAACGATTTAGATGCAGGCGCTCCTTGAGGAGACTTATCAAGTCTTTTCTGCAGAGAAATATAATTTTTAGATGTAATATGTCCCATGATACAATTATTTAGATAACTAGTTTATTTAAGTTTCGGTTTAAAGAAGACAAAACAATTAAAAAACCTTCTTTATAAACATTTATAAAATTATTTTTATTTCCATTTACAATGACAAAACAAATTAGAAAATTTTACGATTTCGACGATAAAGAAGTTTGGAGTTCTTATGACGGAGAAAACATAACCGTTCTTCTGCGAAACGATATAATAATTAATTCAGAAAAATTAGCAAATCAAGAACTTGAAGGAAAACTTGACCTTCTAGGAACAAGAGTTGAGAATTATAATAATAGAAAAAGTAAATTGTTAACAGAGTTATTAAAAGAAGAAAACCTTCACGTCACTGTTCAAAAAGTTAATTTCCCATATAAATCAGAACCTAAACTCGAAGATTTAACATTCAATACAGAAGATACAGTTTCTAAAGATAACAACCAATACAAAATATTTCACATGTATGATTATGGAGTTCTAGCAGCAAAAAATATAACTGGAGACATAGAAGTAATACATTGGGATCATGGACAAACAGTTAGTAGTTTATTAGAACATTTGGCCGAATTAAAATTAGGGCTTCGTTCTTTTGCAAGATACAGTCCAGATGATCAATCAGCAAGATTTCATAAACCAGAAGTACAAGATTTCATATTAGATTTCGATGTAATAAAATAATTCTTAAGATTTAGAAATAAAATATGCGGTGGACAGGATTCCACGAAGTGGTCCCAAAAAACTTGTTTCGCTCAAAAATTAAATTTTTGGCGCACCAAAACTTTGTTTTATGTGTTTGAGGATGTTCAAATCTCAAAGCAAATATTTTAGAAATAAAATATGCGGCGGTCGGGATTTGAACCCGAGTCACAGCGTTGGCAACGCCGAATACTAGACCACTATACTACCACCGCAACGCAAATAGGCGTTGACGCTATAGCTCCTCTACGAGTCGCGATGTAAAAGCATCAAACACATCATTAGAAATTTATAACTCATTTATAAAACTTATTTTTTTAGAAGTCTATTCATCAATTAACTCTGGTTTGAAACCTTCTTCTTCCATTTCTTTTCTAACCTTATCTTCACCAAACTCTTCACTAATCTCCTGATCAGGAGTCATCTTCTTAGATTTCTTCTTGTTCTTAGAAGTTTTCTTCTTAGATTTTTTATCAGATTCAGCATTTAACTCATGATTCTCAAGTAAATCGTCAGTTATTAATTTAGGTTTTGTCTTGCCAAGCTTCTTACTAATAACAATTAAATCAGAATTTAAAATCAATTGAGATTGAGTTATAAAAGCTATTAGAATAAACACTGAATAAAAAAATTCAAGTAATAAAGAAACAGATTCTATTTGCATTCCAAAAATTCTTTTAGCACCATACAACCACATAACACCAAATATTTGAGCTATGAAAAATAGTGCTGCTGCAACAAACAACCATTCCCAAGGTCTTCTATCAGGATAACTCTTAGTTCTAATTAAAAATAAATATGCATAGAAAACAATGTATATTCCTAATAAAAAGTTTACTATCACAAACATCCCACGAATATAGGCGTCAGTAGTAATCATCATAATATTTAAGCTAATTCCTATTTAAAGTTTTGTCTTCACTTATGAAGAGTTTGAAGAAAAAAAATAAGAAAATGGTGGGCCTACCCGGACTCGAACCGGGGATCAATGCCTCTCTTCAAACAAGAAGAGCTCAAAAAGCTCCTTTTTGCTTGTGTAAGGGCACTGTCATAGCCGCTAGACCATAAGCCCGTAACTCAGAGAAAAAATTAGATTATTTATAAAACTTATCATTCAAAAAGCCTTTTATCCACTGTAGAATCATAAAATTTAAATAGTCTAAAACCTCATTTATTTAGAGAGATGACAGAATCTAGTGAACAGCTACCACATGATAGAATATTTAAACTTCTATTTCAAGAAGACGAACTTACTTGGCAGAATATCATCTACGATTTGATTAATCAAGAGGGCATGGATCCTTGGAATATTGATGTTTCTCAAATAGCAGTTAAGTTCATTTCAAAATTAAAAGAATTAAAAGAAATGAACTTCAGATTATCAGGAAAAATCGTTCTTGCATCCGCATTATTACTTAAAATTAAATCAGACCGATTATTAAATACTGATTTAGTCGCGTTTGATAGTTTAATGGCAGGTACTGACGAAGATGCAATGGAAATGCTTGAAGAACTATCTCAAGATATTACAACCCTTGATGGCGAACAATTACCAAGACTCATACCTAGAATTCCTCAACCAAGAAAAAGAAAAGTTTCTGTATTTGACTTAGTTGAAGCATTAGAAAAAGCATTAGAAGTTGAAGGCAGAAGAAAACAATATATTATGCCCGATGTTCAAGTAAAAGTTCCACTTAAATCAAGAGATATAACTTTAATCATTAAAGATATTTATGATAAAGTACTATCATTCTTTGACTCGTCAAGCGAACAACTAACATTTGAACAGTTAATTCCATCAGACAGTAAAGAAGATAAAGTTTTTACATTCGTCCCATTACTTCATCTTGAGAATCAAGATAAAATTGATTTAAGACAAAAACAACATTTTGGAGAAATAGGCATAAGACTTAGTAAACAAGTTAAGTAGATTTCTTTTTTAATTCTCTTTCAGTTTCTTTAACTTTATGAGCTGCTTCAGTTAATTCTTTCTCAACATTACGCAATACCTCCCCCACCTCATCAATTTGTTTAGGTTCATAAACTTGAATAGAATTAGCAATGAATTTAAATAACACATAGAGTAATAAAACACCAATTAAAGTTACTCCATAATTATAAAAGGTATGAACAGATAAAATATCTGAATAAATTAATATTATACTAACATAAGAAATAAAACTTATAACAAATTTTGAACTAAATCTAAAACCAATGTCTTTTCTTATTAAATGGAAAAAATCCAAATAAGCAAGTACAAACGCTAAACCCAAGAGTATTAAGACAATAATTGTTCTTAACCAATCATCAAATAAAATATTATCAAAAACCAATCTTCGAACTAAATCAACACTAACAAAGAATAAGAATAACGAATTATCAAGAGCTGTATGATACTCCATATTTTCTCGGATATAACGAGCAAAGTATAATTCTATAATGATCCAAGTTATAATTACAGGTGTTAAAATCCAAAACATTTCAGGATAAATAAACGGTGCTGCTATGAGTTCTAAGAATTTATGAAACATATCTGGTATTAGAACAAGCCAAATAAAATTAAACACCTCTAATAACATATTCTAATCTGAGAATTTATCATATAAATATTTTTCCACACAATAGATTTTTAAAAGACAAGTATTCTCTCAAATACATGGCAGTTTTAAAAACAAGTTTTAACTCAAATCCAAACTTAGGATTGTATGGTTATGCTACTGACAAGTACGTTCTTGTCGGCAACGAGGTTCCCCAACAATTCATAGAGGAATTTGAAAGAGTATTCGCAGTTCCAGTACATAAACTTAATATTGCAGGAACTTCAATGTTAGGTGTGTTCTTAACAGGTTACAAAGACACTCTTTTAGTCCCTCATATCGCTTTTGACTATGAACTTGAACAATTAGACAAATTAAAAATTAAATACAAAGTTTTCAAGTCAGATCTTACATGCTTAGGCAACAACATTATTTTTAACAAAAAATACGCTCTTGTTAACCCAGAATTTTCAGATAATGAAATTAAAGAATTAAAAGAACTATTGGGTGTAACTGTAAAAAGAATGAGTATCGCAGAAACAGACGCTTTAGGCTCAAGCATAGTATTAAGAGGAAATTATGGTTTAATTAATAGAGACGCTTCTAAAGAAGAAGTAAACACTATTGAAAAAGCTTTAAAAGTTAAACTTACGCTTGGAAGTATAAACATGGGAAGTCCTTATGTTAAATCAGGAATATTATGTAACAAAAATGGTTTCATAGTTGGAGATTTATCAGGTGGACCTGAATTAGTTAACGCTGAAGAAGCACTAGGATATTTAGATAATTAATGAGGTAAAAATCATGAATCAACAAAAAGCATAGCTTTTTGTGATGTCAAAAATTTGTGAGGTAAATTTTATGAATCAGGAAAAATTAATGGAATTTCAAATGATGGAACAACAATTACAACAACTAAATCAAAATTTACAAAACTTAGAAGCACAAAGATCAGATTTAATGATTAACATGGATAATTTGGATAAGTTTAAAGAGATTAAAGTTGGAAACAAAATTCTATTTCCTGTTGCTAATGGTATATTTGCAGAAGCAGAACTAAAAAATAATTCTAGTTTTAGAGTTAATGTAGGTAACGGAGTGGTTGTTGGCAAAACTGTTGATGAAGCCAAAACATTAATTGAAGAACAAGTTTCAGAAATAAACAAATACTTGGATGAAACTGTTAATTATCAACAACAAATTTATCAGCGAATGCACGAACTTGAACAAGATCTAAAAAAAGAACAAGAATAAAATGTTTATTATCAAAAATAATCAATTTTTGAGAATTTTATTATTGAACAAGGTGAAATTATGTTTGGTTTCTTAAAAGATAAATTAAAAAAAGCAGTTGACGTCTTCAAAAAAGAAGTAGAAGAAGAAGTCGAAGTAAAAGAAGTAGAAACTAAAGTAGAAAAAAAAACTGTTTCTAAAAAAAAAGAAGTTAAGAAAGTAGAGAAGAAAAAAACTAAAACAGTTGAAAAGAAAAAAGAAGAAAAATCCACTCCAAAAAAAGAACAAAAACCAGAGCCTAAAAAAGAAACAAAAGAAGACATTAAAGGCGTTAAAATTACTTATTTTGTTCATGGCACAACAACTGATAACGAGGAAAAACTCGCAACTGGTCAAGCCGAAGGAGAACTTTCTACAATAGGACAAGAACAAGCAGAATCATTACCATCACAAACCAAATATAAAGAATTTGATGTGATGTTTTCATCCGATCTTAAAAGAGCTGTTGAATCTGCAGAACCATTCAAAGATGTTTGTACATTAAAGAAAGATAAGAAAATCAGAGAATGTGATTATGGAGATTTTACTCAAAAAAAGAAAGATTGGGAATTAAAAGATTATATTGAAACATCTTTCCCAAATGGTGAAAGCTATAAAGAAGTTGAAAAAAGAATAGCTGAATTTCTAAACTATCTTTACAAAAATTATTATGGAAAACATGTTGCAATCATGGCGCATCAAGCACCACAATTAGCAATTGAAGTTCTACTTCTAGGGAAAACTTGGGAACAAGTAATTGATGAAGATTGGCGACCAAAGAAAAAATGGCAAGCTGGTTGGGATTACTTGATGGAAGAAGAAGTGCAAGCTCCTGAAATTGAAAAGAAAGGTTTTTTTAAGAAATTATTCTCAAAACAGGAAGAAGCAGAAGAGTCTCTTGAAGAAGAAAAAGAAGAGAAAAAATCTGAACCAATTGAAGTTGAAGAAACCAAGGAAGAAGAAACTATTAAAGAAGATGATTTAACAACAGAAGAAGTTAAAGATACAAAAGAAGACGAACCTGAAGAAAAAAAAGGTTTCTTTCAAAAACTGACTGAGAAAATAACAACCTTCAATCTTTCTGAAGATAAATTTAATGATTTGTTCTGGGAATTAGAAGTAACATTGCTTGAAAATAATGTGGCTGTTGAAGTCATTGAGAAAATCAAAGAAGATTTAAAAAATGAATTAACAACAGGAAAAGTTTCTAGGAAAAATGTTGAAGAAGTAATTACAGACACTCTTAAAAGATCAATTGAAGAAGTATTAGATGTTGAAAGTACAGATTTCATAAAACAAGTAAAAAGTAAAAAACCATACATCATCACTTTTATCGGAGTTAATGGCTCTGGAAAAACAACTAATATGGCAAAAGTTGCAAAGAAGTTGCAAGATGCAGGATTAAGCATTGTATTTGCAGCATCAGACACCTTTAGAGCAGCAGCCATCCAACAATTAGAAGAACACGCAAATAATCTAAAAATCAAGATAATTAAGCACGATTATGAGTCAGACCCTGCAGCAGTTGCATTTGACGCAATTGAACATGCAAGAGCCAAAGGCTTAGATGTAGTTATGATTGATACAGCCGGAAGACTTCACAGTAACCAAAACTTAATGGAAGAACTAAAAAAACTAATCAGAGTTAACAAACCAGATATGAAGATTTTCGTTGGAGAAAGCATTACAGGTAACGATTGTGTAGAACAAGCAAGAGTTTACAATGAAATGGTCGGAATTGATGGAATCATACTTTCAAAAGCAGATGTTGATGAAAAAGGTGGCGCTGCAATCTCTGTTTCATATATTACTAAAAAACCAATTTTATTTATTGGAACAGGCCAAACTTATGAAGATTTAAAAGAGTTTGATAAAAAAATTGTTTTGGATGGTTTAGGACTATGAAACTTACTAGATTTGCTCAAAGTTGTGTTTTAATCGAAACAAAAGGGAAAAAAATTCTAATTGATCCAGGTTGTCTTGAATATAAAGAATCATATTTAGAAAATGAATGGAGCAATATTGATATCTTACTAATAACTCACCATCACAGCGATCATTGTCATGAAGAAGCGGTTAAAAAAATAATTGAGAATCCAAACACTAAGTTTCATACAACTCAAGAAGTTCTAGAACATTTCCCAAATTTAAATCCTATTATCATCACAGAAGACGATATTCTTGAATTTGACGATATAAAAGTTGAAGTTGTAAAAGCAGTTCATGGATGGATTCCAGCTTTTAAAGATAATAATAAAGCAGTTCATCAAAATGTAGGATACATCATTGATGATGGTACAAAAAGAGTTTATCATACAAGCGATACAATCACATTTGATAATGATTACAAATGCGATATTCTCATGGCTCCAATTAGTGGTCGAGGTGTTGTAATGGGACCAAGAAATGCTGCTCAACTTAAATTAATGGTTGAAGCAGAAGTTTTAATTCCCATCCACAGCGAAAATCCTGCTTATCCAGTTGATTGGGATGAAGCAAAAAAAGAAATGGCTTATCACGAAGTTGAACCTACAATCTTACAAATTGGAGAAAGTAAAGAATTCTAATATTTAATAATTAACTTACGATTTCTAGGACCATCAAATTCACAAAAATAAATTGATTGCCAAGTTCCAAGAACCAGTCGTCCGTTCTCAACAATTACTTGTAAACTAGGACCAAAGAGCGAGCTTTTCAGATGAGAGTCAGAGTTTCCTTCTGCGTGTTCATAACCATCATTCTTTGGGATTAATTCAGAAAGTTTTCGTAAAATATCTGTTTTAACATCAGGGTCAGCTCCTTCATTAATAGTTATTGCTGCAGTTGTATGAGGCACAAAAAGTGTAATAACTCCATCTAGAACTCCTTTTGCAACTTCTGCAACTTGCGAAGTTACATCTATTAATTCATTTCGATTACCAGAATTAACTTGTAGTTCTTTTATCATAATTTCACTTCGTTAAATTATGAACTTAGAAAATAATTTCCAAGTATCATAAAAAGAACAATAAAAATAGCTTTAATAAATTTTTCTATATGTATAATATTGCAAGTTCCATTGCAGCAATCAACATATCTTTTTTTTCAGAACGATTTTTTTGAAATATTTTTAATGCTTCAGCATGTTTAACCCATTTATAGCTATCTAATTCATCACCATTAGCATCAAAATGACCATTACCAACATATTCTGCAGCAGAAAATAAATACGCTTTTCCTTTTGTAAAACCATCACGTAGTTTAAAGCTACAACCATTTTTTGCATCTAACTCTCCATAATGAATAAATGGCTTAATATTAATCAACTTTCCATGAAAATCATGTTCTAGTTCTTCTTCTGATTCTCGATACATATTATCTTCTAAACTTTCACCTTCTTCAATTCCACCTTGTGGAAAAAACCAATCAGTATGACCTGGTCTTGCAGATTGAGCAACTAAGAATTCTGGATCATTTGGATTTCGATAGATAACATAGACGCCCGTAGGTCGATACATCATACTTTCATATAACTTTGCTATAAGCTTCTCTACACTCATCTCTGCCACTAATAATTGGTAAGAATTAATCATTTAAATTATTTGTGGAAAAATACTCAGAACTAAGAGTTCTGGCACGCTCAAAACTAGAAGTTTTGGCGCACAAAATTTACAATTTTGATGAGTTAGAAATATGAAATCTCAAACTGGAAAAAAAAATAAATAAAAATAACTAATCTTAAAGATTAGCTTCTTTTCTAAGAGTTGCAGCTTTGTCAGTTTTTTCCCAAGTAAAATCAGGATCATTTCTTCCAAAGTGTCCATAAGCAGCTGTTTTTTGATAAATTGGTCTTTTTAATTTTAAGTGACTAATTATATCAGCTGGTTTTAATGGAAAATTCTTAACAACTAATTTGCTAATTTCAGCTTCTGGAATTTTGTTTGTTCCAAAAGTTTCAATAAAAACTGAAACTGGATGTGCAACTCCAATAGCATACGCTAATTGAACTTCGCATTGTTTTGCAAGTCCTGCAGCTACAATGTTTTTAGCAATATATCTTGCAGCATATGTTGCTGATCGATCTACTTTTGAAGGGTCTTTTCCTGAGAATGCTCCTCCACCATGACTTCCATGTCCACCATAAGTGTCAACAACAATTTTTCTTCCTGTAACTCCTGCGTCTGCAACTGGTCCTCCTAAGACGAACGCTCCTGTTGAGTTAATGTGGATTTTAGTATTCTTGTCAATCCACTTACCACAAACTGGTTTAATAACATATTTCATTACATCTTTATAGATTGTTTTATGCTTAACTTTTGGTGAATGCTGAGTTGCAATAACTACTGTATCAACTCTTTTTGGAACACCATTAAAATATTCTACTGTAACTTGACTTTTAGTATCAGGTCTTAAGTATTTTAATTTCTTAGCATTTCTAATCACTTCTAATTTTTTTACTAGCTTGTGAGCTAAGCTAATTGATAACGGCATAAGTTCAGGTGTTTCATTTGTTGCATAACCAAACATGATTCCTTGGTCTCCTGCTCCTTGTTCTTTATGAAGACCAGATCCTGCTGTAACTCCTTGTGAAATATCAGGACTTTGTTCTGAAATTGCATTTAATACTCCGCATCCTTCATAATCAAATCCATAATCAGGATCATCATAACCGATTTGTTTGATTGCTGCTCTAACTACTTTTTGAACATCAATGTATGTTTTTGTTGTTAATTCTCCTGCAACAACTACAAAACCTGTTTTTGTTAAAGTTTCAATTGCAACCCTTGAATTTGGGTCATCTCTTAATGCTGCATCTAGTAATGCATCGCTAATTTGGTCGCACATCTTATCCGGGTGTCCTGCACCAACACTTTCGCTTGTAAATAAATATTTACCTTCTTTCATTTTATCTCCTCCAAAAATATTTTCACATTAGTAAATTCTCCTCATAGGTTCGACTGTTTTTGCTTCCAGATTAACCCTGTATTGAATTGAATCTGATCCGTTCGGATAAATTTCTGCTATTCTAGCACCTTTTTCAACAACATTGTTAAAATCATTTACATATCCTAACATTGATTTATTAAGAAATTCTCCTGTTCCTCGTTCTAAACTTTGTGATAAAAGTCTTAAACCATATCCAAAATCTCTTTCTTTATCATGTTGATCATATTGATCTGAAGTTAATTTTAAATCATTTAGTTCTTTTAAAACGATATAATTCAATAAAATAACATGATCTTCATTTAATCGAGTATCTATTCCTAATAACAATTCATGAATTAAAGTATCTTCATTTTTAATTTCATTCCAGTCCTCATTTTCAAAGATATCTATAAAACTGCCCGATATAGTTTTGTCAAATTCATCCCACCAATCCAATAAATTAGAAATATGATGGCCTTTTTCTTGTCTTAAGTTTATTCCTTCCACTCCTATTTTGTATGCCATAAGTAAAAGAGCCTCTGAGCCTTATATAAAGATTCTTGACAAAAATATTCCTATATGAATAATCTTTTGAATACCTTTATAAATAAAACTTCATGAAAGAAATTTATGAAAATGTATTACAGAAATGAGATTACTGATTTTGAAGATCAGGAAGCTCTTTTTAAATATGCAAAAGAAGGAGGTTTAGAAATTCAAGTAGGTACAATTCTGACCATAAAACTGCTGAATAGATTTAGTAAAAGCAATAAAGGTAAAGCTTTAGAAGGAGCCATACAAATAGAAAGCTCAAAACTTATCAAAAGATTTCGAATAGAAAACGGACTTGATGATGATAATCCAAATTACATAAGTTTCTTAGACGATTATGATTGTCAAAAAAAATGGGGTTTGTATAAAATAAGAACCTTGGTTGGCAGAGATTTAGTTTATCTAATAAAAGACAATAATCTTGAAGGGTATATTCCATTTGAGAAATTTATTTAATTCTAAAACCATAAACACAATATTCTTTAGAGAATATTTATAAAGTCATTTTTATTCCTCTCATTCATGAACTATTATGAACTGTCTGAAATTAAAAAAGTCAGAAAAAATCTTGATATGACTCAAACTGATTTGGCAAACGCAGCAGGTGTTTCTCAATCATTAATTGCTAAAATCGAAAGTAAAAAAATCGATCCGACTTATTCTAATACCCAGAAAATATTCAAGACCCTAGATTCGTTACAACAAAAAGAAGAGCTAAAAGCAAAAGATATTATGCAAACAAAAATTGTGCCTTGTGCTCCCGAATGTTTGATAAAAAACGTAATTCATAAAATGAAACGTTATGAAATTAGTCAGTTACCAGTTATGGAAAAAAACGTTGTTGTAGGATTAATTTCAGAAAAAGCAATACTTGAACACGTATTTAATAATCCAAATCGTGAATTAAAAGCAAAAGATATCATGCAAGAAGTTCCACCAACCATTTCAGAAACTACTTCAGAAACAGTTGTTTCAAACTTATTAAAATTCTTCCCTTTAATTGTTATTACAAATAAAGGAAAAGTTAAAGGGATAATTACAAAAGCTGATTTGTTAAGAACAATTTACAAATAATTAATCTTTTAGAAATTTTTTTAATTCTTGTCTTGAAACAAACCCTTCAGGGTTCCAATCATCAATTTTATTTTTCAACCTATCAAACTGATCAGTTTTTGCAAGATTTTTAAATTCTTTAACAAGAATAGTTATCTGACTCATAACTAACGCTAATTGAGAATTTAACAATTTTATTGAAGATTTTACTTCACCCAACGAAGAATTAAAATCATCAGACATCCTGTTTAAAGACGAACTATCAGCATCAACCTTTCTAACAACGTCTCCTGATTGAGACTCTAGCAAAGTAATTCTTGAAGCAATACGTTCCAAATACTCCGAAAGATCATTAATAGATTGCGTATCCTTTTGTTTCATGAAGAAGAATTAGAGATGAAAGTTTAAATAATTTATTAAAAAAGTTACCAAAAACACTTTATTTTTACGAAAACTATATAAAGAACATGTTCATTTATTATTACATCAAAAAGAGGGGAGTGATGTTAATTGGCTAAACCGGAGATTCTACCACCGCCACCACCAAATTTTAAAGAGGAGTTGGCAAAACAAGAAGAAACTATTAAGAGAGAACTAGAAAAAAAAGAAGAAAAAGAATTACTTTCTAAAAAGAAAGAAGCACAAGAACTTTCTATTAAAGATAAAAAACCCGGTTTCTTTGGAAAATTATTCCATGCAAAAAAAGAACAAGATGAATTAGCTAAACCAACAACACCAATTAAAGAAGAAGAACTTCTTGATATTGAAGAAATAAGGTCAAAACTTAATATTCCTTCTAAAAAAGAAAAGCAACAACTCAAAGAAGAAAAAACTGTTTCTAAGAAAAGTAATGAAATTGAATGGCATAAAGGCGATGTTGTTGAAGAAATGCACAAACCTGCCAAAAGAAAAACTCATGAACGATGGGATGTTGAAGAACCAAAACACATCAAGAAATCAAAAGTTAAACAATTAAAACCTGCAAAAAAAACAATTAATTGGGATTCTGAAGATGCAGTTAAAGTTTCAAAACCATCAGTTAAAACTAAAGATTCAAAAGTAAAAACTAAGAAAGTAGAAGTTAAGAAACCAGTTCTTAAGAAAATTAAGCCTGTTAAACCAAAAGAAGTAAAACTTGTAAAACCTAAAAAGAGAAAAAGTAAACTTGACAAAGTAATTGAAGTATATTTTGATTCTGTTGAAAAAGAACAACAACTTATTCAAAAAGAAATTGAAAACTTAGTTAGTCATCCGAAAAAAGTATTACAAAAAACACCTGAAACATACTTAATTCATCATAACGAGAAACTAATTAAGTCATTAAAAGATTTACTTGATGCAATTAGTGAAATTGATAATGAAAAATTCACCAGAAAAGTTGGCCAGAATAAGAAAGCCTTCATGGATTGGATTAAAGGAATTCTTGAAAAAGAAAAGAAAGCCGAATCACAAAGAAATAAGATTTTCAAACAAAAGCTTAAAGAAACTTTGAAAGAATATAGCAAAGGTATTAAGAGCGATATTTCTGATAAAAAGAAAGAATTAGATGCTGAGAAAAAAGATACTCTTCGAAAACTTAAGGAGGAAGCTAGAGCAGAAGCAAAGCTTAAGAACGCTCAACGAAAACTTAAAGCTCATGAAAAGGCAGTTTATGAACGAGAGCGAGAAGTTAAAAACTTAATTGAAGAAGGTATTAGAAGTAAACTTGATATAAGATATAAACGAGAACAAACTACTTTAAAACGAGCAACTACACACGCACACAATCTTCAAAAGACATTTGAGATGGATGCTCAAAAATTAACTAAACAAAAATCTAATTTTCACGCAGCAAAGAAAGAAGCTGAAGAATTATTACAAGAAGCAGCTAAACTTCGAAAACTTAAAACTGAGCTTGAAAAGAAAGATGAACAGTTAAAATTAGAAATCACTCATCTTGAACACCGAGATAGTGAGCTAAAGCAAACAACTTCTGAACTTGAAAAGAAAGATAAAATGCTTCTTGATAAGGAAAAAATGCTTGAAGTAAGAATTTCAAAACACGAAGCTCATGAAGCAGAACTTGAAGCACAAGAAAAAGCAATTAAATTGGATTTAAGAGATCTTGAAACTCGAAAGAAAGAAATGGAAAACAAAGCTCAAGAATTACTAAGCTGGGAAGGAAAAGCTAAACATGAACAAGAAGAACTTGATTACATAAAAACAGGTCTAAACACCAAACAAAGACAAGTTGAAGCAAAATTAAGTGTAGCAAAAGAAGTTCAAGACAATTTAGTTCAAACAGAACAACAAATTCAAAAAGAAAAACAAGAACTTGAATCTGAAGGGTTTCAAAAATACTTTGCTAAAAAAGCAGAAACCCTTATGAACGAAACTAATATGAAAGGAACAGCTCCAGAAGTTTTAGAAATCTATGAAATGATTGACAAATGTAAACAATTAATCAATGCTAGTCAAATTGATGAAGCAAAAAAATCATATAAAAACATTCGAGATGCATTTACTCAATCAACTTTTGATGAGACTGATAAAGTAGTTCTACATAACGCAATCAGAGAATTATATGATGATATTAATTTGACTTTGTTAAATTATTAAGAACTTTTTTATATTTATACTTCTTTCTTTTTTTTATGAGTAAGAAAAATCAATTTTCTAAACCTAAAGTTAGAGCTCCAACTGGAAATTTTAATACAGGAGAAAGAGTAATAGGAGATACAGAGTACAATAGAAGAAAAACAAATGCAGAAACTGAAAGTATAATTGATTATGAAGGTATTGAAAACTTTAATTTATCTTTGGAAGAAAAAGCACATTACATCCACCATTCAAATTCTGTTGAAGGAATAAATTTGGGACTCGATACTACCTACGAGATTCTTGAAAACCCTGATAAATTTAAACATTTTAACTTTAAAATATTGGACGTTGGAGACTTCTCTGCAAATGTAGTTCTTGATCATGAAAAAGCTTTAAATTACATATTAAACCTTTCAACAAATGAATCTATAACTGAAAATATAATTAAAAAAGCTCATTTCTTATTAATGCAAAATATCATGCCTTCAGATTATAAAGCAGGTGAATACCGAACAAAATCTATAAGTGTTGGTAAGAAAAAGATTTCTGATGAGTATACAGAGAAATATATTGCTCCTGATTCTAAAAAAGTCCCTGAATATATGACACATCTTGAAGATATGATTTTAGATTTAGAAGTTAAGAGTCAGGTCACAGAACAAGATTGTTGGACAATTCATGATGAATTTGAGACCATTCATCCTTTCATTGATGGTAATGGTCGAACAGGCAGATTACTGTTGAATGCATTATTGTTAAGATATAACTTTTCAACGCACATTGTGTTAATGAAAGATAAAGATAAATATTTTCAAAAAATAAGAGTTCATGGAAAAGAAAGAAATATTGGTAAATTTGTCAAAGAAAAAATTCCCACACAAGAAGACAAATTCTTAGCTTTGTACTTGGCTATGGAACAAGATCAACAGAAATAAATTTCTATTAAAATTTATTCAAGAACCTTAGTTATTGTAATAGTATTTTCTTTTATCTCAAACTTCACATCAAAGAATTTCTCTGCAACGTAAATATTAGATTTTGTGTGCTCAGTAATTTTTGAAGTTTTAATCGAACCTCCAACAATTGCTAAGAAAGGAATTAATTGGTCTGCAAGGTAAGCATCAACTACTCCTTCTGAATCAATTTCTTTTTTCAGATTCTCTGCAGCTTTCGTTCCAACTTCTTCAGCTTTTACACCTTTAGCTCCTAAAGCATCAGCACCCATTATTTTTGGAGTTGTGAATTCATCATCTGTGTTTCTAATAAATAAAGCCCACAAAGTTAATCCTGACCCAGATGACGGAGTATGTGAATATTCACGAATTATAGTTATTGGAACTTTATAAGGTGCTAATAAAATATCTGCTCTTCTTGCTTGTCTTTCAGCAACTTCTGCGTCTTCTAAGTTTGCAGATGCATGAGATACACCTCTTATGCTAACTAAAGAACCTCTGTTCAATAAATCAAAAGGTATGTAATCTTCTTTTTTCTTATCAAAACTTTTAATTTTTATTTTAACAATTCCTTGTCCTTTAGGATAATAGCCTCTGTTCATTGTTTGAACTTCAACTTCTCCAAATTGTTTAATACGAGGTAACAAAACATTTCTCAGATAATCTACTGGTTGAGACCATTTAACATCTGTTCCTCCTTTTAATTCAAAAGAAATTTTTTTACCAGATAATAAGCTTGGAAGCAAAAAAGATTGTAGTAATAAAGTAATTGAACCTGCAGTTCCTATATCAATTTTTGCAGATTTGCCTTTTATTTCTCCTGGAAAGAACCTTATTTTTTCAGACCCAAGTTCACAATCAGTAAAATTACAAGTCGAGATTTGTTGTAGAGCTGCAATTGAATTAAGATGTTGAGCTTTTAAACCTGGAGTCGGTCTTCCTTTACGAATATTGTCCATTTCAAAAGGTTTCCCAGTATAAGTGCTTAGAGCTAATGCTTGTCTAAGAATCGCTCCTCCTCCTTCTCCAAATGAACCGTCAAGTTTTAACATGATTTTTCCTCTCAAAAATTATGAAGTTAAAAAATCATTTTTAACTACCATATACTAGTTGAAGTCTGAATAGTTTAAAAAGTTTATTCTAAAAAGAAAAATATATAAAGAATCAAACTTTTAATAACCCTAAGGGGTGTCTAAGATATACAAGCGTTCTAAAAAAGCACAAGCATGGAGCATGGATTTAGTCATGGGAGTAATTGTTTTCGCATTAGTAATAGTTATCTTTTATGCGATTTTATCAAGTAATGAAGAAGTGAAAACTGAAGATTTAACTGATAAAGCCAATACTGTTGCTGCTAGACTCTTTGAAGATACTTCTTTAGGTCTTATTAATAGCGAGAATCAATTAGATGATGCTGTTTTCTTAACACTTGCACAAACCGAATATGACCAATTAAAAGCAGATTTGGGAATTACAACAGGAGATTTTTGTATTTTCTTAGAAGCTGCTGATGGTTCCTTAGTTGTTGTTAGCGATTATACAGGTATTGGAAATCCAGAATTTGAAATTGGTACTTGTCCTTGTGGAATAAATATTAGTGGTTGTCAACCTTAAAATGCTTGAAAATATTTTAACTTCAATTCTTATTTTTTTAGGTTTATATGCTGGTTTATTGATTGGCTGGATGGCTAAAGAAGAACTTAAAGATGGGAAAAAATATTTAATAATCTTACAAAAGTTTATTTTCATTCTGACAGTCTTTTTATTCTCTTTTTATTTCAACTGGTGGATTATTGGTTTAGTCTTATTAGTAATTCTTTCAATTGCACTATTTAAATTAAAAAAAGATTATCATCGATGGCTCTATTATTGTCTGGCAATTCTCTGGTTCTTTAGTTTTCATAATGCAGATGCATTATTGATAATTCCTGCAATGACATTTTTTTATGGTATTGTAACAGGTTCAATATTTTATTATCATGCTAAGAAAAAAAAACTGTTCTCTTTACTGATTGATTTATTAAAAGAGTATTATTGGTTCTTGATAATATCAATTATGTTATTCTTAATTCAAAACTTTCTATAAGAATTCTATTTCTATTTCAGTTGCATCCTTTGTTGGATACTCTTCAACTATCGCAACTGCCAAGCCTAACATTTTAATTTTTTCTGCTAAACCTTTTGCTTTCCTAGAAGAAAATGTTAATCGAAGTTTATCTTCATCAAGATCTATTTGTTTAATGTTAAGTTTTTTATAAATTATTTTTTTTGCTTCTTCTAATTTTATAATAATTTCTTTTTTATTAACTTTAGATAAATTTTCTCGATAATTAATACCTGGTTTAAGCTCTTCAAGATATGCACAAGCTCTTATTAACATACCTTCTTCAGTTATTATATCATAATTTTTTGCTACATTCTGTGCTCGTTTTAAAATTCTTTTTCCCATCTGAGTCTTATCTTTCAGATAGGCACTACAAAAATAAGCTGTAACATCTGGATGTTTTTTCTCAACATACTTGATTATTTCAATAGCTGTTTCTTTTGAATTTTCAATTCCGTATGAAGAATCATCTTTTGTTTTATATTCATCAAGGTTGTAATGTTTTATTGTTGTATCTGAACATTCTAATTCATTCAAATTAATAAATTTTATTTTATCTGCAAAAAAATCAATCATTTTTTTAGTTTCTTTTTCTTTGTTAGGTAAACAAGGTATTTCAAGTCCTACATCCCAAGCATATTTATTTGCAAATTTTATTTTATCCCATCCTGTATTATTGTCAATGTTTGGATGAAATCTGATTTCATCAAGTCCTGCTTCATACAGTTTGCTCATTGAATTTTCTGTTACTAGTTGAAATGGTGTGTATAAATGAATATGAAATTTTTCTCCAAATTTATTTTTTAAGAATTTAATATATTCACAAGTCTTATCAAGCTCCACTAATGGATCTCCGCCTGTGATTCCTGCTCCTCTTGCATCTGTAAGCTTAACTTCTTCAACTAATTCTTCTTTATTTTTTATCTGCCATTCATTTGCATAAGTAGCATCATTTCCAAATTTTTGTTCTGATACAGGACAGTAAAAGCATTTTTGTCCACAAAGGCCAGTTATAAATAAAACTAGTTTTTCTCCTTTTACACAGTAGAGACATCCTTTTGCTGGAACTCCATGTACTACGAATCCTCGCTTTGAATCTTCTTTCATAAAACTAAGACAAAAAAAGATTTTTTATAAAGATTCCCATAAAGTTTAAATAGCTCTCACCATTCCCCAGTAGTATGGGAAAAATAGCTGTTTATGAAAAATCAATTACCGAAATTGGTAAATATGCATTATTAGCTCGAGATAATGAACTTGCAATAGTGCTTCCTTTCACAGATATAACTTCTGACCTTGAAGAATCAATAAAAGAAGTTTTTAATTTTCAAAACTTTAAATTATATGGCCGAAGAGAGGTCACACAATTAAATCTTCCAACAGCAAATCTTCATTTTTTAAGTTATTTTGGACGAACAACAATTGATATTGCTAAACAATTACCAGAACTTTCGACTTATTTAATCGATACAGAAGCAAATCAGATTCCAGCATTCACACATTTTAACAGAATTTCTAAAGAGCAAATTAATCAAATAGCTCAACGTTACATTAAATAATTTTATAAACAGATAATTTGTTCTCTTTTCTATGGAAAAAATTAAAACAGGTGATGGTTCTTACACTTTTATAAATCCCAAATACAAAGAAGTTTATCATTCTGTTTCAGGAGCTGAAGAAGAAGCCATAAAAAAATATGTTGAACCCACAGAAATTACTAAACTTGCAAAAAAAGGCCATATTAAAATTCTTGATGTTTGTTTTGGTATTGGTTATAACTCCGCAGCCGCAATTGATGCAATTTTAAAATCTAACCCTAAATGTAAGATTGAAATTTTAGGTTTAGAAATTGATAATAATTTATTTGATGCAATGGACGAGTTAACGCCTGTTTTCAAAAGTTACAAATATGTAAAAAAAGCAAAAAATGGTTTTTTTGAAAATAATAATCTTTCTATCAAAATAGTCTTTGGTGATGCTAAAAAAACCATTAAAGATGTAAAAGAAGAATTTGATGTTTGTTTCTTTGATCCGTTCTCACCCAGAAAGCAACCTGAAATGTGGGAAGAACAATTCATTAAAGATGTTGGTTCTAAAATCAAAAAAGGCGGTGTTTTGTCAACTTATTCTTGTGCCACTCACGTTCGAATAAACCTTGTAAGAGCAGGTTTTAAAGTAAAAGACGGTCCTAGTATTGGTAGACGAGCACCGAGCACAATTGCTACTAAAGACTTTTAAAAAAGATTTAATTTCTAAAATTTAATGAACTTTATAGATGGATTTGAAAAACTTGATGGCTTAGTTTTAGTCTGGCCAGATTTTGGTACTTTTAATTTTAAAAAAAGAGATACTTTTGATGGTTTGATGAATAAAGCTAATGATTTAGGAATTAATACTTTAATTATTCCTTATGAAAAAACTTCTGATTATATTTGGAATATTATTACAACTGAAAAAGAACACATTTATGTTGTTGATGGCCTATGTTACAGATCACCTGCTGGCATTGGAGAATTAATATCTGAAGGTGAAACTAAAAACATATCTGATTTAACAGTTGGTTTTGCAGGAAATAATATTAAAAGGATTTCTTGTTTAGCAGAACGAACTTGTAATGAATATGATTGGCCTGAAAAAATACAATTTTATTGTAATGAAGAGTTAAGAGATATGCCTGTCAAATTTAAGAAAGGAATTATCTTTGAAGATCTTTGCTTCGATTTCTAAAAAAAACAGTTTTTAGAACTAAGAAATCAAAAAAGAATTCTTAATTTCTAAAAAACACAAATTCTTTATATACTTTTTTGGACTAAAAACTTATTTTAAATTTGTTATTTATAGTTAATATTTATTAATAAAACCACTTTTCCATATTAAATGATTGGGAATATGAGAGTTTTTGATAAATTAATCCCCAATAGTTTAATGTCTACATTAAAAGAATCTTATCATAAATTAGAATATCACAAGAACAACATGTTTCGTAAAGAAACAGAAATATTCTCTCAAGTAGAAGTCGAAACTAATTCTTTATGTAATCGAACTTGTAAGATTTGTCCTAATAATGAATATACACGAGGAAATCATTACATGGATTTATCAACTTATCAAAATCTTTTAGATCAATTATCTGATATGGATTTCTCCGGTAGATTCGTTCCAGTTGCATATAATGAACCTTTACTCGATAACAGACTTGAAGATTTAATGTCTGCTGCTAGAGAACAATTACCAAAAGCAACAATTCTTATTTATACAAATGGTTCTAAATTAACAGAAAATAGAATAGAATCGCTTTCTAAAGCAGGCGTTAATGGATTAATTGTCAGTCAGTATGAAGATAATCTAGAAAAAGATGACATTAGTGATTTATTAAAATCATTACCTAAAGAACTAAAAAAACTTGTTAGACATAGAATTCTTAAAGACGAACATCTTCTTTCTACAAGAGCTGGTTTAATTGAAGTTTCAAATAAAATAATTAAATCAAGTTGTTATCAAGCTTCAAACAATATAATCATTGATTATAAAGGAAACATTATACTGTGTTGTCATGATTATTTCAAGACCAAACAATTTGGAAATATTCATGAAAAACCAGTTCTTGATATCTGGAATGATGCTGAATTCAAAGAACTTCGTTCTCAACTCAGAAAAGGAATATTTAATCTAGATATGTGCAAAAATTGTGTAGAGTAAGCACATTTACCGCAGTTCATAACACAATAATTGCCTCATTCAGGCAATAATAGAAAAAAGGTTTCTTATACAAATAATGCTTAACATTATTTAAAATGGAACAACTAAAAGAGTATTTGACAAAAGAAGGATGGAACAACGATTGGAATCAAACAAAACAAGATTTCTCAAAACTTTACCACAATAGTGGATTAGAACAACTTACCAACAGCCAAACAGGAAGTTCAGTAGTTGAAGTTAGCGCACTAGTAGTTGGATCAGCCGTAGCAATGGGTGTTGGCGCAGTTGCAGGAAGTTATATTGGTGGAGGACTAGGATATGTTTGGGGGAGCATAGTTGATTTTGTTCCACTAGTTAATGATGTTGCACCATGGTTAGCTGAACGAACAGGTTTAGTTGAGGATGCAAAATCAATAGTTGACTTAAACGAGAACTTATATCAAACAACAGGCGCTGTAAGCGGATTCTGGGGCGGACTATGGCTTCTTCCTAAAGTAGTCATAAAAGGATTAACGTCAAGATAATTAGATCAAATTTAATTAATTTTAAAATCGATTTGGTCGTAAGCGTTAACTATCAAAGTAGCATTCAAATTATTAGTTAATCTTTTAATTTTTTCAATGCAACTTTTGCTAACCATTTCTCCACCATACTTTGGCAAACCCATTATAACAAGATCTGAAAAAGAAGATTTTTCAGGAATAATTTTCTCAAGATCATTATGATTTTTACTAACTATAACTTCAACTTCAATATTATCCATTCTAGCTTGATCAATCATACGATTAATTCGGTCCTTGGCCAAATGTTGTTCATGTTCAGTATCAACAATGTTAAAAATTCTTATTATAGGATCGTTTTCTTTCCATTTATTGGAATTCACAATTAAATGAGCAAGCATCAAAGCAAGGTTTCCGTTTCTTGAACTTTTCCACCAAACATCAATTTTATGAAAATTAGAAATACCTGCTTTATTTCGCAACATAATAAAATTCTTACTAAGCTCCCGAGTCATATTTGCTAAACTATCTAAAGGAAGTTTTTCATCAAAATCTAAAAGAACAGTATTCAAAGAAAGGTTTCCAAGTTTTTCGCCTTGAATAATTGTTTTAATTGAAGTCTCATAATTTTCAGTAATAATTGCTCTAGGATAAATATCTAAATCATTTTCTGCAATATGTTTCTCAACACTTTCTTCTAATTCTTTCTTCTTCTCAGTCTCATTAACAATTTTCCCTTTGAACAAAAGATAAATTCTCATAATACTTCTGTTAGAACTAATACTGTCAATTAAAGAAAGCATTAAACTACGATTTTGAGTCTCGGTTGAAAAACTTACAATTGTGGGTCTCCAATTTTTTTGACTTTCAAAATTGACTTCTATTCTGTTTAAAACTCCTCTGAATAATTGAAAAAGAACTCCTTCCCAAACAGATTCTATTCGAACTGAAGAAACTTTCTTTGTTAAAAAATAAAATACTATTAATTGAAAAGCTATTCCCCCAATCATGACCCAGGGATTATATAAAAACATGACAAAATAACAAGCAAGCATTCCATACAAAGAAATTATTGCAGGTGCATTAAAAGTCGGTCTATAACTAGGATTCTTGCTAATTTTCTCTAAGAATGCAGCTCCATTAATCCAACCATAAACATTCAAGAAAAACATACCAACAATTATTGAAACAAGGTCTAATCCTCCCATGAATAAAACTATCTCTGCAATGATAAAACAAAGAATCAAAGCATAATGAGGTTCTTTACTGTTGCCAATTGATTTTGCTAAAAAATTAAATCTTTTTGGAATAACACGATCTTGAGTTATTGCTCGTAAAGATCTTGGTGCAGTCATCATACAGCTAAGAGCTGATGAAATAGTTGCAACAATCACTCCAAGATAAACAAGTGGCGAAAAAAACGCTATTTTTGTTATAATAAGAGGATCCATACTCAAAGCAGTTGGGTCAGCAGATGAAGCAAGTTTAAAAATTATTAAAATATAAACGCCCATAGTTAAAAGAATTGAAGTGAATGTTCCAGCAACTAAACTCTTTCTTGGATTTTTTAAATCTCCACTCATACCAACACCAGCATCAATACCTGTTACTGCAGGAAAGAAAAGAGCAAAGGCAATCCAGAAAGGAATAGCCACCCCTCCAGTTCCCAACATATTAAGATCCATTGTTCCAGCATTAGGAGCTAAGAATATGGAGATTAAAGACAATATTATAATTGCTAAAATAACATATTGAATTTTTATTACAAAACCTGCACCTTTAAACACTATCAAAAAAAACAATAACATAAAAGCCATTGCTAAGTAGTTTTCAGGAAGAACAATTCCTACTAATACTAATAAATCATGTACTACTTTTGTAAAAGCAATTGTGTAAAACGCTGCTGCAATAGTTTGAGCCAAAAAAAGCTGTATTCCCATACTTCCTCCAAAAGCTCTACCAAGACTTCTAGAGATAAGATAGTATAATCCACCACCTTTAACATTAATATTAGTTGCAATTGCAGAAATTGAAAATGCTGTTGCAAGCGTTATAGAGTGAGCAAGTAAAACAATCCCTAGCATCTTAAAGACACCTACTCCTCCAAGAACTTTTGGAACAATTAAATACATAACTGCTCCTAAAATTGCAAGAATAGAAGGCACCATTACTCCAGCCACAGTACCAAATTTAACGTTATATCTATTTCCGTTCCCGCTCATACATATTTAAAAAAAGCTTTTTTTTATAAATTTATTCATAAAACAGTACAGAACTGAACTTAAATAAATAATAATGAAAGAAGACCAGCAGCTAATACTAATCCAAAAACAATTCCAATTCTTTTTCTAAAAGCTTTTGAACCAAAAATTGCAGCATAACCAAATTTGATAATAGTATTGCTCATAACTGCTAATGTAATGGAAGTTGCAGCTACTTTTTCTGAAATCGTGGTGCCTGCAAGGTTAGCCATTGATAAAGTAATAGCGTCAACATCTACAAATCCTGAAACAAGACTTGCAATGTAAAGACCTGTATCTCCAAAGTAAACTTCTGCTAGCTTTACAACAAATAAAACAACTCCAAATAATAAACCAAATTTAACAGCAGGTCCAAGTGTAAAAGGACTTGTGTGAGTAACTTCTGTTTTTTTAGCACTAGCTTCCGCATCTCCTTTTCTAAACCAAATAACTAGAGCTGAAATCGTCGCCACTAAAAACATTACAGACATTGGAATAAGAAGCTTGTCAAGTATTGATTTGTTAACAATATAAACTTCTATTATAACTCTTAAGAACATAACAGCATTTGCGATAAGAACTGCAAAAACAAATAGTCTTGTAACATCAAGATTTTTTTCTTTTTTAGAATGACCTGCAAAAGTCATAGTGACAGCAGTACTAGAAACTAATCCGCCAAGAAAACCTGTTAAACCAATTCCTGCATGGGAACCAAGAATTTTAATTAAAACATAACCAACATAACCAAGTCCAGAAATTAAAACAACCATTAACCAAATTTTGTAAGGATTTAGAACATCTAAAGGTCCAAATGTTTGATTAGGAAGGAATGGAAGAATTACAAAGACAACAATTGCAAACACAAGAGTTCCATACATTTCTTCACGACTTACTTTTTTGACAAAAGCATGCATTTTATCTTTCGCATAAAGAAGAGTGGTTATTAGAATTGCAAGTACCACTGGATAAATCAGATTACCTGTAAAGCACATCAACCCTAAAATAAACATCATTACACCAGTAATCTCTGCTGTAAGACCAATACTTTTTCCTTTGCTTAAATGAACAGATGCATGGTAACTAATTGCTAAAAGAACAACTAAACCAGCAAATAAAGGCATGATAAACCACATTTCATATATTGAACCAATATATGCAGAAAGTGCTCCAAATAAAGATATAAACATAAACGTTCTAAGACCGCCAAAAAGATAATTATCGTTCGTTCTAGCAAATCGTTCTCTTTCAGCACCAACTAAAGCACCTAGAACTAAAGCAATTAGAAATCTGAATAATATGTCTAATTCAACAGTCATAAAAATACTTTAGAGGCTTTTATTTAAATAAATTTCTATTGAAATCTATTAAAAAACATTATTTTTGCAAAATTTTATTACCCTACCATATAAAAAATTATAAAAACAGTAAGTGATTACGTTTTATTGGGTTATGGGGACTTCGTGTTAAAAATGAATAAAAAAGATCTTGAAGGCAGACTCGTATTATTAGCTAGCGATTCAAAAGCTTCTAGAAAGATGGCTGGAGATATTGCAAACCATTTTGATCAAGATCATTTAATTGGTGGCAGAATAGTTAGACTTAATGTTAATAGAATTCCTTATTCTAATGGCAGAGAAAATTTTGAAGTAGTAGATCCAAAAGGAGTGCTGAGTACAGAAGAAAGAGATTATTTAATCAAGCATAGCGACACCTATTTCATCAGCAAATTAGAAAATCCTTTACTTGCAGATCCTCTCAAATATCTTCTTAATCCAATTATTAAACAGTTCGGACAAAAATACACTGCTTTAGAAAAATTATCTCCTGGTAAAAAAAAATTAAAAAACATGTTCATATCTTACTTAGCCAGTAATTTACCTGTTGAATTAAAAGATGTTGTTAAAGCAAAAGTTTTAGATGAAGAATTAATACCTATTGCAAACAACATTTTAAAAATTTTTAATTATTATAAAAGACCAGTTACAAAAATATTTGAAGAATACAAATTAACTGGCAATTTAAATTTAAACGATGAAAGATTAAAATATTTCAAATGGACTCTTAAAGGATTCTTAAAAGACATTGTAGATACTAAATCAACACAAATTTATTTAGATGAAAAAAGAGCTATTTCAGAATTAATAGGAAATAATATTTTACAAGAAGAAGATCCAGGAAGATTTCATTGGGTCATGCCATTCATAGACGGAAGGTCTGATAAAAATAAAACGAATCCTAATGAATGTATAAGAGTTGAAGATACAGCAAAATTAGCTCAAAATACAGGTGTACACACAGTTTTTATGACAAGAGCTCACTCACCAGCACAAATAAATTCTTTCGAATCAAAAAATGTGCATGTTATTAATTTAACACAAACAATAGAATACATAAGTTTAATGGTCGATAGTTCTATCGAATTTCAAAACTCTTATGTCATGGGTCCTGATTTTGGTTCAATGACAGACAGTATGGTTTTCGCTAGAGAAATGAGCATAAGAACTGATGGAGAATTTAGTGGACGAGTTGTTATTTTCAAGAAAACCAGAATAGAAGCTGGCGAAATTGAAAAGATGGAATTTTACAGTTCATACCTTTATAATCCTGAAAAAGAAAAACCTGAAGATTTAATTATTAAAGATGATAATGACCACCATTTACCATATGATATAATTCATAACCATGAATATAAAAATCCTGAAAGTGAATTTTACATCAAAAATCTTTTCAAAGAAGAATTCAATTCTTCACAAGAAGAAGATTTAATTAAATTAATTAAAGGACATGATGCAATTGTAAGAGATGACCTTGTTGCTTCAGGAAAGACTCTTATAAAATCTTCTAGAGTAGTTGCAAATGATTTCGAATCAAACGTTTATGCATTCTGTGAACACCCATCACTTACAGGCCCTGCAATAGAAAATTTAAATAAATTATATAATGATGGGATATTAAAAGTATTATATACTTCAACTTCAATATTTCATCCAAATAGTGCTGAAAGACCATGGCATAAACCAAGAACCATGGCAGACAGATACAAAAAATATATGAAGAAAAGTTTTATGAAATGGTTAAAGAACAGTTATCAAGCAGACTTTGATAAACTTCTAAAATATTCCAAGTAAAAAAATAACTCTTATTCTTTTTGCCAGAGTCGCATAATCCGGTATTGCGCTCGCCTCGAAAGCGAGTTCCTTTGGAGTTCCCGGTTCAAATCCGGGCTCTGGCGTAATTAAGCCCGAGTTTGAACATCCTCAAAAATCAAAGATTTTTGGGACCATTACACGGAATCCAAGCTCTGGCGTAATTAAATTCTAATAGCTTCAATTTCATTCAAACCCATAAAAGTATTTATAAATATCAAACATATTACTAAAAGAAGAGGTAATCAATATGAAAAAAATTATGACAATTTTGATATTAATGCTCGTCTTAGTTATGGGTTGTAGCGAGAAAGAAACAACATCAACTGAAGAAAACATTGAAGAAGCAAGAGCATGTACTATGGATTATAATCCTGTGTGCGGTTTAGATGGAAAAACTTATTCTAATGCTTGTATGTCAGGAGATAGTGGCATAGCTTATGAAGGTGAATGTAAAACTTCAGCTATATGTACAGACGAACAAAAAAGAGCACAAATTTGCACTACAGAATATGCACCTGTTTGTGGAATTAACAGCGAAACATACGGTAATGGATGTATGGCTTGCGCAGCAGGAGTTGACTCATATATTGTAGGAGAATGTGAAACGGAGGAAGTACAATGAGTATGAAAGAACAATTTGAAACAGTAAAAAATAATTGGTTACTAGTTTTATTAGTAATTATAGTTTTAGGAGCATCAATGTTTAATCCTTTTAGTTCATCAGGATCATTTAAAGCTATGAATAGCGCAGTTTATGATTCTTATGGTGGAGTTGGAATGGCTGAAATGGCTGTTGCAAGCAGAGGATACGCACCTTCTTATGGAGGAGACTTTGCACCAGAAGTAGAAGAACGAAAAATTACAAAGACGGCTAGTTTAAATTCAGAAGTTGAACGTGGAACATTTCATGATTCGGAAGCTAAGCTTAAAGCAATAGTAACAAGTTCAGACTCATATTTGTTAAATGAAAATGTTAACAAGTATGGTAAAGATAAGAAATCATATTATTATGGCTATTATAGCATTAAAGTTGATACTGCAAAATATGATTCTATAATCTTACAATTAAAAGAACTTGGCGAAGTTCAATCATTTAATGAAAACGCTCAGGACATAACCGGTTCATATACTAGTGTTGCTGATAATTTAGCTCTTGAAAGAGAAAGATTAGCACGATTTCAATCAATGTATGATGAAGCAAAAGATGTCTCGGACAAGATCGAATTAAATGACAGGATTTTCAACCAAGAAAGAACTATTAAGTATTATGAAGATTCTTTAGAAAACATGGATAAACGAATTGAATATTCAACAGTTTCAGTAACTCTGAATGAAGAAAGATCAGATTATGCAAACATTGCATTTGTTAAGATTTCAGAATTAGTTGATGGATTTGTTGATAGTCTTAGCAACCTGTTTAAGTTTGTTGTAATCTTGATTCCATGGGCAGTCGGATTATTTATAATTAGATTGTTTTGGAGATTATTCAAGAAAAAATAAATTTATTTTTTTTTCTTTTTATTTTATTTTTTTCTATTTTTATTTCTAGCGAAAATATTTTATACTAGTATATCTTATGAATAGTGTGGGCGCGATAAAAAACATTCTAACACTTACAGGTGTAACTGTTGGAATTGTAGGATTATTGGCAGTTATGAAGATTTATAGTGTTGGTACTGAAGAGACTGACAAATACATCATGCATTCTAGAAATCTTTGGCCAAGAGGTACAGTTGAATATTACCAACTTAAAGATAGTCAAGGTAAAATAATACCTGATCAAGAAAAAGTAATCTTCAGATTTCTTAAAAAAACAAGAATGTATGACAATAAAGAAGGCGATGCCACTCCTGAAATAATTGAATACTTAACAAAAACAAATAATGCAGCACAACCAGAACAAAAAACAACTTATAAGCTAGATAAAGATTATGCATTAAATATTCACAGATTCAATGAAGGAAAAGAAATAATTCTTGAAGAAAGATTAAGATACAAGTAATTTTTGTTTCAAAGTTTCTAATTCTTTTAGCGCTTGTTTCAAAGAATCATTATTTATTTCATACGCGAAAGTCAAACCTTCTATGAAATGTTCATATCGAGAATCATAGTAATCTGTTAGTAAATGTTCTGCGACAGGCTCGTAATCTTTGTTATCTATTTGTTCACACATTTCTAACACTACTTTATTACTAAGTGGAACTTTTAATTTAGAAATTATTTCTTTTATTTTTTTATCTTCTTTGTGTGTAAAATAATCTTTCACTATTCTTTTTACTCGATTAGGAAGGCTTGTTTTGACATTTACAGTGCATGACTTTTGCATTACATCAAACAACTTTTTCGGAACACAAATATTACCGATTCGATTCGCTTCTCCTTCAATGAAAACGATTTTTTCATCTTTGTGCTTTTCTAATTCAGCCCACAATCTACTTTCAAACATTTTTTGACTTCTTGGTTTTAATCCAATTGCTCCAAAAAGTGAACTTCGATGTTTTGCAAGTCCTTCTAAATCAATTGAAGGTTTTATTGCTTTGATAATATCTGTCTTTCCACAACCTGCAAGTCCTTGAAACACTACTAATTTGAAAGGCGGTTTATAATTGATTAATCCTTCTCGTATGACTGCACGATACGCTTTATATCCGTCAATTAACTGATAAACTTCATAACCTAACCCTGTAACGAGCTCAGTCATTGTTTTTGAACGCATTCCACCTCTCCAACAGTAAATCACTACTGGTTTGTTTGAATCTAATTTTTTATATTCTTTTACAAGATCATTTAACTTAGAATCATAAATTTCAAATCCTTTTTTAAAAGCTTTTTCTTGGTTTTCTTTGTAGAGAGTTCCAACAATTCTTCGTTCATCATCCGAGAAAATTGGTATATTAATTGATGAAGGAATATTATCTTCTGCAAATTCTTTTGGACTTCTAGTATCTATAAATGATGCATCGTTAAGCTTTAATGCATTTTCTACAGATATTGTTTTAACCATGTTTATATATAGAAAAGTTTGCTCTTTATTAATTTTGATGAAAACTGAAAACTAGAACTTTATTTATACAAAGTAAATTCTAGTCCTTGATGTCCCCATTTAAGATGTTCTTTTGTCAAAACTATTTCTGTTTCTAAAGCCAGTTTATCCGTAGCATATAGATGGTCTTCTAATCTTGTTAAATCCATTAAATTAGTTTGTCGCCCTTCAACATATGCTAACTCTTCAAGAATTGATTCTTCTGGTGCAAATACTTTAATTGTATAAACTCCTGTATCAGAAAAACATAATTCTACTTGTCCATCTAATCCAGTATAATATAACTCTCTTTGTTCATCAAAACCAGTATAATCTGTTCTTTCTGTTGTTATAATTGTAGGTACATTTTGACTGTTAGAAGCATATGTGTGTAAATTAACTTTTATAGGTAAATTGTATTCTTCAGAATATTCTTGGTTACTACAAGGATCATCAGGAGCAGTTAATTGCGGATTAATCAATGCAACGGCTGAAGCAAATCCTGCTAAGATAAGCAATTTTGACCAAACAACCATAGTTATTCTTAGATTTAGTAGTATAAATAATTTTTGTACCAAATGTTAACAAAAATCCAAGATTTTTGAAATATTAAGCTCCAGTACCTTAATATCAACATATTCAACAAATTCTACATCTTGTAAAAAGGAAGCCAAAAATAGCTACAAATATACATCTTAGTATACAGAAATATATATTACTATACGCAGATATTGATTGCTAGAAAGGTATAAATAAGACCTGCGTTTAAACAGTTAATAACCACTCTCTCCTCTTAAAATAAGGTTTTGCAGTATAAAAAACTTGTGAAAAAGAGCTAAATGAAAAATGTTTATAAAGAAATTAATATTACCAACCTTTGTAAGGGGTGAGCGGTAACCTTAGATCGTAATTCTAAGTGATTTAAAAATGAGTTCAACAATAAGCCAATCAAGGTCTACAACTTTTAGAATCGGATCAAACAAAGAAGAAAATTTAACAAAAATAGTTCAAAAACAATTAGTAATAGGAAATAAAAGATTTTCATTACTTGAGAAAGATCTTTTAGGAACAGATGGTCTTGATTGGGATTTAGCTCAAGAAGCAATAAGCGAAGTTGCCAACATAGGAGGACTTCATGGCGAACCAAGAAGTATAGAAGTTCTACATAAGAATGGTGGAAATGGTAGCTTAGGTTTATCTTATTGGGACAGTAATGAAGTTGAAAATGAAAGATTAGCTAAAATGAATTGCTATGCAGGAGGAGGAATGATGCCCAATTTAGATTGCTTTATGGAAACTTTAGTTAAATCAACTGATCCAGGAGATATTTCTCCAGTAATAATAGTTCACCCAGATTTAAAAATTAAAGAATTTGGACATAACAAACCAAACTACCCTAGAGAAAGAATAAACAATAATCCTTATGAAGGACTCAAAGATTTCGTTGGAAAAGAATATGATGGATCACTAAATATTCCCGAGTTAGAACAATTTAAAGGTTTAACTTTTGGAAATACAGATAATCAAATATGGGCATATACTTATTCAATAAATCATTTAGGAAACTCTTTAGGAATTACAGGGTTTTCAGATAAATTGTTCGAACTAAGTCAATTATACAAAACAGACACTTCCGAATGGAGAATAATCGGAATTAATCATAAAAAATTCGATGATTCATCAAGAGAGAAAACAGAATCTTTAAGAGAACCATTATTCAGACAAAATATTGAGTATACAGTTATGCATTCAAGTTTTAAAGCACCTTTAAGTCCAAGACAATTTAATCAAAAAATAGTTGAAGAAGATAGACTTTTCTGGAATAAAATAGCTTCTCAATATGGTTATGAAGTTGAAGAGATTGAGCCTTCATACACTGATAAAAGTCCTTTAACTCCCGGCTATAAACTGACTGATAAAGAAAGAAAACCAGTTATTGCTCAAACAAGATGGAGAGTTTGGGATATTGGAAGAGAAGATAATTCCGCAGGAAAACACATAGGAATTGGTCGTGATAAAGAATTACACCAATATATGAGAAGACTTTCTCAACACTAATTTTTTCTTTATTTTTTTCTTAAATTTTCGTTTTATAAGAGTTATTTCTCGTCTAAAAATAGTTTTGAATGAACTTGAAACTTACTCCCTCCTATAAGTAATAGTACTGCTTTACTAGTTTTATGCCAAGAGGCATGGAGGAGAAAAATGATAAAAAAGATATTAGGATTGTTTGCAATCATGTTACTTATGATGAGCAGCATAGTAAGCGCAGACAACTACCAAGACTACGAAATAGATGAAAAAGGATGTTACTGCCCACCACCACCCCTAAGACCAGAAATTGATGTTGTTTTTGTAATTGACAGCACAGGTTCAATGACTGACGAAATTCGAGCAGTAAAAACACACATAACAAATATTGTTAGAGAAGTTGAAAGTGGACAACCAAGTCCGGAATTAAGAGTTGGAATTGTAACATATAGAGATCATAAATTAGAAGAAAACGAATATGTCTACAAAACTTCAAAGCTAACAAACAATTTAGATTCAAGTTTGAGATTTTTAGAACATATTGAAGCTAGAGGTGGAGGAGATACTCCAGAAGCAGTTGCAGATGGATTAGATCAAGCAGTCTCGCATATGAATTGGATGGATAATTCAAAAAAACTAATTTTTTTAATTGGTGACGCTGCACCTCATGGCGAAGGAAGCACTGATCAGAATTATCAACAAGGATGTCCAGAAGGTCATGATTACAAAGATTCAATCGAAGAAGCTCAAGAAAAAGATATAAAAATATTCGCCATTAGTGGTTCTGGAATGGACTCGACAGGAACTAATATTTGGAGAGAAATTGCCAGAAAAACAGGTGGAGAATATGAAAAATTAAATTATGTCAGACAAAATCTTGATGTGTACTATGAAGAAGAAGGTATTGATGAAAAATATGCTGATGAAGCAAGAGCAGATTCAGACTATGATTCAAGTAGCAATACAATCTTAACCAATACATTTGGAAAGTTTGCAAAAAAAGCTTTGATGACTGAAGCAGCAGATATGGGGGTCAGATATGATGATACAGAATCTGAAGTCATACACTATGATAATCTTGTTACTGGAGACGCAATCACCGAAGTTGAAGATAGCCAGTTAGGAAGTTTTTTCAAAAAAGTGTTTGATAAGCTAGTCTTCTGGTAAGACTAAATTTTTTTTCTTTTTTTTATCTTTATAACTTCAACTTCATTCAAAACCATGAGAAACTATTTAAAAATAAACTAATTAACAATAAAATGGCAAAAAAAGAATCATTCGTATTAGTATCATTAAACGAGGACAAAGCAAAGAAACTTGCACAAATAATCTCAAATGATACTTCTAGAGGAATATTGGACTTTTTATCAGATAGAGAAGACGTTACAGAATCAGAGCTTGCTAAAGAATTAAATCAACCAATATCAACAATCCACTATAACCTACAGCATTTAATGAAAGGAGGACTTATAACAGTCGAAGAATTTCATTATTCTGAGAAAGGTAAAGAAGTAAATCATTACAAATTAGCAAATAAATTCATAATCATAGCCCCAAAGTCCACATGGGGATTAAAGGAGAAACTTAGAAAAATCCTTCCTGTGGCTGGACTCACCCTAGGAGTATCTGCAGTACTCCAATTCATCAGTTCAATTACTAGAAGGGGAGGAACATCATTATCTGCAAACACATTCCAAGCCAAAGATATGGCTATGGAAGCCGCTCCAAGATTAATGGCAATGGAAGAAGCAGTTGTTAGTGCAGCACCTGAAGCAGTAAACACAGCAACCGAAGTAGTAGTTCAATCAAATATTTGGCAACACGCAGCCTTATGGTTTTTAGTCGGTGGCGTTGTAGCAATAATTCTAATGTTATTCTTTGACTGGGTTAAAGAGAAATAAAAAACGCCAGAGTCTGGATTCCACGAAGTGGTGCCAGAAAAGAAACTTTTCTGAGCACGTTCAAATCTGGTAAAGAAATCTAATTAAAAATTTTAATATTATAAAAGAACGTGCTTTCGGTTTCTTGATCCCACGCCGACAATACTTGATTTCTTATAAACCGTTCTTGAATTATACAGGCGAAAGTCGTGAAAAGCACGTCGCATTTCGCCATGATTTATTAATGGAATTGATGATATTTAAATCTTGTCCTACTAAAACGCCATTTCGCCCCAAGTTTAAAATTATTCTTCTAAAAAATCTTTAACTTTAATAAATTTAATATTTTCTTCTTTACCTTCTTTTTTAGGACTTATCAAAATATGTTTTGTTATTTTCTTGTGTTTTTTCTTAAATTCTAAGAAAGCATCTAATTCTCTTGAAGGAATTTTTTCTGTTGAGGTTACTTGTATTGCTTTTTCATCAGCTACAAAATCAATTTCTACTAAGTCTTGCCAATAAAACAATTCTTTAGAAGTTTGTAATAATTTAATTGCAACCGCATTTTCTAATAAAATTCCTTTATTTTCTCTTGTAGTTGTAATTGCATAAATACCATTATCTATGCAGTAATATTTTGAAGCATGTGCACCAATATATTTTGTTTTTGCTGAATATGAAAAATAAGGAACTTCAAAAATTAGAAAAGTATCTTTTATATAATCAACATATTTTTGTGCTGAATTTTTACTAATATTTAGTTGTTTCCCTAATTTATTAGCACTTATTTTTATTCCAGGATTATTTAAGAAAAATTTTAATAAAGCTTTTATTTGAGTAATATTTGTTAATTCATATTTTTCTAAAATATCTTTAGTAATTATATCTTCTACATATTGTTCTAATATTTTTCTCTTTGTAAATTCATCTTTTGCTAAAACAACTTCAGGAAATCCTCCAAATTGTAAAAACTCTTCAAATGAACTTTTTGAAAAATTTTGAAATTCTTTATAATCTAAAGGATAAATTTCAAAGGTAATATTTCTTCCTGTGAGAACTGTGCTTAGTTTAGGAGATAATAAAGAAATATTTGATCCTCCAATAATAAATTTTATTTTTTCTTCTCTGTCATAATATGTTCTTAACCATTTTTCAAAACCTTTTATTCTTTGAATTTCATCCAAGAAAAAATAGACTGGTTTTGATTTATCTCTTAAAGACATAATTTTTTCAAGAAGTTTAATTTCTAAAGAATTATTAAATCTGTAATCCTCAAAGTTAATATAGAACACATTTTTTCTAGGTAATAACTTCATAATTTGATGCATGATATGAGTTTTACCACATCTTCTGATTCCTTTAAGAATAATGATTTCTTTTCTTTCTAAAAATGGCTTAATCTCTTTTAAGTATTTCTTTCTAGGAATTGATTCTAATATCTTAGTTGATTTAATTATTTCTTGAAGTTCGTCTGTTAAAATCATATAATTTTAAAATATCAAATGATTTATATAACTTGTCATTTGGTTGACAACCTTTATAAATAAACTAGGAGTTTTTAAGTTTTAATTAAAAATCAGATAAAACCCCATTTTGCCTCGAATTCTGTTTTTTATTGATTTTACACTATAACATATTTTATTCACTTAATAGTAACAAACAATGAAAAGTTTTATATATGAGTTATTCTTTTCTTATATATAATATTAATTAGAAAAAAGTATAATTGGTGATAATAAAATGACAAATGAAATTTTACTCACAGAACCTAATGTTAAGTTAACTCCGTTTTATAAGAGTGGCAGTACAGGTGTTGCTGATAGTATTGAAGCAGTTCAAAAAGCTTCAGATATGATTAGACTTCCGCCTTATGGACTTGTAATAGCTAGAGCTGTTTCTCCGAAAACTGATGCTTTGTGGAATCAGTGGTATGACTTGGATGAAGAGCAAATTAGAGTTAGCGCTACTAAGTCTTATGATGGTATTAGTCAAGGCGAGCATAGGTTGTTTTTAGTTGGTTCTTCTAGTTTTTCTCATGATCCTGAAAGCATTAGGGCTTTTGTTAAGGGCAAAGGTGTTTTGGATGGTAAGAAAGAGGTTGGTTTAACTAATTATAGTGTTCCTTTATCACAAGGTCAAGTTGATAGAGTGCTTGGTGATAAGATTGTTTATGTTACTGGTGTTGATGGTAAACCGCAAGAAAGAAATGTTGATAGTATTATGAGTTATGATCAGTTTTTAGAAGCATCAGCTGATAAAGGTTTTTTAGCTGATAATGGTTTTTATGTTGTTCAGTTTCCTGAAGCTAAAATTCAAGATATGAATTCAGATTATTTAAGTATTGGTAGTTCTGATGTTAGAAATCATCCTACTAGTATTGTTAGATCTGGTGGGAAAGTTAATTGGCAAGTTATGTTATCTAATGCAGAAGATAAAGGTTGGAGTTCTTTTTATGTTGGAAATCCTGATCTCGATCAAAATAGTGGCCGTGTTGGTCTCTTGAATTATACCCCTGACGGATTCCATGCTTACAATATGGATAGCAATGGACGGTCTCTTGGGGTAGCGCCGGAGGCGCTTGACGCGCTCGTGCAAGCTAGCCAAGGTTTAGTTGTTCCTAAAAGATTTGTTAAAGAAGCTGAAGTTCCTTATGCAAAGATTGCTTCTGCAACAGTAGATCAAGTTATGAAGTTATCGCTTGGTTTTGATAAAAAACAGCTTGAAGATGTCATAAACAATGGTTTTGAACAATATCAAACTATTCTAAAACAATAGATAGTTTTTTATATTTTTTATTTCTTTTTTTTATTGTCCTAGCAAAGACTATACCTTACACGGTGTATTGTGTATTAGTATTTGTTTGGAACTACACGTCCTTTCACTAAAGCAGTTAGACTGTTATAAAATACAACCACAACAGCAATGAAGTGGTGGTGATAGCGAAAAACGTTTAGTTTTTTGTGTATTCCAAAGTTTTTGTGGGTGCGAAAGAAGTGAAAGGGCTACAGAGAGTGGCCGTGTTGGTATCTTGAATAATACTAATAACGGATTCAATGCTAACAATATGAATAACAATGGACGGTCTCTTGGAATAGGCAGGCAAATTAAAGCTAGGACAATTTTTCCTAAAAAGATATAATGCAAAAGTAAAACCTTATGTTTAATGAATGAAAATACAGTAACTTATGAAGAATTATGTTCTCCTGAGAATCTTGAATTGGCTTTTAAGAAAGCTCGCAAAGGCAAAACATTAAAATCTTATGTTATTGAATTTGAAAATGATTTAGATGAAAATTTGAATCGGTTAAGGTTTGAATTATTAACACAAACTTATATGCCCAAGCCTTTAGAAACGTTTATTCTTAGAGATCCAAAAACAAGAAAAATAAGCAAGTCAGATTTTAGAGACAGAGTAATTCATCATACAATTTGTAATTTAATAGAACCATTATTTGAAAAAACATTCATTAAAGATAGTTATGCTAATAGAATAGGGAAAGGTTCGCTTAATGCAATAAAAAGATTTGACCAATTTAAAAAAATTGTATCTAAGAACAATTCTAGAACATGCTACCTTCTCAAAGCAGATATTAAGCATTATTTTCCAACAGTTGATCATGAAATATTATTACAATTTCTAAAAAGAAAAATTAAAGATAAAAAAATATTTTGGCTTATAAAAAAAGTGTTAGATAATCATGAATCTAAAGTTCAAGGTAAAGGAATGCCTCTTGGGAATTTAACCAGTCAATTATTTGCAAACATATATTTGAACGAATTAGACCAATATGTTAAACATAAATTAAGAGCAAAATATTATGTTAGATATGTTGATGATTTTATACTAATGAATAATAATAAAAAATTCTTAAGATCTTGTGAGAGGAAAATAAATAAATTCCTAAATCAAAAATTGTTATTAGAACTACATCCTGAAAAAACAAGAATTATAACTTTAAATAAAGGAGTTAATTTTCTCGGATTCAAAATATTCTTTTATCACAAAATACTACAAAGAAAAAACAAAAATAAATTTAATAGCAAGTTTAAGAAAACAAAACAATTATACACTACTGGAAAGATTGATCGAGAAAAAGCAATTGAAGTATTTGAAGGACACTTAGCATATGTAAGCAATGCAAATACCTACAAATATAGAAAAGAACTAACTAAAAGATTCAATGAATATTTTCCATTAAGAAAACAAAACACAATAAGTTCTGTTAAAAAACATGAGAACTTCAATCAAAAAATAGAAAATACCAAGTTTGAATATAGTACGACAAAAACATTGCAACTATTAAGAAAAGGATTAAATGTTAATCAAATTGCAAAACATCGAAACATAAAAGAAGGAACGGTTTGGCAACACATACACACATTAATTGAACATCATCAATTAAAACTAAAAGAAATAATGCCAAACCAAAAAATAAAAGTTATTCTCAAAAATATTAAAACATCAAATGATAAGTTAAAAGAAATTAAAGAAAGAATAAATGATGAAAGTATTTCTTTTGATGAAATAGCTTGTGTCCTTGCAAACCTTAAAGGAAAACAAAAGAAAAAAAGCTTAACCTATTTTATTGAGTGGTATAAAAAAACTAATTGTTACAGAAAATGTTATTACAACAAAAAACAAAGAACAATTTGTAGAAACAAATTTCAAACAATAACAACAAACATAAACCTCGAATTTACAAAGAAAGAATTTTTAGAATTCATAAATAAGCACACAAAAATATGTATTCTAAAACAAGAAGATAAAGAAAGATTTGTATCTTTTAAAGAATTTATGAAAATTAAACACAAATCTAAAAACTAATAGGATAAAATAACTCTTAGAAAAAAGTTCCTGTAAGACACCTCGTTATTTTTAGTGCTTTTGGATGTCGGAAGCGAGGCACAAGGAGCACACCGCTAAAGCGTTTTTCCTTGATTTAGATCCGAAAGTTGAGGCGAAATGGCGTAAAACCACTTTTTCTCGTATAAAACGAACTTTCGCCTCGATAAAAAGACAAGACTTAAAAATGAATTTTCCCGGGTAATGGTATTTTTGGACTTTGATTTAAATACTGAGAATAAAAAACGCCAGAGCCCGGATTTGAACCGGGAATTCCTTACGGAACAAGCTTTCCAAGCTTGCGCAATACCAGATTATGCGACCCTGGCACGAGTCTATTTTAAGAACAAATTCTCAGTTTATATAGTTTTTCTTTATCGCTACTGCTGTTTTTCACACCATTCTTTCAGTACTCAAAAACATTTATATATTAACTGCTATTTTCTAGCAGTACTTCTATTTATTAGATGTTTTAATATGAAAGATAGTTACCACAAACTACTAAAGAAAATCGCACACTTCCAAGTAGAAAATCCTATAATAACAATCTTAATTCTGGCAGCATTTACAATCACCATGTTTGGCGGAGCAGCAAAAGTACTAACAGTTGCATCTCTTGAACAAATGATGCCAAAAGATATTGAAGAAATTAAAGCATTTAATACTCTTAGAGATAATTACTTAGGACAAGACATGATCGCAATAGTGCTTGAAATCAACAGAGACAGTACAGATCCGAACGGAATTATTGATATTCGAGACAAAGAAGTTTATGAATACATCAAATATGTTAAAAATCTAGTTCAACTTGAACCAGACGTTCTGGAAGTTTATTCTTATGCAGACATAATTGACATGTTTAGTTCAGAAGATTTAACCGAAACAGAATATCAAGAACTACTAAAAGACGAACAAGTAAAAAAACATTTGAGCAGTTATGTCAATACCGATTCCAGTATTTCAATGCTTATTCTTACAACTGATGTTAGTGCAGATGATCCAAGAATGAATTTATTATCTTCTAAAATTAAAGAAAACATTGCAAGCATCGGACATCCGCCAGGAATAAAAGTTATGTTTACAGGAACGCCAATAATTCAACAAAAACTTGGTGAACTAATTTCAAAAGACAGAACTAACACACAATGGATTTCAACACTATTAGTTTTTTTATTAACAATGGTAGTGTTTGGTTCTTTTACAAGCGCATTAGTACCGATCTTAGTTGTAACAGTTAGTGTTAATTGGTTATATGGAACAATGGGTTATACTGGTCTTCCAATTTCAACACTTGCAGGAGGAGTTGCAGCAATGGTTATAGGAATAGGAATTGACTTTGCAATCCACATCATGAATAAATTCAAATATGAAAGAAAAAAAGGCTTATCAAAAAGACTTGCAATCGAAGCTGCAGTCGTAGATACAGGAACTGCACTTACCGCAACATCACTTACAACAACTGTTGCATTTTTAGCATTCTTAACAGGTGCAATGCCTGAAATGGGACGATTTGGAATTTTAATGGCAATTGGAATTGGATACTCGCTAATATTCTCGCTTTTCGGATTACCAGCTTTATTACTCTTAGAAGAAGAACTCATTTATTGGATTAAAAAGAGAATGCGATTTGGAATAGAAGGCGAATTCAAACTCAAAACTAAGGACGAAAGTTGTCCCAAACCCAAAAGAGGTGATTCAAATGCTTGAAGATATTGCAGAAAAAATTGTAAAACTACAAACAAAATCACCATTCAGATTCCTATTAATTTTTTTAATTATAACAATATTACTAGTTCCTGGAATTTTCAAACTAGTAAATAATGTCGAACCTTCACTTGAAAAAGTTTTACCTCAAGAAATTGAAGAAGTAAAGCTTATGAATGATATGCGTACACAATTTGGTGCTGACATGATGTACTTGATTGTTTATGCAGAGACTCCAGTTTATGATGTTCGAAATCCAGCATCAATAAAATATGTTAATTTATTATCAGAAAAAATTAGAACTCGAGAATACATCTTAGAAGTTAATACTTTATCAGATCTTGTAAAAGAGATGAATAACGATGTCATACCTGATTCGCTGATAGAAATTAAAGAATTATTAAGAGCAAACCCTTCTACACCCCTTTTCTCTAATAAGGATTATTCTATCAGCTTAATCAGGATTAAATCAGATACTGGTTCATCCGCAATACTCATAAAGCAAGTCGTTGATGCAATTAAAGAAGATATTGATAGTTTAGAAGAATTTAACCCAGGTTCAAGAATTCAAATAACAGGATTTAATGCGATTGACAAAGCAACATTTGAAGTAATAATGTCTGACTTTGCAATGATTACTTTAATTAGTATGACTCTGGTTGGAGTAGTTGTTTTTTTCACATTCAAGTCTTTGTCTAAAGGAATGCTTCCAATGATTGTAGTAATGATTTCATTAATTTGGACTATGGGAATTGTTGGTTATTTAGGACTTACAATCACAGTTGTTTCAATGGTTGCAGCAGCAATGATAATGGGATTAGGAATAGATTTTGGAATTCACGTCGTTCACAATTACTTTGAACTTAGAAAGAAATACACATCAGAAGAAGCTCTAAAAGAAACAATGAGAGAATTACTTCGAGCAATGATTGGCGCATCTTCAACAACAATAGCAGGATTCTTGGCATTATTATTTGGAATCTTACCAGCTATGAAAGTATTAGGAATAATACTTGCGTTAGGAATATTTACAACTTTAATTGGGGCAGTATTTTTGCTACCGGTCGTAGTTTATTTGTACGATAAGAATTAATTAGGAGGAAAATTAAAATGAAAAATATAATGAAAACAATAATGTTGATTTTCGTATTAGCATTATTAACAAATACTGTATCAGCTACGCTGATGATGGATGATGTCCAATTTGATCCTGCAATAATTGCAGCAGGTGATGAAGTTGACATCATAGTTCAATACCATGATGAAATTATTATCGGGGAAGAAGATAGGATAGGAGATTCAGAATTTACATTCGCAGTGTTCTTAGAATCAGATGATTCACTTACAGAACAATACGTTACAATTCAAGATGCAAAAGGAGATGATGTTAATGGAAGAATTTTTGCAGGTGGATTCTACAATAAAAAGTTTAGAATCAAAGTTAACAATAATGCCCCTGCTGGAAATTATGAATTTAAACTTACAGGGCAATGGTACAAGAATGGAATTGTTGAAAATGATAAACAATTCATTAGATTCATGATGCCAGTTAAAAAAGAAGGAATCGTTCTGGACATTTCCACTCTTGAAACTGTTCCTGCTGAAGTAAGACCAGGTGACAATTATGTAAAATTAGTTAGTTTTATTGCTAATGTTGGACAAAAAGACGCTAAATCAGTCGAAATTAACCTCGAGTTACCAGAAGGATTTGAATCTTCATATACAAACAATAACAGAGTTTGGGCAGGCAGAATTAATGCTGGTGAAGAAAAAGAAGTTACATTTTTTGTCGATATTGATGAAAAATTAGCTGCTGAAGAATATGATTTTAAATATTCGTTCAAATACTCTGATTTAGATAACAATAATTATCAAACTGTTAAAACAATTCCTTTCTTTGTTAAAGAAAGACCATATTTAGAAATTGTAAAAAGCGAAGGTACAGGCCTTGCAGGTCGAAGTTCAAAACTATACTTAACAATTAAAAATACTGGTAGTGAAAGCGCAGAAGCAGTTGATGTAAGATTATTAAAGCAAAACTCCCAACCTTTCAACTTAGATATTAGAAGCGATTACATCGGTGAATTAGAACCAGGCGAAGAAGGACTGGCTGTTTTTGACATTAAAGTCAATAGCGATGCTGAGATTAAAGAACATGATTTTCAAGTTTTAATCAGATCAAAAGGAGATAGTGATGAAGGAGACGATAACATCTACACTTACAACCGACGAGCCAAATTTGATGTTACAGGAGTTGCACCTAATAGATTAAAAACAATTGGTTTATTTGCAGGAGCAATTATTATCATTGGTTTTTTAATTAGTAAATGGAGGTCTAAAAAATGAATCAACAAAAATCTTTGATTTTTAAGTTCCATAAATCCAAGGAGGTTAAATTTATGAAATTAGAAAGATATGTTAAAGTAATAGCAGGTGCATTCGTATTTGTATCAGCATTATTAGGTTATTTACACCATGAATACTGGTTGTTTTTTACAATGTTTGTAGGATTAAACTTATTCCAGTATGGATTTAGCCAATGGTGTTTAATGGCAAATATTTTAAAAAAATTGGGTGTTAAGGAATAAATACCCAAAACTTTTTATCTTTCAAAAGTTTTAAACTAATAAAATGATAGACTTTGCATGTAAAAGATTCAAATTAAGCGAGATCATTAAATGTGGTCTTGGTTTGACTAGAGCAGAGTATAAAGTTCTAGAGTATTTTATTGATCATGAAGATCTTTTTTCTACAGAACAACTTGCAGAAAACATCGGACTTAACTTATCAACAATCCAACGAACAGTAAAGAAATTGTTTGAAAAAGATTTATTGACAAGAAACCAAAACAATCTTAAAACAGGAGGATACGTATTTTTATATCAAATAAAAGATAAAACTCATGTGAAAGAAATCATTCTTAATATAATTAATAATTGGAGTTCTAAAGTTAAAGAAGCATTAGATAAATGGTAGATTAAATTTTGTTAAATTAAACTAGAAAAACATCTAATTACCAATATGCAAATAAAGTTACAAAATAGTTCTTATAAAAAAATATTAGAATTAGTTTAAAAAAAAATAAATAAACTTAAACATCAAGCATTTCTATCTCTATGTTTAAACCTTCTGGAATTGGTACTCGCATGACAAGTCTTAGTGCTCTTTCGTCAATACCTAAATCGATAAGTCTTTTGTGTACTCTCATCTCATATCTATCCCAAGTTGCAGTTCCATCACCACAAGGACTTTTCCTTGTTGTAATCTTTAGCTTCTTAGTTGGCAGAGGAATTGGACCTCTTATAACGACACCTGTCTTTTCAGCAATTCCTGTAATATAGGTACAAACATCATTAATCTTATCAATGTCTGTGCTTGCTAGTTTGATTCTTGCTTTCTGCATTTTCTTTTTGCCTTTTCTTGTGGTTTCTGCAACTTTGCTACATGATAAAGCTCATATTCACCATGAATTGTTGAAACAAATAAAAAAAAATAAAGACTTAACTTAGACTTTTTTGACTAAGTCAATACACATACCAGCTGCTACTGTAGCTCCTGAGTCTCTAATAGCGAATCTGGACATCTGTGGAATTTCTTTTTGTTTCTCAATTACCAATGGTTGAACAGGTCTTATTCTAACAATAGCTGCGTCACCGTTTTTGATAAAATCCGGGTTTTCTGCTAACACTTCACCAGTTGCAGGATTTAGCTTCTTTTCGATAGCTACAAACTGACATGCGATTTGTGCTGTGTGAATGTGGAAAACCGGTGTGTATCCAACTGTAATAACACTTGGATGATTTAGTACTACGATTTGAGCTGTGAACTCAGATGCAACTGTTGGTGGTGCTTCTGCTGGTCCGATAACATCGCCTCTTGCAATATCTTTTTTACCGAATCCTCTTACGTTAATTCCAACGTTATCTCCTGGTCCTGCTTCTGGCATTTGCGAATGGTGCATCTCAATACTTTTAACTTCTCCTGGAACTCCTTTTCCTTCTCTTCCAGGTGTAGCCATAACTTTTTGACCTACTTTCATAATACCTGTTTCAATTTTTCCTACTGGAACTACTCCAATTCCTGTGATGTTATATACATCTTGAATTGGCATTCTCATTGGAAGAGTTGTTGGTTTGTCAGGTACAACTAAATTATTGATTGTGTCTAGTAATGTTGCACTTGCCCAAGGCATTTTATCAGTCTTAGCGAATACATTGTCTCCTGGTAATGAAGCGATTGGAATAAACGGTGTTGATTCTGGTTTGTATCCAACTGATTTCATTAAAGTTGACATTTGTTCTTTAACTTGATTAAAAGTAGCTTCACTGTAATCTTTCATATCCATCTTGTTAATTGCGATGATTAATTGAGTTACTCCAAGTGTTCTTGATAAGAACAAATGCTCTTTTGTTTGAGCCATTACACCGTCATTAGCTGCAACTACTAAAACTGCTGCGTCAGCTTGACTTGTTCCTGTAATCATATTTTTAATGAAGTCTTTGTGTCCTGGCGCGTCGATTATTGTAAAATCGTACTTGTCAGTTTCGAATTTTTTGTGAGCTAGATCAATTGTTACTCCTCTTTCTTGCTCTTCTTTTAATCCATCCATTACGAATGCAAATTCGAATCCGCTTTTACCAAGTTCTTGAGCTTTTTCTTTAAGTTTTCTCATCTGTTGTTCACTTACATTTCCTGAATCAAAAAGTAATCTACCTACAGTAGTTGACTTTCCGTGGTCTACGTGTCCAATAAACACGAGGTTCATGTGTGGTTTGTCTTTAGCCATTTTAGTTTTCCTCCTCTAATTTTAGCTTTAAATATCGTTGTTCTCAGGAATAATTATCCCTTTATAAATCTTTTCGTTAAAGGTTTTTATTCCTCGGATTTTTTCAATCCTTTTCTGTTTCTGATTTGTTCTCCAACTTTCTTTTGTAATTCGTCAGGTAATCTCTCGAAGTTCTGATCTACTAAGAAGAATCCTCCTCTTCCTTCAGTTGCACTTCTCAAATCTGAGCTTAACCCAAACATCTCTGCTACTGGCAGCTTTCCAATTACTGTTATTTGATCTAATTCTTGCTGCATATCTAATAGTTGTCCTCTCTTGTTTGAGATCATTTTACTGATTTCTCCCATGAACTTTTCTGGCGCTTCAAATCTTAATGTTTGATACGGTTCGAAAAGTAGTGGACTTGCCATTGCCATAGCCGATCTAATACCATCTCTTACTGCTGGATAAAACTGTGCTGGTCCTCTGTGAATTGCATCTTCGTGTAATTTCATATCCATAATGCTAACTTTTACTTTAACACAAGGTTCGTTTGCAATCGGACCTGATTTCATTACACCTTCAAATGAATCCATAATCATTTCAATTACTTCTCCAATATGTACAATTCCTCTTGTTTCATCTACAAGCATGTTTCCTTGAAAAATATCTCTTACTTTTCGAGACATTTTTGAATCCATACCAGCTTCTTCTAAAGCAGCCCAATACTCAGGATTTTTCTTCTTAACTCTTCCTTCAGGTATTTTATCTTCTTTGATTGCTTTTTGTAGCTGATCAGTTAATGGTTCTACTTTGAAATATAGCTTATTGTGTTTATTTGGAGATTTTCCTTCTACTTCTGGACTTTCTTTAGTAATTGTCTCTCTATATACTACAATTGGAGCTCCTGTATCAATTTCTACACCTTTTTCAGATTTAATCCGATTTTCGATAACTTCTAAATGTAGTTCTCCCATTCCACTCATCAAATGTTCTCCTGTTTCTTGGTTAATCTCTACAACAATTGTAGGGTCTTCTTTTGAAACTTGAATTAATACTTCGATAAGTTTTGGAAGATCTGATGGTCTCTTTGCTTCAATTGATTTTGTCATTACAGGATCAAATAAGTGCGTAATTGCTTCAAATGGTTCAACTTCGCCTTCTGAAACAGTTTCTCCTGGGTAAGCATTTTTCAAGCCTCCAAGACCTATAATATTTCCTGCAGGTACATTATCTACAACTTCTTTCTTCGCACCATTGTACAAATAAATTTGTTGCGATCTGAGTGCAGATTTAACTCTGTTTAGATAAATATTCATTCCTTTCTTCATAGTTCCTGAAAATAGTCTTCCTGTTGAAATTTCTCCTGCTTGAGGATCAACAACTACTTTTGTTACTACGAATGCTAATGGACCTTTTGGATCACAAGTCATTAAGCTTTTTCCTAATGTTGAATCAATTTCTCCGTGCCAAATCTTTGGAATCCTATAATTTTGTGCAACTACAGGATTTGGTAAATGTGCAACTACAGCGTCCAAGACTACTTCATGAAGTGGTGCTTTCTTAGCTAATTCTTTTGAAGTATCATTTTCGTAAGCATCGATAATGTCTTTGAATGATAATCCTTTTTTCTGCATGTAATTAATACTCATAGCCCAATTATGAAATGCTGAACCAAAGCAAACACTTCCATCTTGAACGTTTACTTGCCATTTATCTCCATAACCTTCTTCTGCAATTTTTTTGATTAATTTGTTTACATTAGAAATTATTTTGATAAATCTTTCTTGCATTGCTTCTGGAGTTAATTTTAACTCTTTAATCATTCTATCAACTTTGTTAATGAAAAGAATTGGTTTTACTCTTTCTTTCAATGCTTGTCTTAACACTGTTTCAGTTTGTGGCATAACTCCTTCTACAGCACAACTTAGTACAACACATCCATCTGATGCTCTCATAGCTCTTGTTACGTCTCCACCAAAATCAACGTGCCCTGGAGTATCTAAAAGGTTAATTAAGAATTCTTTTCCTTCTACTTTGTGTACCATGTTTACAGCAGCAGTATCAATTGTTATTCCTCTTTCTTGCTCATCTTCGTGGAAATCTAGCTGAAGTGCTTTTCCTGCTAATTCTTCTGACATCATTCCTGCTCCTGACAATAAGTTGTCTGAGAAGGTTGTTTTTCCGTGGTCGATATGAGCGCAAATAGCGATATTTCTAATTTGTTTTGGTTGTGTCATAATTCTTACAACCATGTCTGACATTTTTTCTCCCATTTTTATTCACCTATCTTGTATGTTTTTCATGTGTTGGTTCATATTTGTGTAATTCTTCTTTTGTGAACCAAAGTGCAACTTCTTGTTTTGCTTCTTCTAAATTTCCTGAAGCATGAATCAAGTTTTTGATTGCAATTCCTTTTTCATCAGCATATTCATAACTTACATGTGCATAGTCGCCTCTAATTGTTCCTGGTTGTGCAGATTTTGGTTCTGTTCCACCAACCATTTTTCTAACTAGCTCAACTGCGTTTACACCTTCTAGAACCATTGCAATTACAGGTCCTTCTGTAATCATAGCCTCTAATCCAGCATAAAACGCTTTATCTACATGTGCGTTGTAATGTTTCTTTGCAAAGTCAGGAGTTACCCAGAACATTTTCATTCCTACAATTGTTAATCCGACTTTTTCAAATCGACTCAGAATTTCTCCTACTAAGCCTCTTTGTACACCATCTGGTTTGATTAAAACTAAAGATTGATCTATCATATTAATCCCTCTTATCCTTTTGTTCCGCTTTTAACTCGGTGGTATTCGCCAGTCCATTTAGTTGTTCTAGCTTTCCGTCCTAGTTTTAGCATATTTTTTTCACATTTGTTTGAGCAAAAATCAATTATTTTACCGCTTTTCATCACATACTTTTTTCCAGTTCCAGCAGGAATTGATTTTTTACAAAAATCGCATATTGTCATTTTGATTCACCTATTTATGAGTTTCCTCTTCCAGCCTTGTTCAATGGTCTTGCTTCAATTTCTGTTTCTCTTAACATTAATATGTCACCCATTTGAACTGGACCTCGAACATTTCTTCTAATTGTTTTGTTCTGATCTCTGCCTTCAAGAATTTTGCATCTTACTTGTGTTGCTTCTCCTCTAGTTCCAGTTCTTCCAACTACTTCTTCAACTCTTGCAGGAACCGCATTTGAGAATTCAACTTTTCCTTTTACTTCGTCAGCCATTTTTATTCGCCTTTATTAATTTCTTTAAGTACGTTTTTGGCTTCTCCTTCTTGCGTAATTGCTACAGCCACTGTTCCTACTGGAAGTCCTGCTGCTGCGCCTAATTCTTCTTTACTACCTACTTCAACGCATTTTACGCCTTTCTCTTTACATAATAATGGGAGATGCATAGTAATTTCTGGTGGGCTAACATCTTTTGCCACAACCACTAATTTTGCTGTTCCTTTTTCTATTACTTTTGTTACTTCGTTAGTTCCTTTCTTTATTTTACCTGTTTTTTTAGCAAGTTCAATTGCTTCATATACTTTTTCGCTCATTTTATTTTCCTCCGAAAACAATTTTTTGTTTTTGAGGTCCCAAAAAGCTTTGCTTTTCGTGGATCTCCGAAAATACCTTTTGTTTAATTTTGAGACACTTAGAATAAGCACCTCTTTCAGTTCCTTAGAACTTCATTAGTCATAGGTATCTGAATGGAAAAATCAGTCCTTTATAAAGGTTACTAAAGGTTCTAAAGTTAACAGATAAATTTTTAAAGAAAATATCCTGCCCATTTAATTATGAAAACAATTGGTTTAATTGGTGGAATGAGTTGGGAATCATCAGCAGAATATTATAAAATTATTAATGAAACTGTAAAAGAAAAACTTGGCAAATTACATTCAGCTAAAAGTTTAATGTATTCTGTAGATTTTGAAGAGATTGAGAAATTACAACATCAAGGAGATTGGAATAAATTAACCAAAATAATGATTAAAGCAGCTCAAAATTTAGAAAAAGGAGGAGCTGATTTCGTATTAATCTGTACTAATACAATGCATAAAATGGCCAAAGATGTTCAAGCAAATATTAAAATCCCTTTATTACACATGGCCGATTTAACAGGAAAACAAATTCAAAAACAAGGGCTAACTAAAATCGGACTTCTAGGCACAAAATTTACTATGGAAGAAGAGTTCTATAAAGGAAGATTGATTAATAATTTCGGAATGAAGATCATCACTCCAAACAAAGAAGAAAGACAAATCGTTCACAACATCATTTATAATGAGCTATGTTTGGGCAAAATTAATGAATCTTCAAAACAAAAATATATTGAAATTATTAACAACTTGATTAAAAATGGTGCAGAAGGAATAATTCTTGGATGTACTGAAATTCCCCTTCTTGTAAAACAAAAAGATGTAACAATTCCTTTATTTGATACAACAACTATTCATGCCAAGTCAGCTGTTGAATACGCATTAAAAGAATAATTTTAACCTTTTTTCTGCACACATTTATATACATCTTTTCATTCCCTTTTCTTAGATGAAAATACTTGAAGAAAAAGAACTTGAAGACATGATTCTAAAGTCTGAAGAATTGTTCAGTAAGGAACCTAATTATCTTGAGCTTCCTCTCGATAAACCAATTGTTTTTGTTGGCGATACTCATGGCGATATTTGGTCTACTAAGAAAATCTTTGATTGTTTTGCAAAAGATCATTTATTGGTTTTCTTAGGTGATTATATTGATCGTGCACTTCATCACATGGGTTCTGTTAAGAATATTTCTTATTTGTTAGAGCAAAAGATTTTGCATCCTGAAAATGTAATTTTGTTAAGGGGGAATCATGAAATGCAAGAAATGTTTAAAGATAAAAAACAAGATAAAGAAGGTTTTTTCTTTCATGAAATTAGACAATTAGAGTATTTTTCTTTGCTTAATCCTTTTGGAAAAATGTTTTCAGAAATGCCTTATGTTTGTTCTACGAGAAATGGTTTAATTGGTTTACATGGTGGTATTCCAAACATTCAATCTGCTGATGAATTAAAGAATATTCCTAAAGGTGTTATGAACCATCTTGATAATAAACTTGTTTCTCAAATTCTTTGGAGTGATAGTAAAAGAGAATTGTCAGTTGATTATCGTCCAGCTTTTTCCAGAAATTTTAATATGAGTTTTGGCATAGCTTATAGTAAAACTTATTTTAAAGATAAAATGGATCTTTTAGGCAAAAATGTGCTTGTTAGAGGTCATGATAGCAGAGTAAAGGGCTTTTCTTATGAAGACAGATTATTAACTATTTTTTCTTCTCATTATTATAATGATTCTAGTAGTATGAAAGGAACATTTGTTGCAGTCATGAATAATCCTAAGAAAGAAATTCTAACTACAAAAGATTTAATGATAGAATATATTTAGTTTAATTATTCTCTGTTTGCCCATACAATAGCGTTGTCAACATCTTCAGTTGTTAAGTCTAGCCAGTGTTTTCTGGTTTGAAAAATATTTGCTCCTTTTGAATCCCAAAGTAGTAATCCAGAATATTCTTTGCTTGGTTCGATTATTACGTTTGGCGGTACGAAATAAGAAGTGTATAAATTTTCTTTTACGTCTTCAATTGTTAGTTTTTCAAGGTCTATTTTTCCTGCTTTTGCTTTCATTGCAAGTAATTTAATTACTCCTAATACTTCTTCTTGTCCATCATATTTGACTCCTAAGTTTAAGAATAATCCTTCATTTTCCCTAGTTTTCTCCATCATGTTTTTGAAACATTGAGTTAATTCTGTATCTAAATCATACCATCTTCCAATTACAAACACTCGAATATTATTTTTTGTAAATCGTTCATCTTGTTCTAATTGTTTAAAGAACTTGGTCATAGCTGTTACTTCATCATCACTATCTATGGAAATATTTAGCGTCAATACAGGAAGTGAATGTTTAATTTGGTAATTGATGAAAGTATCTATTTGTTCAATATTTTTCACTATAACTTCTTTTTCATCTTTATTATTTTTCTCAGCCCATCCAGAAATTTGTCTTGCATCTATTGCTACGTGCAAAGGAATCTTTTTTTGTTTTAACGGGTTAAGATCTGAAATCTTTGGTATCTTTAGTTCCATTTTATTTAACTATTATTTTGAAAAAGAAGAAAATTTATAAATTTTTAGTTTTCAATATGACTTAATGATAGTTATTAATTATGTATTTGCATTCTTTGGTTTATTAATTGCTTCTTATACTGATATTAAGACTCGTGAGGTGCCTGATTGGTTAAATTTTTCTTTAATGGGCTTGGGTTTTGGTGTGAGTGCAATTTATTCTTTAATGTTTAATTCATTTAATTATCTTTTATCTTCAATCATCGGGTTCGCTGTAGCTTTTGTATTGGGTTATTTAATGTATTATACTGGTCAATGGGGTGGTGGAGACAGTAAAATGTTAATGGCGCTTGGTGCTTTAATTGGAATTGATATTCATGCAGGTTTTCCTGTTATCATTACTTTATTGATTAACATCATGATTGTTGGAGCATTCTATGGTTTGTTTTGGAGCATGGCTTTAGCAATAATCAATCGTAAAAAAGTTAAAGTTCGATTAAAAGAAAAAATGGTTTCTAAGAACATCTTAATTATGAGAAGAATAATTATTGCAATTTGCATTATTGGAATTATTAGTTTCTTTTTTGTGCCATTATTGTTTAAAATCCCTGTTTTGATTTTGGTTGGTTCAATTTTCTTCATTTTTTATCTTTGGTTGATGATTAAGATTGTTGAAGAGGTTGCAATGGAAAAATATGTGCCCCTAACAGATTTGACTGAAGGGGATTGGGTTTTAGAAGAAGTTTTTGTTGGTAAGGAAAAGATTTGCAGTAAAAAAGATCTTGGTTTATCAAACGAACAAATTGCAAAACTTATCAAATTAAAAAGCAAGCATAAAAAATCAAAGATAAAGATTAAAGTTGGAATTCCGTTCTTACCAAGTTTTTTGATTGGATTTATTGCTTTGTTAATCGCTGGTAATTGGATTGGTTTATTATTTTAAGGTATTCGATTAAATACGTCCATTTGATAGTTTCGTTCGCCTTCTTTTGGCGCTTCTATTTGTTCAGGTTCTTTGTTTGTTTCAACTGGTGCAGCTTTTTCTTTTTTTGTTTCTTGAACAGTGATTTTACTTTTGATAGCACTAATGATTGAATCCATTTCTGGTTGTGGTAATTGTTTTGGTTCCCATGTGAAGTTTAAACCATCTTCTTGTTTTCTTGCAATTACATTTAATGAGAAATGTTCTCCTTCTTCACTTATAATATTAGTTCCTTGTGCTCCAATTACTTCGAAAAGTGCTGATGCTGAGTAGTTTGCGATATAAAATAAATGTTGAACCATATTTTCATCTAGTTCTTCGATTGTTGCAACATGTTTCTTTGGCATTACTAGAATATGCCCTTTTGTTGTTGCTTTTGAAACTAAGACTGCCACTGCATTTTCATCTTCGTATAAGATTCTTCCAGAGTCCTTTATTTGTTCACATTTGTTGCAAGTCATTTGAATAAATTTGATACATTATCTAGCATGCTTCTTTTTTCTTCTTCTTTTCGTTCTTCTTCAGATAAATTAGATTCGGAAACTTCTTCTTTTTCTTCAGCTGGTTCTGACTCATCAGATTTTTTAACTGATTCAATTTCCTTTTCTTCTGTTTCTTCGTTTAGTCCGCTTGCTAAGTCGTCTAGTTTTCGACTAGTTTCTTCTTGTTCTTCTTGTTCTTCTTGTTCTTCTTGTGCTTCTTCTTGTTCGGGTATTGGTTCAGGTTCAGAAACAGCTGCAGGTTTGAAAGGTTCTACTTCTTTAATTTCAGATTTAGATTCTGGCTGTGGTTCTTCATCTTTAACTTCTGCATCAACTACTCGTCCACCATCTTCTGTTGGTGTAGGTATATCTTTGAGTTTCATTGATAATTTATCTATATCTACTCCTTGAAATAATTGTTTTAGTTGAGGATTAGTTTCGATTCCTTTTTTGAATTCTTCAGGATTATTTGCAATCATTTCTTTTAATTGAGGATTTTGATGTATGATTTGAGCTAATTGATCTTTATTTGGCGCTTCTGTTGACGCAGCTGCTTGTTTTTGTCCTCCAAATTGCGCATTGTGTTGTTGCATTAATCCCGTTAATTTACCTTTTAATGGTGCTAAAAGTTCATCTTGATTCACATCATTTTGTGGTATGTTAAACGCTGTTAATCCATCACCATCATCTCTTGGAATTACATGAAATAAGAAATGTGGACTTTGTTGGCCTGCTACCCCTCCATTTGCAATGAAGATTGTTGTTTTCAATGCTACTGCACCTTCTTTTACTCCTTTTGCAATGAATTTTACTGTTTTAAACATGTGCTGAAATACATCTGGTGGTAATAGTGGCATGATTGGTGAGTGTTCTTTTGGTAAAACTAATGCGTGTCCTTTTCTAGAAGGATAAATATCTAATATTGATAACATTTTGTCATCTTCATAGACTTTATGAGAAGGTATTTCTCCTTTGATAATTTTACAGAATACACAGTTTTGTTTTTGCATTTCTGCTACTTGCTCAGGACTCATATTCTTGAGCTCTTCTTCTGTCGGTTGACCCATAGGTTTTTTTCAAGAAACAGACTATTTAAATTTTTCCAAATAACTTTCTTAATAATAATTACTTTTAATAACAAAGAAAAAATTTAAATATTAATTTTACTTACAACATTATTGCGAGGGAAATTTGTGATTAACAATGTAGCGGTAGAATCAGAGACTCACTTTCGAAAAAAAGTTCTAATAGATAATGTTTTGCAAGACTTTCAATACGAAAATATAGAAAATATTCCTCGTGTTGAAAATATTATTAAAACTAAACATTTGGATGATTTCTTATTAGTTGTTGATCACTCACAGATTTCTGAACATGAATGTGCCCATGAAGATATTTGTAAATACTCTGTTTTTGGTTTAGGTGAAAAAGGTGCAATCGAATATATTGATGAGTTTCCTTTTTGGAATAATTCTAAACATCAACGTTTTCCAGAAAGTCATTCAGAATTTTTAGCAGCCAGATATTTATTTATTAAAAAAGAGTATGTTGATTCTACTTTTGAACATATAAAATGGAAAGAGAGTTCGCAATTTCGAAGTGAAAGAACTCCTGAAATGATTAATGTGTTAACTAAATTGTTCAACCCTCTTGGCGAAGAAGCAGTTTTTGAAGAAGAATGGTTATTGTATAGTATTCCTTTTTTAGTACAAACAAAAAATTGTGAAGATAGTATTCTTAAAGCACATGAATTTACTTTTAAACAATTTAATGGAATTGTTCAGAATATTGCAGATTATTTAACTGTTCAAGCTTATCAAAGTAAAAGTCATAATCCTATGGATTGTTATATCATGGAAAATCATAGAAAAGCAACTTATGCTTTAAAAAATCTTAATTCTTTAATGCATAAACTTTTTTAAATTGATATTTGTTTCTTAGTTAAATGAAGAATGAATTTTTCAAAGAATTAATTGAATTTGTAAAGAAAGAAAAACCTTCTAAGAGACAGATCAATAATAAAAAAATCGATCTTTGTTCTAAATTTAAAGTTAAAAAAATTCCTACTGATATTGAGGTTCTTTGTAATTGTAAACAAGAAGATGTGGATTTTTTAAGAGGTTATTTGTTAACAAAGCCAACGCGTACCATTAGTGGTGTGGCTGTTATTGCTGTTATGACTAAACCTTTTTCTTGTCCTCATGGTAAATGTATTTATTGTCCTGGAGGAATAAACAGTCCTTTTGGCGATGTTCCTCAATCTTATACTGGAAATGAACCTAGTACTATGAGAGGTATTCGTAATGATTATGATTCTTATCGTATCGTTTTTAATCGTTTAGAACAATACATTGTTATAGGTCAAAATCCAGAAAAAGCAGAAATTATTATCATGGGAGGAACATTTCCTAGTTTTGAACAATCTTATAAGGAAGATTATGTGAAAAATATTTTCAAAGCTATGAATGATTTTTCAACAGAGTTTTATGATGAAGGTAAATTAAATATTATAAGATTTCGTGAATTCTTTGAATTGCCTGGAACTGTTGATGATAAAGGTCGTGAAGAAAGAATTAAAGAAAAAGTTTTGAAATTAAAAGCTTCTAATCTTAAATCTTTAGAAGAAGAAAAAAAGCTTAACGAGAGTTCTAATATTCGTTGTATTGGTTTGACTATTGAAACTAAACCTGATTGGGCGTTGTTAGAACATGGTAATGAGATGCTTGATTTTGGTTGTACTAGAGTAGAAGTTGGTATTCAAACTGTTTATGATGATGTGTTAAAGAAAGTTAACCGTGGTCATAGTTTGAAAGATACTGTTGATTCTACTAGAATTTTGAAGGATTTGGGTTTTAAAATTAATTATCATATGATGCCTGGTTTGCCTGGTGTTTCTAGAAAGAAAGATTTAGAATCTTTAAACACTATTTTTTCTGATGAAAGATTTAGACCTGATATGTTAAAAGTTTATCCAACATTAGTCATGCCTGGAACTCCTTTGTATGAACAATTCAAGAAAGGAAAATATAAACCCATTACTACAAATGACGCTGCTAACATGATTGTTGAGGCTAAAAAAAATGTTCCTCGTTATTGTCGTATTATGCGAATTCAAAGAGATATTCCTACTAATGTAACTAAAGCTGGAGTTGATAAAACTAATCTTCGACAATACGTTGAAAAAATTCAAAAAGAAAAAAACGTTATCTGTGAATGTATTAGATGTCGTGAAATTAAAGGTAATGAAATTAAAGGAACACCTGAATTTGAAATTATTGGATATAATGCATCCAAAGGAAAAGAATACTTCATTTCTCTTGTTGATGATAATGATAAACTTCTTGGTTTTTGTCGGTTAAGATTTGTTTCTCAAAGTTTACGAAAAGAAATAACAATTAATAGCGCTATAATTCGAGAACTTCACATTTATGGAACTGCAACTATTCTTGGTGATAAAGGTGATGTTCAGCATAAAGGTTTTGGTACTCGATTAGTTGAAAAAGCTGAAGAAATTGCTAAAGAAAATTCTAAAGAAAAAATCTTAATTATTAGTGGTATTGGTGTTAAAAAGTATTATCAAAAATTAGGCTATAAACATAACGGCCCATATATGAGTAAACAATTCTGAATCAACATGTTTCTCTTTTAGAGTGATAAATTACAGAAATATTTATATAGTTCATGGAACATTCATAAGTCGCAGGGGGGATAGTATGAATAGTTCACAAAGAGACAGCTTAGAAACTAAAGTTTTACAAACAGGAATTCTTAAACAAATTGGAGATAAAAACATACCTACATTTCCAGATTACACAGAAGAGATTGAAAAATTCATAAAAAACACTGGTAAAAAGAAAAAATCATTACCTTTCGTTAATCAAGAAAAAGTTTTTAAACAAGTAGTAAGAGGCTTGCACAGCGACTATCCCTATGTAGTCTTAATTGGTGAACAAGGTATTGGAAAATCCATGATTCTCGATTACATTGTTGATGTTCTAACAGGAAAAGTAAGTGATAAAGAAGTGGAAGAAATAGCTCCTGAAACAGCAGAATTATTTAAAGATATTAAAGCCAAAGCCAGACTATCAGAAAATAGAGATTATTTATTAGTTCCAAATCTTGAAGACCCTATGAAAGTTAAATCAATCGCGTATCTTGATCGAGAAACTTTAAGTTCTGATTTAATAATGGCTGAAGAATTCGGAGAAGAATTATCAGGATATTTAGATTCATTTATAGAAATAAATATGGATGATTTAAAATTACTTATGGAAAAAAGACAATTCAGAAAATTTGTCCATACAGAAATTCACTCATTATACACTCATATTTATAATACTCTCACAGGAGAGTTAGAGGTTAAAAGGTCACATATGCCTATTAGCGATATAGAATCATTAGATGCAACAATATCAATGATAACCTTAGACTTACCTGCAAACAACAAATCTTTGGTTCCAGACGCTACTTGGGAACTATATGTAAAACCTGGAGAAAGATTTAGACCAGAACTATATAGAGATTTGGCAGGTTTTTCTGCGAAAAGAAAAAATCTTACAAAAAAAGATATTGAAGAAGGATTAATTAACACTTTCATCCCTGATAATCTGGTTGAAGAATTTAAAATTTTCAAACGAAAAATTAGACAAATAGAAGTTAAAGGGGAAACTCCTGAATTTAACGAACAAGTTTTAGAAGAAGAATTTGAGCGTTATAAGACTAAAATATTAAACCCTTTGAATAAACAGTTCAAAAAAAATAAATTAAAAATTCAAAGAGAATACTCGTCCGAACTAAGCATGAAAGTTAATCATTTCTTTGCTACAAAAAGAATTTCAGATAATTCAATTGAAGAAGTAATAAGCACTATAGAAGAAATTAAAGATGAAAACATAAAATACATGGCACACCCAGATATGAAACAATGGGCCAATTCAATATATGAATTTTTTAATAGAGAAAGAGATTTATTAAGAACTTCAATAGAACTAATGTTAGATGTTTATGAAGACTTAGAAGAAAATAAACGATATACAACTGAAGGGCCTAAAAGCAAAGAAGAAGAACGAGCTGAACTAAAAAAATTCGCAAACAAAAACTATGAAATGGAATTTCAGTTACAACATGGAAGACACAACATGCCAATTAGCAAAATCTTAGATGTTAATGATCTTTCAAGCCATACTTCGCCAGTCGAAGGCATTTCATGGTCAAAAGTTTTAATGACAGATAGAGAAAAGTTATTTTGTGACTTTTTTTCTCATGATGAAGAAACACCACCTCATCAAACAGTTAATGAATTAGGAGATTTATTTGCGAGCAGCATTTTATTATTCACAGATTCATTTGGCGATTTCGTAGAAACAATTACTTCTAACAAAGGAGACCAAAAAGGAATGAGAGAACAATTTCTCGATTATTTACAAACAGGAGTTATTACTTTAGTGAATGATGGAATCACTTATCAATTTGAAGTTCCTAGAATGATTATTGGTTGTGATAATGAAGATCCGTTTGTTACAATCAGAGGAGGATCATCTGTTTACTTAAGAGATGAAGAAGGATTAAGAGGCAGAGTACATTCAATAAATGTCCCGACTTTAGTTAGAAACTCTCCAAAAACAAGAGAAGGAACAATAGAAGTTATGTATAAAACTCTTGACCAGTTCAATGAACATAGAGATTCAAAATTAAATCTTGAACCTGCAGCTGCAAATATGTTGCTACAAACAATGATTTATTCAGAGAATTTAGCAACAGTCACCTATAGAGAGTTCATTCAAAGTATAGAAGATATTTGTTCATTTGCAGTTTCAAAAAAATCTGAAAGTATAACACCAGATTTATTAAAACTAAAAACCAAAGAAAATCTTCACCCAACATTTTTTTCAGGTATTGAACGAGAAACTCATTATGGTGGATTCTTTGATTTGGATGAAAAAATTATTGGTCATACAAACGGATTATCAATTTATAGTCACGGCCCAGCAGGAATTGTTAAAAATAGATCTTATTTTGTTCCGGCTCTTGATTCTAAAAAATCTCAAGTTGATCATTTTCAATTAATTGATATAAATAGCGAGATGACTGATGAAACAACTATTAAAGGTTATGAATTAGCAGTTGATTATTTAAGAACTTTATTATCAACCAAAGCTAAATTCCCATTAATGGATAGTGGAGATTGGTTTTTGAAAACTCAATATGGAGATAACTGGTCAGGAATTGGCGGTCCATCTGCATCAATGGCAATAACTTTGAGTATGTTCTCAGCTCTTTCCGAAACTGAAATGTACAAGAACCGATTTATTACTGGAACAATCGATCCAATGGGTGGAGACGTTGGTATGATTGGTGGAACATATTTCAAAGGGTTAGTTCCTTGGAAGATTAGTGAAATGCTCGAAGAAAGAGGAGAAGAAAATTATCAGACTTACTTCTTATTTCCGGCAGGAAATCTTAAAGATTTAACTCAAGATAGCTTATTTGATCCGTTTGGTTTACACGAAAGAGTTACTTGTATCCCGTATGAAAACTTTGCTCAAGCCTATCATTTATTCTCTTGTGGCTCAACAATCACAGATAATGATATGAAACATGCAGAGAAGCTTGGCCACGAAAGAATTCAAGAGAATCTTAAAGCTATAGAAACAAAATTTAGAGCTTAATTATAAAACTATGCTCAAAAATTAAATGAATTTTTGGCATGTTAAGAATTAAATATCTCTAAACATTTCTTTTATTTTTTCTAATAGTTCTGGGAATCGTTCACCATATTCTGAACTCATAGTAAAGTGTCCTGCTCCTGGAATAATAATTATTTCTGAATCTAAGTTATTTGCTAACTCTTGACCTTTTGCTAATGGAACTATTGGATCATTATCAGCGTGGTAAACATGAAATTCTTTACAGTTCGCTTTGATTTTTTCCCAATTAAATGGTTCTTCTGTGAATGAATCAATGAGTGGTGCAAAGTCAGGTAAGCCAAGATTTGAACAAAATCCTGCAACTAAGAAAGCTGCTTTTATTGGTTTGTTTAACTTTTCTAGAACTCGAAGTATAAATGGAGGGCCAATGCTTCTTCCAATAAGAACAGTATTCTCATTTATTTCTTCAAAATAAGGACCAAATACTTGCATCCAAAAATCAAGTGATTGATTATCAGGTGTTGGAAATGTTGGAATTGTTACTTTACAACCTAAGTTTTTTAACTCTGTTTGTAACCAAGGATACCAACATTCTTCAGGATATCCACCTGTACTATGTATAAATATAAAGTTCGGCTTCATTTTATTTTTTTATTATTTTAACTCTTTCAACATCTCGCTCACCAATTTCTTCTATTAGAAATGATACATTTTGATACTTAAAATGTGCGCCTCTTGCAGGCATCGAACCTAATTGTTCAAGTATAAAATCATGAATTGTTATTATTTCTTTGTTATGAGGCATTTTTACATTGAAAAAATCATTTACATAAGATATTTCTGTTTCTCCATCAACTAAAATAGTATTTTTATCTAACCTCATAATTACTCCTGGCATCATATCTGTTTCATCAAATATTTCTCCAACTAATTCTTCTAGTAAATCTTCTAAAGTAACTAATCCTACTACTTGACCTTGCTTTCCTACAACAATTGCTAGATGGGTGTGTTTATCTTGTAATTCTTTGAAAAGGTCATCTAACAACATGTTTTCATGAACAAAAAAAGGCTTAACAGCAATATGTCGCAATTTCATATTTTTAGTGTTATCATTTATTGCTTCAAGTATATTTTTTACATGTACAATACCAACTATTTTATCCAGTGAACCTAAAAACAAAGGTATTCTTGAAAAAGGACTTTCTGCCATAAAAGGTATGGTTTTTGCAACAGTCATGTTTGCATCCAAACAAACCATGTTGTGTCGTTTTGTCATAACATCTTTTACAGGTATATCATTAAAATCTAGAATATTTTTCATGAATTCATGTTCATTCTTTTCAATTGCTTTTTCTTTAGCGCCCACTTCAATCATAGTTTTTAAATATTCTTCAGTAATTAACGGCTGTTGATTTGGTTTTGCAAATAGTTTAAGAACTAATTTTGATATTAGTTCAAATAATATAACTATTGGTAAAATAATCCTTTGGAGTATCAACAAAGGTTTTGCAACCATTAAAGCTATTTTTTCTGCATGAGTTGCTGCAAATGTTTTTGGCGTTATTTCACCAAATACTAATACTAAAAAAGTCATAGTTCCAACCGCAATTCCAGCTCCATTAGCACCAAACAAATCAGTTGCTATAAGTGTTGCTAAAACCGAAGCCCAAATATTAACTATATTATTCCCTACAAGAATTGTTATTATCATTCTTTGAGGATTCTTTTTTAATTTACCTAAAGATTTAGAACCTCTTTTTTTATGTTTAAGTAAATGTTTAATTTTGAATGTACTTAACGAAATCAAAGCTACTTCCACTCCTGAGAAGAAACCTGAAAGTATCAGTAGAATTGCTAAAGTAAAAAGTCGCCATATAAGCATTATTTAATACACCTAATATTGTTAGTGAATAAGATGTATTTAAATCTTACGTCACTTGAGTTCGTCACAACAGAAGGATAAAATTCCTAATTTTTGATAGAAAAGCTTTTATATTAACAAATATAAATCATACTTAGGGGATATAATGACGCACAAACATGGAGATTTAACAGCAAGTAATAATGAAGTCTCCAAAATTCTAAAATCAGAAGAGAAAAAGTTTGATATGAAGATGAACCCTTCTAAATATGCTAGAAGAAATCGTTGGTTTAGAACTATTTCAGCATTCTTATTAGGAGCGTTAACCACCACATGTATTCTTAAACAAGATGATTTCAAAGCCGATTGGAAGTACCATACAAATTACAATAAATATTCTGAAAGTTTAGTAGAACATTTCAATCAAAGTCCTGAAGAAATAATTAAACCTATTGCAAATGAACAAACAATAACAACTTTTTCAAATTTTACAGATCAATTTGAAATCAAAACTGATAATCCTTTTTTAAGAAAAGAAGAGCTCAAATATCCTTTTTTAGTACATCAATTTAATACTGATTTTTATGGAAAACAAAATAATCTATCTTCTTTTTATGAAAAATTTGTTTATACTTTAATCGAAAATAATAATTTTCAAACTAATGATTTGGCTGGTTTGAGAAGACCGCTTTCTTACGATTCAACAAATACTTTAGAACAAGAATTAATTGAGAAAACTGTTTCTGGAATTGATAACGAAGCACCATATGATAACCCTAGAATTGCACAAATATTAAAATTATCTAAAATTTATGATTATGAAATTCGAATATTAGAAATGAGAGAGTTTTCTTCTGAAGAAAAAGAGTTTTTTAGACAAGAAATATCTTATTTAGATAATATGAAAGACACTATAGCTGTCAGAAACAAAATCATTAATTTAGTAACAGAACTTCCAACTCTGAATGAAAGAATGAAAAAAATTGGTTTTTTAAAACAAAAAAGACAAGAACTTGATGAAGAACTTAATATTAGACTTGCATTAACTCATGTTTTAATGGCTAATGATTATAGAGTTAGACATTTGGGGCCAAGATTTGCTTATGCAATAGGTGATTTAAAAGCTGTTAATACTTATACTAAAAGACATTCAAATCGAAGACTTTGGCAAGAATCAAAAATAATAACTGATACTTTAGATTGCTTAATCAATAAGTATAATGAAGTCAATGAACTTTATGCTTCATTTGAATTTAAAGATGAAAACATGATTTTTGAAATGCCAATTAAAGATGCAGAAATTAAAAGAATCGGTTCGTATGATGCGCGTAGAACAAGAGGTGCAGGTGGTTTATCTTTTCCTGGAAATCATCAAGGAATAGATATTTTTTCTTTAGATTCTTTAGATTATTCGGTTATTATGGGCACGCCAGTTTCTCCTGCTAAAGAAGGGTTTATTTATAATGTAGGTTATTCGGAAAGTTATGGTAATATGATTATTGTTTGGCATGATGCTATGACCACCACTTTATATGCCCATTTACAAAACGATGAAGTTTTTAAAAGAACAAAAGAGCTTTTTAATAATGGAGATTTGTTTGTAACTCCGGACGATATAATCGGCAGTGTTGGTCGAAGTGGAAATATTCCTACCAATGGTGATCCATACGATTATCCTCATCTTCATTTTGAAATTAGAAAGAATGGTACTCCTCAAGATCCTCTTTTGTCTTTAAATGATGAACCTCATGTTAGAAGATACTTTCACTAAACTTTTTAAACAGTTCTAGTTTTACTAATTAAATGTTAGAACAAATTCCAGATTCTCAAAAAGCAGAGATTAAAGATTCTTTTGTGGAAAGGTATAAAATCATCCTTGGTAAAGATTATGATAAATATATGAAATATTCTTTTTCTTATATTCGTAAAACTATTAGAGTTAATACTTTAAAATCAACTGTTTCTGATATTAAGAAAAAGCTTTCTAAGAATTGGGATTTAGATCCTGTTCCTTGGTGTAAGGAAGGTTTTTGGATTAAATATTCTGATAAGAAAAGATTTGATATTGGTAACACTCCTGAGCATCAGCTTGGCCAAATATACGTTCAAGATGCTGCTAGTATGATTCCACCAGTCGTTCTTAATCCTAAGCCTGGTGATCTTGTTTTAGACATGTGTGCTGCTCCTGGTAGTAAGAGTAGTCAATTAGCCCAATATATGAAGAATAAGGGTTTATTGATTGCTAATGACACTCAAGCTAAACGTTTAAAAGCTTTAGGTATGAACATTCAACGTTGTGGCATTCATAATTGTATTTTAACTCATCAACAAGGTGCTTGGTTTAAAAAAATGGAGTTTGATAAAATTTTAGTTGATGCTCCTTGTAGTGGTTCAGGTACCATTCGACGTTCTTTGAAAGTTCTTCGTATGTGGAGTCCTGGTTTGGTTCATAAAATGGCAGGAATTCAACGTCAATTGATTGAAAGCGCATTTATAGCTTTAAAAGAAGGTGGCGAGATGGTTTATAGTACTTGTACTCAAGAACCTGAAGAAAATGAAGCTATTGTGTCTCATTTATTGAACAAGTATCCTAATGCTGAGTTATTAGATATTGAACTTGATATTGTTCGTAGTAAACCTATTTTGAAGTTTGATAAACTTGATATTAATCCTAAGGTTAAGAAATGTTTACGGATTTATCCTTTCGATAACGATACAGAAGGTTTTTTCGTAGCTAAAATACGAAAATCTTCCGAGTAAACTATTTTTTCTTCGAAAATTTCTTGATAAAACTTTTAAAGACAAATTCTCAATTAAAAATAGAAACATTTAAAAGCTTTTCTTACTAATCTTACAAGTAAGAAAGGTGATATTATGGAACTAATTGAAATGAAAACCGCAACCATAACAAGCAAAGGACAAATAGCAATACCTAAAGAAATAAGAAAAAACTATTTCAAAGCAGGATCAAAAATAGCCATTTTTGCATTCGAAGACAGAGTTGAAATTAGACCATTAAAATCCATTAGTAAAAAAATTTCTACAGCAATAGCTAGCGAAAAGTCACTTGCAAAAGAATGGAATTCAAAAGAGGATGAAGCCGCTTGGAAAGACTTATGAAGGGAGATGTTGTAGTATTACCACTTCCTTTTTCAGATTTAAGCACTTCTAAAAAAAGGCCTGCTTTAGTCGCAGCCAACATTGAAGGAGATGATTGTATCCTATGCCAAATTACCAGCACAACATTCGATAAACAATACTTGATTAAATTAGAGAATTCTGATTTCAAGCAAGGAAAGTTAAATAATTCTAGTTCTATTAAAATTAACAAATTATTTACTGCAAACAAAGAAATTATTAAATATAAAATAGGATTATTAAATAAATCCAAAATGAATACTATATCTGATCAATTATGTCAAATGTTTTCAAAATAACTCTTTTTCGGAAATTTTCCGAGTAAGTTCGTAATTCTTGCGAATTAATCGCAAATACACTTTTAAAGGATTTTCCCAATATAGACTATTGTGTTTGAGGTAAATACTATGAATGAATCACTTGATAAATTAGTTAAAACTGTTGAAAATGGTTTGAATACAATAAATGAATACAACGAAACAAATATTGATTTAAGGGAAATCAATAATACTTTGTCCGAAGTGTATATACATTATAATCACGAAGGAGTTTCAGAATATGAATCTAAAGAAGCAATTTTTGAAGGTTTAGATTTAGAAAAAGATGAATTTGATGTTTATGTTAATTTAGGCAAAGCTAAGAAACTTGGTAAACATGTGAAAAAAGCTCTTTCTGTTATGAGCTCTTATTCATCCGATTTAGAAATTGTTAAAAAACAAAAATTGTTAAATAATGCTTTAAAAGAAGTTCGATTTAAATCTAATAAAGAATATTTTGTTCAAGTTTCTCGTGATACAATGAGTGAATTAGTTTACAGAGATCAGAATATGATTGTTGATATGGTTGAAGAAGAAACAAATAATTATTCAGTAAATACTTGGTCCAAGATTAAAAACACTTGTAATAAATCAGGTCAGTATATCGGAATGAGCATTGCAAATAACGTAACTAAAAGAACCAATAGAAGAGAACAAGATTATTTTGCAAAAATTATAGGCGAACATGAAAAAGCAGGTCCAAAAGATATTGTTAATGTACTGTCTGTAAAAGAAGATTCAATTGCATACTGTGTAAATGGAATAAGTACAAAATCAGTTAACAGAGCAGATCTTCAAGATGCCGCTGCGAAATATAAGCACAAACAACATGTTGCAGAGTTTAATAAAAATAGATTTGGAAATATAGCATTTGCTTTAGTTTTAGGATGTTTTATTCCTAAATAAGACTTGAAGTGTATTTTTACTACTTCTAAGTGGTTAAAAAACGAAACATTTAAATACTAGTTCAAACATTATAATAGGAAACGAGGTGTAACTACCATGAAAAAACCACAATTTATAACAAATTTTTACAACAGTTTTCGTAATTATTTCGCTAATAATAAAGTCACACAAGACGAACTCGAAGCAACAACACTTGAAGTTCTGGCAGTAGTAAATAAAGTTGGAGAACAAGCAAAAGCAAATGATTCAAATATTCAAAAAATCAGAACAGATATTGGAATTCTAGCAAGACAATCAGGATTTGATAACGAAAATTATTCTAACCTCATATCTGAAATGAAAGAAATAAAAGAAGAACTTACCAGACCACAAAGAGAAAAAGCAGAAAAGAAAGCTAAATGGGCTGGAAGAAGAGAATCAGTTAAAGAATATTTTACCACCTATAAACCAATTTTAACAAAAAATAAAAAAGAAGAATTAGCAGAAAAAATTGCTTTTGCATACGAAGCTTCAATGTTTGATGAAATTGAAGTAGTAGGAGTAAAAGGAAGGTTAAAAAATCCAAAAAGTGAAATTTCATTTAAAGTTTCAAACGGAAGTCAAAAAACTTATACAAAAACAATAGGCGATATGAACTCAAGAATTGATGAAAAAGAACAAGAATGGACCAATTATCTAAGCGGATTAAAAAAAATGTCAGAACAAAGTGCAGACATCGTTGAAAAAATGAATGACCATATGACAAACTTAGCAGAAGAAATTCAAGACCCAACAACTACAAAACCAATTAAAACTTACAAATTATCAAATAGAAAAAAAGAAAATTTAGAAGATAACATATCAATCTACATGAAATTAGATGCCAAGACAGATGTCGAAGTTACTGGAATTGACGGTAAATTAAGAAAAGATGACACTACAATTTCACACACAATAACTGATAAAACAGGCAAAACAACTGATTGTTACATGACTGTTGGTGAATTAAAAGATTTAAAAGCAGCATATAAAGCACCATCAATTGATGAAGTTGTTGAAGAAAAAGGCCCCGGTAAATGGGACTCATTCAAAGAAAACACTGGCGCAACTTACAACACAGTTAAAACAAGTATAGGAATGTTTGCATCAGACATCAAAAGCGGCGCAAATAGCTTTGGTAAATACATTGGATCTAAGATTGCAAACAGTGCAGCTAAAAGCGTTAGAAATAAAAACACAAAAGCTAAAAGACAAGAAGCAGAATACTTCGCAGAAGTCATTGGCGAACACATCGATGCAAAAGCAAATGACTGTATTGAAATATTAAACGTGAATAATCTTTCAGTAACATACAATGTTAATGGAATGGTTAACCACAAAGTTCAAAGAGTTGACCTTGAAGATGCAGCATCAAGTCTAGGACAGAAACAATACGTTGCAGATTTAAATAAACAACGAACCAGAAGACAAATTGGAATTTACGCATTAGGACCTTTAACAGGATTAATAAAAAAATAAAAAAAATAAATTTTTTTTCTTTTAATTTAAATCTTATCTAGCTCTAAACAAATTATCAACATATCTCTCAGAAAGCTTCATAGTTTTCTGCACCATACTAAACATGGTTGCTTGAGTTTTTGATAAATCACCCATACTAGTTCTAATTTTTAACAATTTAGATTCTTCATCAGCAGCTAAACCAAGTGCTTGCTGAATATGACCTAAACATTCAGAAATACTTCCACTTTCTAAAGAATCAATAATTCCTTGAATTAAACCATTAAACTTAACTGATTCAGATTCAACTTCGCCTTCAAGAACAGTTATTTGAGCTGAAATCTTTCGCTCAATTTCTTGAAGCGTATGGACTTCTTTAGCCAAAGTATTTATTTGCCCAGGAGTTGTAGCAGCTAAACCAGGATGACGAGCAACCATTCTCGTTATTTCATTTCTAAGTTTTACTTCAGTATCATAAGCTGCAAACTCAGAATATTGATATCTTTTAATGGTCTTACTTAACTGTTTTAATTCTTTAAATAATCCGCCTTCTTTTTGGATTGTTGGAATTTCAACTCTAATTAAGTTTAGAACTCTTTGTCTTGCAGCAGTCGCAGCAGGAGAGTCTCTAGCTCCAGCAGATTCAACTTCTTTTAAGAGTTCTTTCATTTGTTTAAGTTTTTTTATTAAATCAGCTTCGAATTTGAAAGATTTCTTAGCAAGTTTTTCAGCCGCCTTTAAAGCTTTAGATTCGCCTTTTAAAGCATTCAGTTCAATCTTTTCATCTTGAATAGATTTTTTTTCATCAACCTGAACATCTCTAAGATCTTTTCTTCTCTCAGAAAGGTCTTTATCAGCCGCTAAAGAATCAGCAGAAAGTTGTTTTGACGAATTACTAGAAGATTTCCAAACACTTATGATCAAAAAGAAAACCATAGCAACCAATACAACCATTAAAGCAATTCCACCTATGCCCCAAAATAAACTAATTGTTCCTGGAGTTCGAATAGCAGTGATACCAAGCATCATCCCAATAAAAGTTGTTGCGCCTTTTCTGTTTTGAAATATACTTAGCCTGAATGCAGCTGCAGAGAATGCAGACATGACAATCGCAAATACTGCTAAGGTTGCCCAAAACATATCTTCTCTGGCAATACCATTAAGTGCAGCATCACCTGCAAACACCAACGCAACATCGGCCAATGTTTCTTCTAAAGCATTGAAAGTTGAAGCCGCACTAGCCATTGGAATAAACAAAGCTAGTAAAATAAGGCTCAGCAAAAATAAATTCATTTTTTTATTCATATTAATTCACCTTTAAATTTTTAATTTCAAGGTCCCAAAAACTTCGTTTTTGCTGACCTCATACAAATATAACTATTAGTATACATATTTCCTCGTAGTCCTACTATTTAAAGTTTTTGATTTTTGAGTGATAAATTTGAGAAAAAGTTTATTTTACACGCATTCGTTCAATTTTGATAATTTCTTTCTTCTTTTTATGATAAAGATGAACTTCTTCAAGAATTGCTGCAAAACCAATTACTAAAAGAACTACTAAAGCAATATTTGCCCAAATTTCAATAGCAACAAACAATTTTATAATAACTATAAATAAACCAATTAAAGTAGCAACTGTTCGAATTGAACTTAAGAATGTACGTTCCTCAGCCAAGATAGTTCTTTCTTCAGCTAAAAAATCATTCTTACTTTTTCTTGTGATCGGCATTAAAGAAATAATTGAAAAGAAAGTATATAAAGTTTACTAAAAGCACACTTTAAAAAAAACCTCATTTCAATTTATACAAGTTTTGAATTAATTCATCATCAATAGGAGAATTCGTTAAAACAGTTACAGATTCCATGCTAGGAACATATTGTGATAAAACTGTTGATTCCTGTTTGTTTAAGTAATCCTTTATTGAAAAAGAGTCACTAATTAAATTTCTAAAAAAGTCTCTTGTTTCTTTCAAAGTTTCAGTTGTTATTTTCATATTCATTTTATTTCACCTTTTGAGTTTTATTTTCTTCACAATTAAAAAAAGAAAAAAATTAGAACTATTTATTCAATAGTTCTTGAGCTTCCATATGGATTTCTTTACCTTGTTTAAGACCTAGTTGGTATGCATTATCTCTTGCAATCATCTCTGTTTCATCCATTGTAATCTTGTAGGCAGTCCATCCAAACTGTTTTCCGCCACCTGCTTTTGAATCAATTTGTGTTTTAATAACTACAACTCCTTCACCTTTGTCGGCTCTAACATATTCATCAACTACTTCTGCAGTGTCATAATATGTATTGTGAACTCCACCAGTTCTGTCTTCTAAGTCGTGGTAAACAGGAGCAATTCCTTGCGTTCTTGTATTTCCTATAATTAGTTCTTCTACAACTTTTCCATAGTGTGTTTTATACGCTCTTTGTTCTTCAGAAGACAATGCTGCAACTTCAGCATCCACTTTTGCTTCTAAATCAAAGGTTACAGTTTTATTTTTACTTGAACTACTAAGTTTCACTGTTACAGCGTCAGGAGTTACTTCTTTAATCTCTGCAGTCTGAAAGTTTAAGCTCCAGTCGTCTTTGCTTGCACTGTATGCGTCTCTGTAAATATATTTTTGTGATTGTTCTTGTCCGTCTCTATATACTGATACAAGTACTGAGTATTGCATTCCACATCCACCACCCGGGTAGTAGGATTTTTCTTCAAGTGTTACTGCAATTCCTTTTTCTAAATCAATAGTTTTGTAGGAAGGAGTTTTGTCTTTTAAGAACCCTTTCATTCCAGCATAGTTCTCCAAGATTCCATCAGCTTCTTCTACAGCCATATCTGGTTTGTCTAGACTTGTAAGAAGAGTAATATCTTCTTTTAGTTCTTCTACTTTAATTGCCAAGTCAACTCCTTTCGTCACATTTTCAGTTTTTAAGGCTTCTACAACTATTCCTAATTCCTCTGCAACTTCGCTTTTCATACTGTCTAAAGTTTCTTTTTTAATTTCGTATTGTCTGTCACCCACAAAGCTAACTGCATCTTCAACATCATATTGGTATACCATTGATTTTCCAGCATGACATCCGCCACAAGTTGTAGGACTCTTGTATGAACCAAACCCACCACAAGCATCCCCTAAGTATCCGTCACTAAACAGTTTGTCTAAGATTACAACTCTTTTGTTTAAAGGCAGTTCTTTCATTTTTTCTGCAAATTTAACTTCTGATGCTCCAGAATTCATTTTAGCAGTTTTAATTTCATCGGTAAGTGTTTCATATGCTTCTACATATTTCAGAATTTCCCCATTCATGTGAGCCCATGAGTCGCCAGGTCCATGACCTAAATGTGTCTTTTCAGAGGAAGGTTTTTTCTCTACTAATAGTTTCATAACTCCTTCTAAACCACCATATCCTCTTCTTCTCATTGAATACCAGTTTCCGTGTTCGTTCATGTAAGTGTTGGCTGCTTCTTTTAGACCTTCAGTTTCTAGAAAAGTTCCGATTTGCTCTTTAACTCCACTCTCTACTTCTTTTAAACCTTCTTTCTGTTCGATGAAATCTACAATTTCTCCAGTCATCAATGTAGCATACATTTTTTCTTCCACTAAAACTACTGCTTCTTCTAACTGAACTCTAAATTCTTCAACTTTTTCTTGTGTTTCTTCAAGTTCTTTTAATTTTGTTTCAATTCCGTTCATTTTAGTTTCACCTCGTTTTTTATTCTAATTTTATTACATCAATTTTCTTTCTATTTCGTCAAAGACACCATCACCATCATCGTCATGTTTTATAGTTACAATTTTTTCTTCTAAGTCATAGTTTGTCTCTATAATCTTTGATCCTGTTGTTGAAATTTCTTCATATACAATTTTGTAAACTTCATTATTCTCATTATATAATCTGCTTTCGTTTGTTTTTTGAATAATTTTTCCTTGTTTGTTATCAAGAACTTCTGAAGAATAACTTACTAAGTTATTATTCGCATCATATTCAAAAGTTTCAACTTTGTCAGTATTTCGAATAAATTCAACACCTTCACCAGGTCTTACATGTTGCGTTTTTTTTACAACATTACCATTGTCATCATAAGTTGTTAACAGCTCTATTGTTCCATCTGTAAAAAAATTTTCATTTAAGTCAAGTCTTGTATCTAATTGCGAAATTTCTCTTCCTAAACTATCATAAGTCATTATAGGTTTATATTCTTCGAGAGGAGCACAACTGCTTAACATAACAGCTGTTCCTAATGCAATTAAACCTTTTTTCAACATATTTTCTAACTTCATATTTGTTTCACCTTTTTTTATTTTCATTATTCGTTCATGTAAGTACATTTACCTTGATCATAAAATTCTTGCATAGGGGAGTTTTTACCGCTTTCTTTGTTTTTCAAAAAAAATTGGTAAAAGTCTTTTGCGATTTCAACCCATAAGTCTGTAGTTTTATTTTTTGCACTTTCTTTTTTAGAAAACGCAATTACAGGTTTAATCATACTTAAGTATTTGTCAAGTCCTCTATTATTATGTGCAATAGTTTTCCAAGTATGTTCTGATTTTTTTGCTCCTGTAACTTTTATTGCATCAGCACCTGCATACCTCGAAATAATAGTTACATTTCCATTGTGATTATTTCCTTCTCCATAATCCATATATTTTTGTGTAACAATCATGTTTGGAATTCCTTGTTTCCATGCATAAACTGATAATTCATGTCCTGCAATAGGATTGATTTCCATTGTTTCACTCGGCATTTCAAGATCAAAAATTCCAAAATCATATGCAGTATCTTTGAATAAATTTTCTTCAATAGATTTTTTAGCATCTACAGGATTCAAAAAATAACTAACTTCCAAATCATCTCTAGTGTTGAAATACTGCTTTGCAGCGTTAATATTCTCTAAACGATCATCAACAAGTATTATCTTTATTTTTTCATCAATACTCATCTTAATTCACACCTTTTGTTTCATATTGTTTGATTTGTATGTAATAATCACCATCTATACTCATTGTGAATGATTTGTGTAAGCCGTTTGTTATTGTCATTTTGTCGTTCACCTTTGTTTTTTTGTTACTACTAAGTAATAGCGGAACGAGTATTTAAACATTTGTTCTCCATTTTTGGAGACCAATAGTAATATTTATATACTATTGTGCTTAATATAGACTATGGAAACAGCAATCTTACAAGATTTAGGCTTAACAAACGCAGAAATTAAAATTTATATTGCACTATTAGAGCTAGGCGTTGCAACAGCAGGACCAATAATTGACAGAACAAGATTGCAAAACTCAGTAGTTCACATGACCTTGCACAAACTAGGAGATAAAGGATTCGTAACATTTGTCAAAAAAGGAAAAATTAAACATTATCATGCAACAGACCCACAAAACATCTTAAAATTCATAGAAGATAAAAAAACACGATTCAAAGAAATACTTCCAGTACTACTGGCAAAACAAGATAAGCGAGAAGAACCAGAAGCAGAAGTGTTCGAAGGATTCAAAGGATTCAAAAATTTATTAAGAGAAGGTCTTGAAGAAGCAAAATCAGGAGATGAATTCTTGTTTTTTTCATTCTACACAAAACCAATCGACAAATATCCAGAAGTATACAATTTTTTAAAAGAATATGAAGGCGAAAGGTTTGAAAAAGGAATCAAAATCAAAGGACTAGCACCTTCAGACTTAAAACCAATGCTTGCAACCAGATTTAAATCAGATATTAAATACGTAGACTTTCCTGTACCAATCAACATCTCAATAATAAATGACCGAGTAATGTTTTTCCCATGGCAATATGAACCAGTCTCATTCTTAATAAAATCAAAAGCATTAGCAGAATCACTTACTAAGTATTTTAATCTAGTATGGAAAGAAAAGAATTAATGACTTTTATAATCAGGTTCTAAATTATCATTCTGATACATTCCTATTGCAGACATAGGATCATTTTTAATTTGTTCATAAAGAGAGATATCAAAACGTTCCATTGCAGTTCCAGCATACCACGCGCCAGCTACCAAATTTGATACTGTTCCAGATTCTCCAAGAGGAAGTGAACAATGACGAGCAATATCAATTAAGAAATGTTCAAACAACGCATCTAAATCAAGTCTTGGAAAATTATTATATACTCCATATTGAACCAATTTCAAATCGTCCGTTATTGCAACCAATCTACGACCAACAATCATACTTGGTTTATCAGCATTAACTGCAAATAAAACTGCTTTATTAACATCTACAGCATTAGTTATAGTAGTCCAAGAATTACCACCATGCACACTTAAACAACTTCCAGAAACAACATTACCCATTTGCAATATTTTCAAAGGATTAGTTTCAATAAACAATTTAACTTTTTTCATAGGAACATGACTTTCCAACATTCGTTCAAAATCTTCAATAGCTTTAAGATGAATTCTTAAATCTGCAATCGCATCTTTATTTTCATGATTCTCAACTTCTTTAAACTTAGAAAACATTTCTTCATGTTTAATTTCAATTCCTAATTTTTGATAATCATCAATTACTTCTTGATAAAAAAGAGCCATTTGTTTATTTTGTTTTTCAAATTCTTCAGTTAAAAGAACACCACATATTTTTTCATAACCATTAATCCAAGCACTTAAATCATGATGTTCATGTACTTTTTTAATAAATTTAATATTTGCTTCTTGGTTATATGGATAAGCTTCAGGATATTTTTTGAAAGGAACCATGTTTTCTAAACATAATTCTCTAATGAAAATTTTTGGTAAATCCCCAAGACTATGAACTGCCTTCTTTGCTACAGTCAAAGCATTTACTACATCAGCATCATGCACTAATTTTGGCGGAAGCGAAACTCCACAAAACTCTTCAAAATATCCAGATACTTCTTTATGAACTATTTGAGTAAAATAATCAATCGCTAATTGAGACATTGAAAGATTAATATAATTAAAAGCAGTTTCTTTATGTTGAGTTGTTAATTTAGTTAAATTCTTTCTGAACTTAAAAAGATTTTTTTCAATTTTTTTAGGAGATTTTCCAAGTCTCTCCGAGAAAAATAAAAAAGAATTTTCAATATCTTCTGAATTAATATGACTTAAAGAATGATCATCAATAAATAATTTAAAAGATTTTAAAATTTTTGCTAACTCTAATAATTGTTTAGTAACATTAGAATCCAATAAAGATAATCTAGTAATACCTTCTAAAACACTAATAAAACTGTTTGGTTTGTTCTCCAGAAGATAAAGTAAAAAAGAATTAAAATGACGAAAAATACTTTTAGAAACTAACCCTTCATTAATAGCTGAAAACAATTTTGTTTTTTGCCTACTATTTCCTACTGCTTTATCGATTAAATTAATACTAGCATTAAGATTTCTAAGTACTTCTTCGTAATTTGTCGAATTAAGTTCTCCAACTAAATTATAACAAAAACTAAGTAAAGCATATGATTCTTCCTTATCAGAATATTTATTTTTTAAAATCTCAAATAATTCAGCACCTCCTTTATCCCAGAAATCTTTAATATTTGAGATTTTATCAAGCCGTAATACCCTCATAGCACTAACAAGAGTCTCAAAAGAATCAATATCATTAATTCCTAATTTGAAGAAGAAATCAACATTATCTAGATTATGCAAATAATTAACTGAATGCATAAATAAAATATAAAATTCCTTAACATATCGAGTATAAAGTTCGTTTTTCTCAGATTCTAAATCTTGATTATCTCGAAACTTACTAATGTGAGATTCATATTCTTGAATATTCTTAACAATTGCACCAACTATATGTGGATGAGATTCAATATTTTGTTTATTTAATAAATGAAATAATACATTAAATAGAATATTTGGATGATCTGTTTTCTTAGCTAAATTTAACAAGAATTCTTTGTTAGAAATCTCCCAAGAATCATAAGGAGACAATTTTGATAAAATTAGCGAATCAGTAACTTTTAATTCTAAAAAATCAAGAATTAAATTAAACTTATCTAAACTCATATTTCTTTTAGAAAGGTTATTCTGTCTTAAATCAAAAATCTCATCAACAGAACGAAGTTGATAAGACTTCAAAATCTCATCAATTTTAGAAATTCTTTTTGCAGTAGCAATTGATTCTTTAATTTCATAAAAATTAGTGTTTGACAATGCACGAATGGGTTTGTCAGTTCCTATATAAGGAATAAAAAATTCAAAAAATAATTTTACCTCCTCCGAATTAACACTAGATCGATGATAACAATTTACAAGTTTCAAAAACCTAACAGCCAATCGAACATGATTATCCGAATATTTCACCATTAAATGAAAAACAGAATCTAATATTTCATTAGACATTATTAAAGAAGAAAAATGTTCAAGAGAAAGTACATCTTGTTCATCAAAATGTTCTAATCGTATTAACGCCAAAATATTCAAAACTTCCCTAAGATTTTGGACATTTGTTTCATGTAATAATTTAGTTCTGAGTTGTTTTTCCAAAGTCATTTTCTGATTAAATTGACCTAAATTATTTGAAAAATCAGGACTTGCATAAGCATTATCAGAAGGTTTTAAACCTAACTCAGCTCTAATTTCAACTTTAAGTTCTTCAATCTCTTTTTTAGAAAAATTTTGCAAAATTAAATGTTTAAAATAACCAAGACCAGTCCAAACAAAAGCATATCTATATTCTTGATAAATCGTCTTTCCTAATCGACCAACTGTAAAACCTCCAATTAATTTTTTAAGTTCTTCAAAAATAGACCAATTTTCAACCAATAAAGGAATCAATTCAACATCACGCACATAATTAAATCCTGATCTGAATAATTCTCTTTCTTTATCAGAATATTTTTTTTTCAAATGTTCTTTTTCAAACAATTCTAATTCAGACACCATGGTTGTTATTTTTTCAGACAAATTTATTAGGTAATCATTTATTCGATATTGAAAATTATCATCAAACTTTTTTGTCTCTTCAAAAGTTTTAAATCCAGCAAATAAAGTATCTAGTACCTCTAAAGCATCTTGTAAATGAAATTTCATATTGCCTGATTCAAAATACTGCGCATCTTTATGTAATTCGACAACTAGCTGATCATGAATTGTTTTTAACATTTCAAGAGTTTCTTGATGCCAAAACCAATCTTCTCGCAACTGCACCTTTTCAGATTTTAATACTCCAGCATAATGCTTTAAACGAACAATCGATTCTGAGAATTTAGCTAAATTTTTATTATTAACAAGCTCCATTCTCTAACTCTAGAAACAAGAATATATAAAAGTTACTAAAAAGAAAAAAGAAATAAAAAAATAAAAGATTTATTCTCGGGTTAATGCACCCATCTTATCACTTAAAGCTCTTAAATTAACATTGATTTGATGAAGTTCATTTTGTACTTCGCCATCCAATTGTTCAATTTTGTCTTTAGGAAAGCCTTCTTTAGATGCATCAACATCAATCTTATGAAATTCTTCTAATACTTTTTTCATTTTGTGAACATCAAATATTAAATGATCTAATAAATCTGTAAACATATTCATAATTTGCATTCCTTTTTTCAAACCATCTTCTTCATGTTTAACAAAATGAACTAAATCACCTTTATGCTCGTCACCATGTAACTTTGTTAGAATAGAATTCAATTGTTTCTCATCTCGAACAATCTTTATTAATTCTCTTCGTTCTTTGAAATATCTAAATAACACAAAACCTTCTTTAATTTCTAGACCTGTAAGGCCTATTTTACCGCCAATTGCTTCTACCATGATTATACACCTCGAAATTGTATTTATAAAATTATTATTCACTCTAGAGTATATAAAGTTTTTGAAAAAACTTTATGCCCAAAAATAATTTTCATTTTTGATCGTATATAATTTTTGAAAACATTAGCTATTCTTCAAATATCATGTTCTCGTATCACTTTTTGAATCATAAAATATATTCTCTATTGTTTGACCTGATAAGTGTCTTTTATATG
>ERZ889078.73-NODE-73-length-80325-cov-7.965927_pt1 | contig 80325 bp, 59 predicted proteins | sample MGYA00521266_ERZ889078 | MGnify/ENA primary metagenome ERZ889078 (study PRJEB32303, sample SAMEA104408618) | aquatic metagenome | biome: Brackish water; feature: Pelagic; material: water | place: Baltic Sea | collected 2014-06-16T06:34:00 | depth 76,534 m ... | reverse complement strand
AGACCGAGGGCCTCAGCTTCTTCACGTTGCCGGCAGGTACCACCAAGGTGAGCTGCACCATCAAGTCGCTGGGCGGCACCATGCCCGATCAGCACGGCTACGCGGTTGGCATGGTCGACATGAACGTGTCGCAGTGCGAAGGCACCGGCGCGACGGCAAAATGCGCGGCTAACGTCTGCGGCGATGGCCTGATCATGGGCGCTGAGGCCTGCGACGACGGCAATTCCGCAGACAATGACGGCTGCACCAAGTGCAAGGTCGACGCGAACTTCACCTGCACGGGCGACCTCAAGAGCGTCTGCAAGAAGAACGCTGTGTGCGGCAACGCGGTCCTCGAGGGCCAAGAAGAGTGCGACGACCTCAACACCAAGGACGGCGACGGCTGCAGCAAAGACTGCAAGATCGAGGACGGCTACGAGTGCGCGAGCTCGGTCGACATCAACACTGGGTCGGATGGCGCAGGCAAGCAGGCTCAACTGGGAGGCGACGATATCCGTTGGCACGTCGCGCTGGGCACATCGTGGCCCAACACGACGCAGCAGGGCAATTTGGACGCCGTCAAGTCCACGCCTGCAACTCCACCAGCTACACTCACGTGGCAGCCGTCAAAGGTCGTGCAGAAGTGCGTCGGCAGCTGGCACACCGTCGACGCGAGCAAGGCCGCGCAATGGGTCACAGCTGAGGGCTGGAACGCGACGAGTAAGACCTGCGTTGATCCGAAGGTGTGCGCCAACGGTCAGATCTACTACTACCGCGTGAAGTTCAATCTCATTAACGCGGCGACGGCGGCGGCGACGAGCCTGCAGGGCAAGCTCTGGGCCGACAACGTGATCACGAAGATTTGGATCAACAACAAGGAGGTCACCCAGTTCAAGAGTTCCTTCCCGAACTCAAGCTTCACCGGTAACGGCATCGATTTCGCTGGCTGGAAGGGCTACTACAAGGCAGGTGAGAACGAGCTTGTTGTGGCCGTCGTCAACTTCAGCAACGCTGGCTGTCCGAATCCGGAAGGCCTCGTGCTCTCGGTCGATCTGGCCAAGGGCAGCGTCTGCACCAAGAAGTGCGGCGCGTTCGGCGAGGGCTGCTGCCCGACGACCGGTGGCGCGAGCGCTTGTGCAGCGCCGTTCGCGTGTGACGCGGCGAGCAGCTCGTGTAAGTGCAGCACGGGCGGCGCGGTGTGCGGCGGCGCTTGCTGCAAGGCCGGCGAGTTCTGCAAGGAAGGCAAATGCGCAGATCCCTCGACGGAGAAGTGCTTGGAGATCTTCAAGCCTGGCGCGACGGTCTTGAACGCTGGTTGTGTCGCGTCGAAGAACTGCCCGGTCAGCTGCAAGGCTGAGCTGGACAGCAACGCTGCGGCCAAGAGCGGCCGGTATTTGGTGCAGCCGGACGCTATCAAGCCGGCGTTCGAGGTGCAGTGCGACATGCTCATCGACGGCGGCGGATGGACACTCGTGGGCTTTGAGCCCGCCGGTGCACCCAACCCGAAGAACAGCACCGGCATCATGGCGCAGATGGCCAAGGAGAGCGCCAGCGTGGACACGACGAAGCTGGCTCAGGCCACAGCCGCCGGGTTCATCGGGCCGCGCTTCGCATTCAAGACGCAGTACAACGACGCGCGCCTGACCTGGTGCACGGCTGCGACGGCCTACCGCTACCAGAAGTTCACCGCGACCGCGGACTTGTTCGCCGACGCTGTCGCCAATCAGCCTGTCACCGCCGCCGGCGCCGCGGGAGAGATGGTCCCGCTGAAGAACTTCTCTTCCAACGACGCCGACTTGAATAAGCAGCTCGCCAACCCGAATGACGCGGCGTTCTGTCGCGCCTACGCCGGCGCGAAAGTCCCGGGCGACACGAGCTGGGGCGTGAAGCAGAAGGGCGAGACATCGAACGTCTGCGGCTGCAACAGCAAGGGCTGGCAAGGCACGGGGTCGTACTATGGCGGCAAGGGCGGCGGCGGCAACAACGACGGCTGCTCATCCTGGGGCGGTGGTTGGTCCGGCACCGCTGGCAACGGCGTCGCCAAGGGAAGTGTGAACGTCAACACGACGTACTTCTGGGTTCGCTAGTCCCGCTGAACTAGCTCGGGCCACCGCGGGCGTCGCTTCGGCGTCGCCTGCGGTGGTCTTTGCCGTTCAGGTGTCACTCGCTGCCGGCTCACCTCTTCAGCTGCTGCGCCCGCGTCTCCGCCTTCCCCCACATCCGGGAGGCTAGCCTGCATGGGGACCAATCCAAACCCGGTCAATCCTGCACAACTCGGCTGCCCGGGCTTGCGAGAAACGCCCAAGCCCGTACGCGGTGGGAGAGCTCAGCTTGCTGGGCTTGGGCGCGCGCCCCGCGCTCGGTCTCGCGGCGGCCGCGGCGCGAGACGCAGGCGAGTACAGACGAAGACGTTGACCCTGGGCCGACCCTTCCCGTATCCTCCCGCCCCCCTCAGAAGACTCAGCCGCCACAAGGCCGCACGAGGTGAGTGCATGAGCGACGCCAAGACGACTGACAGCGATCTCGCCCCAGAAGACCGGCGCTCCGCGCAGCGTGTCGCCGTCGAGATGTTCGTCCGCGAACACGACGGAGACCGCATGTGGGTGCACCCAGCCACCAACCTGTCGGCGAGCGGGCTCTTCATCGAGAGCCACTCTTACTCCCAGAGAAGCGCCATCGATCGTGAGCACATGGTGCTTGAGTTTGAGCTTCCGGAGCTCGAGGCGCCCATCCAGGTGCGCGGCGAGGTCGTGGCGATGCGCCGGGTGAACGGCTACGCCCACGGCCTAGCTGTCGCCTTTGTCGACCTCTCCAACGCGCAGCACGACGCCATCGCGGCCTTTGTGGCGCAGCGACTTGAAGACGGCGACGACGAGGGTCCGACGGACGAAGCCGCACCCACGTCGGACTAGCTGTCCCACGTCCGACCGGAGATCCGGCGTCCGACTGGCGAGCCCATCTCGGACGGACAACCAACCCCACGCCGGACCAGCACCCCAAGTCGGGCAGGACTGCGCCGGCGCTCGAATCGACGACGGCTAAGACTGAGGAGTCTTCAATGAGCGAGGCCGTGATCGGCGTTATTGGTGGAAGCGGGCTGTACGACATCGACGGCGTCGACATCGTCGGCGAACACGCGATCGAGACGCCATTCGGCGCGCCATCCGACGTGCTACTCGAAGCGCGGGTCGATGAGACCACGCTCTTCTTCCTGCCACGGCATGGTCGCGGACATCGACTGTCTCCCTCCGAGATCAACTACCGCGCGAATCTCTGGGCGCTACGCAAGCTCGGTTGCACGGATGTGCTCTCGATCTCCGCGGTAGGCTCCATGCGGGAGCACATCGCACCTGGCCACGTCGTGCTGCCGACCCAGTTCATCGACCGCACGGTTGGCCGGGCACGCACGTTCTTCGACGACGGCATCGTCGCCCACGTCGGTTTTGCCGACCCCATCAGCGAGCGTGTTCGTTCGGCGGCGCTCGCCGCGTGTGAGCAGGTCGGGGCGACGGTTCACTCCGGCGGCGCCTACGTTTGCATTGAAGGGCCCCAGTTCTCGACGCGCGCCGAGTCGTCCCTGTTTCGTACGTGGCCAGACGTCGCCGTCATCGGCATGACCAACATGCCCGAGGCCCGCTTGGCACGTGAGGCGGAGCTGGCGTACGCGACGCTCGCGCTGGTCACGGATTTCGACTGCTGGCATGAAGACGAGGCCGACGTCACCGTCGAGGCTGTGGTCGCGACCATGCACAAGAATGTGCGCGTGGCGAAGCAGGTCATCGTCGCGCTGGCCCAAACGCCGCCGTCAGCGCCCTGTGCAAGCCACACCGCGCTTCGTCATGCGGTCATGACACGTTCGGATGCGATCACCCCGGATGCGCGCGCTCGAGTGGCGCTTTTTCTCTCCAAATACGCGCTTTGAGCGCGGGCGGCGCCAAACCGCTAGCCGGCGCCGCTACTTCCGCCCCCGCCGCCCGCCGCACGTGGCGCGCCGCGTCCATGAGGTTTGTATGAAAGTGCTCGTCGTCGGTTCCATGGCCTATGACTCCGTGGAGACCTGGGCCGGCAAGCGGGATCGTGCCCTTGGCGGTTCGGCGACCTATTTCTCCCTCGCGGCCTCGCTTTTTGCCCCGACGGAAGTCGTCGCGGTCGTCGGCGACGATTTTGCCGCGTCTGATCTGGCCCGCCTGCGAGATCGCGGCGTCGGCCTCGCCGGGGTCCAGCAGGTGCCGGGCGAGACGTTTCGGTGGGGCGGGCGCTACTCCCGCTACTTCGAGACCCGCGAGACCCTGTTCACCGAGCTCAACGTGTTTTCGTCCTTTGAGCCCGAGATCCCGGCTGAATTGCGCGACGCTGAGGTCGTGTTCTTGGCGAATATTCACCCCCGCCTGCAGCTGAGCGTCCTCGAGCAGATGACCGCGCCGAAGTTCGTGGCGCTCGATACGATGAATTTCTGGATCAACGGCGAGCGCGCACACCTCGAACAGGTGATGAAACGCATCGACCTGCTCCTGCTCAACGACGAGGAGGCCTTTGCCCTCAGCGACTCGGGCAACATGCTCGAGGCAGCGAAGACGATCATGACGATGGGGCCCGACGTGGTCGTCATCAAGCGCGGCGAGCACGGCGCTTGGCTGTTCGCGAAAGACCACACGGGTCTGGTGCCCGCTGTGCCGCTCGCCGAGGTCATCGACCCGACCGGCGCCGGCGACACGTTCGCTGGTGGATTCATCGGCTACCTCGCCCGCGCCGAGGATTTCAGCCTCGACAGCCTCAAGCAGGCCATGGTGTCCGGCACCCTCGCGGCGTCGTACTGCGTCCAGGACTTCAGCGTGGACCGCCTCGAGATCATCACGATGAACGACCTCGCGGTCCGCCACACCCGCCTTCGCGAGGTGGTGAGCAGCCTCGACGCCACCTTCGTCAGCTAGGGAGCACCGCATGGCCACGCACACGCAACCGCCGATTTGGATGCGCGCAATCGGCGATCCACGGCTCTCCAAAGTCATGCATCGCTTGGTAACGGCGCGGCCGCCAGCGCCGGTCGTGCATGGCGCGATTCGGACGTTTGCGCGCCTCTACAACGTCAATCTCGAAGAGGCGGCGCTCGGTGTCGCGGAGTTCGACACGTTTCAGGACTTCTTCACGCGCAAGCTCAAAGCTGGCGAGCGGACCATCGAGTCGGAGCCGGGTTTTGTGCCGTCTCCCGCGGATGGCAAGCTGTCCGCGTTTGGGTCGCTCGGTGAAGGCAGGCTGGTGCAGGCCAAAGGCGTCGAGTACAGCCTCGATGCCCTGGTTGGGGACAGCAATGACGCCGATGCGTACCGCCACGGAAGCTATGCGGTGATCTATCTGGCGCCCCACAACTACCACCGCGTGCACTGTGCTTGGCGGGGCGAGCTGACGTCATGGCGGTACTTGCCGGGCGCGCTGTTTCCTGTGAACTCGGTCGGTCTGGCCCATGTTCCCGGCCTTTTCGCGCGCAACGAACGCATCATCGGTCACTTTGACACCGAGTTTGGCCGCGCCGCGCTCATCATGGTTGGCGCGACGTTTGTCGGCCACATGTCCGTGGCGTTCTCCGATGTGAAGAGCAACGCCGGCCTCCCCGCCAGTGGCCGAGTTCGAGTCGGCACGCCCGTCCCCTTTGCTCGCGGCGACGAGTTCGGTGTGTTTGAGATGGGGTCTACGGTTGTCCTGCTCTTCGAGCGCGCCGACCTCGCGCCAGCGCTGCCCCTTGGCTCGCCCATTCGCATGGGGCAGGCCGCCCTCAAAGTCGTGCCGGAGGTCTGAGGTGGTTGCATCCTGGGCGAAGCTCCCGCTCGCCGTCCTCGACACCGAGACGACGGGGCTTGAGGCGGAGCAGGGCGATCGTGTCATTGAGCTCGGCGTGGTCCTGTTTGACGACGGCGAAGTGGTCGAGCGTTGGGGCGTCCTGATCGATCCAGAGCGCGATCTACCCAAGGACGCCAGCCGGGTGACGGGGATCACCGAAGCAGATCTCGTCGGCCAACCCACCTTCGACAGAGTCGCCGCCGATTTCGTGGCGCTGCTCGAAGGGCGACTGCTGGTGGCCTACAACGCGTCCTTTGATCGTCGCTTCATCATTCACGAGCTCGCCCGGTGCCAGCGCTCTCTGCCGGACGGCGCGACCTGGCTCGACCCCCTCGTGTTCGCAAAGGAGCTCCAGAAGGGGCAGGGCAACATGAAGCTCGGCACCGTGGCCAAACGCCTCGGGATCCCCTTGGAAGAGGCGCACCGGGCCACCGCGGACGCAGAAGCTGCCGGGCACGTGCTCGTCGCTCTCTCCGCTGATTTGCCGGATGATCTTGAGCAAGTGCTCGATCTTCAAGAGCAATGGGAGGCGGCACAGGCCGCCCAGCGCGCTGTGTGGCGCAACCGCCGCAAGCCCGGACAAGTGGCGATCGCGGCGAGCGCCGGCCCCAAAGACGAGCTAGGTCCGGGTTATCCCCACGGCGACGAGCTTGATCCCGTCCGCTACATGTTTCTCCGCGGCACCGGCCGCGTCTGAGGCGACGCGGGCCCTGCGCTGCTCGACCCAACTACGGGCGAGGGTGGCCGGCGCTTGCGTTCCGAGCGGCGCGGGGCGACAACGTCGGCGCTGGCTTGTCGCCGGTGCCTGACGCGAGTGCTCCCATGATGCGGCTGTCCCACCTAATGTTACCGGATATCGAGCAGGCGTTCGCCGGGGACCCCGAGTCCGTCCGTGAGCTATTTGAAGACCTACACGCTGAGGATGTCGCCGACATCATCGAGCGCGCGCCGCCCCATCTGGCCCCCGAGCTGCTCGCCGCCCTGAGCGCCGAACGCGCGGCGGACGTGCTCGAGTGCATCGAGCCCTATCGACAAGTCGACCTCGTCCAGCGCATGGGCGTGACGCGCGCCGTGGTCATCATCGAAGAGATGGCCTCCGACGAGCGCGCCGACTTCGTCGCCGAGCTCCCGCACACCTTCGCTGAGTCGTTGCTCGCTGCGATGGATCCAGAGGATCGGGCCGATGTGCGCTCCCTGGTCCAGTGGGAAGATGGCACGGTCGGCGCCGTCATGACCACCGACACGCTCACTGTGTCGGTCGAGATGACCGTCCGTGAGGTGATCGAGCGTGTGCGCACCGTCGGCGAAGAGGCGGAGACCGTCTACTACGTCTACGTTGTCGCCGGTGATGACAAGCTGGTTGGCGTCGTGTCGCTGCGTGACCTCATCCTCTGCAAAGACGACCAAGCCGTCGCCGCCATCATGGTCGAAGACGTCAAGAGCATCGGTCCGAACGAAGACCAGGAAGAAGCCGCGACCCTCATCCAGCACTACGATCTGATCGCGCTGCCGGTCGTCGACGCTGCGTATCGCTTGCTCGGCCTCGTCACCATCGACGATCTCGTCGACGTCATCGCGGAAGAAGCCACCGAAGACATGCACCGGATGGCCGCCGTCCAACCCCTGGACGATTCCTACTTTGGCACCGGATTTTGGACCTTTGTGGCAAAACGAGCGCCCTGGTTGGTCGTGCTCTTCATCGGCGGCCAGTTCACTGCGAACGCGATGACGTGGTTTGACGACGTCATCAAGGAGACCGCCGTCCTCGTCCTGTTTCTGCCGCTCGTGATCTCTTCTGGCGGTAACTCAGGTTCGCAGTCCGCGGCGATCATCATCCGCGCCTTGGCGGTGGGTGAGGTCGACCTGAGCCACGCGGGCAAGGTGTTCCTGCGCGAGATCGGCGTGGGATTCGTGTTGGGCGTGTTGCTCGCGTTGATCGGAGTCATCCGTGCCTTGCTCGGTTCAGGGGATGGTTCGTTGGCCCTGACTCTCGGCGTCACACTCACCGCGGTGGTCACCCTTGGTGCAGTGCTCGGCGCGATGTTGCCCATCTTGCTTGAGCGTCTCGGCCTGGATCCTGCCGTCTCATCGACGCCCTTCATCGCAAGTCTGGTGGACCTGCTGGGGATCGTCACCTACTTCAGCCTCGCTCGCGCGCTGCTCATGTAGCGACCCGCGGCAAGGCGCGCGCACGAGGGCCTAGCCATGACCGACAATCTGCACACGGAGATCGAGCTCAAGCTGCTGCTGGCCGATGATCTCGCCCACGCGACGTTGCGCACTTGGTTGGATGCGCACGGCACGCTGCACGAGGCCGTGCAGAGCAATCGCTATCTCGACACGACGGACCGCGCCCTCGCCGCTCGCCGCATGATGATGCGGGTGCGGCTGGCGGGGACACAGGCCACGTGCACCGCGAAGGCTGGCGCGCAGATGGTCGACGGCATCATGCGGGTCAGTGAGTGGGAGGCCGTGTTGGCGGGGCGTGAGGCCGCGGCGTGGCGGGCCGGCCGGAGCGCGTGCAAGCTGCGCGATCTGCCGCTGTGTGAGGCGCTCGTGGCTGGTCCCCTGGCTGATCTGGACGACGCTGACGCGCGCACGTTCCATGTCATCGGAGTGATGCAGACGACTCGCCGCGCGTATCGGATCGCAGCGACCGCGCTCGGGCTGGCCCCTGGCCCCGCGCTGACCCTGGAGCTGGATCACAGCCTCTTCCCCGCCGGTCAGGAACGCTTTGAACTCGAGGTCGAACACCCAGACGCGGCGGCGCTCAAAGACGCCGTGACTGCGCTACTGGACCGACTTGGCGTGGCATGGCGCGTCGCGGACGTGTCGAAATACCAGCAGTTCCTGCAAGCGCTGGCGGCCGCGCCGGGCATGGACGCCCATGACAGCGACGCCCAAGGCAGCGACACCCAAGGCAGCGCCGACGGCAGGTTCGGAGACCTCAGCTGAGGCACGCAGGTCGCTCGCAGCCACACCACGGGAAAACACGATCGGGGAGCTGGGCTGGTCGCGGTTAGCGCTAGTCGGCGCGCTGGAGCTTGGGCGGCATGAAGAACGCCACACCGAAGCTCAGGATGTTGTTGAAGCGCAGCTTCTTGCCCGACTCTTTGCTGTCCCGGTTGACCGACAGCGCGCGGTCCGTTGAGATGGCCTGCAGATCCGTCGTGATCGCGATGATATCGGAGATAAACACGCGGAGTCCAACCGCCGCGCCAAGCGACAGACCGATGCCGGTGGTCAGCGCGTCGCCCGTGCTCGCTACGCTGGCGAGGCCTCCAAGCAGGTCCACGTGCACGTCGAACTGGATCGGCAGGCGCGAGAAGGCCAGCATCTTGCCCACGAGCGGCGACACCGAGACGTGGCCGAGCCCGAGGAAGCGCAGGCTTGTCGCCTCCATGACGAAGGTCTCGTTCTGCGTCGTGACCTTCTTGTCGATCTCGGCGTACGTGTCGCTCTGCACCGGAACGCCAAACTGCAGGCGGCCGCCTACAGAGAGCCAATCGAACAGGTGAAGATCATAGCGCGCGCCAGGCAGAATCGTGCGGATGTAGGGGTCGCCGACCGTGAAGCCGACGATGGCGGTCACCTCATGGCGGCCGGCGCGGTACTGTAGATTTCGCCGCAAAACCGGGCTGCCAGCGAGCACGTCGTCCTCGGCGTGGGCAGATCCGGCGGTCAGCAACGTCGCGCCGATAAGCCCACAGACCACCGCGAGGCGGACGATCAGGGCTGGTCGAGGCTGGCGCGCGAGGCTGAACATCATCGTTGGTGCTTGTAGTCAAATGTGGGTGGAATCCAGAGGCCGATCTTGAGGCCTCCGAACCAATGTTGCATGAGCCGCTCACCCGCTTGGAAGTGCTCGACCATCATCATGTCTCTGATCTCGACCGACAGCGTCAGCGCGCGCAACGTGTGGATCCGAAGCCCGACGCCAACCTGCCAAGCGGGTCGGCCGACCTGCAAGGCGGCGTCTGCCTCGATGGGCACGGTCGTCTTCATGAGCCCCACCGCGCCGATGAGGTAGGCGTCCATCTGAACGACCGCCATCCCGAAGCTGGAGAACTTGCCGAAGATTGGGCTGAACTGGACCTCCAGAAAGCCGCCTGCCTGCAATAGGGAACGCTCCGGGAACAAGCCAAAGTCTCGCTGGATGTTCTCGAACGCGTCGTTCTGCGCCGCAAAGCTGTAGAACGCCGACGCGCCGATCGCCCACCGCTGATTGACGTGGATGAGCAGCCCAGCGTCCAAGTTTCGGGTTTGGATCAGCGGGTCGCCGATGGCGACGGAGCCGCCAACGAGCAGCTCGGCACGTCCACCCTTGACGAGGTAGCGTTGTTGGAAGACGCGGACCGACTTGCGCAGCTCCGCCTCACCCTTGCGGGCCAAGTTTTGGGTCAGTTTGCGGCGCCGCAGCGCGCGTTTAGCCCGCGGCGACAGGCGCGACGTGTCGGCTTCGTCGGCGACACGTTCGCTGGTGCCGCCGTTGTCGGTGGCATCCCTGGCCGTCCCGCCCTGACTGGCCTGGCCGTCGGCAGCTGTGGCCTCACCGCCGCTCGTGCCAGTGTTATTCGCCACTTCCGCGCTCGAAACGCTGGAATCCGCACTGGAAACAGCGGCCCGCGCCATAGCAGACGGCGCCGCGACGACCAAGGCGGCGGCGAAGACAATGAACAGGGAGTGGCGCTGGAGTACGTGCATCAGTGCTCGGCAGTCTGTGCGACCGATGGACGCTTTGCAAGTGGCCGCGGGTGCCTTGTCACAGGCACCAACTCGACTTCGTGCCGGTCCGTGATATTCGCTACTTGACGACAGGCGGTGGCGCAGGCGCGTACGGGTCCCGGCTCGCAGGTGCGCGCGGGGCTGGCGGTGCCTGTGCGCCACGGGTCTCTTTCTGCTTGTTGGCGGCCGCGGCAGCCTGCTTTTTGGCGGTCTCAGCTGCCTTGCTGCGCGCTACGTCGTCCTTTGCGGTCTGGGCGGCGATCGCCTCGGCTTGTTTCTCAGCCACCGGGATCTGGCGCACGTCTGTGACGCCGTCGCGGTAGTCTTCCCACGACTCCCCTCGCTTGGCGCGCTCAGTCATCTGGCACGCGAGCCGTCCGACTGTGTAGCCGGCCTCCTTGCGGGCCCAACACACCTTCTGCAGCACGGGCAGCGCTCCCGCCGTGTCGCCGGTCAGGCGGGTCAGCTCGCCTTTGAGGTATTGCCACTCCAGCCCGGCCCGCTTATCGCTCGGCGGATCGCGCTGCAACGCCAACGTGAGCAGCGCGAGGACGCGCGTCCGAGCCTTCTGAACTTTGCGCTCCAACTTCGGATCCATGCCACCGTAGGGTCGACCCCGCTTCAACACGTACGAGTAAAACAGCGCCGCCCCGATCTGCTCGTTCAAGCTCGCCCTGCGCACATGCAGCAAGTTCATGTGGTGCTGATACGCCACAAGGGGCGACTGCGCAGCGCGTTTGGCCGTCCGCGCCAGGTAGCGTTGTGTGTACTGCTGCGCCGCGCCCGACACGGGTGTCTCGAAATCCTGACTCCAGGCGGCGTAGCCACACTTCGGGCAGGCGACGACGAGGTTGGTGTAGGCCCGCGTCGGTACTTCCAGGTCGGAGTAGCGCCGCGGCGAGGACTTGCCATCATGGCCGATGGCGTGGGCCTGCGCGCCGCAGAGCGGGCAGATGAACGATTTAGCCACCGGTCGGGTCGGCGCCACACGGACGCTCGGTGCAGGTTTCTTCGCGTCCGGCGCGCTCGGCGGCGGCGGACCAGCGAGGGCGCCGACCGGCATCGCCAGGACCAGCAGCACACTCCACGACGCCACCGCCGCGATGGCACCTCGGTTCACTTCACGACTGCATTCATCAGAACGTTGGATCATGGGGCCTCCGGGCCAGCGGCCGTGGACTATACGCCGCCCTGGCCGTGATGACACACCCCGGCAACAACCACCGTCAAACGGAGCGCGGTGGGAAGTTGGCGAGCGGGCCTCATGATGGTAGTATGCGTAAGGACATGCTTCTTACCTCTCTGATTGGCCACGCATTCTTGGGTGGCGTCGAGGGCCTGCGTCGACCGCTGGGGCGGCGACCAGATCTGCGCCGGCTCGTGGGGACGAGCGGGCGCTGTGGTGGGCGAAGCACACGCAACATTTGGGAGGGCAGCGGATGATCACATGGATTAAGGCTCCGGAGGGCTTGGCGTCGCTCAGCGATGATGGCCTCCGCGACACACACGTCGGGCTACAGAAGAACATTGGGATGCTGCGTGTCGTCATCCCACTCTGCTGCTTTGTTATCATCGCTGGTTTCGTCTTCAACATGTACCGCACGTACCAGGCCATCAAGCCCGAGGCGGTGGTAGCGGCGTTCGACAAGGAAGCTCAACACGTGCTGCCGCGCCTGCAGAAGTCGGCCATGTTGGTCGGTGAGCGCGTCGCGCCGGTCGTCAGCGCGGCCTTCGCCAAACAGATCGATCGGGCGATCGACGAGCTCGGCGGGCGACTTGACGGTGAGATGAAGAAGCTCGGCAACGACCTGCCCAAACAGCTAGAGGGCGAGCTTACGCGCCAGCTCGAGCAAGCAAATGAGGCCCAGATCAAGATTCTGTACGAGACGTTTCCAGAGTTGAAGAACGACCCGAAGCGCGTCCAGCGCCTCATGGCCAGCTTTCAGACCGGTTTCTCGCGCTGGGCCCAGAAGACGCTGGCTGGCACGTTCGCGCGTCACCTCAAGGAGCTCGACAACATCAAGCACACCCTCAACGGCTTCGTGGCGCGACAGAACTCCGCCGCGACGGCGAACAAGGCCGCCGCTGCCGACGCGGGGCGTCACAAGGCCCACGGCAAAATTACACCGGAGCAGCTGCTTGGGCTCTGGCTCGAGATCATGGACGAGGCCCTGAAAGGCGGCGGCGAGAGCGACATCTTGAGCGCGACCGCTGCCGGCAAATAACCCAACTTAGCGACGACAGGAGACGATTATGAGTGACCAAGTACTTCGCAATCACCTCGAAGCTGAGGTGATGCGCCTGCACAAAGAGCGACGCAACGGGCTGATCTTCGGCACCGTTATGATCCTGGTGGTCCTCGGCTACATGTCGTGGATCAACAACAAGTGGTCCTACGTGACCAAGCCGGCAAACGTGGCGCAGTTCTCCGCCGGCGTCGTGTTAGACAACCTGCCGGCGCTCCGGACCGGCGCTGAAAAACTGCTCGCGCAACAGGCCCCGCAGCTCGCAAAATACGTCGGCGACACCGTCACGCAGCAGGTCCCCAAGCTCGTCAGCCAGATGGTGGGCTCCCTTGTGACCCGCTACACCGGCAGCCTCTCGAAGTTCGCCGTCGACAAGTACACCGAAGCGTTCAAGTCGATCGTCGAGAACACGAAGGGCGACATCGCCAAGGCCGTCGCTAGTGAGAATAACGACGTTCAAGAGCTGGCCGTCGTCGCCGCGATCGAGAAGCAGGTCACAGCCCTCGGCACGCGGGTGGACGCAGGTGAGCTGACGAAGGATCCGCTGTTCAAGCAGATCGAGGAAGGTCACGTCGCCCTGGCGCAGCTCAACGAACGCTTGCGCAAGGTCATCGCGCAGGATGACAAGAAATCGAACCGCAAGGACAAGCTCACGAAGCGATTTCTCGGTACGTTCTGGCGCTTCGTGCAGCAGGAGAACCCGGACGTCGTGGTCGAAGACGCCGCCGCAGGCGCTGCGAAGCCTTCGCCGAAGAAGTAGAAGTAGAAGTAGCAGTAGCGTCGGCGTTGAGCGAAGGCCGGTGCGGCGGTCGGTCACGGCTCGCGCGCGGCCAGACCGCCGCCTGACCCGAACACCGCCTGTTCCGCACGCCGCCTGACCCGAACACCGCCTGACCCGAACACCGCGGCTACGTCAGGCGGGCCGCCAGCTCGGCGTTTGGCACCGCGCTGCGCATCCCCGTCGCGCCGTTGAGGCGCAGCGTCAGGCCCAGCGTGTTTGGTGGTAGCAGACCCTGAGCCGCGTCAGGCCACTCCACGACACACACGCAATCCGTTGCGCCAAGCAGCTCGATGAGGCCGCTGGAGATCACATCCTCGGGCCCGGTGAGTCGGTAGAGATCGGCGTGAACCAGATCGAATTCGCCCAGGTCGACGACGTTGACCAGCGAGAAGGTCGGGCTACGGATCAGGCCGTCATCGACGTGCCAATGCCGTCCCATCGCCTGCACCAGCGTGGTCTTTCCCGCGCCCAGCTCTCCGCCAAGCGTGAGCACGTCGCCGCCGCGCAGGGCCCGCGCGATGCGACCAGCGAGCGCCTCGGTATCGGCCAGAGAGGCCAACGGGATCGGAGCCGTGACCAGAGACGCCGCGGCTGCGGGCGCCTGGCTCATTTGAACTCGACGCTCACGATCTCGTACATGCGCTTGCCGCCTGGCGTGATGACGGTCGCTTCGTCGCCCTCACTCTTGCCGATCAGCGCGCGTGCGATGGGTGACTTGTAGCTGACCTTACCCGTGTCGAGGTCGCTCTCAAAGGTACCGACGATCTGATACGTCACGGTCGGACCGTCTTCGTTGTCCAGGTCGATCAGCGTCACGGTCGCGCCAAACACCACGCGATCGCCGCTGAGCGTCGCGGGATCGATCACGTCAGCCCCGGCGATCAGGGACTCCGCGGCCTTGATGCGCCCGTCGATGTGACCCTGACGCTCCTTCGCTGCGTGGTATTCTGCGTTCTCTTTCAGATCGCCGTGGGCACGCGCCTCTTCGATATCGCGCACGTTCTGTGGACGCGCGACGTGGAAGAGGTGGCTCAGCTCGGCGTGGGCTTTGGCTAGACCCTCGGGTGTCATGGGGAAAGTGGACATGGACTAACCTTTTCGTTGGATGCGGAATTCGGAGTCGAACCGGTAGGACGGTCCGAGCTTCGGGGCGAGTTCTGTCGCCCATTTCTTGAAACGCAGCTCTTTGTCGACGGCCAGCTCGCAGGCCAAACCCTTCACCCGCTGTGTCTCTTCCTCGTCGAGCAGCCTCGCGGCGAAGAGCGCCGCGACCTCCTCGCCAGGATAGGTGGCGAGGCCGTCGAGCGCGTAGAAGCGAATCTCGTCGGAGCGGCTGGTGAGGAGCCCGGTCAGCGCTTCTCGCACACGTTCGTGCTGGAAATCGCGCAGATTCGACACAATCTCACGCAGTCGCTCAAGGCCGTCGTGATAGCCAGGGTCGCAGTCCGCCATCGCTTTGAGCAAGGCGGCGACCGCGATTTCATCGCCAGCGATGTCGCGAAGCGCACGCAGGGGAAAATACACAGCGTTGTTGCTTTGGATGAAGGCCTTGAGCGGCTCGACGGCGACGTGACCGGCCTGGGTGACGACCTGGTAGCAGTACGTCTTCTCCTCTTCGTCGACGGTTGGACCGTCGACACGAAACGTAAAACGCATGAGCAGCGCAGCGATTGCCGGCGCCGAGCCGATGGCCATGAGATCATCCATCGCCGCGTAGCGCTCTTGCGTCTGACGGTACTTGTCCATCAACCGCGTGCGATGCTTTTCAATGGCCTTCTCGGGGTTGTTACCGCCGCTAAAGAAGTCGAACAGTCCCATCTCGCTCTCCGTGTCTGCAAACTTGGCGTTTGGGGCCGGCAAGCTAGCAGAGGCAGACTCCACAAGCCATGCGCTTTTCTGCGCAACGCCTCGATTTGCGGCAGTCTGGTCGTATCCGCTCGGAACAGCGCAGGTGTGCGACGCACCCGCCGACCGGAGTCCGGGGCTTTTCGGCCAGAGAAGTAGTGCGCCAAAGGGTGATGATGACTTGGTTTCCTCGCCTAAACGCGGCATTGAGACGAGCGCTGGTCGCCGCGGTGCTGCTGACTGCGGTCAGCGCCTGCGGGGCAGGCCAAACGGCCGACATCGCGCAGCGCCCGGACCGTCATGCGGCGAGGCGTCACAGCCCGCGGCGCGGCCCAAGTGCCGGACGCCACCAGCGCCCGGTCGCGGTTGTGGATGATTCGGCCATGGCGCCTCTCGGACACGTCCCCGCACAGGCACGCAGTCGGCCCATGCACCTGCGCATGATTCGGTCTGAGGTCTGCGTTGCCTGGTCACAAAACGCCCGAGAAGCCGGCCGGGAGGCGGGTTTGGCGCCCAAGCTGCTGCTGGCTCTGGCTTGGGTGGAGAGCGACTTCCAGCCTCGGGCCCGCTCCGCAGCAGGCGCCCGGGGGCCCATGCAACTCATGCCCCGCACGTCCCGCGCGTTCGGCTGTCACTCGCCAGAGCGACCCAGCTGCGCGTTCCCAGCCGCCGCGGCGCTGCTGAAGCGACTGCTCGCCCGGTTCGACGGGAAGATGGTCTACGCCTTGTGCGCCTACAACGCTGGCGCCGGACGCATCAGCGCCGCGTGGCGCAAGGGCGCGCTGCCTTTCAACACGTGGTATGCGGAGCGTGTGCTCGCGGCGAAGGCGCGGCTTGAACGGCACGGCTGTCGCGGGAGACCCTAGCAACGCACGGCGTATGGGGCAGAGGCGGCGTCACGGGCGCACGGGGCGCGGATCGGACCGAATGGGCGCTGACTAGCGCTCTCGGCGCTCGATCATCGGACCGACGGCCTCCGTGAACCGGAGATGACCGTGAGCGGCCTCGCGGAGCGCCGTCACGCACTCCTTGTTTTTGCGGGCTTCGATGCTCGGACCTTCACCTACACGTAGCTGGCGCGCGCGTTTCGCGGTCAGCATGACCAGCGCGAAGCGATTCGGTACGTTGTCCAAGCAGTCTTCAATCGTGATACGAGCCATGATGTCTCCTCGGAGTAGGGCGGCAGAGTCTACGGATTCCGGAGCGTCCGTCAACGACGATGTCGAAGCGTCCCACACGACATCGATCTTCTTCGTCACCGCCGCTGACACGGCGTCCCGGTCGTTCGCCGCAGGTCCCTGATTCGACACGGTTTGGCGCGCCAGCGTGGCATCCGCGTCCCGCGTGACCGGGCGCGGCGTGTATTGCGCCGCCGCCCCGCGCGGTCTACTGTCTGCACCCACTGGAGGCGCGCATGGCCGACCCGTCCGCGAACCCGCGAAAGACGAAGAAAGACCGTATGATCGGGCAGGTGCTCGCCGATCGCTACGAGATCCAAGGTCGCCTGGGCAAAGGCGGAATGGCCGTTGTCTACAAGGCGCAGGACCGCAGTTTTGGCCGCAGTGTGGCGATCAAAGTGCTGCGGACGGACATCGCCAAGGACCCTGTCGCCGCGAAGCGACTGATTCGCGAGGCGCGCGCTGCGGGACAACTCCACCACCCTCACATCATCACGATGCACGACGTCGGCACCGCCGATGGCATGGTCTACATCGTCATGGAGGTGCTGGTCGGCTCCGAGCTGTCCGACGTCATGGAGCAGGTCGGCGCCATCGATGTGCTGCGCTCGCTGGAGATCGCCCGTCAAGTCGCCTCCGGCCTCGCCGTCGCCCATCGTGCGGGGATTATCCACCGGGACATCAAGCCAGAGAACCTGTTCCTGATCGACACGGAGTCGGGCGGCGACTACATCAAGATGCTCGACTTCAGCATCGCCAAGCTGCCCTCGGCGATGGTCACAGCGGCGTTGACACGCGCCGGCTCGGTGTTCGGTACGCCCCACTACATGGCCCCTGAGCAAGTAGAGGGCCGCACGGTGTGTACGCAGACCGATCTCTACGCCCTCGGCGCCGTGCTGTACGAATGCATCGCCGGACAGCCTCCGTTTGATGGCGACTCTGTGATCGACATTCTGCTGCAGCACGCGCGGTCTGAGCCGCCAAAGCTCAGCGCGCTCGGCATCTGGCTTCCCGACGGACTCTCGGAGCTCGTCGACGGGTTGCTGGCGAAAAAGGAGAGCGAGCGGCCCGAATCGGCGACAGTGGTCGAGCACATGCTCGAGCGCATGATCGACGAGACGCGGCGCGCGCCCTCCCGTGCGCCTCCGACCGAGGTGCGACCGCAGGTCTCCGAGGCCGATATCGAGGCGTTTCGGCGAGCCGGCGCGGCCGGAGGCAGCACGTCGGATCAACCGCCGCCGCTCTCGGCGCCTTCGCCCGTCGACCTGCCGGCTGGTCTGAGCGAGGAAGGCCCGCCGCCGTTGCTGGACATGCCGCCCGCGTTCCCAGGCGCGTCCCCGCCGCCTGACTTGCCGGTGGTTTTTGCGGATCTTCCCGGATCATTCTCTGGCGCGGCGGACTCGACGGCTAGCGAGACGCCGCACAGCGACGCCGCGCAAGAGTCCGCGTCGATGCCAGCGGACTTGCCCGGCGCCGCTGGGCTAGGTGCGGCGACGCTCATCGGCGCTGGTCTGGCAGTCCAAGTGCGCGCGGCGCTCGCTGAGCGAGAAGCCAACCGGACCAAGGCATCGGAGGCGCTCGCCGCGATCGCAGCGCCACCGGCGACGCCAGCTCCGCGACCGCCAACGGCTGCACGTGCCGTGTCGGCGCCGTCGTCCATCGTGATTCGCAATGTACCTCCGCCGCCAGTGAGTCGCGCGCGTCTGCAGAGCAAGCTGCGCCGTGAGACGCTCGCCGCTGCCGGCGCGAGTGACGCGGCGGCAGCGGCGCCAGGGCCCTCCTCGCCAGGGCCCTCCTCGCCAGGGCCCTCCTCGCCAGGGCCCCGCACCGCAGGGCCCCCCATTCCAGCGCCACCTACGCCAGCGACCGCGGGGAGCGGCCGCGCCAAACCAGCCGCCGAGACGGAGAGCGCGCTCACCCGGCGGGACCTCAAGGTCGTCGCCCCTTCCGTGCGCGCGCCGCTGGACACGTCCGCCATCCGGACAGCCGCGCAAACACCTGTGCCTGCCGCGCCACCCGGGGCTGCAGCGCGGCGCCGCCGCTCGTCTACCGGCCCTGCCGCCGCGCCAGCTGCGCCGGCGGTCGAGGCGCCGCGGAGTCTGGTGTCGACCGTGTTGATGGTCGGCGCGATCGTCGCAGCGTTGGCCGCCGTGGCCGGTACCGCTTGGTGGCTGGTCACGCGATTCAGCTGAGTTTCCGGGGTGCCAGCCCCGTCACGCGCCACGCAGGGACGTGGGGCTATCGCGTCACGCGCCCGCCCGCCTTCACCACCACAGCTTCGAGATAGCGACGCGCCTGCTCGTCGCCGCCCTGGAAGGCGGCCAGCGCGCTGATGGCCGCCGCGTCGATCGACACGCGCCGGTCGCCGAGTTGCGCCAGGTTTCCCACCGGCCGGCCACCCGCTGTGCGGAAGACCTGGTTCAGGTTCAGCACGAGGTCATGGCGCCGAAAGACTGCAAATCCACGCCGCGCGCGCACCACACCCTCACGGAGGTCAAGCCAGAGGGCCTTGTGATCAACGGCGCCCAACACCAGCCACGCCAAACCAGCCAGGAGGGCCTGATCTGTGGCGTGGGTCGTCAACACCCCCTCGATCGGGATCCGCGCCACGTGGTACCAAGGGATCGCCACAACGGCCAAGGCAGCTAGGCGACGCAGCCCGCCAAGGAAGCCATCGGCCCGCACGACGAGGCTGCGCCCCGCCATGGCGTTTCGCAGCCCACGCAGCACAGCCCCAGTCATCTGCACGATCACCATGAAGACAGTCGCGGTGACGGCGACGCCCACCGCGTCAGCGACCCCCGCAGAGGGTAGGTCGGCGCCCTGCTGTAGCTGCGCGATCACGACGTTGGGCAACCACTCCGCCAGCTGACTTGTGCCTTCCATACCCACTCCGTGGCCCGAGACGGCGCTGGATTGTTGCGCGGCTCAGGTGTTGGTCTGCCGCAGTCGTTCACGCCTGTCGGCGGACGCCAAGGCCCTCAGGCCGGCCACCTAGCCGAGCCTACCGCACCGCGCGGTTCAAGGGACGTCAACGGGCCCAAATTCGTGGGCGCGCCCTCGGTCGTTGCGTCTGCGGAGAGGTACAGGCTAGCCTGCCGCGCTTTCCGGGCGCTGAGGCCCTCACTGATGCCACAATTGGAGCGCACGCGATGAGTCAGACCGACGCAGCACTGCCCACAAGCTACGACTTCCACGAGGTGGAGGCCAAGTGGATCGCGGCTTGGGAGGCCAGCGGTTTGTACCGCTACAACCCCGAGAGCGCCGCTGCCAAGGCCGGACGGCTGTTTAGCGTCGACACGCCGCCGCCCTACGTCTCTGCCGCCCACCTGCACGTCGGCCACGCCATGAGCTACAGCCAGGCCGAGTTCGTGATTCGGTACAAGCGCATGCGCGGCTACGAGGTGTTTTACCCGATGGGCTTCGACGACAACGGGCTGCCCACCGAGCGCTACGTCGAGAAGAAATACAAGGTGCACAAGGGCAACACGAGCCGCGCCGACTTCATCAAGTTATGCCTTGAGGAGACGCGTGCCGGCGCCAAGGTGTATCAGGATCTGTGGCGGTCTCTCGGGCTCTCAGTCGACTGGCGCATGACCTACACGACGATCGCGCCGCGCGCGACGCTGCACGCCCAAAAGTCGTTCCTCGAGCTCGCGAGCGTCGGCCGGATCGAGCGCCGCGCCGACCCGATCCTCTGGGATCCCCGCATGCAGACCGCGCTCGCGCAGGCGGACGTCGAGCCGGGACCGGAGATCAATCGGCCGATGCACCAGCTGCGCTTTGATCGTGATGACGACGGCGCGCCAGGGCTGATCGACACGACACGTCCTGAGCTGGTCACCGCCTGCGTGGCCTTGGCGTGTCACCCAACCGACGAGCGGTTCGCCGCCGCGCCCAACGTTCGGTTCAAGGTGCCGCTCACGGAGCTGCGCGCTGACGGGTCGACCGTGGCGCACCGCACCGTGCCGCTCATCCGAGATGAATCGGTCGACCCGGAGTTCGGCACCGGCCTGATGATGGTCTGCACGTTTGGCGACCAGGAAGACATCATCAAGTGGCGTACCCACAAGCTCGACTTGTTTATGGTGATTGGACCCAACGGCGAGATGGACACCCCCGAGCTTCCGACGCTGCACGGCAAGCGAGTGCATGTCTTGGCGAAGGGCAGCAAGCTGCCTGAAGCGCGGCAAGCGGCCACGGAGCTGCTCGAGCGCCACGGCTATTTGCTCGGCATGACGGACAACGTCAGCCGCGCCGCGGTGAGTGAGCGCAGCGGCACGCCTATCGAGATTCAGGTCGTGCCGCAGTGGTTTGTGCGTCTGCTCGACCTCAAAGAGGAGCTGCTCGAACGCGGTCGTGAGCTGCGCTGGCACCCGCCATACATGCGCGACCGCTACGACCACTGGGTCGATGGGCTGAAGTGGGATTGGAACATCAGCCGGCAGCGATTTTACGGTGTGCCGCTCCCGGTGTGGTACCGCGAGGATACCGGCGCGGCGGTCCTGCCGATCGAGTCGGATCTGCCGATCGATCCGCTGGTCGACGAGCCGCCCGCCTCCGTCCGCGCTCAGGTTCCAGCGGGCGTGGTGCTGCGTCCTGAGCAGGACGTGATGGACACCTGGATGACGTCCTCCCTCACGCCGTTGATCAACGCGAACTGGGCGTCTTGGGACAAAGACCCGGACACATGCCCCGACGATGAGCGGCCGCGCCGTGAGATCTACCCGATGGGCGTTCGGGTCCAGGCGTTTGAGATCATCCGCACGTGGCTGTTTTACTCGGTCGCCAAAGCCCACATGCACACGGACAGCCTGCCGTGGCGCGACGTGATGATCTCTGGCTGGGGGCTCGATAAGCAGGGCAAGAAGATGTCGAAGCGACTCGGCAACTTCGTCGATCCGGCGGGGGTCATTGAGAAATACTCGGCGGATTCGCTCCGCTACTGGGCCGCTGGTGCAACGCTTGGCCACGACCTGCGCTACTTGGAAAATGACGTCAAGGGTGGCAAGCGCCTGCTCAACAAGCTCTGGAACTCGACGCGGTTCGCCCTCATGAGCATCGGCGCCTACGACCCGGCCGGCGCGACCGTCGAGACGCCGACGGCGGCAGATCGCTGGATCCGCGCGCGCATCATCGACACGACGCTGAAGGCCACCGCGGGTTTTGAGGGCTACGAGTACAACAAGGCGTTGCGTGCGACCGAGCAGCTGTTTTGGCGAGATTGGTGCGACAACTACTTGGAGATCGTGAAGGACCGCTTCCGCAACCCTGACGCGTGGGAGCCCGGGCAGGTGGAGGCCGCGCGCACGACGATCTTCTACGGCACCTGGACGCTCTTGCGCCTCTTCGCGCCGGTGCTGCCGTTCATCACCGAAGAGCTCTACCAAGCGGCGCTGCGGCCAGCGTTCGGAGCCGAGGCGCCGTCGAGCCTGCACTGCGCGCCATGGCCGGTGGACGAAAGCTCTGGCGCTGTCGATGTCTTCGGTGGCGAGGCGGACGCGGACGCTGAGCGTCTCGGCGGGCTGCTGATCGATCTTGTCGCGGCCGTGAGACAGCTCAAGACGGAGGGCCGTATCGGGCTTGGTCGTGCGCTGGAGGCCGTGTACATCACGGGTGAGGGCCGGGCCGACGTGGAGGCGGTGAGCGTCGATTGGCGAGCTGCCGCGCGCGCTGATCTGATCTCATGGTCAGCGCCAGCCGAAGGCCACGCGGACGCCGCGCCCACCCACCAAGTTGGCGACCGAGATCTACGCATCGGCATCGCGCCGGCGCCGAAACCTGACGAGAGCTAGAGCGCACGCCACACGGCGCGCATGGCGAACGCCAGCCCGGCGGCGATGAGCAGCGCACCGGCGATGCGTTGCGCCGCCGGTAGCGGTTGTTTGGGCGCAATCCGCCTGCGAATCGGGGTCCACAGCACAAACGCGACGCTGATCCAGAGCAGCTGCGCGACGTCGAGTCCTACGCCGAACGACAGCACCGGCCAGAGCAAGCCCTCGCTGCCGCCGACGAGGTGACGCAGCTCGGTGCCAAACGCGGTGCCGTGGATCAGGCCGAACGCAAACGCGCCCAGCAGCTCGGCGCGGCCTAGCCCCGGCTGTCGCGCTCGCCAAGCGGACCACACGATGCTGAGCCCGATGGCGACCTCGATCGCGGCGACGGGGGGCCAGGCCCAGGCGATCGCCGCGGCCATCGTCAGCATGTGACCCACGGAGAACGCCATCGCGCCGAGCACGAGACGTGGGTAGCGCAGCGCGGCGAGCGTGAGCGCCAGCAAGAAGAGGAGGTGATCCAGCCCGCCCGCGAGGTGCCGCGCGCCCGACTCCGCCCAGATCTGCAGGATGCGAGCTGGCGGTGGTGTGAGGGATCGACGCCAGGCCGATGTGGCGGTCGCGGCCGTAGGCAGGTGCGACAAGTCCACCGGATCCGCTGGCGACGGGGTGCGCTGCGCCGGCGGCCCGGCGCGCCGTTTCGGGCTCGCCGCCATCGTGTGGGGTGCACCGCCTGTGAGTGGGACGTCGAGCCCAGACAGCCGCGGCGGCAGCAACAACCGCCGGGTCGGCGTGTCCCCGACGCGCACAGTGAGATAGAGCGTCGTGCGCGTCTTTGCGCGGTCGTAGTCGGCCCGGGCAAGCAAGGCGTGTTCAACCGGAGCGTCGCACCGAGCCACCAGCCGAAAGGCTCGAAATCGCCCGCCGCGTACAGGCCTGGCCACGGCGCCGGTCGGCGCTGGCTTCAGCTCACACGCCCCGAAACGAAACCCAGCGGCCAACCTCTGGGCGAACCCTAGATCACTGCGTTTCGTGTCGATGCCGAGCTGCTCCGCTTGATGGAAGTAGGCCTCAAGCCGCTCGGAGTGCAGGACAAACGTCAACTCGAATAGGCGCCGATCCAGCGTGCGGATGTCGACCACGATGCTCTCAGCCACCTCATCGATGAGGTGGGCGTGACCCGCCACGGGGCCGCAGAAACAGCCGAGCAGCGCTAGCAGGCCGGCGATCCGGCCTCGCAGCCGGCGACCCTGCCGCGGACCCAGCCGACGGCGCTTCTGGCCCCGACCGTGCACAGACCACCGGCTGCAGGCCGCAGCAGAGCCGTGGCTCTCTCGTGCCGTTGGGCGATGGCGCAGGCTGAGCACACGTCCGACATGGTTCGTCACTTTGATCGGCCCCTGGTTGCCTGTGTTGGCGGAACCCGTACAATGGCGCGCGCCATGCGTCGAATCAACTCCACCAGCACCGGTCAGTTCTCCGCTACCTGCGCGTTCGCGCTCTGCTTGATCGTCTCCGCGTGCGGCGAAGACGACAGCACGAAGAAGGACGCCACCGTCTACAGCCTTGATTTCGCCGTCGCGGATGCTGGCGGGGACACGTCCGGGTGGACGTTTCAGCAAGACACCAGCTCCGACGCCACGAGCCTCGACACGGTCGAACCTTCGGTCGACGTGGTCATCGGTGACGGTCTCGCCAGCGCCGACACCGACGGCCTGGATGCGACGTCAGGTGACGGGGGACCGCCCGACACGGGACCTGTCGCGATCACGAGCTGCGCCGGCTCCTGCGGCATCAACCTCGAGGCCAACGCTTGCCACTGCGACCACGGCTGCATCGCGCGAAGCGACTGCTGCGCGGACTTCACGGCGGCCTGCAGCTGCGAGACGCTGAGTGACTGCGACGATGGCAACCAGTGTACGAGCGACAAATGCGCCACCACGAGCGACGGCAAGAAGTGGTGCAAGCAGTTGCCGTTCTTTGGCTGCTGTAACTCGGACGCGGCCTGCGGCACGGCCGGCAAGAACAAGTGCATCACGCCGACCTGCCTCCAGGGTACGTGCAGCGACGTAGAGAAGGACTGCAATGACGGTGTCGACTGCACGATCGACGCCTGCGACCCGACCACCGGTGACTGTTCGCACAAGCTGTCGTCCACCAAGTGTCTGATCGACGGCGCTTGCCACGGCGCGGGCGCCAGTAAACCGGGCAGCGGCGGCTGCGTCCTGTGTCAGCCCGACAAGGCCCCGGACGCATGGACCTCGAAGCCCGGGACCTGCCTGATCGACGGGATCTGCAGCAAGAGCGGTGAGCCCGCGTCGACCAGCGTCGGCGAGTGCAGGGTGTGCGATCCCAGCAAGGACACGGGGACGTGGAGCGTCGCCAGCGGCGCGTGCCTCATCGACGGCAAGTGCCACTTGAGTGGCGCCACGAGCTTGGCCAACCCCAACTGCGCCAGCTGCCAACCCAGCCAATCGCAGACGGGCTGGAGCGGCGTGAGCGGCAAGTGCGCTGTAGGTGATAAGTGCTACGACACCGGCGCTGGCGACCCGGCCGCGAGCTGCGCCGTCTGCGATCCGACGAAGTCGTCGGCGACGCTGACACCTAAGCCTGGATTCTGTGTCATCGACGGCGTGTGTGTCGCGACCGGAGCCAGCAAGCCTGGGGCATTTGGCTGCCAGACCTGCGACACCAGCAAGTCGGTGACGGCCTGGACAGCGAAGAAAGTCGGCACCGCGTGCGCTGACGACGACCCCTGCAGCATCGACACGCTCTGCATTGCCGACGGCCTCTGCAAAGGCAAGACGGAGCCGAACTGCTGCAAGAGCGACGCAGATTGCGTAGGCAAGGTGAACCCCGAGGCGTGCGAGAAGGTCGTGTGCAAGGGCGACGGTGTGTGTGCCACACAACCAGACCCGAGCTGTTGCTCCGCCGGCGTTTGCTGTGACATCCCGGCTGGCAAGCTGAAGCCGCTCGGGACCCAGTGCAGCACCTTCAGCATCGGCGCGGAGTACAAGTGCGAAGGTGGCAACGGCTTCAAGCGAAAGCTCTTCCCAGGCTGCACCGGCAAGCCAGAAGAGGCGAACAAGTGCTCGCAAAGCCAGCCTGCGTCTGAGGCGTGGCAGAGCTACAAGGTGTGTTCGGCTGGGACGTCGTGTTTCTTGTCGATGAAGACCTCACCGCCCGTGTGCAAGTAGCGCCTTCGACGCACGCCGTTGCCCCCGCGCGATGTCGTGTTCTTGCGCCCCACGGACCCTTCCCCGCATCCCGACGGGGCTGGCCAATGATCGCGATGTCAACTTGACCCCGTCGCCCGGAATCGGCATCGTCCGAGCATTGGAGGTCTCACGAGGTCGGTGCGTCGAACACATTCGGATGTGAGGCGCAGATCGTGAGATAGGGAGTGAAGACGATGCGGAATCTTACGGTGTCTGCGGCGCGTTGTTGCGCGGTGTTGTTGCTCGTCACGGCCGGTGCCGTCGGCTGCGGCGATGACAGTGGCGTGGAAGGCACAAAGGGCGAGGACAGTGGGGTCTCGGCCGACACCGGCACGATCGCCGACACGACCGAGGACATCGGCGGCGGCGTGGACACGTTCGCGAGCGACAGCGGTGGCGACACCGGTGGCATCGGCGACGCTGGCGGGACGGATACCGGCCCTGTTTGCCCCGGCGCGACGGGCTGTCTCTGCAAGAACAATGACGCCTGTTATTCGGGCCACTGCGTCGAGAGCGGCGGCGTGCAGATCTGCGCTAAGACCTGCGCGGACGGCACCTGCCCCGACGATCAGACGTGCGTGGAGGTCCAGGGCAAGGGCAGCAACAAGGACAAGATCTGCGCGCTGAAGTTCGCTTCGTTGTGCAATCCATGCGAGAAAAATGAGCAGTGCACAGGCCTGGGTTCGGTCGACGGCGCGTGCATCGATCGCGGTGACGAGGGCGGCTTCTGCGGCACGTCCTGCGCGGCGGCCGCGGACTGCGCGAAGGGCTACAGCTGCGACGAGGTGACGGACGTGACCGGCGCCAAGGTGAAGCAGTGCGTGCTCCCGAAGGGCGAGAGCTGCGTGTGCTCAGACGTGGCGATGAAGAACGAGTTCAAAACCTTCTGCCTCGCGAGCCACCCAAACGGTGGAAAGTGCCGCGGCACCCGCAAGTGTCTGGCGGACGGCGCCACTGGCGCACCAAAAGGCGGCGGCTTGTCGGCATGTGACACGCCCGAGCCCGCCACTGAGACCTGCGACGGCCTCGACAACGACTGCAACGGCGATACCGACAAAGACACCTGCGACGACGGCAACCCGTGCACCAAGGACGCTTGCGGTGGCAGCGAGGGCTGTAAGTACACCAATGATTCTGGGCAGCCTTGTGACGCCGATGGCTCCGTCTGCACCGAGGCTGACACCTGCAAAGACGGCAAATGTGCAGCGGGCGCAGCGATGAAGTGTGATGACGGCAACCCGTGCACTGAGGATTCGTGCGAGGCCAAGCTCGGCTGCGTACACAAGGACACGTCCAACATCCCGTGTAACGCGGACGACAATCCGTGCAGCGTCAACGACGTGTGCAAGAGCGGCAAGTGCGCCGCCGGTGACAAAAAGGCCTGCGACAGCGGCGACGTCTGCATCCTCGGCAAGTGCGACATCAAGGACGGCACCTGCAACTACACCAACAAAGACGGCGACGCCTGCAATGACGGCAACCCCTGCACGTCCGGCGAGATCTGCAAGGGCGACGTCTGCAAGGGCGCGGCGCTCGACTGCGACGACAAGAACACCTGCACTGTCGACAGCTGCGACCCCACGAAACAGGGTTGCGCGCACAAGGCGGCTGCCGGCCCGTGCGATGACGACTCGAAGTGTACGCAGCAGGACAGCTGCAAAGACGGCAAGTGCCTAGGGCTCGCGATCGACGTGACCGGCACGTGCGACGACAACAACGACTGTACACTCGACACCTGCGCGGCCGACACCGGCTGCGTCAACGCCGCGAAGACGTCGGGCAGCTGCGATGACGGAAACGCGTGCACCCTGAACGACAGCTGCGATGCGGGTAAGTGCAAGTCGGGCGTCAACACGTGCGGCTGCACCAACGACGCGCAGTGTGCGTCGAAGGAAGACGGCAACCTCTGCAATGGCACGTTGTACTGCGACACGTCGAAGCAGCCGTTCCAGTGTGAGCTCAAGCCAGGCAGCAAGGTCACGTGCGACACAAGCCTGAACAACGCCTGCCAGAACAACGCCTGCAATCCTAAGGACGGTCAGTGCAGCATCACGCAAGAGGTCAAGGGTAAGGCGTGCGATGCCGACAATAACGTCTGCACCGAGAACGACGCCTGCAATGGCGGCAAGTGCCTTCAGGGCGCGCCCGTCAGCTGTGATGACAAGAACCCTTGCACCGACGACAGCTGCGACCCCAAGCAGGGCTGCGCGCACAAGGCGAACACGAACCCGTGTGATGCCGACGACAGCTTGTGCACCAGCGGCGACAGTTGCCAATCGGCGACGTGTGTGACGGGTACGACGGCGGACTGTGACGACAAAGAGTCGTGCACGAAGGACGCCTGTGACCCGAAGACCGGCAAGTGCCTGCACGCCCCGATCGTCGACAAATGCGACGATGGCAACGCCTGCACCTCCGATGACCAGTGCGGAAAAGAGCCAACCATCGGCGTCTACACCTGCTTTGGGCCCACCGCCATCGTCTGCAATGACAAGAACCCGTGTACCCAGGACCAGTGTGACAAGGACAAGGGTTGCGTCTTTTCGCCCGTAACGTCGGGTCAGGCGTGTGATGACGGCAACGCCTGCACCGAGAAGGACACCTGTAGCAAGGGGCTGTGCGCGGGTACTGTGTTCGACCCGAAGAAGAAGTGCGACGACAACAACGTCTGCACCATCGAGAGCTGCAACCCGCAGAAGGGTTGCGTGAGCACGCCTGACGACGCCGCGACCTGCGACGATGGCAACGCCTGCACCAAGAGCGACTACTGCAAGGGCGGCACCTGCAACAGCGGCGTGAACACGTGTGGCTGTACGTCGAACACGGACTGCGCGTCGTCTGAGGATGGCAACGTCTGCAACGGCACGCTGTACTGCGACAAGAGCGCGCAACCCTTCAGCTGCAAGGTCAACCCCGGCACGATCGTCACGTGCGACAAGTCCGTGAACAGCACCTGCCAAACAAACGGCTGCAACGCCAAGACCGGCAAGTGTGAGATCCTCAAGCAGACCGACGGCACGCCCTGCAAGGCCGACGACAACGTCTGCACCTCCGGCGATGCGTGCGCTGCGGGGCTCTGCAAGCCAGGCGCCCTGCTCAACTGCGACGACAAGAACGCGTGTACAAGCGACTCGTGCGATCCGAAGGAGGGCTGCGTCAACACGCCGCTCTCAGGCGCCTGCTCAGATGGCGACGCCTGCACGACCGGCGACAGCTGCCAGGGTGGCGTCTGCAAGGGCCAGGCGGTCAACGTCTCCAAGACCTGCGACGACAGCAACCAGTGCACCATCGACGCGTGCGACCCGAAGACCGGCTGCACGAACACCGCGCTGGTCAACAAGAGCTGCGACGACGGCAACAGCTGCACCCAGAATGACGCCTGCGTGAAGGGTCTCTGCCAGAGCGGTGTCAACACCTGCGCCTGCACAAAGGATACGGACTGCGCCGCGAAAGAGGACGGCAACCTGTGCAATGGCACGCTGTACTGCGACACCAACAACGAGTGCAAGGTGAACCCGGTGACGATCGTGAAATGCGACCTGAGCGCGGACAACTACTGCCTGAAGACAGCGTGCGCGGTGAAGACCGGCAAGTGCGAGCAGGACGTCAAGGCGACCGGCACCCCCTGTGATGCGGACGGTTCGCTGTGCACGACGCAAGACGCCTGCAAGTCGGGCAAATGTTTGTCTGGGACGCTGTTGAAGTGCGATGACGGCAACCCGTGCACCGCGGACAGCTGCGACCCGAAGCAGGGGTGTGTCCACACCGCCCAGGGTGGCACCTGCGACGCGGACGGCGACGCCTGCACCGCTGGCGACAAGTGCGTGTTGGGCAAGTGCGAGGCTGGTAAAAATACAAACTGCGATGACGGTAACCCGTGCACGGCGGACAGCTGCGACAAGCAGACCGGCAAGTGCGGGACGAAGCCACTCATCCAGTCGTGCTCGGACAACAACGCGTGTACATCGGGTGACGTTTGCGCCACGGACAGCGTCGGGGCGTGGTCCTGCGTGAGCGGCAAGGCGCTGACGTGCAACGACGGCAACCCGTGCACCGAAGACGCCTGCGACAAAGACAAGGGCTGCAGCAACGCCGTCAACACCAACCTGTCGGTGGCCTGCTACACCGGACCGCCCAAGACGCGAAAGGTGGGTCTGTGCGACGACGGCGTGCAGAAGTGCGCCGCGGACGGCACGCTCGGGACCTGCGTCGGCGACACGAAGCCGGCCAACGAGATCTGTGACGGCAAGGACAACAGCTGCAGCGGCGTTGTCGATGAGGGCTGCGCTCCGACCGCGTTCCTGGCGCGGAACGGTAACGCCGTCGTAGCGGGCACCGCTGGCAAGCTGACGATCAGGGCTTTCGCCGGTGGCACGCCCGTCGGTGGCGCAGCGGCTAGCACGAAGTACACCGCGAAGTTCGGATTTTACCAGTGGATCTCAGGTCTGCTGGGACTCAAGTAGAATTATTGTGCTGGCTGCCCGGCTCGGGCGATTGGGGTTGCGATGCAGAAGGCCATGAGTAGTTGGGTTGCGTTCGCCATGGTGGCGAGCGCGTTGGTAGCTGGACCGGTGTTCGCCGCGGCGCCAGCGACGAGTCTTATTGAGGGCATGTTGACGTCCTCAGGCGGCGGCGCGGCGGCGGATGGCACGTACGACGCGACGTTTTCGCTGTGGGAGTCGGAGTCCGGCGGCACGGCGGCATGGAGCGAAGGCCCAGTGAAGGTCATCGTCAAAGGTGGTCAGTTCAGCCACGTGATCGGCGCAACGACGCCGCTCGACATGAAGACGCTCGGCGCGCTCAAGGCGCAGTGGCTGGGCGTGAAGATCGCCGCGGACCCGATGCTGCCGCGCTCCCGGGTGCATGCGACGCTGTTCGCGCTGCACGCGGGCAGCGCAGACGCGTTGTCCTGCACAGGCTGCTTGACCGCGAGTCAGGTGAAGGACGGCTCCTTGTCGGCCGCGAAACTCGGCTTCAACTACGCGGGGAGTGATACGAAGGGTGGCCCTGCCAGCGACCTGAAGTGCACCGGCTGCGTCTCGGTGAGCGAGATGAAGTTCGACGCCGACCTCGATTTGGGTGGCAACAGCTTGAAGGCCAAGAACGGCACGTTCAGCGGCGGCATCGCCGCGGCCAGCGTGACGGCGAGCAGCTACCTCGGCGATGGCTCGAAGTTGACGGGCATCAAGACGCCGTCGGGTGAGTGCACCAAGAACGGCGAGGTCGTGAAGGGCATCAACGCCGACGGGACGCTCAAGTGCATCGCGGCGCTCGATCCCAGCGCGTTGCCGGCCGATGGACTTAACGAGATCAGCAACAACATGCTGACCAATCAGTTCGTGTACACCGAGGCAGCGCCCATCAAGAAGATCCTGATTCCCGACAACCAGGGCACGGAGGCCGTGAGCAACATCACGTTCCCGAACATCGGCACCGCGCAGACCCTGGAGATCAACGTCAAGGTGGAGAACACCGACTTGTCGACTGTGTCGCTGACGCTCCTGCCGCCGGACGACAAGAAGACCGGCTGGGTGCTCTGCGATCCGTGCGGCAAGAAGGACGAGAAGAAGTACGACAAGACCTTCACACCAAAGGCCCTGCCTCAGACCCAGAAGGGCACCGGCAAGGCGCTCCAGGACTTCATCGGCGCCAACCTGCAGGGTCTGTGGACGCTGAAGGCGAATGACTCAAGCTTCTGCATCTTTCAGGCGCCCGGCAACGCGGCCTACTGCAACGTGATCACCAAGAAGGACGGCTGGATCACCGATTGGTCGGTGAAGATGCAGTACGTGTCGAACCAGAAGATCGCCGTCAACGGTAACCAGGAGACCTCGGGTAGCTTGGACGTCACCAAAGACATCACCGCCGGCGGCAGCGTTCAGGTCGGTACATCGACGGTGTGCACGGCCGCCAAGGAAGGCTCGCTGCGCTGGGACAAGTCGATGGGCATGCAGGTCTGCGACGTCAACCTGGACAACAAGGGCGTGAAGACGTGGGAGTGGTTTGCCGCGAAGGCAGCGCCCGCGGTCTGGTCCGGTGGCTGCAGCACCCACAAGGGCACGAATCCGGGCTGGATGAACTACTGCCTCGATCGCACGGAGTTCAACACAGCGCAGGGCTACCTGACGATCAGCAACCCCGCCAGTGGCATCGTGACGATCCAGAAGGGCGGCTGGTACCGCATCACGGCCTGGACGATTCAGCACGGCTGCAATACGAAGCACTCGCAGTTCTTCCACAACAACGTCCAACGGTCTTATGGCTACAACTGGAATCACACGACCGGCTGGCATGACAGCCACGTGGACTTCATGTGGCCCATGAAGAAGGGCGACACGTTCTACATCCGCTACTACGCCAGCGGCTGCGACGGCTACCCCTACCACGCCTGGAACGCCAACGGTAATCATAGCCGGCACCAGTACGAGTACATGGGCCCGCTCAAGAAGTAGGCTTCCGCCTTCTGCCCGAGGGATGGCGGAGCCAATCCGCCTGAAATGAAGACCGCCCCCTGACGCCGTACAAGCGTCAGGGGGCGGTCGTCGTTTGGCCGCGAGGCGTCGCCGACTTGGATGCGTCCGCGCTGCCGGATCGACGTGCGTGTGTTACCGGAGACGGCGATCCTTCACGTCTTGCGCTGCGACGGCCTTCTTCGTCGACGCCCACCCACAGATGGGGCAGCGCAGCATGTCGTGACCGCGCGCCGGGCAATATTCGCGACCGAAGAAGATGATCTGCAGGTGCAGCTTGTTCCAAGTGTCACGGGGAAAGAGCTGCTTCAGGTCGCGCTCGGTCTTGTCGACGTTCTTCCCGTCAGACAGGCCCCAGCGCGCCGCCAGCCGATGAATGTGCGTATCCACCGGGAAGGCTGGGACGCCAAAGGCCTGCGACATCACCACTGAGGCCGTCTTGTGGCCGATGCCCGGCAGCGCCTCCAGCGCCGTGAACGTCGCGGGCACCTCGCCGCCATGCAGCTCGCCGAGCATCGCGCTGAGCCGCTGGAGGTTCTTCGCCTTGGTCGGCGCGAGGCCAAGCTGTCGAATGTAAGCGAGGATGCTGGCGACCGGCAGCGCCGCCATGGCTGCCGGATCGGGGGCGGCGGCGAAGAGCGCTGGCGTCACTTCGTTGACCTTCTTGTCGGTCGTCTGCGCGGACAACATGACCGCCACCAGCAGGGTGAACGGGTCGCTGTGGTCGAGCGGTATCGGCGTCTCCGGGTACAGCGCATCTAGCTGTAGGGCGATCTTTCTGGCCTTTTCTGTACGTCGCATGCTCTCTCCAGGTGGCACGACGCAGCCGCGATTGGCGCTGCGCGCGGCGAGTCCGCACGGCATGCTGCCACGGTGGCGGCGGCCGTGCGACGGGCTGTGTCCTATGCCTGCGGGTATCGACGCGATCGGGTCGCCGACCTGCTAGTCGAGTCTCATGGCCTCTGATAGCCTCCGTCCGACTCCGCGGAGGGTGAACATGCGTATGGAATCTAACGGTCGCCGACGTCGGTGGCTCCCAACCTCACTCGTGCTCGCCGCGTTGCTTGCCAGCGCTTGGCTGGCCAGCACGTCGTTTGCCGCAACCGCGTTGGCGGCGGAGCCAACCGCCTCGGATGACGCGGGCTACGCCGCGCCGGGCTACCCGAAGTATCATCCGGGTCAGGCCGTGGTGGAGCGCGGCGAGATGCAGATACGTCTGCACACGCGCATCGAGCTGCGCGCCGGCCTGCTGGCAGGCGAGGACAATCAGCTCGACCGCGGCGATCTCGTCGAGCGGCCGGGGTTTGCCATCCCGCGCGCACGATTCGGGCTGCAGGGCCATTTTGCGAAGCATGTGCCGTTCACCATCGTCACCGATCTGGTCGGCAGCCCGTTGACGGACGCCTGGATCGGCTACGATCGCTTCCACTTTTTGAAGATGTGGTTCGGCGCGCGAACGGTGCCCTTCTCAAGGTCGGCTATCCTGAGCTCTGCGGACGCAGCGTTGTCGGAGCGCTCGCGCTCGTCCAACGCCATGGCGCCCTTTCGGCAGGTGGGGCTCACGGTCGGCGGAGACTACGGCTTGCTTGGCCTGAGCTGGCGCCTGGGCGTCTACAATGGCTTCGACCGGGGCGCGACATTCTATTTAGGCGCGGTGAACAGCAGCGGGCTGCACGGCAACAAGTTCCACGGTTTGAGCACGGTCGCGCGCTTGCAGGTCGAGCCCATGGGCAAGATCGGGCCATCGGTCCACGATCTCAGCGGCGGCAAGCTGCGGCTCGCGGTCGGCGGTGGCGCGTACATGAACGACGGCGGCGGCATCACCGGCGCGGGCTACTCGGCAGATCTCCACCTGAAGGTCGCTGGTGTGCATCTCCTCGCCGAGTGGATTCGCGACAACGCCTCGCCTAAGGATCGCCCGACCACGGCGTCGACGATCCCGGAGACGCTCACGCGCGAGGCGATCAGCGCTGAGCTGGGCTACGTCTGGAACAAGATGACGTTTGCGGCGCGTGTCGAGCTCGTGAACCCCAACACTACCGTGAAAAACAGCGATGACGAGATGTGGGTCAGCGCGGCAGTGGGCCGGACGCTGGTCGGCAACTTGTTGCGCGTGTGGCTCCAGTACGATCACCGCAGGGAGCAGGCCGGCCTACCCTTCGACAATGACTCGCTGCTCTTCAAGATCATGCTGCGTCTCTAGGAGGTTGCCGTGAGTATTGCCACCTCTGATGCCCCCGAAAGCGCTGGACCGTCGCGCCGGCTGGCACGCCCGCTGATCGCCGTTCTCACGCTGCTGGTCGGGTTGCCGGCGTGTACGCAGGAGACGCCGAATCTGCTGCGCGCCAAACGCGCCGAGAGCCGTTACGAGCTGGTCGGCGGTCCTGTCGCCTACGCCGATGTCGGCGACTTTGTCCTGGAGAATGACAAGCTGCGCGCCGCGATTCTGGACACCGGCCGTTCGTTCGGGCCGGGTCTGTTCGGCGGCAGCTTGGTGGACTTGGACATTCGCCGCCAAGACGGTCGATTTCCCGAGGGCAGCGGTCGTGATCGTTTTGCTGAAGTGTTTCCGCTCGCCAACCTGCTGACCCCGGCGCCGCTAGACAGCCAGATCTCCGTGGTGAACGACGGCTCCGATGGCAAAGAAGCGGTGATTCGGGTCGAGGGCGGCGGTTACGCCATGCTGCACTCGCTGTACGCCATCCGCGACAACATGGTCCAACTGCAGGGGCTGCAGTTCAAAGATCTCAAGGCGAACATGCGCTTCGTCACGGACTACACCGTTCGTCCCGGCGAGTCATTCGTGCGGATGAAGACCACGCTGACGCTCACGGACAAACCCAACGTCTTCGACACGTGCACCGCGAAAAAGCTGTGCCCCGAGGGCCAAACCTGCGGGTTCAAAGACACGACGACCCCGGTCGGTACGTGCGCCTGCACCGACATCAGCAAGACCTGCACGACCAAATGCGACGCATTTCAGGTCAACGCCAGCGGCTGTGAGGTGTGTGCCTGCTCAAAGACGCTGACGATGGACCCAATCGACGACGGCGTGGGCGTCATCTCCACAATTCTCGGCGATAGCCCCCTCGTTACCCAGAGCACGGAGAAGTCCGGCGGCATGGGCGCCGGGGACTTTGTCTTCTTCGGCAAACACAACAAGCAGTTCGTACCGGGTCACGGATTTGACCAACAGCAAGACGTCTGGGAGGCCTGGTTTGCGGGCCGGGACACGTTTGCCAAGCCGTTTCTGTTCAACTACGTCGCGGCCGTTGGTGGCGATGTGAGCTACGCCTATTACACCGTCAAGGCAAACGACGGCGACCCGGAGCCGCAGGTCGCTGTGCCGGTGTTCACCTCCACCGCCACGCCATTCATCTCCGCCACGCTGCAGTGCAAGCAGGACACGGCCGACGACGCCGACTGTGACGCGCATCGGGTGTACGTGTACGAGCGCTTCCTCGCGGTGGGCAAGGGCGATGCAGCCAGCGTCATCGGCGAGATCTATCGTCATCGCGGCACCAAGGTCGGTACGGTCGAGGGGTACGTGCGCTGGAAAGACAGCGTGACGGCCGCCAAAAACGCCCACGTCTTCGCCTTCCACGATCCAGAGCCGGGCCGAAAGTGGGCGAGCATCGACGAGCTGGTCGCCGCCAACCGTAAGGCGATCGGCTCGCCGGGCGTGGTGAGCGCGATGGACGCAGACGCGGGTATGGATCTTGTCGAAGACGGCGACTTTAAGGCGGACCTGCCGGTCGGCGACTACCAGATCGTGGCTGAAGACCAAGACGGTATCCTCTTCAGCGCGCCGATCCCGCTGAAGATCGAAGAGGGGCGCACCCACGTCATCCAGCCCGCGCTGCCGACGCCGGCGCGGATTCGCATCAACACGACCGACGGACACGGCAAGCGCTTGCCCGCCAAGGCGACCCTCGTGGCGCTCGATGCGTTCGGAAAGCCGATGGAGCGCGACGCGCACCGCCGTGTCTATCTCGGCCAGGGGCGCCTGGGCACGGGCGTGCAGCACATCGCGTTCGACGAGCACGGCAGCTTCGATATTCCTGCCGCGGCGGGCCGGTATCGACTCGTGATCAGCCACGGCACCGAATACAGCCTGCACACGATGGAGGACTTCGTCGTGACGGACGGTCAGCAGATGTCCGTAGCGGCTGTGCTGCGACAGGAGCTCGACACGACGGGCTGGATCTCAGGCGATTTTCACCTCCACCAGAAGCCGAGTTTCGACTCCGGTATGGCGCTGGATCACCGTGTGCGCACGATCGTCGCTGAAGGCGTGGACTACGTGGCGGCGACGGATCATGACGTCGTGACGGACTTTAAGCCGTGGATTGAGATGCTGGGCCTGCAGGGCTGGTTGAAGAGCGTCGTCGGCGTCGAGATCTCTACGCTCGACATCGGTCACTACATCGGGTTTCCGTTCAAGTACAAGGAGCTCGACGTGCCCTCGCACGGCTCAGTGGATTGGTACTGCATGACGTCCAACACGCTCGTAGACACCATGGTCTTCGAGCGCAGCGGTTTCGAGCAGGAAGCAGGCAAAGGTGCCGCCTCCGAGCGGCCGACCAGCATCATCGCGCACCCCCGCGACGGATTTCTGGGCTGGGCCGACGCGATCGGCCTGAACGCCTTCACGATGACGCGAAATCGCAACGAGACTGACGCCGACCTCGCGAAGGACACGCAGGTGTTTCGCACGGTGACGTGTGATCACGACGCCATGGAGGTCTTCAACGCGAAGCGATTCGACTTGGTGCGCACGCCTTCTGTCCGAGAGATTCAGGTGTTTGAGCGCTGTCTCATCCGAATTGACGAGGCGGGCGTCGACAAGAAGTCCGGGACGATCGACGCAGCGGTCGCGCGCGCTGCGCTGCCGATGGCTTGCCCTGAGCTCACGCTGCTGCCTGAGCTGGCGGAGACGCCAGAGCTGCTCGGCAAGAAGCTGGAGAAGGACGGCGTGGTCTACTGGGATCTGGGCGTGTGCGACGACAAGGAGCGCATCTTCGAGTGCAAGCATCGCTACCGCTCCGCGCTCTCCGTCGCGGTGAACACGGCGATTTTGGTTCGCACCACCGCAGAGCAAGAGGCGTGGTACGTCGAGCTGTCACGGACGCCTGAGGAACGCAAACTCTGGGAGCCTGTGGCTGGCAAGGGGCGCGACGCGGTCAAGGCGCAGGCCATGCTTGAGACCCTGACGGACCTGTGTCGGGTCGACCGCAGCGGGATCGACAAGCCGTTGACGGATCTCATCTCAGCGACGGACCTCCTACGCCCCTGCGGCGAGCGCAACGGGGTCTTGGAGGACTACTTTAGATTCCTGGAGTATGGCCTGATCAAGGCGGCGATCGGCGGGTCTGACAGCCACGCGGCGAGCTTGGAGCCCGGATTGCCCCGCACCTACATCCGCTCGAAGACCGACGATCCACTCGCCATCGATGTGGCCGAGATGGCGCGAAACATGCGTGGCAGTCGCGTGATGACGACCTACGGCGCGTTCCTGGAGGTCTTCGTCGCAGGCAAAGAGCCTGGCCAGACGGCGATGGTGAAGGCCGGCGACAAGCTCAACGTGAAGATTAAGGTTCAGACCGCGTCGTGGTACGGCGTCGATCTCATCGAGGTCTACATGAACGGCAAGCTCGCCCACCGCGAGCAAGTAACCGCCGACACGTCAGCGATTGTGGACTTCGACAAGACGATTGAGCTCATCGCGCCAAGCCGAGATTCCTGGGTTGTTGTCACCGCCCTGGGCCGCAAACCCAAGCATTGGATGTCGCCGGTCTATCTGGAGGTGCCGTTCGGCGAGCTGCAGCTGCCTCGGCTTGCGTCCATGGCGTTCTCGAACGTACCGCTGGTCAATACGCAGTTCCCCGCGCCGGTGCGATTCCCTGATTTCTACCCCGTGCGTCCCTACGCGATCGCCAACGCCGTGCTCATCGACACGGACGGCAACGGCGTCTACGACGCGCCCAACGCCCTGCCGCCATTTTGTTCGCCGACGTGCGACATCAAGACCGCGGTGTTGACCGACGGCAGCGGGCGGACGTGCACGGACCTACAGGCGTCCTATGTTTGTCTGCAGCCCGAGGGTCGCTGCGGCGTGCCGATTCCGGGTGTGTGTGACATCTATCAGGCGATCAATCAGGGCGCGCTGCGCAACGCGCTGGGCGGCGACCGGGCCGCCTCCCCTGCGCCGTGAGGAGTGCAAACGTGGCAGACCTGCCGGAACAGCCTCAGGTAGCGCAACTCGAGGACGTAGAGATCCGGGAGCAGCTCGAGCGCATTGAGAACAAGCCCCCGATGTATCGGGCCTTTCGCGTGGCCCTGTACAGCCTGTATTTAGCGATCGCCACGTGGCTCGTCGTGTCGATCGCGATCGGCACGTGGAAGAGCGTCTACGGCCCAGCGGGAACGGCGCTGAAAGCGCGCTCGGCCACCCAATCTCCGCTCGCTGCGTCGCCGCGAGCCCAGCCCTAGCGCGCGTAAACCGCCTTGGCGCCGCGGAATCAGCCGTTACGCATCGGACCCATGCCAAAGGCCGCGAGGTTGGCCTCAGCGTCACGAGCGTGGCCTCAGCACCGAGAACGTGGCCTCCGCGCCGCGAACTTGGCCCCAGCGCCGGAGATATCATGGTCAAGTCGACTGTAAAGCTGCCCACAAACGCCCTGCTCGAAGCCCTGAATCTTCGGCCGAAGCATGTTTTTGTCAGCGGCGCGTCACGCGGGATCGGTGAGGCGACGGCGCGTTTGCTAGGGGACAAGAACTTCAATCTGACGTTGGCCTCGCGCTCGTACAATCGCCTCCTGGGTGTCGCCATGGACATCGGCACGCAGAAGGCCCACGCCGTGACGATGGATCTCGCCGACGAGAACAGCATCGACGCCGCGGTTGCGGCCGCCGAGAGCCGATTTGGCCCGATCGACATCATGATCTGCAACGCCGCCGTGCACGCCGAGACGCCACTCGACGACGTGAGCGTCGAAGCGCGACAGACGTTTCGCCGCGTCATCGACGTCAATTTGGTGGGCACGTTCTTCCTCGCCCAGCTCGCGACGCAGCACATGCCATCCCATGGTCGGGTGCTGTTCATCGGCTCGACCCTCGGCCGCTTCGGTGCGCCGAGAACCCACGCTTACTCGGCCAGCAAACATGCGCTGCTCGGCCTGGCGCGTGGCATGGCCCATGAACTTTCGCGCCGCAATATCCGCGTGAACGTCGTAAATCCGGGCTGGGTGGACACGCGGATGGCACGCGACGCACTCCAAAGCATGGCGCAGGCGGCGGGGGAGACATTGCAGCAGGTCACGGCGCAGCAGATCGGTCAGCAGCCCGTGCGTCGCATGATCAAGCCGATTGAGGTGGCCGCGTACCTTGAGTTTCTGATCGGTCCGGGTGGCGACGCCATCACCGGCCAGGGCATAGACATCTCAGGCGGCGCGGTCATGGTGTGAGCCGAGAACTGACACAAGCGAGGTTGGAGGCACATGGAGGAGCGTGAGGTAGCGATCGCGCTGATGGCGTCGGCGCAGGCGAGGATGGCGGACGGTGAGCTGACGGTGGCGGCGAAGCTGGCCGACCGGGCGCGCGATCTTTTTGTCGACGCTGACGACGGCAAATCCGCCTGCCGCGCCGCCGCTGTGGCCGGCCACGCGCGCATGCGCGGGGGCGATCTCGCCAGCGCGCGTGAAGCGTTTGAGTGGGTGCGGCTTGAGGCGGGCGAACGGGGCCTCGTGGCGCAGGAGATCTCCGCGACGACCGACCTCGGCGCGCTGATGGAGCTAGGGGGCGATCTTGACGGCGCGTTGGCATTGCATCAGCACATTCTCGGCCAGTGTCGCGAGCAGGCCGACCCCATGGGCACAGCCAACGCCGCGGGCAACGTCGGTCGGTTGCTGACGCGCCTGTTGCGCTACGGCGAAGCAGAATCGCTGCTGCTCGAATCTCTGGCCGGTTTCGACACCCTGGCTCACCAGGCGGGCCAAGCCAACGCGCATATCTGCCTTGGCGATCTGCGTCGTGCCGATGGCCGGATCGCAGAAGCCGAGACGCATTTTGAGCGCGCCTCGGAGCTGACCACTGGCGAGGAGTTTGCGCCGCTGCGCGCCATGGCCTTGCTCAACATGGGCCATCTTCGTCGTGAGCGCGGCGATCTTGCGGGTGCGTTGGCGGCCTTTGGTCAGAGCGCTGAATTGGCCGAATCTCTGGGCGATCGACAGGGTGAAGCTCGAGCGCGTTTGGCCGAGGGGATGGTGCTGGCCGACCGCGCTGAGCCTGAGGAAGCCCTGGCCCGTTTCGAGCAGGCTGAGGCCGCGTTTGTTGAGATGGGCCAGCCTGGGGCGGCCTTGGCCGCCTCCGTCAACAAAGCGGCGGTTCAGTGTCGCCTGGGGCGCCTGCGCGAGGGACAGGCGCTGCTGGAGTCGGCCCGCGCCGTGCTCGCGCAGATCGGCGACATTCGCGCGGTGCAGGAGGTCAGCTTTGCGCTGTGTGAGGTAGCGTTGGGCCTGGGTGACGCCGGCCGTGCCGAAGCCTTGCTGGCCGAGACCCGCGAGGCCACCGCGGACGCGGAGGCACAGGGCGGTGGACTCGGACCGCGCCTGGAGCTCCGCGCCCGGCTCGTTGAGGCGCGTCTGGCGATGCGCAGCCTGCTTTTTGAGCAAAGCGCGGCGGCAGCGCAGTTGCCGGCAGACTTTGAAGCCACGCCCAGTGAGCGCTTCGCTGTCGACTTGGTGCAGGCTGAGCTTGCGGTGCTGAGCGGCGATCGCAGCGCAGAACAGCGGGTGGACGGCCTGGAAGCGCTCGCTGACGCAACCGTGTCGCCACGCGAGATCGTCGCGGCCCGGGTGATGCGCGGTCAGCTCGAGCTCTGGACCGGTCGACTCACGGAGGCGCGGCCGACCTACCTGCGTGTGCGCTCTCTGTGGCGCGAGCTGCACGAGCCCATCCCGGAGATGCAGGCGCAGGCCGCGTTGTGGTGGATCGATTTGCTCATGGGCGAGACGCCAACCCTCGGGGAGGTGCGCATGGTCGAGCGTGAGGCGCGCGAGGATGGGCTGGAGGACACCGCAGATGCGCTCGCTTGCCTGGCGTGCACCATCGAGGTGGTCGCTGGCCGCCGCGATCCGACCACCCCCCCGGTGAGCGTCACCCGCGTCACGGACGCGGTGGCGCCCATGGTTCTGCGAGGCAACCGACTGTCAGCCGCCGTCGTTCTCGCCCTGGCCGCAGGTGTTACAGGGGAGCCAAGCCTTCGTGATCACGCGGCATCCCTGGCGAGCGCCTCTCGTCTGACCCCGCCCAACGCCGGCTCGTGGCGACAGGACTAGCGCCGGCCGAAATGTCTGATCGCCTTGCTTTTGCAGCGGGGCGTGCTTTTCTACAATGGGCTGCGGAGGCGTCAGGCGTCGTGCTCCGCAAGCACTTTCCCACATTGGGCGCAGGGCGCCGCTGAGGATCTCATGACCGACTCCATCGACACCAGCAAGACCCTCTCGCAACTGCCGATTCTGGCGCTGCGCAACGCGGTGCTTTTTCCCGGCGCGGTGATGCCCGTGGTGATCGGCCGCGGCAAGTCTATCCGGTTGCTTGAGAGCTTGGGTGACCGACGGACGGCGGTTGTCGGCGTCGTTGCGCAGAAGGACAAGGGCATCGACAACCCGACGCAGAAAGATTTGTACTGGGCGGGTTGCACGGGCCAGCTCATCAAGGTCCTGCGCAACGGCACGGACACGTATCACGTCGTGATCCGGGGCGTGGACCGCTTCAAAATCACCGGCTTCGAGCAGGAAGAGCCCTTCTTAACCGCGAACGTCGAGATGCTCGATGAGACCGGAGAGGACAACCCGCAGGTCGAGGCGCTCGTGCTGTCGTTGCGTGAATCCGCCATCGAGCTGGTCGAGATGGTGCCAGAGCTGCCGATCAACGCGTCCGATCTTCAGGAGGAGTTCGAGCATCCGTCACGCCTCGTCTACCTGCTGCTGACCCACCTTGGCGTCTCCGTCGAGGAGAAGGTCGAGGTGCTCCAGGCCGACGGTATCGCGGACATGCTCAACAAGACGCTGCAGCTCGTGATGCAACAAGTTGAGATCTTGCGCATCAGCCAGCGCATCAACAGCGAGGTCAAAGGCGAGCTCAACAAAAGCCAGCGTGAGTACGTGCTGCGCAAGCAGATGAAGGCCATCCAGAAGGAGCTCGGCGACCTCGATGGCGGTGAGGGTGACGAGTTGGCTGAGTTGGAGGAGCGTCTCACGAAGGCCAGCCTGCCCGAGGACGTGCAGAAGATCGCCGACAAGGAGATCAAACGTCTCCGCTCGATTCAGCAGGGATCGCCCGAATACACGGTCGCGCGGACGTACTTGGAGTGGTTCGCGGACCTGCCGTGGGGCAACGTCTCCGAGGACAACCTCGACCTCATTCACGCCCAGGAGGTGCTCGACTCCGAGCACTACGGCCTTGAGAAGGTGAAGCGGCGCCTCATCGAGTTCCTCGCGGTGTCGAAGCTCAAGCAAGACATGCGTGGGCCGATTCTCTGCCTCGTCGGCCCGCCCGGCGTGGGTAAGACCTCGCTGGGTCGCTCGGTTGCCGAGGCGCTGGGCCGCAAGTTCCAGCGCGTCAGCCTGGGTGGCGTGCGTGACGAGGCCGAGATCCGCGGCCATCGACGCACGTACATCGGCGCCATGCCTGGCAAGATCATCATGAACCTGAAGAAGGCCGGCACGTCGAATCCGGTCGTGATGCTGGATGAGGTCGACAAGCTCACGCATGACTGGCGTGGCGACCCAACGGCCGCGATGCTTGAGGTGCTCGATCCAGAGCAGAACAACACGTTCACCGATCACTACCTCGACACGCCGTATGACCTCTCAAAGGTGCTGTTCATCGCGACGGCCAATACGACGGACACCATCCCGGCGCCGCTGCTCGATCGCATGGAGCTGATCGAGCTCAGCGGCTACACGCTGGAGGAGAAGCAGAACATCGCCCGCCAGCATCTGCTGCCAAAGCAAGTGAAGGGGCACGGGCTTGAACCCGAGCAGATTGAGATCACGCCGGCCATCCTGACGAAGATCATCGGCTCCTACACGCGAGAGGCTGGTGTTCGGTCGCTGGAGCGTCGCATCGCTGACGTGTGTCGCCGCGTCGCCGTTGGCGTGGTGAAGGATGAGTACACTCAGCGCACCGTGACCGAAGAGGACTTGGACGAGATCCTTGGCGCGCCGCGCTTTGAGCCCGAGGTTGCGCAGCGCACGGAGGTTCCCGGCGTCGCGACGGGCATGGCCTGGACACGTTCCGGCGGCGATCTGCTCTTCATTGAGGCCGCAAAGATTCCTGGCAAGGGCAAGATGCGCCTGACGGGACAGCTGGGCGACGTCATGAAGGAGTCGGCGCAGATCGCGCTGAGCATGGTGGAGTCCAACGCCGAAAAGTACGGGATTGCACGCAGCGCCTTTGAGCACAACGACCTACACGTTCACTTTCCGGCTGGTGGTATCCCGAAAGACGGGCCCAGCGCCGGTGTGACGATGTTCACGGCCTTGATCAGCCTGCTCACCGACGTGCCAGTACGCGGCGACGTCTCCATGACCGGTGAGATCACGCTGCGAGGCCTCGTGCTGCCCGTCGGTGGTGTGAAGGACAAGGTGCTCGCGGCGCTTCGTGGTGGCGTGAAGAAGATCATCCTCCCTGAGAAGAACCGCCGCGATCTCCGCGATATCCCCCAGTCTGCGCAGGATCAGCTGGAGATTGTGTTCGTCTCGCGGATCGAAGAGGTCCTCGAGCACGCGCTCCAGCGGCCGCCGTCGAGCTGGATGAAGAGCCAAGCGGCGCCGCCCGCGGTGGCGTAGCCGTTGCCGCTGGTTGCGTAACAGTTCATCTGGGTTGACGACTCCTCTGCGAGGGCGCTTGGCTTGGAGGTAGTTATCATGACCAGCATCACGACCTTGATCGCAGGGTGCGCCGTGTGCGCCGCGAACGACACCGACTACGGCTGGTTCATCCTGGCGAGCACCGTGCTCTTGAGCGCGACGGCGCTGGCCGGGCTGGTTGCTTGGAAGGATGCGCGGGCGCGTGGCCCCCTGCCGATGCAGGTTGACGGTTAACGTCGTTTAGCGCGGTGCCTTGGCGGGGTCGCAGGCAGGGCTTGCGCGTCACATCGCACGACATCGCAGCTTTACGGCAGCGCCGCTCGCGCCCATGATGGCGCGGCAGTGCGTGTTGCAGGTCTCGACCGGCGTCCACGCGCCACCGTTGCGCCACTGCCGCGCCACCGCCGGGCCACTTGGCCGTCGTTTCCTCCGTGGTGCTTCCTCCTCGCCAGTTCATTCCCCGAACCCCGTGATGTCATAATGGAAGTCCTCGCTACTGCCGCAGAAGGCACCGCCGCGATTCTTGCCGAAGAGTGTGTCGCGCTTGGCATGCGCGTCGTTCATGTTCGGCGTGATGGCGTCGTGCTCGACCTCAACACAACGACCACCTCTCGCGCGCTGGTGCACCTGCGGATCGCCACGCATCTGCTGCTCGCGGTTGAAGACATCCGAAGCGGCGACGCAGACGAGCTCTACAACGCGGTGCGGAACCTGGATTGGACACACTGGCTTGATGATCGGCACACCATCGCCGTCCGAGCGTCCGGCGCCCTGCCAGGAAGCGCTGAGGCCCCCAAGCGCCGAGGTCGTCCTTCACGCGGGACGGGGATTCGCACGCACATGTTCGCCGCGCAACGCGCCAAGGACGCGATCTGCGATCACCTGCTCGGGCGTCTGGGCGCGCGCCCCAATATCGACGCAGACGACCCCGACGTGCAGATCGTGCTGCGATTTCGGGGAGACCGGTGCGGCGTCTACCTCGACATCTCCGGCGACGCGATGCATCACCGTGCGTACCGAGTTGATGCGATCGAAGAGGCCGTGAGCGAGACGTCGGCTGCAGCCTTGGTCGCCACCGTTGGATGGGACGGGCGTCGGCCGCTGATCGATCCGATGTGCGGCTCCGGCACCCTGATCATCGAAGCGCTCATGCGCCACCTGAACATCGCGCCGGGGATGAAACGCGACTTTCCGATTGAGCGCTGGCCCCACCACGGCCAAGCCATGGGGCTGCTTCTTGAGAAAGAACGTGAAGCTGCCCAGGCCGTCGCCACCGAGGCGATCGCCAATGCGACCGGGCTTCGGGTGATCGCGGGCGACTTTGATCGCGCCGCGCTTCGGGCGACCAGGACTCACCTTGAGCGGGCCGGGCTAGCTGATCTTGTCGAGGTCGTGCGTCATAACGTCCGCCGAATGGACGCCCCAGCAGACGACGCGGTCATCCTCTGCAATCCACCGGTGGGCGAGCGTATTGGTGGTCGCGAAGTGACCGACCTCTATGAAGCGATGGGGCAGCGGTGGTCGACGTTTGTTGGCGCCGACGCGTGGGTGTTGGAGGGTCACGAGGGGTTTGTTCGACACTTCGGCTATCGACCCGTCCATACGTGGCCGCTGCGTGCCGGAAGCCAGGAGCTGCGTTGGCATCATCTGCGCCTCGACGACACGCACAGGCTTCCCGCGCCGCCGATCACTGCGTCAACTGAACCGGACGACCGCTCCGCTGCTGCGCCATCCGAATCGGCGTCCGCCGCGCCGGTGTCCGCGCCGCCGACAGTGGGCAGTCCGGCAGAGTAGCGCCGTCCTCCGTTCGCGCCGTCGAGCGGGCCGGATGCGCCGAGGCGTTGCGTTTCCGGCGTCGTTGCAGTAAGCACCGCGTGCCGGCCCCGGCGGGCCCTCGGTGCCTCACTTCGCGCCGCGTGCCCGCCCCCTACCAAGCACGCCCGGAGGAGCCATGACTCAGGTCACAAGCGGCATCGCGGAGTTCATCTCTCGCATCAAACTTGACGGTGTGGAGGAAGGCGAGCGCGAACGCGACCGCATCATCGCCGACGCACACGCGCAGGCGGCCAGCGTCGTGGCGCGAGCCGAGGCCGACGCCGCAGCGATGCATCAAGCGGCTGAGATTGCGGCAAGAAAGCGCGGTGAACAGCTCGACGCTGAGCTGCGCATGGCCGCGCGCGACTTCGTGTTTCGCTTCCAAGAGCGTCTGAAGTCGCAGGCCATCCAGCCCGCGGTCGTCGCCGCGGTGGGCGAGGCGGTGGGTGACGCTGACCTCATGGCGAAGCTGCTCGGAGAGCTGTTGGTCGCCTGGGGCACCGGTACGGGCGCCGTTACCGCGCACATCCGGCCGGAAGACCGCGCCGCGCTCGAGGCGGCCTTGTTCGCGCGCATCACCGCCGGCGACTTGATCTTGGTCGACGAAGCAGGGCAGGGCGGCTTCCGCCTCGTCCGCAGCGGCGAACACTTCGCGTGGGATTTCACCGCCGACACCATCGCCCGCGAGCTGGCGGCGCTCGTCGAACCCGGCCTGCGCAGCGCGTTGTCCATGGCAGGAGCGTGAATCAGCCATGGGCCTCGTCTACCTGATCACAGGCTTGCCGCGACTGGTGCGCGGCGAGGATCCGCCGCTGACGCGCGCCGACTTCGTGGCCCGCTGTCGCAGTGAGTTGGAGAGAAGCGATCTTGAGGAGTTCGAGCGCATGCTGCGCCTGGAGTCCGTCGAGGAGACCGTGCGACTGAGCCTCGCCGCTCAACTCGACGATCCAGACGTGTCCGCCGCGTCGTTGAACGCCGCAGTGCTGACCGACCGCCGTGACAACAAGACCGCCGACGAGCTGCCCGCCTGGCTGCACCGGCCGTTGCCACAACACCGCCTCCTGCAGCGACATTACTTCGAGCTGACCCGCGGTGCGAAGACCAGCTTTTTGCGGGACTGGGCCAACTTCCTTGTCGACGTCGAAGAGGTGAAGACCGCTACGCTCTCGCGTGCGGAGGGCGCTGATCGCCCGGCTTTCCTGGCTCAGATGCAAGGTAGCTTCGACGCCTCGGCCAACGTGATCATCAGTCATTGGGAGGAGCGCGGCCTCGGACTCGAGCAGCGCTTCAAGTGGCTCCCGACCGCGCTGTCCGCGTTTGAAGACGAGGACCTGCTCCGCGCTGAACGGACCCTCTGCGACCTGTTCTGGTCGCACATCGACACGCTGAATCGGTACGACTTGTTCTCGGTGGAGTTCGTGTTGGCGTACTACCTGCAGCTTCGCATCCTCGAGCGTTCGGCTTCGTGGAACGCGGCGCTAGGTCGGTCGGTCTTGGACCAGATCCTCCACATCCCCGCGGAATCTGCCGCATCAACACCGGGCGCCCAGCAACCCGGCACGGGAACTCCATGAGCGACAAGCAAGGCAGCGTCTTCGGCGTCAGCGGCAACATGGTCTCGGTGCGTTTCACCGGCGACGTCCGCATGAACGAGGTCGCTTACATCGACATGACCGACGACCAGGGCGAGTCGATCAACCTCAAGGCGGAGGTGATCCGAATCCGCGGCCGCGAGTGCGACATGCAGGTGTTTGAAGACACCCGCGGCGTGCGTGTCGGCACCCCCGTCTCCTTCACAGACGAGCTGCTCGCCATTGAACTCGGGCCCGGGTTGCTGTCGACGACCTACGACGGTCTCGGCAATCCGTTGGGCGCCCTCGCTGAGAAGTGCGGCTACTACCTGCAGCGCGGCGTCTACCTGCCGACCCTCGATCGCACGACGAAGTGGGCCTGGACACCGGTGGCCCGCATCGGCCAGCACCTCAAGGCCGGCGATGCCCTCGGTACGGTGCCCGAGTCGATGTACACCCACCGCATCATGGTGCCATTCGGCATCGTGGGCGCCGTCGAGGTGCTGGAGCTGGCGTCCCCCGGCGACATGACCGTCGCGCAGACCGTGGCCAAGGTGAAACTCCTCGCCACCGGTGAGATCCGCGAGCTCACCATGGTGATGCCGTGGGCGGTTAAGCGCCCGATCACCGCCTACGCCGAGCGGCTGCTGCCCGAGACGCCGCTGACGACCCGCATCCGTATCGTGGACGCCTTCTTCCCAGTCGCCGAGGGCGGCACCGCCTGCGTGCCTGGCCCCTTCGGCTCCGGAAAGACGGTCTTTCAGCAGGGTGTCAGCAAGTTCGCCGAGGCCGACGTGGTGATCGTCGCCGCCTGCGGTGAGCGCGCCGGTGAGGTCGTCGAGACGCTGCGCGAGTTCCCAGAGTTGACCGACCCGCGCACGGGCGAGTCGCTGATGAAGCGCACCATCATCATCTGCAACACCTCCTCGATGCCCGTCGCCGCGCGTGAGGCGTCGGTCTACACCGCCGTCACGCTGGCTGAGTACTATCGCCAGATGGGGCTTCGCACCCTGCTGCTGGCCGACTCCACCAGTCGCTGGGCCCAGGCCTTGCGCGAGATGAGCGGTCGCCTCGAAGAGATCCCCGGCGAGGAGGCCTTCCCCGCCTACCTCAGCTCCCTGATCGCGGCGTTCTACGAGCGCGCCGGCCTGGTCCGCATCGAAGATCCGAACCTCGGCACGCAGACGGGCTCCGTCACCACCATCGGTACGGTCTCACCCGCTGGCGGTAACTTCGAAGAGCCCGTGACCCAGTCCACCCTCGCTGTCGTGGGCTGTTTTCTCGGCCTCACGTACGCGCGGTCCTACGCCAAACGGTTCCCAGCCATCTCGCCGACGGACTCGTGGTCGAAGTACATCGACCGTATGAGACCCGCGCTCGAGAAGCTCTACTTCGTCGGCTGGGTCGACACCGTCAAGCGCCTCGCCCTGTACTACGTCGAGGGTCAGCGCGTCGGTGATCAGATGAAGGTCGTGGGCGAAGAGGATCTCAGCCTCCCCGACTTTGTTCGTTTCCTCGGCTCCGAGTTCATCGACTCGGTGTTCCTGCAGCAGAACGCCTTCAACGCTGTGGACGCAAGCCCAGAGGCCGATCGCACCGCGCTGTCGCTGCAGTTGACCGCGCGCATCGTCGATCACGACTTTGCGTTCACAAACAAGGTGCAAGCGCGCGACGCCTTCACCGAGATCACGGCGACGTTCCGCGATTGGAACATCACCGCCACCGACGCCCCCGAGTACCTACAGCTGCTCGATCGATTGGAGTCGCGTCTTAGCGGCGCCGCGTAGCAGGAGACATCATGCGCAAGGTCTACACGCACATCGATCAGATCGTTGGCCCAGTCGTCAGCCTGCACGCCGAGGGCATCGCCTATGGCGAGCTCGCGCGCATCCGGCTCAAGGACGGCAACACCACCTACGCCCAGGTGATCAAGCTGCTCGGCGATCTTGTGACACTCCAGGTGTTCGCGGGCTCAAAGGGCATCAGCACGGGCGATGAGGTCGAGTTTCTGGGCCGCCAGGTGCAGCTTGGTTTCTCCGCTGAGAACCTGTTGGGCCGGACTTTTAGCGGCGTCGGCGAGCCCATCGACGGTCGCCCGCCGTTGCAGCAGACCAAGGACATCGACATCGGCGGTCCGTCCTTCAACCCGGCGAATCGCATCATCCCGTCGGAGCTGATCCAGACCGGCATCCCGATGATCGACATGTTCAACACCTTGGTGAAGAGCCAGAAGCTGCCCATCTTCTCGGTGGCGGGTGAGCCCTACAATGAGCTGCTGGCGCGGATCGCGTTGCAGGCCCGCGCGGACGTCATCGTGCTCGGCGGGATGGGGCTGAAGTACGACGATTATCTCTTCTTCAAGAAGCAGCTGGTGCCGAGCAAAGAGCGCACGATCATGTTCATTCACACCGCCGCCGACCCGGTCGTGGAGTGCATGATGGTGCCCGACATGGCGCTGGCCGCGGCTGAGCAATACGCCACCGCTGGCAAGGACGTGCTGGTGCTGCTCACCGACATGACGGCTTACGCCGACGCGATGAAAGAGGTCGCGGTGGCGATGGAGCAAATCCCCGCAAACCGCGGTTATCCGGGCGATCTGTACTCTCAGCTCGCGTCGCGGTACGAGAAAGCGGTCGACATCGAGGGCTCCGGCTCCATCACGCTGTTGGCGGTGACCACGATGCCCGGCGACGACGTGACCCACCCCGTGCCCGACAACACCGGCTACATCACGGAAGGGCAGTTCTACCTCAAGGGCGGCGTCATCGACCCCTTCGGCTCGTTGTCGCGGCTCAAGCAGCTCGTAAACAAGAACACCCGCGACGACCACGCCCCGCTCATGACCGCGATGATTCAGCTGTTTGACGCGTCACGCAAAGTGCGACAGCAGCAGTCGATGGGCTTCACGATCTCGGCGCTCGACCAAGCCGTCCTGGCCTACGGTGCTGAGTTTGAGGTGCGCATGATGGACCTGAAGGTCAACTTGCCGTTGGAGGCTCAACTTGACCTCGGCTGGCAGCTGCTCGCCAAGCACTTCACGCCCACCCAGTCGGGACTGCCAAGCAAACTGACCGACGTGTACTGGCCGAGCTAGTCCCGTCGCCCTGTGTCGCCCTGGGTCGGGCATCTCGCTCGCACCCGCTCCGTACGTCGTCGCCGCGCATCTGACGTCCGCATCTGCTCACTCGAACTTGGAGCTGCCTCGCCATGGCCCGCAAATACAAGCTCAACAAGGTCGAGCTGACGCGCACCCGGCGCGAGGTGAAGACCTACTTGCAGTTCTTGCCGGTGCTGAAGCTCAAGCAGGAGCAGCTGCAAGCCGAGCAGCTCAAGATCCGGCGCGAGCTGGAGGCGCGGCGCGCCGACCTCGAGAAGGCGCGACACGGCTGGGACGGGATGCTGCCGCTGTTCGCCGAGCCGCTGCTGGTCGATTTGGTCAAGCTGACGAAGGCCCGAGAGTTGGTGATTGGGACCAAGACCGTGGCCGGTGTGGCTGTGCCGACGCTTGACCGCGTGCATTTTCCAGACGTGGGCCTCAGCCGCTTCGGTACCCCAGCCTGGGTCAGCCGCGCGCTGCCTCGCTTGCGCCGGTTTGTGCAGCTGAACACCGAGATGCACATCATTCAGCAGCAGTTCGATCTGGTTGACCGTGAGCTGAGACGCACCACGCAGAAGGTGAACCTCTTTGAGATCGTGCTGATTCCGGAAGCCAAAGAGGCCATTCGGCGCATCAAGATCGCCTTGGGAGATCTCCAGGTCGCTGCCGTCGCCCGCGCCAAGATCGCCAAGGGCAAGGCCAAGGCGAAGGCCCGCGACGCGAGAGCGGTCGCGGACGCTGCCGCAGACACCGCCATGGCGGGGAGCGCCGCATGAGCATTGTACGCATGCTGAAGGCCACGCTGGTTGGCCGTAGCCGCGAAGCCGAAGCGATCTTGACCACTGTGATGGACGTCGGGCTGCTGCATGTCGAGCCCATGCGTCCCCCGGAAGACCTCGCCGCGCTGCACAGCGGTACGCGCGATCCACTGGACCGCGCTGCGCAGCTCAAACGCGCTCGTACCGCGATTTTGTCGGTGAATAGCAGCGGTCGCGAGGTGCCCGGCATCGCGGTCGGCGCGGTCGTGGAGCGAGTCGAGCACCTCGCGGAGGAGCGTCGGGTGCTCCATGAGCGCCTGAGTTCGCTCGACACCAACATCGCCGCCCTGGCGCCGTGGGGAGATTTCGATCCTGCCGTGCTCGACGACCTGACCGCGCGTGGCGCGCCGGTCCGCCTCGCTCGGCTGACGTGGAATGACTGGCGTGAGCTCAACGTCGCGAACGTCCCCTACGTCATCAGCCAGCAAAACGACGACGAGGTGTGGGTGGCGCTGTTTGGCGACGTCGCCGCCGACCTAAACATCGATCGGGTGCGCCTGCCGCGTCGCACGCTGAGCAGCGCCATCGCCGAGCGCGAGCAGGTGCGGCGAGAGCTCCGTGAGACCGAGGAGATCCTCGGCAGTTTCCATGGCTATGTGCGCGGCATCGACCAGCGCCTCGCGCAGCTGCACGATCGCGTGGTCGTGCTCAAAACCGAAGATGGCGGCCTCAAAGACGGCCCGATCTTCGCCATCCAGGGGTTTCTGCCCGCTGAGGAGCAGCATGACTTGCAGCGCGCCCTCAAGGGGTTTGCTGTCGTGTTGCGCTTCGATTCGCCCGCCGCAGACGACGCGGTGCCGGTCAAGCTGCAGAACAACGTCGTGGTGCGTGGCTTTGAGTCCGTGGTGCAAGCGTTCTCCGGGATCAGCTATTGGGAGAAGGACTTCACCGCGATCGTCGGCATGCTGTTCTTGGTCTTCGGCTCCCTGTGCCTGCTGGACGCCGGCTACGGCCTGTTGCTGCTCGTGGCCGGGCTGCTGCTACGACGCAAAGGCCAGGTCGCGTTTGGCAACGTTTTTGCGCTCACAGGCGCATTTTCCACGGTCGTCGGCGTGATCGCTGGCCAATATTTCGGTCAGGTCGTCGGTCAGAGTGGGTTTCTGGACGGTCATCGACCACCCACGGCCCTCGCGTCGGACCCGATGACCAGCTTCATCTTCTCGCTCGTCGTCGGCATGATCGGCATGACCGTCAGCTATGGCAGCGCCGTCTGGCAGCGCGGTTGGCGAACCAACGCCACAGGGAGCCTGCTCTTCGCGCTCGGCGCCATCGCGCTGGTCATCGGCGAGGGCGCGCCCGAGCTGGCGATGGGGCTGGTGGTCAAACACCCCCCCGAAGCGCTCGTGGCCCAGGTCGCGTTTGGTGCTGGTCTTGGCGGTCAGTCCCTGCTGGTGCTCGGCGTGCTGATGTGGATGGTCTTTCCCGAGCGGATCTTCGACGACAAGCGCATCCCCAACGTCATCTGGACGCTCTACTCGGGCATGACCGGATTTGGCCAAGACGTCATGAGCCACATGCGGCTGTTTGGCATCGCGCTGTCGGGCTCGATCATGGCCATGGTCGTCAATCAGGTCGCTGGCATGTTGCCGCTTGCGCTCGGCGTGGTTGTTGCCGTGTTGGGCCACTTCTTCGTCTTCCTGCTCGCGCTCCTGTCCCTGTATATCCACACCAATCGGTTGATTTTTCTTGAGTTTGGGAGCAATTGCTTCGACGGCGGGCAGATCTGGTACAGCCCGATGCGTCGAGGTCCAACGTCCTAACGTTTCAATTTCCTGAGTTGCCCGCGCCTGCGTGCCATCCACCCTGAGGCCCTAGACATGAAGCACATCCGCCATCTGACCGCCCCTCTCGCGACCCTCACCGCGACCCTCATTGCGACCCTCATCGCGACGCCGGCCTTCGCTGATGTCGCCGCTGCCGCGCCGGCTGCCGGCTCGGGCACGGGCGAGATCATCATGATCCTCATCTCGTTCATCGCGATTGGCTTTGGCATGGCGAGCTCTGGCTACGCGCTGAGCATCTCGCTGTCGGCCTATGCAGCGTGTGAGCCCGATCGTCGCGGCGCGGCGTTCATCCCGGCGGTCATGCCTGGCTCGCAGGGGCTGTACGCATTTGCCATCGCCTTCCTCATGATCGCCAACGTGAAGTCCCAGTGGGGCGACCCGGCGATGATGGCGAAGGTCGCGCTCGCCGGCGTCATCTGCGGCGTGCCGTGCCTGTTGAGCGCGATCGGCCAGGCGCGCACCGCCGCGGCGTGCATCAAGAGCATCAACAACGGTCAGATGAATCAGGGTCAGGCGCTGCTCGCCGCCGGCGTGCCCGAGCTCTACGCGCTGATCGGCCTAGCCGGCGGCTTCCTGGTGATGAACTAGCCTTCAGTGACGGGCGCCTAGCGCCCCGATCGGGTACGCTCGCGACCTCCTCTGCCCTTGGAGTCGCCATGGCCAACCAGCCGACCATCGTCGTAGACACTTACGGTGGCAACGCCGCACCTGACGCGATCCTGGCTGCGGCCGCCAGGCAATCTCTGGTCGGTAAAGCGCAGCTGTTGCTCGTGGGCGACGCCGCTGAGCTGCAACGCCGACTTGCCGGGCTCAGCTACGATCCCATGCGCTTGCGCATCGTCGGCGCGCCGGCGCCCTACCCCCGCCAAACCGGTGATGCGCTCGCTGCGACCCAAGCCGCCCGCGCGGCGTTGCCCGTCGCGCTCGGGCTGCTCGTCGATGGCGAGGGCGACGCGCTCGTGACCGCTGCCCCGCCCGGCGTCGCCTGGCAGCTCGCGCGCGAGACGCTGGCGAGCGTCGTGCCCGGCGTCGCGCCCGCGCTGGCGTCCGTCGTGCCGACGCTGCCGCGGTCCTCTGGCGACGACCCCTTCGCGCTGGTGCTTGACGTGTCGGGCGAGGCCGCCGCGACGGCCGGCCAGCTCATCGCGTTTGCGGTTATGGGCGCCGCCTACGCCAAGGTCGTGAGCGGCGTGCGCCAACCGCAGGTCTCGCTGCTGTCTACCGGCCTCGGTTTGGAGGAAGGCCCGCCAGCCGTCGTCGCGGCCCATCGGGCGCTGAAACGCATCGCGGGCTTTCAGTTCGTAGGCAACGTGCGAGCGGTGGATATCCCGCGCGGCTATGCCGACGTGGTGGTCTCAGGCGGATACACCGGCCACGCCGTGCGGGGGCTGCTCGAGGGGCTCGCCGACCTGACGATCGACGCCGCGCGGTATGCCTGGAAGTCGAAGGTCACCTGGCGGGCGGGGTTGCGCCTGTTGTCTCCGGGCGTCGGCATGCTCAAGCGGGTCAGCGAGTTCAAGGAATACGGTGGCTCGCCGCTGCTGGGGCTCGACAGGCTCGTGCTGGTCGCCAATCCAGACTCCTCTGAGGCGGCGTTGGCCAACGCGATTCGGTTGGCGAGCAAGTGCGTGCGCCACGGTCTGCGGGACGAGATCGCGCGGCAGCTGGAGGCCACGCGTGAGCTGTGGCAGGAGGAGGGCGCGTGAGCGAACTGAGAACCGACACCTCGGCCCATGCTGCGCCCGTCGTTGATGACCCGCGCCGACCTGAGATCGTCTATCGCTGGGACCTCGACAAAACCTACGTCCAGACCGACTTCTCCTCGGTTCGTGGCCTGCTCCGAGCCGCCACGGAGAAGGCCGAGAACAAGCGCGTTGTGCCTGGGATGCGGGCCTTGCTCACCGCGCTGTCACGGCGGCATCGCGCTCGCATCATCGTGGTCAGCGGCTCGCCGACCCAGATGCGCGCCCGCATCGAGGCGATGTTTCGGCTCCATGGCGTGCGGTGCGACAAGCTCGTGCTCAAAGACTTCGTCGGCCGTGTGCGCAAGCTGCGCAGCGTCCGCGCGCAGGTGCCCTACAAGCTGGCGGCCCACCTCGATACGCGGCTGTGGCTGCGTGAACGTGACGCGGATGTCGACGAGATCTGTTTTGGCGACGACGCCGAGGTCGACGCTCTCATCTACTGTCTGTACACGGACATCGTCGCTCGGCGGGTCGACGCGACGCGCCTGCGCAGCTTGTTATCACACGTCGGCGCCTACGATGACGAGGTGCGGCACATCCTCGGTTCGCTCGCCCAGCTGCCGCGCCAAGATCCGGTTCGCCGCGTCTTCATTCATCTCGACACCCGCTCGCCGCCGTCACGCTACGCGGCCTATCAGGGCCGGGTGACCGCCACCTTCAACGCGCTGCAGATCGCGCTGAGCCTGCAGGAAGACGGCCTCGCAGGTGCGGTCGAGGTGAGCGCGGTCGCCGAAGCCCTCGTCAGCGGCTTCCGCGTCGACGCGCACGGACTCGCCGGTTCGATCGAGGACGCGGCGCGGCGGGGGATCTGCTCTGTCGCCACAGCGGAGTACGTCGCGGCCGAGATTTTGCCGTCGACAGACGTGGCACGCGCTGGGTTCAGCGCATCGTTTGCCGACCGCGTCGTGCGGCGCCTGCGCCAAGCGCCCCCGCCCATCGCGCCCACCCTGCCGCTCGCGCCGCTGGCCTACGAAGACCTGTTTGACGCGGAGCATCTCTTCGCCCGGACCCGAAAACTCGCACGAAAAGCCGCCGAGCGCGTGCCGGGCCTCGGTGATTTCCTTGAGAGTGAGGGCCGTTGAGAGGTGATCGCGCCAGGACCGCAGCGCGGCCGTTCGCCGCGCTTGTCGCCTGCCTAGCCGCGCAGGTGACGGCGAGCTGCGCGAAGCCTGTGCCAGCCGTTCCGCCGCCGTCAGCCGTCGCCAAGACCGCCGTCGTCGTGACGCCCAAGGCCGCAGGGGACGCGCCTCAAGCCGCGGTGGCAGCTCGCCGAGCCGCGGAGGCTACATCCCAACCCGCGGTGGCTACTACACCCCAAGCCGCGATGGCTGCACCTCACGCCGCCCTGCCGGCGTCTCCGACCGCAGCGGTAGCGCCCCAGACCGCGGCTCGCTCGCCTCTCAGCGCGCCGAAGTCCTCGCGCACGGTGACGGCAGCCAGCGGCGCGATCGCGGTCGGTGAGGCGTTGCCGCCGTTTTTCACGACCCAGCAGCTCAGCGATGATCCGCAGCTGCGCGATGGTCTGCAGCACCTCGTACACAGCCGCCCGACCCGAGGCCTGATCAAGTTGTTGCTCCGCGATCCAACCCACAGTCGCCCCGCGCTGCTGCGGGCGATTTGGCACGAACACCCCAACGTGCGGTCGCAGGCGTGTTTGCTGGTTGTGCGACTGGGCGGCGGCGGGGTCCCACTCGCCGCCACGCTGCGTCGGTCCCTACGCAAGGAGCCGGACCGGGACGTGAGGGCCACCGCGGCGGCCGCGCTCGCAACCCTGAAGATCAAGGTTCTAGTGCCGCTGCTCATCGCCGTGCTCCAACACGACAAGGCCGGCGCGGTGCGCGCGAAGGCTGCGTTTGCCCTGGGTGCGCAGGACGACAAGCGCGCAGTCCAGGCGCTCATCGTGGCGCTGAAAGACGAAGAAACCAACGTGCGGCTGAACGCCATCACCGCGCTGCACCGCCTGCGCGCCCGCACAGCGCAGGCGGCCTTGGAGACCGCGCTGGCCGACCCGAGCCCGTTGGTGCGCAGGGCCGCTGCGCGTGCCTTGAAAGCGTTGACGGGAAGGGCCTATCGTCCCGTCGCGCCGAACTAGCATGCGCGCACCCGCACCGCGAGCGACGACATCGCGCGACGCGCCGACACGAAATGGACCACGAAACCGGAGTTCTAGATGCGTTTTACGCCTTGGGCCGCACTGCTGGGATTCATCGGAGTCGCCCTTGGCGCCTTCGGAGCCCACGCGCTCAAGAAACACGTGGAGCCGAGCGATCTCGTGGTCTGGGCGACCGCCGTGAAATACCAATTTGTGCACGTGCTCGCGCTCATCGGCGTCGACACGGCGCTCTGGGTCGCCCGCGACATGGGCAACGACAACGCGCGGGGGCCTCTCGGGGTGGCCGGGATCGCGTTCATCGTGGGCATCGTGCTGTTCTCGGGGTCGCTGTACGCCTTGGTGGGCACGGGGGTTCGCAAGCTCGGCATGGTCACCCCACTTGGCGGTCTGAGCTTCCTGGTCGGTTGGGCCGCGCTGGGCTGGGCGACCTGGAAGATGCGGGCATGAGCGTAGACCGATTGTCGCTGCGGAGCCTCACCCTCGCCCTCGCCCTCGCCGTGGCGCCCGTCAGCCCGTCCTGTTCCGCGCAGCCCGACGGCAGCGACAGCGACGTGGGCGACGGCGACGAGCTGCGCTGCGGTCTGGTGGTCCAGGACGTCGCAGGCACGACCACAGCGCGGCATCTGGTCGACGGTGATGAGGTCGAGCTGCTCAAGGGCTACCAGGGATATTTGCTGGTGCAAGTGCGCGCCCACCTGTGGGGCGCGGTGCCGCGGACGGTGCAGATCAAGCTGTCGGGCGCCAAGGATGGCGGCGCGCCCCTCGTGACGGTCTTGCCGAGCCGCACCCCGGGTGACGCCGCTGACCAACATCGGCGTACGGAGCCCCTGGAGATCTGGCTGTCGCCGCCCGATCCCACAGCGTTTGCCGACAAGGACGGCACGCTGACGCTGCTTGCGCAGGGCAGCGGTCGCAGCTGCACGTCGACGGTGCGTGTGCGGTTCGTCGACAAAACGTTTTGTGTCCACTACGACGACGGCAGCGTCGCCTGTCCGTAGGTCGTGCGGCGGGCAATGACGCCGGGCAGGACCGCAACAAGCCGCACCTGTACGCAGCTCGGAGCCCGGTTTCTCGGCGGTTGGGCAGGCCCAATCCGCCCTAGCCCAGCATGGCGATCTCACGCCAGGCCACAGCGTGTTCGTAGCCGGCGCGGTCCGCCGCCAGGCGCAGCGCGTCGCCCTCAACGAGGAGCCAGACCTCCTTGTTGGCGCCCGGCCCGATGCGCCGCGCTTCCAGCAGCGCGCCAGCGACGAGGATCTTGCGTCCGCGGATCGGGCCCGGCACGTGCCAGGGATGTAGGAGCGCGACGTCGTCGGAGAGCGCATTGAGCTCACCGACGAACATCGCCGTACCGCCAGGGCCATTCGGAGCGACCTCGCGCCCGACCAGCAGCCGGCCCGCAGCGATTCTTGCGGCGACGTCGCGATCAAAGCGGTCCGGCGCCACCTTGCGCGGATCCAGCCCCTCCAGCTCGACGCTGCGATCAGCGAGAAACGCCACGCAGGTCTTCTGGTCCGCGGCGGTGGCCACGCTGAGCGCCATGCGGCGGCTGCCTTGGCCTGCCTCGCCGCTCACCATCAGCGCGGGTCGTCGATCCGCGACGACCTGCCGACCAACCTGCTGAAAGATCTGCCAGAGCGGGTCCACGACGCGGGCCGGCCCAACCAGCACGTGGCGGTGACTCTTACCGCTCGTGTGCAGCTGCTGGGAGCGCAGCAACGCCCGTGCCATCGCCTGCACGGCGCCGACATCATCAGAAAAAAGGTTGGCCCTTGTCCCCTCGATGGCCGCGAACGCACCGACACGTCCTTGCGCGTCGCGCGCAGCAAACCACCACCGATCGGGATGTGGCGGCGCCGTCAGCGCGCCAAGGACGTGCCAGGTCTCCTGTGGACGCCCCCGCGCCGCGCAAGCGCGAATCTCCTCGAGTTGGCTGGTCTCCCCACACGTCCAATCACCCATCGCGTCTCTCCCTGACAAACCGCACGAAGCCGCCCGCGCACGTTCGGCTGCTTGATGCTGCGGGTCTGCCAGAGCACGCCCGCGGGTGGCAGGGGGCCGAGTCGTCTCCAAGCGCCAAGAATCAAGCCTTGTCACAATCGCTGCGACGCGGGAGGCTGACGGCGCGCGGCGAGTTGAGGGGCGTCGCGCGTGAGGTACAGCCATGATCTTGGCGACACGATTCAACGCGTCGAACGCCTATCTACCGTGCTTGCTGGTCCTGTTCACCGCGGCACTCCACGCAGGGTGTTCCGACACCCCAGACGGCGCCAACGGCGCAGCCGCAGTCGGCGGAGGTGACGCTGGCGTCACGATCCTCTCAGACGTATCGGGCGGCGGCGGCTCGGATGGCGGCGACGCTGGCGGCGATCCGGCGACGGTGGGGCTCGTCTATATCGCCAGCCGTGGTGTCTCTACGCCGTGGCTGATTGGCGTCGGCGCACAAGGAGCGCTACCGCCCAGACAGCTCGGCCCACGTCGCGGCGCAGGGTATGGACTCGGTGAAGGCGAGGTCTCGTACCCCGACATCACGCCCGACGGCAAGACGGTGGTCGTCGTCTTTTACACGATGGACACCCCAGCCTCGAAGTCCGCCAAGAGCGTCCCCATCCTCTTCGCGCTGCCCATGGACGGCAGCGGCGCCACCAAGCCCGTGCGGATCGCGACCGCCTCCGCGCTGCACGCGGTCGATCGTGCGTACACCAACACGCACGTCGCCTACATCGACGGCTCGGCGCTCTACGTCGCGCGGTTGGACGGCGGCGACGCCAACGCTCCGCTCCTCGTCGCCCAGGGCTCCGCTGCAGTTGAGCTCTCCGTGCCGCGCTGGTTGCCCGACGGCAAGCGCCTTGCCTACGTGACTAGACCGGTCCCGGGCGGCGGCACCTCGAAGCTCTTTCTCGTGGCTGCGGACGGTTCGCAGGCGAGCCAACCTCAGCCGGTCCTGGTCGGCGGCAAAACGCCGTCGGATGGCAGCGCCGCCGAGTATTTGGCGGCCATTTTGCCGGACGGTACGCTCATCGCGCGTGGTGCGGACGACCGCTTGTATCGCGCCGCGGGACCGGGCGTCTCGGTACCGTTGACGCCGAAAGGGGCCTACGTCACCTCGGTCGGGCTGAACAAGCAGGGCGACCGGCTGGCCGTCGTGCTGCGCTCATCCAGCCAGGGCGCGCGCCGCTTGGTGACGGTCGCAACCAATGGCAGTGACGCCGGCGCGCCGCACGAATTGACCGAGAAACCGGCCCAGAAGCTGTCCGTCCTGGTGTCACGTGACGCGGCCGCCGTGGCTTGGGTGGCGGACGACGGCGCCGGCAAGTGGGCCGTGTGGCAAGCGGGGTTCGGTGCGTCTGCCAGCGCGAGACGCCTCACGACTTGGCAAACCAGCCAGCTCTACGTGACGGCGTACGACCACGCCGCCGGCGTCCTCCTTGGCGTCCGGAGCGATGGCGCCGTCCTGCGGTTTCGCCTCGACGCAGCGACGCCGCAGCCGCCGCACGCGCTCGCGAAGGTGGACGATGTCGTCAACGGCTCGATCCCCTGGCCTGTGCTGAGCGCCACGGCCACGCATGTGCTCTTTGACGCCAACACCAAGACCGGGTGGCACGGTTGGACGTTGGCGTTGACGGGCGGTGCGCCGCAGCAACACTTGGGGCCCTGGTATCGCAAGTTGGTGACGCCGTGGGGCTTTCTGACACACGAGTACGTTTACGAAGAGGCTGGATTTGTGGTCGACGCGACGCTTCCGGTCAAGACGCCTCGCCAGCTGACGCCGTGGCGCAACGCCGTGATGACCAACGCCGTGATGACCAACGCCGTCTTGACCAACGCCGCGATTGAGCCCGCCTCCCTCTCGGGCCCAGGCGCGCACCTCCTGTTCGCGCGGGAGACCCCGACGCCCGGCTGGTACGCGGCGGGGACCAAGCCACTCGGGTCCGCAGGCGCCTCAAGCGGAGCGGCGCCGAACCCCGCGACGTTGGTGATGCCTAGGCCGAGCACCCTCCTTGACCACCAAAACAACGCGTGGCTGCAGCCGCCAGCTGTGGTCGCGGACCACCTGGTTCGGGTCATCGACAAGCAGCTGCTGGCGTTCGCCCTCAACGGTCTGCACGCCCAGCAACCCCGCCAAATCGGCGGCGACGGCGTGAGTGTGTGGACCCACAACGGCTCGCTCCCAGGCGGCCAGCGTCGCGTCGTCGTCGCCGAGAAGCGGGTGGACACCACCACGCGCGTGGTGTCGGCGGTGCTGCCGAGCGGGCTGAGCGCGACGCCAGCGACGGCGGGTGTCGCGGTGCCCGTGGTGCCCATCATGACGCTGCAGGGCCAAGTTCAGCGGCTCGTCATGCTGCCAAACACGCAGCCGGCGGGCGCGTCGCACCCCGACCGAGTCGCGGCGGTCGTGCAGGTCGGCGGCGCCACCAGCGTGGTTGCCGCGGCGGTGGACGGCAGCGAGCACAAGGCGCCGCTCTTGCTGGCGACGGGCCTCCCTGGCTGGCTGCTGAACCTGCTGCCGACGCCGGACGGGCGGCTGCTGCTCGCGGTGGTCTCGGTCGAGGCCACGGCTGTTCCGCATCCAGACCTGCTGCTGGCGATGTCCGCGACCACCTCGCCGAGTCAGCCTGACAAGGCGACGTATGCGCTGGCGCCCAAGGGATTCGGGCTCTGGGGCTGCGGTGAGTCGGCCTGTGAGACCGCCACGGCCGCCGGTGTCATCGCGCGGTCTCCGGTGACTAGCGTTGACGGCACGCGCGTGGTCTTGCGCGGACCGAAGGGGCTCGTCAGCGCGCGACTCGACGGCGCTGACGCACTCAACCCAACGCTGCTTGGCCCGCTCACCACCACCGAGCACGGCTGGCCACAGCAGGTGGGTGACCTCCTCCTCTTGCTGGCCAACAAGGCCCTGCACATCAGCCGTATCGGGGCCCAGCCCTCGCAGCAGCAACTCACGGCTGCAGACCCCGGCGTCGTCGTCTCGGCACGTTGGGTGCAGCACGGCAAACGTGTGGTCTTCTTGCGTGGTGGCACCGGGACGGCGAGTGACGCGGCGCGTCCCTTCCTCATCGACGCGAACGCGAAATTGGGCCAAGGCGTCGCGCTGGTAGGCCCGACGTTCGGGGTTCAGCGCCTCGTCGCCGAGGTGCCTGTCGCCGACGTGCCCGGCGCTTCGCACATGCTGGTCGAGAGCGAGCAGGGCGGAGATCATTCACTCTACTTGATGTCGCTCACTCCCCCGACGCGCAATCCTGACGGAAGCGCGGCTGACCCGGTCGCGGTGACGCCGATCGACGACGCCAGAGAGCGCTTTATCGGCTTCCGCTAGGGGCACAAGCGTCGCCGCAGCGCAGGGCTGCACGTTCAGCCCCGACCAAGCGCCCCGCTCGACCGGCTGGGCCCGCTGTTGCGCTCGCCCGCGCGGTTGAGGTACGAGCGCGCGGCCCGCCCTGGGCCTAGGAGCCAACCATGTTCGACACCCCCCTCGCCCGCTTTCGGGCCGTCGCGCTCGCCGAAGGTGTGTCGTACCTGCTGCTGTTTGGCGTGACGATGCCGTTGAAGTACATGGCCGACACCCCAGCGCCAAACAAGGTCGTCGGGATGGTGCACGGCCTGCTCTCAGTGCTCTACGTGCTGCTCCTGTTGCATGTATGGCGCGCGGAGCGGTGGTCGCCGGGCAAGGCGGCGCTCGCGCTGGTGGCCAGCCTCGTGCCCTTTGGCGCCTTCGCGTTGGAGTGGCAGCTGCGTCGCGAGCAAGAGCAGCGCTGATCCTCCGGGCTAACTTGGACATCTGCCGCGCGCAAGACGAGCGCGAGGCCGCGGCTGGGTGGCTGCGCTGGCGCGCCGTCGTCTCGCTCTGACGCCGCGGTGGAGTCGGATCCTGCGCATCATTTGTGAATTTTTTGGCCTGAGCGTGTGGCGTCAAACGTCGATGTCGCGGCCGTCATGGCCGTTCGTATGAGCTTGCGCTATCTTCGCGAGTTGCTACGCTGAACGGACACTCCACACAGCGCTCGGCCTCACCGAGTTCTATCGCGAAGGATGAGCGTTTCATGACAGAATCGGCGCCAATCCGCGGAAAACGCATGCCGTTCGCATCGACGCCCATCGGCGTGAAGCGCGACGACTTCGATGATCTCACGCACCAAAGCGGCGCGCCGTCGCGGGTTTTGATTGAAGCCGACGCCCCACCGTTCAGTCAAATCCTAGCGACCGCGTCCGACGCTATTGTGACCATCGACGGCTCAGGCTCGATCGTGCTCTACAATCAGGAAGCGGAGCGGCTGTTCGGCTACCCCAGCCACGAGATCATTGGTCGCGAGCTCGACATTTTGCTGCCACCTGCCGCCCGTGCTTCCCATCGCGGGCTCGTCGATCGCTTCGCCGCCGAGCAGGGCTCGCAGCGGGCGATGGGGGAGGCCTCCCGCCTGCATGCGCACCACAAAGACGGTCACCTGATCGCTGTTGACGTCACGATCTCCAGGGTCCGCACGGCGAGCGGGGTGTTGATGACCGCGGTGCTGCGTCGGTCGCGGGCAGACGACGACACGTTGCCCGACGGCCACGAGCCCCCTGCCGTGCCGCCCTCGTCGGCGGCGGACGCTGCGGCTGACGCGCCACAGAGCGACACCCTATTTCAGCTCTTCGCAGACAGCGCACCGCTTGGCTTGTTTCGGTGCAACGCGCAGGGCGACGTCACCTACGCTAACTCGCGCTATCACGGCACGATGCTGGCCCAGGCCAGCGCGCAGACAACTTGGCTCGACACTATTCATTTCGACGACCTACCAACTATCACGCACCGCTGGCAGGAGGCGCGTCGCGTCGGCGCCGCTTTGGGCGCGGAGTTTCGCGTGGTGGGTGCGGGCGACGCCGTCGCCTGGGTGCTGGCCCGTGTCGTTCCCGAGGGTGGCGCTGCCACCGCGGCGAACGCCTCGTTTTTGGGCACAGTCCTTGATATCTCGGCCCGAAAGCGCACAGAGATGGTGCTGTTCGAGCATAAACGCCAGCTCCAGGCAGCGCAGCGGATCGCGGGCGTGGGCAGCTGGCGATGGACCCTCGCAGACAACACCGTCGTCTGGTCTGACGAGGTCTATCGCATCCTCGGCGTGCATCCTGTGGGCGCGCCAGTCACCTTTGACGACTACCTGCTCGCTGTTCACCCGGAGGACCGCGGCGAATTGTCACGGTCCCTCCGGGCGGCGCTGCGCGGCGTGCCGCTGCGTCTCCAACACCGCGTTTGCCGCCCAGATGGCACGGTCCGGATCGTCCGCTGCCAAGGTGATGTTCAGGTCGACGCGCTCAATAACCCGCTGTGTTTTCACGGTGTCGCGCACGACGTGACCGAGCAGGTCGAGCTCGAGAGCCGGCTCGCCCACAGCCAGAAGATGCACACCGCTGGTCGGCTTGTGGCGGGCGTCGCCCACGACGTCAACAACCTGCTGACCGTGGCGCAGCTGTGCACCGAATTTCTCAGCGAGGCAGCGGTCGAGCACCAGGATATTGCCGACGACGTCGACACGCTGGTCGAGACGCTCCAGCGGGCCGAGGCGCTGACACGCCAGCTGCTCGCCTTCTCGCGGCAACAGGTCTTGCGGCCACGTCCAACGTGTGTGGTCGCGGTGGCGACGGACCTCACTCGCATGCTTCAACGTCTCATCGGTGAGGGTGTCTCCCTGGAGCTAGATGTCAGCGAAGCCTGCGAAGCTCGGGTTTTTGTTGACCCTAGCCAGCTGGAGCGGGTCCTCGTCAACCTCACCGTGAACGCGCGGGACGCCATGAATGGCGCCGGTGTGATGCGTTTGAGCGTGAGCTGCGGCGAGACCATCGGCGCTGAAGACGTGCGTCCAGATGGGCCCCCCGCGGGGACGTACCAGCGGATCCAGGTCTCGGATACTGGCAGCGGCATCGCGCGGGCCGACCTGGAGCGCATTTTTGAGCCGTATTTCACGACGAAGGCGGAGGGGCAGGGCACGGGGCTCGGTCTCGCCACCGTCTGGGGTATCGTTCAGCAAAGCGGTGGCCACATCGAGGTCCACAGCGAGGTCGGGCAGGGCACGCGGTTCGACATCTACTTCCCGGTGTACATCGGGGACGCCGAGCGCGCCGTGGCGGCGCCGGCCCTGCTTCGCCCACAGGTCGACGCGATCCGGCCCCTGCGGGTCATGCTCCTTGAAGACGACGCACTGCTGCGGCGCGCTTTCCAGCGGATCCTGCAATCGGGGGGACACCAGGTGTTCCCGGCGGCGGATGGCGTGAAAGCGGTGGCGCTCGCGGACACCCTGGCCGAGCCTGTGGATTTCATCGTCAGCGATGTCGTGATGCCGCACATGTCGGGTCCGCAGGCCGTGGCGCAGCTGCGCGAGCGCTGGCCCGACGTCGCCGTGTTGTACGTCTCAGGCTACGTCGACGACGCGTTTGCCGGAGCCACGGTGGAGCCGCACCTGCTCCTGCAAAAACCCGTCGGCGCGGTGGCGTTATTGGCGGCGATCCAGCAGATCAGGACGAATGGTCGGCTCGACGGTCGCTGAGTTCACCCCGTTGGCCTAGTGCACGAATCGGCGCAGCAGTGCTACTGTCCGCTCGCGGGGATGTGTCCTGTCTGGGAGCGCTCCGCTCGTCCCGCCAGTGCCTGCCTGCAGCCGCGCCAGATGCGCATGACCGTCGCCCGGAGACAGACACTTTGCGCCGACCGCCTCCGCCTCCAGATTCGGCAACGTGTGACGCCTCGCTGGCAAGCACAGCGGCCACGTCGCCCGACGCAGTCGAGCCAGCGCCGATGACTGACAGCGACCTCGTCGACCCCAGCGATGACCGCGACCGTAGCGACGACAGCGACCACAAGGCCGACGTCGCCCGGGCCGAGTCGTTCTTCGAGCAGCTTGCGTCCGACCCGCGCTTCGCCCCGTTCGTGCCGGTTGGCGACGCTTGGTCGGAGCAGGCCGAGCGCCACGCCCGCTACGTGCGCAACGTGCTGCGCGGCCACGGGACCCAGCAATTAGCCCGGAAAAGCGGCGTCAGCCTCGCCCGGCGCGGCGTCCCGCTTGGGATTCACGTCCGTGGTTGGCGGCACTACCTGCTGGCAGAGCTCCGCCGGGCGGCCGCGCACAAGCCCGCTGACACCGCGTCGATGGTCTCCGCGACGGAGCGGGCGCTCGACGACCTCGCCGCCGTTGTAGACGCCGCGACCGAAGGCGAGCAGCTGCGTCGTGACCGCCTGCGCGAGTTCGATCACGCCGCCACGAATCTGCGCGGTACGCCCTGGTTCGAGGCGCTGGTCGCCAGCGTCCGGCGCGAGACCCAAGCTGACATGGTTTTTGTCGGCGAGCTGTCCGAGGACGGTAGCGCAGTCGTGATGTTGGCCCTAAGCACTGGAGATCCGAACGACGCCCCGTTTCGCTACGAGCTCGTCGGGACGCCGTGCCAACGCGTGCTCCAAGGCGACCCGTGCGCCTATCCCAGCGCCGTCGCCCGCAGTTTTCCCGAGGACTTGCTGCTCTCCGAGATGAACGTGGATGGCTATCTCGGCGTGCCGCTGGTTCGCGACGGCGAGCAGTCCATCGGTCTGCTCGTGGCCTTGTACACCCGCCCCATCGGACACTTCAGACTGCTGATGGACACGCTCGAGCGCTACAGTCGGCGCGCTTCGGCTGAGCTGCTGCGACAACGACACGTGCAGGCGGTCGCCCGTGAACGCGCCGAGTTCCAGATGATTCTTGAGAGTCTGCCGGACCCCGCGGCTGTACATCAGGACGGACGGTTGGTCTGGGCCAACCAGCGCTTGGTCGACGTCGCGGGGTACGCCACCGCAGATGAGCTGCTCGGAATGCCTATTCTCGACTTAGTACATCCCGAGGCGCACGAGCGGGTCCTGATACGAACCCGGCAGATGATGGAGAGCGGCGTGGTCGGCGCGCCGCACACCTGGCGAATTGTCCGCAAAGACGGCTCCACGGTGCCGATTGAGTCGACGGCGACGCCGATCACCCACCAGGGAAGACCCGCTGTCGCCGTGCTCGGTCGCGATCTGACCACGCGCCGCCAGGGGCTTCGCCGTGACCGTCATTTCGACAGGCTCGCGCTGCTTGACTCGGTCGGGGCTGGACTCGGCCATGAGATCAACAACCCGTTGACGTTCATGATGGCCAATCTCAGGTTCGCGTCAGAGGGGCTCGATTCCCTCCAGCACGGCAGTCTCGTCGGCGTCAGCGCGGCGGATTTGACGCGGATCGTTGGCGAGATCCGCGCCAATCTCGACGACGTGTCGGCCGGGTGCGTCCGCATCGGCACCGCGGTGCGGGCGGTGCAGAGTCTCACCGCTGATCAGGACGTCGAGGCGACGTGTGTCGCGCTGGAGGATTGCCTGGAGGAGGCCATCGCGCTCGCCGGACTGCGTTCGATCGAGGGCGTGCGCGTGGAGCGAGACTACGGTGGATCCGCGTCAGTGCAGGCGAACCCGATGAGCCTCACGCACGCCCTGAGCAACGTGCTTCAGAACGCCGCGGAGGCCTGCCTGCGCGGTGGCGTCGCCGACCCGTGCCTACGCATCGTCCTCCGACGTGGCCTCGACGAAGTGCAGGTGATGATCGAGGACAACGGCGCCGGCATTTCGGCCGCTTACCTCAATCGTGTCTTCGAGCCCTTTGTCACGACCAAGATGCGCGATGTCGCCACGGGTCTGAGCCTGTCGGTGACCCGCGACATCATCGAGCGGATGGGTGGCCACATCAGCGCGGAGAACCGCTCAGAGGGTGGCGCGCGGTTCACCATCGCGCTGCCCGCGCCCCCGCACCCGGACGCCGCCGCGTAGCGCCCCGCCGCTCGGGCGCGCTGGCTCGCACCACCACGGAGCAGGCGAGAAGACGCCATCCTGGCGCCGCTTCACGCCCGCTCGCCGTCGCCAAAACGCCGCAATGATCGCGCTTTCGCGCGCGCCGCCTCGACCGCGCGGTCCTTCGGCTCGGCGTGGGTCACCAGCGTCGACAACAGCTCACGCGCCGCGCGCTCGACCTCGGCCACGGCGCGTTCGAACGCGGCCTCGTTCGCTGCAGACGGCTTGCTGAAGCCGCTGAGCTTGCGAACAAACTGCACCGATGAAGCCCGGATCTCCTCGTCTGTCGCAGGCGGCGCGAAGTTGAACAAGGTCTTGATGTTGCGGCACATGCGCGCTCCCGGGGTGGCAAAAAGAATCCCAGCCGAGTCTACCCACCTACCCGAACCGGTGCGCGCTCAACTGCACGCCCATGGCCTCGCCTGCGAACACGACGTGGCCGGTGTCGTTCCCCGCGGCGCCAGCCGCCACCATCAGCGGCAGCAGATGCTCCTCGCGCGGATGGCACGCGCGGGCGTCCGGGGCCTTGATCCAGGCGCTGAGCTGCGCCTCGCGATGCGCTGCGGGCGCCGCACACGCCTCCGCCAACCACCGATCGAATCGCTGCGAAGCGGCGCGCGATCCCGGCTGCATGAAGCCGCGCATGTTGTGGTAGCTCATGCCGCTCCCGATGATCAGCACGCCCTCGTCCCGCAGCGGCGCCAACGCTTTGCCCATCGCCAGGTGCGCAGCCGGGTCGAGACCAGCCTTCAGCGACAGCTGCAACGTTGGGATGCCCGCGCTCGGCCAAGCCACCTTCAGCGGCACAAATACGCCGTGGTCGAGCCCGCGCGTCGCGTCCTCCGCGCTCGGAATGCCCGCGGTCTGCAACAGGCCCCGCACGCGACGCGCCAAGTCGGGTGCACCCGGCGCCGGCCACTGCAGCGCGTAGGTGTGTTTGGGAAACCCATAGTAGTCAAAAAGCAGCGGCGGCCTCGGGGCGGAGAGCACCGTGGGCAAGCCTTGCTCCCAGTGCGCCGACACCACCAACAACGCTTTGGGCTGCGCAGGCAGCGTGGCCGGCAGCTGCCGCAGCCACGCCGCCAGCGGATGCCAGGTGTCCGGCGGCCCCATGGTCCACTGCATGAAGAAGCAGGGCCCGCCGCCGTGGGGCAAAAACAGCGTCGGCATCGTTGTCGCGGCGCGCGAATGTTTCAGGGGCGCTGCGCCCGTTCGGCGGTGCGTCGCATCGGACTCCGCCGCCTCGCCGCCGACCGCCTCACCGCCGGCCCCGACAGCGACCGCCGCGGCTGCCGCTGCGGCGCCGAGAAGCACCGTACGTCGTGACATCGCTGAATCGGACACGCTGGACCTCCGTCAATCGGGGCCGCGCCCGAGCCAAATCAGGCTAGGAGTCGACGGACAGCCCCACAAGCGTGTCTCCGGCAACGGTGTGTTTCCGGGGCGCTTTCATCTCACTGCGTCCAGTACCAGGGCCGCGAGAACTCGATGAGCAGGTTGTCTTCGGTCACCACTGGATGTTGCGCGGCGCGGTGGGCGACCAACACGTCGGCACAGCTACGCAGCCACGGATTGGGCTTCTCCGGCGCCAAGCCGGGCGGCCGCACAGCCAGCACCTCGGCGAGCCGCTTGGTGTGCCCGGGCACGCTCAAATCGAAGACAGGCTTGCCGTCGATCCGCATGTCCAGCAACACCGACCGCCAACGGGCGCTGTCCATCGCGACCGGATCGTTGGAGAGGACGACGTTGTTGACGAGCTGAAATCCAAACGGAAACACCTCGCAACCCGTGCGCTCCACATGCACCGAGCTGGTCGTATTGTACTGAAATGTGCCGCCCTGGTTCAGTCGTGTCTTCGCCAATTCGTTGAATTCCCGGCCTAGCAGGTTGGTGGCGTGCGCCCGCCAGTGCCAGGACGTGTTCATCACGATAGCGTCGAACTTCCGCTCCGGGTGGGCGAGCAGCCAGCGCCGCCCGTCGTCGTGAACGATCGTCACCTTCGGGTTGCGCAGCAGGCTCTGCGCGTCGGGAAACAGCGGGATCAGCTCGACGTAGCCTGGGTTGATCTCAATGACCGTCAACCGCTCGACGCCGGGCAGGTTGGCTACCACCTGCGCCCAGGAACCGCTGGAGAGGCCCACCATGAGCACCTCTTTGGGTGCCGGGTGGTAGGCAGCGAGGGCGTAGGCCCGGATGATCATGTTCTTGTCGTGGACCAGATCCGTCGAGAAGACGCCGTCGTACACACCGCCGCCGTAGATCTCGCCGCCCTTGCGGACGGTGATGACACCGCTCTTGTTCTCGATGACATGGGCAAAACGCTCGCCGCTGTAGTGCGTGCGAAACTGAAGGCGCTCCCAAACGCCGTCGTACAACGCGCCGGCCGCAGCGACGGTGCCGACGCCGAGCAGCAGCAGGCTCACGCCCCACCGGATCGCTTGATTTCTCAAGGGTTTGGAGACCCAGACCAGCAACCCAGCCGCGCCCAACCCCAGCAGACACAGCACCTCCGAGGCGCCGCGAACGCCGAGCACGTCCAGCAGCAGGAAGCCAGTCAGCAGGGAGCCGAGCGTCGAACCAGCGATGTTGGCCATGTAGAGCCAACTCAATCGCGTGCCGGCGTGGCTGTCCGGGGCGATGCCGAGGTGGCTGACTAGCGGCAACACGGCACCCAAGGCGCCGGCAAACAGCGCGATGCCGGGCAGCGTCCACGGCCAGATGACGCGGGTGACCGCCCAGGCCACCACGGGCACCAGCGCGAACCCCGCGAAGCTCGCGCTGGCGATGAGGACGGCAGGGAGGCGCAGCAGGCCGACATCGCCGCGCCGCACGCGATCGGTGCAGAAGCGCCGCGTCGCGACGGAGCCGAGGGCGATGCCGAGCAGGTAGCTGCCGAGCACGACGCCAAACGCTGGCGCGGTGCCGCCGGTGGTGAAGCCGTACACGCGGAACCACAGGATCTCAAAAGACAGCGCGATGAAGCCGCCGATGAACGCGATGAGCGCCGCGAGGCGGAGACTCACTTCGCGCCTCGCAATCGCGCGACCAACCACGCTGCCAGGATGGCGATCCCGGCGACGGCGTTGCAGGCGACCGCGATGCGTAGGGTATGGCTGACGCCGTAGTCGCGCAGCAGGACCACGGCGGTCAAGATCGCCGCTGCGGCCGAGCCGAGGGTGTTCACAAAGTAGAGCATGCCGACCGACTTGCCGACGTTGTGGAGGTGACGCACCGCGTGGCTGACGAGCAACGGCAGCGTCGCCCCCATCATCGACGTTGGAATCACGACCAGCCCGAAGGTCAGCGCAAAAGTGGCCGGGCCCGAAGCGCCCGCGGTGAGCGCGCCGACGTGATGGATGAGCGGCAGCGACACCCAGCCAAAAGCCCCAATTCCTAGCTCAAAAGCGGCGAACCAGAGCAGCGCAGATCGACGACTGTCCGCCGCGAGCACGCCTCCGATCCAGCTGCCGACGCCAAGGCCAAGCATGAACGCGCTGACGACGGTGGTGGTCGAGGCGATGTCGACACCATAGAGGGCAAACAACGCGCGCTGCCAGACGACCTGATACACCAGCGCGGCGAAGCCCGAGATGAGAAAGACGCCGTACAAGACGGGCAGTGGCAGGGCCGCCGGCGCAGCGCCAACGGTGGCTGGGTCTTGTTGTGTGGCCATGGCCCCCCCTCTGCGCGATTCGCCCGTGTGCGTGCGCGCCGGACAGTACCTCGGTCCGCACGAATCTGCCCAGGGGACACGCCGCCCAGACCTGTCCGATCGCGCACGAACCGCGCTGGACTGCGCGGGCGCGTCGCTGCGGGCGAGCAAATGCGGGGAATCGAATGCCGCGCTGCGTCATTTTTGTTCGGAACAGGCCATAAACCTGTCGACTTCGCCCGGTGGCTTCCCTACTCTCCGCCCGCCTCAGCGCAGGAGCGCCAGCCGTGCCCTCGAGCTGAGCGCCAGGGATAGGAAATCATGAAGAAGACGTGGAAGACGCGAGCGCTGCTCGCGATCATGTTGGCCAGCTTCTCTCCCGCGTGCGGCGATGACGCACCGCGCGACGGCGACGACCCGCAGGCCGTTGGGCCGACGGACACGGGCGCTGGCGACCCGGTTGGCGACGTCACCTTCCAGGGCATGGACGGCGTCGGCGCCTTCGATGCTGGCGTGGCCGATGCGGGCAGCCAGGACGTTGCGACCGCCGGCACCGACGTGACCCTTCCCGACACCGTGCAGCCCGACACCGTGCAGCCCGACACCGTGCAGCCCGACACCGCGGAGGCTGACACCGCGGAGGCCGACACCGCAGGGCCCGACACCGCGGATCCCGACACCACGCAGGGCGACGTTGCGGCGCCCGACGTCGAGCCGACGGACACGCTCCAGCCCGATACGGCCGTCGCAGACGCGACGATCGACGCGGGCGCGCCGGATGGCGGTGGCTCCGATCTCGGGCAGGACACGGGACTTTCGGCCGACTCCGACGTGACGCCGGATTCATCAGACGGCGGGGTCATCACCAGCCCGAACAGCTGCGCCGGCCGTTGCGGGGACTACGACTCCAAGGCGTCGTGCCAATGCGACAGCTACTGCACCACAGCGGGCGACTGCTGCAAGGACCTGAAGACGGTGTGTGGCTGCGTCGGTAGCGGCTGCTGCAAGACGGCGAGCGATTGCGACGACAAGCTCAGCTGCACGACCGACAGCTGCGACGCCAAGGGCCAATGCGCCCACGCCGCGAAGGCTGGATTCTGCGCGATTGACGGCAGCTGCGTGGCCGATGGCGCCACCGGCGGCAGCGCGTGTGCGGTGTGTGACGCGAAGCAAGACAGCAAGCAGTGGACCCTGAAATCAGCTGGCACCGCCTGCACGGACGGCCAGATCTGCACGACGGGCGACATGTGCGACGCGAAGGGCGCCTGCGTGGGCAACAGCAAGAGCGGCTGCTGCACGAGCGACGCGGCCTGCCCCACCACGACAGCCTGCCAGATCGGGAGCTGCAACAAGGCGACGGGCGCCTGCTCCTTCTCGGCGCAGGCCGGATGCTGCGCGAGCGGCGTGTGTTGCGACGTCGCCGGCGGCAGCGCGCTGCCCAAAGCGAGCCCTTGCGGCAACAAGGCGGTCGCGACCGAGTACCAGTGCCTCGGCGCCCAGGTGCAGAAGCGCGAGGCCCTGGCCGGCTGCACTGGCACGAGCGCGACGACGTGCTCCACCAGCGCGACCAACCTGGCGTGGGGTGGCTGGAAGACGATCCAGAGCTGCGCCACCGGTCAGACCTGCACGTTGTCGAGCGCCACCGTGGCCCCGGTGTGCCAGTCGCCAGGCGGCGGCTGCACGAAGGTTGGCGACTGTGACGACGCCAACCCCTGTACGACGGACAGTTGCACGGGCGGCAAGTGCAGCAACCAAAGCCAAGCGGGCTGCTGCGTCTTCGCGAGTGATTGTGACGACGGCAACGCCTGCACGGTCGACACGTGCGCAAAAAACGTCTGCGGCAACGTGGCGAAGGTCTGCAGCGCGCCATCAGCCTGTGAAACCGGCGTCTGCGACCCCAAGAGCGGCAGCTGCAGCGGCGCGGTGAAGGCGGGCGGCTGCAAGATCGGCGGCGCTTGCTACAGCGGCGGCGCCAAACACGCGACTGACGGGTGCTTGGTCTGCGATCCGGGCGCCAACCAGAGCGACTGGAGCGTGACCGCCGTGTGTACCTGCACGACGGGCGCGTGCTGTGACGACAAGGCTGGTCGCATCAAGATCAACGCCGCCCAGTGCGACGACGAGGTGCAGGCCAGTGAGTACAGCTGCAGCACGGACGGCGCGAAGGTGCTGACGCGCAAGGCGACGCGCGGCTGCACCGGCAAGAGCAACACCTGCTCGGTGTCGAAGAGCAACTGGAACTGGAGCGCCTGGGCGCCGAGCTTGGCGTGCGGCAAGGGCAGCGTGTGTGAGGTGAAGGACAAGGTCGTCGCCGGGCAGTGTGTGAGCGTGGTCGTCGGCGCGAGCTGCAACGCCGCCGTGACGAACGCCTGCTGTACGGCGCAGGGTAAAGTGGCGCCGAAGTCGACCCCTTGCGACACCCCCTTGGTCAAGACCGAGCTGAAGTGCAGCGTCACGACGCCCGGCGGCCAGCTGCTCGAGCGGCACGCGGTGGCCGGTTGCACGGGCGCTTCGGACACCTGCTCCTCCGCTGAAGCCTATCTGGCGTGGGGCGAATGGAAGCTCAAGAAGCAGTGCTCCGCGACCGAGGTGTGCGGCGTGAGCAGCGGCGGCGTCAGCGGGGCGTGCGAGGCCGCGAAGCTGTGCGACCCGAAGGCTGCGTGCTGCGCCGTGACCGGCCTGCCCGTCGCCAAGGGCACGGTGTGTCCGAGCGAGCAGAGCACCGAGTTCCGCTGCGCGTCGAACGGCCTGGCGGTGGAGAAGCGCACGGCGACGGGCGCATGTACCGGCGACGGAGTCACCTGCAGCGCCACCAACCTGAAGTGGAGCGCCTGGACTACCCACGTCGCCTGCAAGTCGACCACGGTCTGCACCGTCGGTGACGATGGATCGCCTGGCTGCGCCCTCGCGCCGGGCGTCGACTGCAAGAAGTCCGACAAATGGGAGGGCACCCCGGCCACAGCGAGCAGCAAATCCATCGGCGCGTACACGGACGCGTCTGCGAGCTTGATTCTCTCGCCCACGGTGCACCTCAACGGCCCGACGGATAAGGACTACCTGACCTACCAGGTGACCGACTCGTCGCCCCTGCACGAACCGCGTGTGCACGTCGAGTGGAGCGCGCCTGGCGCCGTCATGGTGTGCGCCTACTACCGCTGCACCAAGGCCGCAGACGGCAAGAGCTGCGCCAATGTGGTCTGCCCGGCGGGGACCCTGTCTTTCTCGAACAGCGCGGTCAGCGCCGCGACGGTCAATGGCTGCTGCGCCACGCTGGCCAAGGGCACCATCGACTACGCGGTGCAGACGCCGGGCAGCGCCAACAACAGCGGCGAGGTGTTCTTCAACGTGCTGAACAAGGCGCCTTTCTGCCAGGAGGTCGGGGTCAAGCTGGGATTTGGGCTGCAGGTCAAGACGCAGTGTGATCCGAAGGCAGCGTGCTGTGATGCCGCCGGCAACTTCGCCAAGAAAGCCACCAAATGCGGGGTTTCAGCGCTGGAGACGGCCTACCAGTGCAGCTCGCTTGAGGCGGGCGGCAACGTGCAGGTGCGCAAGAGCTACGGCGGCTGCACCGGCGGGTCATCGGTCTGCAGCACCGCCACGGCCAATCGGGTGTGGTCGAGCTGGACCACGGCGACCGACTGCACAACCGCGCAGCTGTGCGTCGTGGCTGACGCCAGCAAGCCGGGGAGCTGCGTCGCGATCAATGACGCGCTCTGCAAAGCGACGGACAAGTGGGAGGGCCCGACCAAGACGTCAGAGAGCATCAACTTGGGTAGCGTCGCGGACGACGCGGACGCGGTGATGGTCAAGCCGCTCGTTCACCTCGGCTTGAGCGACGTAGATTACTTGAAATACCGAGTGGTTGACGACTTTAATGCCGTCGATCCGGTCGTTGACATCAGCTGGGCAGCGGCCTCTGAGGTGACGGTCTGTGCCTACTACCAGTGCCTGAGCGGCGCCAATCAGACGGACTGCGCGCCGGTGCAATGCCCCGCTGGTGCGCAGACGTACGTCAACAGCGCGGTGAGCGGCGTCGCGCCCAACGGCTGCTGCATGACGGGTAAGACTGGGCAGCTGAAGTGGGAGCCCGACGCGCCAGGCCTGCTCAACTTCGACGAGACCGGGTGGGTGTTCTTCAACGTCAAGAACAAGGCGCCCGTCTGCCAACACGTCAACGTGAAGCTCAACTTCGCGGGCAGCAGCAAGGTCTGCGGCGATGGCAAGTGCGAGGCCGGCGAGAGCAGCAGCTGCCCCATCGACTGCGGCTCGTGCGCGAAGATCTGCGGCGCGAAGTACGACGCCGCCAAGATGTGCCAATGCGACGCCCTCTGCGCCTCGGCGGGCGACTGTTGCTGGGACAAACCGCTCGTCTGCGGTGGCTAGTCGCCCGAGCGCGCTGCACCGAACCCAACGCAAGACGTCGCGCTGCCGATTTTTTTGCGTCGCGGCGCCCTGGGATGGACGCTAGGTCGGACACCGATCTGGAGTTCTCGTGCGAACGCTTCGACATCAGCTCACCAGCTTCCTAGTCGCCTCGGGCGGCGCCTTGGCGTTGCTGTCCGGCGCGAAACGCTTTCCGATCGAGGAGGCGATGCACACCTGGCTGCGCACGAGCGCGATGGTGTTCTTCGTCGTCGGCTGCACCGTCATCGGGATGTGGATGCTCACCACCGGCGCGCGCGAGCTGCGCCGGGTCGCGGCGCAGCGTGACGGGCCAGTCCTTCCGAGCCATCTGCGCCCAAGCCGACCCCGGGCGCTGGTGAGCCTTTTGTTCGGCGCGCTGTTGGGCCTCTTCGTTCCAGCTATCCTGTTATTCGGGTTCGCCTAGGGACCCGATCACAATAGGGGGCGGACATGGCTGATCTCTTGCTGACGCCGGCGGATCTCGCCGGGGATCCGAGCGTCGTCGCCGTCGGATTCAGTGAACCCACGGAAGACGGTCGGCTTCGCTGCACCCTCTGCCCTCGCCTCTGCACCCTCCGCGACGGCCAGCGCGGCCTCTGCTATGTGCGTGGCCGCATCGGCGACACCATGGTGCTGACCACCTGGGGCCGCTCCAGCGGGTTCTGCATCGACCCGATTGAGAAGAAGCCGCTCAATCACTTCCTGCCCGGCACACCCGTCCTGAGCTTCGGCACCGCGGGCTGCAATCTGAGCTGCTCCTTCTGCCAGAACTGGGACATCTCGAAGTCGCGCCACATGGACACGCTCGCCGCGCAGGCGACCCCGGAAGCGATCGCCCAAGCCGCCCTCGACTCGGGCGCGCGGTCGGTCGCGTTCACCTACAACGATCCCGTCATCTTCCACGAATACGCCCGCGATGTCGCCGTCGCCTGCCGCGCCAAGGGGCTCTTCACCGTCGCCGTCAGCGCCGGCTACGTCACGGAGTCAGCGCGCGAGGCCGTCTTCTCCAGCTATGACGCCGCAAACATCGACCTCAAGGCGTTTACGGAGGCGTTCTATCGCCAGCGCACCGGCGGACACCTGCAGCCGGTGCTCGACACGCTGGCGTGGCTCGCTGGGAGCGGCATCTGGGTCGAGATCACGACGCTGCTCATCCCCACGCTCAACGACAGCGAGGCGGAGATTCGTGCGCTCGCAACGTGGGTGCACAAGCACATGGGCGCGGATGTGCCGCTGCATTTCTCCGCCTACCACCCCGACTACAAGCTGACCGACCTGCCGACGACGCCGGTGTCCACGCTCAGACGCGCCAGAGCGATCGCGTTGGAGGTGGGATTGCGCCACGTGTACACCGGCAATGTGCACGACCCCGAAGGCGACACGACGTTCTGCGGCGGATGCGGCGAGCCGTTGATTGTGCGCGACTGGTACGCGCTACGAGCCTGGAATCTCGGCCCGGAAGGGCGATGCCGGCAGTGCGGCGAGCGCCTCGCCGGGCGCTTCGAGGCCCAGCCTGGCACGTGGGGGCGCCGACGCTTGCCGGTCGCGCTGTGACCACGTCGGCGACGCCACCCGAAGCGGGTGTCCCACCTCGCTGGCCGGGTGTCCGCTAGATCCCCGGAATATCGGGGAGCAGCACCGGCTTGCCGGCTCGATCCACGGCCACCATCTCGACGACGCCCTTCACGATAGGCAGCGCCTCGCCAGCGCGGAACACGTGCTGCTGAAACACGGCGCGGTAGGGGCTCGCACGCGACGGGGTGGTGCGGATCTCTAGCTCGTCGCCAAGCGTGGCGGGCGCTCGAAACGTCATCTCGCACCGATAGACGACAAACGCGATGCCCCGCTCAAGCAGCGCCACGAGCGCTTCCTGACCGATCAGATGCTCGCGTCCGCGCTCGAAGAACCGCAGATAGTTCGCGTGATAGACGGCGCCGGAGAGGTCGGTGTCCTCGTAGTAGATGTGCACGCGATGCACGAACTCAGGAGCCGCTGGCGCCAGCGTGACTTGCGGCGGCTTAGGGGGCCGTGGGGCAGACGAACCGGTCATGACGCTCCTCGGCGCTGAGCTGGGATCCGTGGGCTACGCGCGCACACCGATCGTGCCGGGTCGGGCGTGGCCACGTCAGGCCGTCTCTGGTTCGCCTTGCCACTCCTGCACCGTGTAGGTCTGCAGGGTCACAGGCCAGTGGTCGGCCGGCAAGCCCGCTTTGTGCTTCAGCGCGGCGAGGAAGGCGCGCGGCTCCGGTACGCCCTCCCAAACTTGCGGCAGGAAGGTGGCGCGGTGGCCGAGCGCGCTGAGCACAACGCCATGCACACCGGGTTGCAGACGCGCGCAGGCGTCGCGCTCATCCGCCACCGGGAAGTCGACCGGCGCGCTCAGCACGCTGAGATGCACCACCAGCTCGGGCAGCTCCTCGTCTCGCAAAGGCGGGAAGCGCGGATCGCGAAACGCCGCCGCAAAGGCGTGGTCGACGACATCCTGCGCGATCGCCTGGTACGCCGTCAGCGTCCCAACACAGCCACGCAGGCGACCGTTCGGCCGCTCTAGCGTCACGAACGTGGCCCCCGGTTCGCGCTGCCAGGCCGGCGCAGTCGACAGATCCAGCCGCATGGCGCAGACGTGCTGCGATGAGCCAGCGTCGCGGCGCAGGCCGTCTTGGATGCTGCTGAGGGCGAGGCGCGCGAGGGCGCCTCGTTGGGTGTCGTCCAGTCGCCGTGGCGCCGCGGTGGGCTCCCAGAAGAGGTAGCTGCCATAGCCAACGACGCGGGAGGGATCCCCAGCGGTGTCGGCTGAGGTCCGGGTATCGACCGCCTCCACCCGCATGCCGCGCCGCTGCGCCTCACGCAGCAGCCCAGCGACGGGGTAGCGGCCACAGGCGTCGGCGTCGAGCATGGCGTCGCTGTCGAGCGCTGTGATCGTCGCTGTCGTCTCCGCATCCACGCGCCGCGCCTCGGGCAGGGCGAAGAAATGGCTCAGGTCGCTGCTGATCACCACGCGCGTCTCAGGACCACCCCACACCTGACGCAGCAGGCTCGCGCCCTGAGCGGCGTCGATGTGACCCACCAGCACCGGCACGACGGTGAACGCGCCACAGACCCGCTGCAGAAAGGGCAGGTGCACCTCGAGGCTATGTTCCGGCGCGTGCGCTGCGTCGCTGCTCTGCACGTCGGGTCGCTGGCGCAGCTCCGCGAGCGCCTCCGTGTCAAGGCGAACGTCCCCCAGCGGCGTCCGCCACGTGTCGGCTTCCGGCACCACGAATCCTTCGAAGCCGAAGTGATGGGACGGCCCGAGCAGCACGATGCGACGAATGCTGGCCGCGTCTTGGGCCAGGGTCGCGTAGGCCGTCGCGGCGACAGGGCCGCTGTAGACAAGGCCGGCATGCGGCGCGATCAACGCCTTGGGAGCCGGTCCGGTGACGGCGACGCGCGCCGCGAAGCTGGCGTCGACCTGCGCATTGAGCCCGGCCGCGGTCGCGGCGTAGAATGTGCCCGCGTGGGTCGGGGGTCGGATGGTGTGTGTGCCTGTCATGCTGTGCCTCGTTTTGTCCAACAGACCTCAATGGTAGGAGCCTTGGCAAATGCCGCATCTATTAATCGACAGTGTCCATGCCGCGTGCGCTCCGCACGTGCTGCCGCGCGGTTGGCTCGCTGGTTTTGACCTCTCTGTGTATGCCCCGGGCGACCCCGCGCAGGTGCTCGCTGGGCCGGCAGATCTCGGCAGCGCGGACGCCCTCATGTTGCGCTCGGTCACGCGTGTGACCGCCGCGCAGGTGGCGCAGGCGCGGCGTCTAAGCGCGGTCGCCACGTGCTCGTCCGGCACCGACCACATCGACCTCTCAGCCCTCTCCCAGGCCGGGATCTCCGCGTTTTCGGGGCGAGGCGGCAACGCCATCGCCGTCGCAGAGTGGGTCGCCTGGGCGCTCGCGCGGCAGTGGCGGTGCGACCTCCGGGCGCCGGCGCCTTGGCGTGGGCGCCGCATCATCGTCGTCGGCGTCGGCGCCGTGGGTGGCTGCGTCTCGGCCTTGGCCGCGCAGCTGGGCGCGACGGTGGTGAAGGTCGACCCGCCGCGGGCGACACGAGATCCAGCGTTCGCGGCCGATCCGACGCAGATGACGCTCACGCGAGCCCTTGCGGAGCCGTGCGACGCGCTCACGCTGCATGTGCCGTTGGTCCCAGACGGTGCGTACCCAACCGTGGGCCTCATCGGCGCGGCCGAGCTAGGGCGCCTCGCCGGGGCCTGCGTTCTCAACGCGGCGCGCGGCGGCGTGCTCGACGAACCCACCGCGGCGGCCGCGCGACGCGCTGGCGCCTTGTCGGGGCTGTGGTGCGACACGTTCCTGAACGAGCCACGCCCCGATCCGAGCTTTGTTGACGCCTGCGACGGTGCGACGCCACACATCGCCGGACACAGCATCGCCGGCAAGCTGAAGGTGGCGTGGCTGCCCATGATGGCGCTGCGCGCGCACTTCGACCTGCCCGCAGCGCTCGATCTCGCCGCGGCGGTGACCGCCGCGCGTGGCGACGAGGCGCCGTTTGACCACGTGCTCGATGGGACCTCGGCGGCCATGGCGGGGCTG